>Ga0080006_1133284_pt1 | contig 65432 bp, 59 predicted proteins | sample RS3BMetagenome_FD_69209 | JGI IMG/M metagenome (GOLD analysis project Ga0080006, IMG submission 69209) | Ferric oxide microbial mat and aquatic microbial communities from Rainbow Spring, Yellowstone National Park, USA - RS3B (SPADES... ...
GGGGGGGGGGGGCCCGGGGGGCGGCGGCGCCCCCCCGGTGGGCGGCGGCCGGGGCGGCCGCGGCGGCGCCGGGGGGGGGGGGCCGGGGGGGCCCCGCCGCTCCGCCCGTGGCGGACGGCGCGGTCGTCGGCGGTGCGAGGTGCGGCACCGTCGTCGGGACGGCGGCGGTGACCCGGTCGGCGGGCGAGCCCGCCACCGCCACCGCCAGCGCCACCGCCACGAACGCCAGGACAGCTGCAGCGATCGCCCGCCTCGGCGCCGGGTGCACGCGTGCGCGGGTGGTCGCCATGGTCGTACCACAGTAGCCAGGGGGCGCCACCCGCGTGTTCCTCTACGCTGGCGGTGGCATGGACGCTCTCGGATCGGTGGCCCACTGGCCGGTGGACGGCGCCGCCGTGGGGGTCGTGCGACTCGGCCCCCACGGTCCCGGTCCGACGGCCGCCACCGGTGACGTCGGACGGGTCCACGCCTGGGCCTCGGTCACCAAGCCGGCCACCGCCCTCGCCGTGCTCGTCGCCGTCGAAGAGGGCACCCTGTCCCTCGACGATCCGGCCGGTCCGCCCGGGTCCACCGTGCGCCACCTCCTGGCCCACGCCTCCGGCCTCGGTCCCGAACCGGGCCCGCCCGTGGAGGCACCCGGGGTCCGCCGCATCTACTCCAACGCCGGCTACGGGGTGCTGGCCACCGTGCTGGAGGAACGGGCGGGGATGCCGTTCGCCGAGTACCTGGCCGTCGGCGTCCTGGAGCCGCTCGGGATGGCCGGCACGTCGCTGGTCGGGCCGACCCCGGGTGCGGCGGCCGCCGGGCTGGCGGGCCCACTGGACGACCTGGTGGCACTCGGGCGGGAGTGGGCCCGTCCCACACTGGTGAGCGAGACGACCTGGAGCGACGCCGTCTCGGTCCAGTTCGCGGGCCTGGCCGGCGTGCTCCCCGGGTTCGGTCCGTTCGACCCGTGCGACTGGGGGCTCGGGGTCGAGGTCCGCGGGGCCAAGCACCCGCACTGGACGGGCACCGGCAACTCCCGGGCCACCTACGGCCACTTCGGCCGGTCGGGAGCGTTCCTGTGGATCGATCCGGTCGCCGGTGTCCTGTGCGCCGGGCTCGCCGACCGCCCGTTCGGGGTGTGGGCGTCCCGTGCGTGGCCCGCCCTGGCCGACGCCGTCCTGGCCGAGGTCGCCGGCACACCGGGGGAACCGCCGGCGCCCGACGGGGTGGGCCCCGGTCGCCGGGACGGACCGCCCCCCGGTCCCGGCCACGTCTAGGCTGCGCCGCATGAAGGGTGTCCTCCTCGCCGGTGGTACCGGCTCGCGCCTGCATCCGCTGACCCGGATCACCAACAAGCACCTCCTGCCGATCTACGACCGGCCCATGATCAACTGGGCGATCGAGGCACTGGTGAACGCCGGGATCACGGAGATCATGCTGGTGACGGGCGGGACCCACGCCGGCGAATTCCTGCGCCTGCTCGGCAACGGCCAGGAGTTCGGCATCGACCGGCTGAGCTACGGCTACCAGGACCGGCCGGGCGGGATCGCCGAAGCGCTCGGACTGGCCGCCCGGTTCGTAGACGGGGACCCCGTGCTCGTGATGCTGGCCGACAACATCTGCGAGAACTCCATCCGGCCGATGGTCGACGCGTTCCGGGCCGATCCCCACGGCGCCCGGATCCTCCTCACCCCGGTCGAGGAGGACGAACACCTCCGGCACCTCGGCGTACCCGCCTTCGACGCCGACGGGAAGGTCGTCGGCATCGTCGAGAAGCCGGAGCACCCGGCGTCCAAGTTCGGCGTGACCGGCATCTACTGCTACGACGCCGACGTGTTCGACGTGATCCCGACCCTGGTGCCGTCGGGCCGGGGCGAACTCGAGATCACCGACGTCAACAACCACTACATCGCCCAGGGCGCCATGGCCTACGACGTGCTCGAGGGGTTCTGGGGCGACGCCGGGGAGTCCATCGACGCCTACTACACCGTCAACGACTTCGTCCGCACCCACGGCGCCAACAAGGGCTGACCCCCCCGGAGGCGCACGCCGCCCCCGAACGGCACGCCGCACGCCGGCCCGCGTCCGGAACCGGTCGTGGCCCGGCCCGGGATCAGCCGAGTGCCACGCCCAGCCACGCCGCCGTCTCGCTGCGGTGGCGCCCGTAGTCGACCTTGCCCGAGGGGGAGCGCCCGATCGTCTCGACGAAGCGGACCCGACGGGGGGCCTTGTAGCCCGCCAGCCGGCCCTTCACGTGCTCGACGACGGCATCGGGGGAAACCGAACCGTCGGGCGTCCCCGGAGTGAGCTGCACGACGGCGACGATCTCCTCGCCGAAGCGCTCGTCGGGGATGCCGACCACCACGGCGTCCAGCACGCCGTCCACGGTCTTCACGACCTCCTCGACCTCCTCGGGGTAGACCTTCTCGCCCCCGGTGTTGATGCAGACCGATCCCCTCCCGAGCAGGTGGATGGAGCCGTCCCCGCGGATCTCGGCGTAGTCACCGGGGATCGAGTAGCGGACGCCGTCGATGACCCGGAACGTGGCCGCCGACTTCGCCTCGTCCTTGTAGTACCCGACGGGGATGCGCCCGCCGAGGGCCAGGACGCCGACCCTGTCCGACCCGGGTGCGATGTCCGTGCCGTCCGTGTCGATGACCCGCACGTCGGGCCCCAGCCGGAACCGGGCCGTCTCGGCGGCACCTTCGGACGACGACACCGAGCTCCCCATGCCCAGGGCCTCCGACGACGAGAAGGCGTCGACCAGCAGCATGCCCGGGTGGTGGCGCAGCAGCCCCTGCTTGGACTCCTCGCTCCACATGACCCCCGAGGAGATGATGGCCACCAGGCTGGACAGGTCCCACCGGCCCGGCTCGGCGTCGAGCGTGGCCAGGATGGGTTTGGCGAAGGCGTCGCCCACGATGATCAGGCCGTTGACCTTCCGGGCCTCGACGGTGTCGAGCAGCTCGACCGGATCGAACTGGCGTCCGGTGAGGGTGACGACACGACCGCCCTCGCTCAGGCACTCCATGGCCGTGAACCCGCCGGTGCCGTGCATGAGGGGGCAGGCGGGCAGCAGGGTCATCCCCGGCCCTCCGGCCGCCAGCTCGGCCCGGACGTCGTCGATCCCGCCCTCGGTCGGATAGCGGCGGAAGCCGCTGCCGTTGAGCCGGACGAACAGGTCGTCCTGGCGCCACATGACGCCCTTGGGCATCCCGGTGGTCCCGCCGGTGTAGAGCATGTGGAGGTCGTCGGGCCCCCTGCCCCACGGTGCCCGCACCCGCTCGTCGCCGGCCGGACCCGGAGCCCCCGAGGTCGAGGCCGCCTCCTCGAAGGGGACGGCCCACGACGGACAGCTCGCCGTGCCGTCGTCGACCCACAGCCAGCTGCGCACGCCGGGCACCCGGTCGCGGATGCCCTCGATGCGCTCCACGAACACGCCGTGGAAGACGACGGCCACCGTGTCGGCGTTCTCCCAGAGGTACACGAGCTCGTCGTCCGCGTAGCGGTAGTTCGTGTTGATGGGGACGAGGCCGACCTTGTAGGCGGCGAAGGTGGCCTCCAGGTACTCGGAGCAGTTGTAGAGGTAGAGGGCGAGCTTGTCCTGCTCGCCCACACCCGCCCCGAGCAGCCACCGCCCGACGCGGTCGGCCCGCCCGTCGAACTCGCGCCACGTCCGGGTCCGGTCGCCGTGGACGAGCGCCGGTGCGTCCGGCACCTCCTCGGCCACGGCCTCCCACACGTCGGCGAAGTTCCACTTGCTCACATCGGCCTCCTCGTCACCCCGGGCTCCGGCTCCGGCTCCGGGCCGGCCCGGAGCCGGCCGGCCCGGCATCCGCGTCCGGGGGAGCCGACCCCTGCCGGGGTCGCCTCCCGACGCCGCGGCACCACCGCGGCGACCGGTGCAGCCTACGCTGGCGGCCGTGGACACCGCACTGCCGCCCGACGACGACCCCCGGCGTGCCGAGCTGCGCACCTGGTTCGCGGACCACCCGGAACCCACCGGCCGCCAGCTGGCCGAACGGGGCCTGGTCGCCCCCCACTGGCCGGCGCCCTGGGGCCTGGGCGCCGACCCGACCCATCAGCTCCTGGTCGACGAGGAGCTGCGCCGGGCCGGGGTGCGCCGTCCCGACAACACCATCGGGATCGGCTGGGCCGGCCCGACGCTCCTGCACGCCGGTACCCCCGAGCAGAAGGAGCGGTACCTGTTCCCGCTGCTCGCCGCGGACGAGATCTGGTGCCAGCTGTTCAGCGAGCCGGGCGCCGGGTCCGACCTGGCATCGCTGACCACCCGGGCCGAGCTCGACGGCGACGAATGGGTGGTGCGGGGCCAGAAGGTCTGGACCAGCTACGCCCACCGGGCCGACTTCGGCATCCTGCTCGCCCGGACCGAGCCCGACGCCCCCCGCCACCAGGGGATCTCCTACTTCGTCTGCCCCATGGACGCCCCCGGCGTCACCGTCCGGCCGCTGGTCGACATGACCGGGGCGCACACGTTCAACGAGGTCTTCCTCGACGACGTGCGCCTGCCCGCCGCCAACCTGGTCGGGGAGCGGGGACGGGGCTGGTCGCTGGCCAAGGTGACGCTGGCCAACGAGCGGGTGTCGCTGTCGGGTGCCGGGGCGCTGTGGGGGATGGGACCGACGGCCGACGACCTCGTGGCCGCCGTGCGGGCCGGCGGCGGTACCGACGACCCCCTGCTGCGCCAGCGCCTCGCCGCGGTGTGGACGGAGGGGGAGGTCCTCCGACTGCTCCGCCTGCGCACCGTGTCGGCCGCGGTGGCGGGGGCGCCGCCCGGCCCCGAGGCCAGCGTGCGCAAGGCGCTGGCCGACGACCACGGGCAGCACATCATGGACCTGGCCCGTGACCTGGCCGGGGCGTCGGGCATGCTGTCGGGGAGCGGGCCCGTGCCGGGCACGCCCGACGCCGGCGGGTGGCAGGACGCCCTGTGGTCCTACGGGTTCCTGTTCGCCCCGGCGCTCACCATCGGGGGCGGGACCTCGGAGGTCCAGCGCAACATCATCGCCGAGCGGACGCTCGGCCTGCCGCACGACCCGCAGGTGTAGCCGGCTCCACGCGCGCACGCCGACGCCCCGGGCAGAATGGAGGGGTGCGACGCCTCGTCCTCACCATCACGTGCCCCGACCGCGTCGGCATCGTCGCCGCGGTCACGGGATTCATCGCCTCCCACGGAGGGTGGGTCCTCGAGGCCGCCCAGCACGGGGACCTCGAGAGCGGCCGGTTCTTCCAGCGCATCGAGATCCTGGCCGAGTCCCTCCCGTTCGACGTGGCGGAGTTCGGGAACCGGTTCGCCCCGTTGGCCGGAGAGCTGGACCTCGACTGGAACCTGAGCGACACCGACGTCCCCAAGAAGGTGGTCGTCCTGGCCAGCCGCGAGGACCACTGCCTCGCCGACCTCCTCTACCGGTCGAACAGCGGCGACCTCCCCTGCACCATCCCCCTGGTGATCTCCAACCACGTCGACCTGGCCCCGCTGGTGGAAGCAGCGGGCATCCCCTTCGCCCACGTCCCGGTGCGGGCCGGGGACACGGCCACCGCCTTCGCGGAGGTCACCCGGCGCTTCGACGAGCTCGCCGGCGACGTCATGGTGCTGGCCCGCTACATGCAGATCGTCCCGCCCGACGTGTGCGCCCGGTACCCGGGTCGGATCATCAACATCCACCACAGCTTCCTCCCCAGCTTCGTCGGGGCCCGCCCCTACCACCAGGCCCACGCCCGCGGCGTCAAGCTCATCGGGGCCACCTGCCACTACGCCACGGCCGACCTCGACGCCGGTCCGATCATCGAGCAGGACACGGCCCGTATCACCCACGCCGAGAGCCCCGGCGACCTCGTCGCCCTGGGGCGGGACATCGAGCGCGCCGTCCTCGCCCGGGGGCTGCGGTGGCACCTGGAGGACCGGGTGCTGCTCAACGGCAACCGGACGGTCGTCTTCCCGTAGCCGGGACGGGACCTCCGCCGCCGCCTCCGGTGCCGGCTCAGCCGACGATCGGCCCGGCGTCCTCGTAGCCCTGGCGGATCCCCCTGCCGGCGTTGCGGGTGAGCTGCTCGGGCTCGTACAGCATCCAGTAGGCGTTGCGGGCGTGCTTCCGGGCCCGGTCGACGCACACGGCGGCCAGCCGGTCCGGGTCGTCCTCCTCGTTCTCGTGCACGAAGACCTCGAGGATGTGGGTGGAGGTCAGCAGCTGGGCCAGCATGATGCCCTGGGACGCCTCGTGTGCGCAGACCTGGTCGATCGCCGCCCTGCCGGGCATGCCGAGCGCCACGACGATCCTGCAGCCCTCCTGCTCGATCAGGCGCTTGCACGCCACGCCCAGATCCTTGAACCCGGGCACGGTGCGGCGCACCACCTCGAAGGTGGTGCCGAAGCCGGGACAGTCCGCCAGCTCGTCCAGGGCCTCCGCCCCCATGTCGTAGCGGGCGAACATGGTGTCTACGACGCCGATCCGATCCATCGGTCCACTCTACCGGGACGCCCCTCGGCCTCCCCGACCCGGGTCCCCGCAGACGCTCCCGGGTCCGCGTCCGGGGGGCCGTCCCCGGAGCCGCCCCGCAGTGGTTCGCCGGGGGGCCCGCCGGTGGGCAAGACTCGTCTGCGATGAGCGCCGAGCCCCCAGACCTGCCCACCGTCGACCCCTGGGTGGCCCGGGACGTCGCCGTGGTGTGGCACGGGTTCACCCAGATGGCGGCCTATCCCGGCAACGTCCCCGTGACCGTCGAGCGGGCGGAGGGCCGGGAGCTCGTCGACGTCCACGGCAACCGGTACTTCGACGCCATCTCGTCACTGTGGGTGACCACCCTCGGCCACCGGGTACCCGAGCTCGACGCCGCCGTCGTCGACCAGCTGGGCAGGGTGGCCCACGCCACCCTCCTCGGCAACGGCAGCCGCGTCGTCGTCGAGTTCGCCGAGGCGCTGGCCGCCGCCGTCCCGGTCGACGACCCCCACACCGTGTTCGCCTCCGACGGCGCCGTGGCCGTCGAGCAGGCCCTCAAGATCGCCTTCCAGTACTGGGTGAACCGCGGCGAGCCGGGCCACAACCGGTTCCTCGCGCTGGGTGACGCCTACCACGGCGACACCGTGGGAGCGCTCTCCGTCGGCGACGGCGGGTTCGGTACCTCGGTGTTCGATCCGCTGCGGTTCCCCGTGGTCCGCACCCCCGGCTACGCGAGCGCCGACTGGGCGGCCAAGGCGGTGGCGGCCATCGAGGCCCACGCCGACACGCTGGCCGCCATGGTCGTCGAGCCGCTGGTCCAGGGTGCCTCCGGCATCCTCGTGGCCGATCCCGCCGACGTGGCCGCCGTCGGACGTGCGTGCCGCGACCACGGTGTGCTGCTCATCTGCGACGAGGTCGCCACCGGGTTCGGCCGCACCGGCAGGCTGTTCGCCTCGGAGTGGGCCGGACCCGACTTCCGCCCGGACCTGATGTGCCTGGGCAAGGGCATCAGCGGCGGGTACCTGCCCCTGTCGGCCACCGTGGTGTCGCGCCCCGTCTACGAGGGGTTCCTCGGTGAGGACCTCGGGACGTCGACCTTCTACCACGGGCACTCCTACGGAGGGAACGCCCTGGCCTGCGCCGTGGCCCTCCGGCACCTGCAGCTGCTGGAGGAATGGGACGTCCTGTCCCACGTGCGCACGGTGGCCGACCATCTCGGCACCCGACTCGACTCGGACATCGCCGGGCTCGACGGGGTGGCCGAGGTGCGCCGGCGCGGACTGATGGTCGGCGTGGAGCTGGCCCCGCCCGAGGGCTCGGTCCGATGGGGGCGCCGGGTGTGCGCGGCGGCGGTGCGCCGAGGTGTGCTCCTGCGTCCGCTGGGCGACGTGGTGGTGGTCATGCCGCCGCTCACCAGCACCGCGGCCGAGCTCGACCGGGTGGTCGACGTGCTCGCCGGGTGCATCGCCGAGGTCCGGACCGAGGACGCCGGGTGAGCGGAACGGGGTCGCCGGGGTGGCGGTCGTGGGTCGACGACGCCTGCGACCGGGTGGTGTCCGCCGGTCGGTGGCGCGCCCCCCGGGCCTTCGACGCCCGGGGGAACGACGGGCTCCTCGTGACCGACCCGGCCCTGCCGGGGCGCCACGTCGTCTCCTTCGCCTCCAACGACTACCTGGGGCTCACCACCCACCCGGCCGTCGTGGCCGGCGCGCGGAGCGCCCTCGACCGCTGGGGCGCGGGCTCGGGGGCGTCACGCCTGGTCACCGGGTCGCGGCCGGTCCACCACGAGCTCGAGTCCGCCCTGGCCGACTGGAAGGGAACCGAGGCCGCGGTCGTGACCCCCACCGGGTTCGCCGCCAATCTGTCGGTCCTGTCGGTGTTCGCCGCCGACGGCGCCGTGGTGCACTCCGACGAGCTCAACCACGCGTCGATCATCGACGGGTGCCGGCTGGCCCGGGCCGAGGTGCGCATCTACCCCCACGGCGACCTCGCCGCCCTCGACGCGGCGCTCGCGGCAGGCGGCGGGCGCCCCATCGTGGTGACCGACACCGTGTTCTCCATGGACGGCGACACCTGCGACCTCGAGGGCCTGGTGGAGGTGGCCGGCCGCCATGGTGCGCTGCTCGTCCTGGACGAGGCCCACGCCGTCCTCGGCCCCGAGCCCGGCGACCGGTCCGGGGTCGACGTGCTGCGGGTGGGCACGCTGTCCAAGACGCTCGGGTCGCTCGGCGGATTCGTCGCCGGTCCGCAGCGCTTCGTCGACCTGCTGGTCAACCGGGCCCGCCCGTACATCTTCACCACGGCTCCCACCCCGGCCGACGCCGGCGCGGCACTGGCGGCGTTGGGCGTCCTGCGCTCCGACGAGGGCGCCGAGCTGCGCGGACGGCTGGCGCGCACCGTGGCCCGTGTGGCCGGCACCGTCGGCGTCGCCGACCACCCGTCGCCCATCCTGCCCGTCGTGATCGGCGGAGAGGCGGAGGCCGTGGCCGCGTCGGCCGCGCTCCTCGAGCGGGGGCTGTGGGTCCCGGCGATCCGGCCCCCGACGGTCCCCCCCGGCACGTCCCGCCTACGGGTCACCCTGTCCGCCACCCACACCGACCACCAGGTGGACCTGCTGGTGGACGGGCTGGCCGCGCTGGCCCCGGGGACCGGCCGGGGCCGGGGGGTGGGCAGTGCGGCCTGAGCGGCTGGTCCTGGTGTGCGGGACGGGGACGGAGGTGGGCAAGACGTGGGTCGCCGCCCGACTGCTCGGCGACCTCCGGTCCCGGGGGCGGACCGTGTCGGCACGCAAGCCGGCCCAGTCGTTCGACGTGGACCACGAGGGGGGGCAGCTCGGCGGTGCCACCGACGCCGAGCTGCTGGGGGCCGCGTCGGGCGAGGACCCGGGCGACGTCTGCCACGCCTTCCGTTCGTACCACCGGGCCATGGCCCCGCCGATCGCGGCCGAGGCACTGGGACTGCCGCCGTTCACCGTGGCCGACCTGGTCGACGAACTCGGCTGGCCGGCCGGCACCGACGTGGGACTTGTGGAGACGGCCGGCGGCGTGCGGTCGCCGCAGGCGGACGACGGCGACGTGTGCGACCTGGTGGCCGCGCTCGCCCCCGACCTGATCGTCCTGGTCGCCGACGCCGGCCTCGGGACGATCAACAGCATCCGGATGTCGATGGACGCGCTGGCCGGGGGTGTCGGTGCGGTGCCGGAGGTTCCGGTCGCCGTCGTGCTCAACCGGTTCGACGACGACCACGAGCTCCACCGGCGCAACCGCGACTGGCTCGGGGGGCGCGACGGGTACGGGGTGATCACCCTGCCCGGCGGGGAGCGGACGCTGGCCGACCTCGCCGCCGGGTCCCCGACCTGATCGGCGGACCGCACCCCGGGTCCGGTGGCGACCGGGAGTCCGTCGCACACCCTGGTACCGTCAGACCCATGACCGACCCCGGTGCACGCCGGTGATCACGGCGAGCCGGGTGACCAAGACGTACGGCCCGACCCGGGCCGTGGACGACCTCAGCTTCGAGGTCCGTCCGGGCGTGGTCACCGGCTTCCTCGGGCCGAACGGCTCCGGCAAGTCGACGACGATGCGGATGGTGATGGGCCTGGACCGGCCCGACTCCGGTGCCGTGACCATCGACGGGAGGCACTTCGGCGAGCTGCGGTGGCCGCTGCGCGAGGTGGGCGCCCTCCTCGAGGCCAAGGCACTGCACCCGGGCCGCACCGCCTACGACCACCTGCTGTCGATGGCCCAGACCAACGCCGTCCCCCGGGCGAGGGTGGACGAGGTCCTCGAACTCGTCGGACTCGAGTCGGTGGCCCGACGACGGGTGGGCAAGTACTCGCTCGGCATGAGCCAACGGCTGGGGATCGCCTCGGCGCTGCTGGGTGACCCCGGTGTCCTGCTCTTCGACGAACCCGTCAACGGCCTGGACCCCGAGGGGATCCTCTGGGTCCGCACCCTGCTGCAGGGGCTCGCCGGCGAGGGCCGGACGGTCTTCGTCTCCAGCCACCTCATGAGCGAGATGGCGTTGACCGCCACCGACCTGGTCGTCATCGGCCGGGGACAGCTCATCGCCCAGACGTCGGTCCACGATTTCATCGCCTCCAACACCGAGGCCACGGTGCTGGTGCGGTCACCCGGAGCCGACGTGCTGGCCGACGTCCTGCGTGCCGCCGGCGCCGGCGTGGACGCCCGGGACGACGGGGCGCTCCTCGTGACCGGGCTCGACGGCACCCGGGTGGGGGACCTGGCACTCTACGCCGGCGTGGCCCTGCACGAGCTCCGGCCCGAGCGGGCCAGCCTCGAGGAGGTCTTCATGGAGCTCACCTCCGACATGGTCGACTTCCACGGTCACGCCCCGGCCGAGGTCGTCTCGTGACCACGGCGACGGTGCCGCCGGTCCCGCTGCCCGCCTTCGACCACGGTCGGGCCGGACTGCGCAACCAGGTCCGGTCGGAGTGGACGAAGCTCCGGTCGGTGCGCTCGACGTGGATCAGCCTGGCCATCATCGTGGTGGCGGGCATCGGGCTGTCCGTGCTGGTGTCGAGCGTCGAGGGCGGTCGCTGGGGCCAGCTCGGGTTCGCCGACCGGGCCCAGTTCGACCCCGTCCGGTTCAGCCAGACGGGCGAGTTCCTCTCCCAGTTCGTGGTCGGGGTCCTGGGCGCCCTCGTCATCACCTCGGAGTACGGGACCGGGTCCATCCGCACCACGCTGGCCACCACCTCCCGGCGGACGACGGTGCTGGCCGCCAAGCTCCTGGTGATCGGTGCGGTCGTCTTCGTGGTGAGCGAGGTCACCGCCTTCGCCTCGTTCTTCGTGGGACAGGAGGTGCTCCTCGCCCACGGCGGCAGAGCACTGCCCGCCGGGAGCACGATCCTCGACCAGGTCCACAGCTCCACGGTCCCGGTGGTCTCCATCACCGACCCGGGCGCGCTGCGCGCCGTGTTCCTGTGCGGCGTCTACCTCCTGCTCCTGACCCTCCTCGCCTGCGCGCTCGGATTCGTCCTCCGGCACACCGCCGGGGCGATCTCCGCCTTCGTCGGGATCCTGCTCGTGCTGCCGCTCATCGTGCAGATCCTGCCGTCGAGCCTGACCCACTCCTTCGAGAAGTACCTGCCCTCCAACCTGGGCCTCGCCATGATCGTGGTGACGTCGCGCAAGACGGACTTCGCCGGGGTGCTGCTGTCGCCGTGGGCCGCCGTCGGCCTCCTGACCCTGTACGCGGCGGCCGTGATCGCGCTGGCGGCCTGGCTGCTGGTGCGCCGGGACGCCTGAGGGGCGCCCGCCCGACGGTCGCGCCGCACCGTCCGGGTTCAGCCACCCATGCCGGACGCGGCCACGACGGTCCGCGACAGGGGACGCGCCAACCCGCGGAGCGTGTCGCACCCGTCCTCGCCGATGGCCTCGTAGGCGGGCACCGACAGCCGGTCGGTGGCCTCCTCGATGGCGCCGCGCACCGCCGCACCCTCCTCGCTGAGCGCCAGGTGCTCCGGCGAACCGCCGGGACGGAGCCAGCCCCGGTCCCGCAGGCGGTCGGCGGCGGCCGCCCATTCGTCGTCGGTCCACCCCCGGGTGGCGCGCAGGAAGGCGACCGGCAGCTCGCCGGTGGCCTCGTGCATCACCAGCGCCTCGAGGCCGTCGAGCCCGTGGTCGACGAGCAGCGCAATGTGGCCGTCACCCCGGAACTCGCGCAGCAGCGTCTGGGCGTGCCACAGCACCTCGAGCGGGTCGTCCGGCCACGGCAGTCCGGCGTGCCCGGCGAACAGCGGTCGTCCCTCGGGGTGGTCGCAGGCCGACAGCGCCGCCCGACGGGCCAGGTCGGCCGCAGCGGACACGTCGTCGGACGCGGCCGAGTCCCCGAGCATCCGGCGGAGCGCCGCCGCGGCGGCGTCCCGGCGGGCGGCCAGGACGGCGTCCGGGGTCGTGGTGGCCCACACGCCGTCCATGGACTCGCGGATGAACGAGGGCCGGAAGTTGAAGAAGGTGGCGATCACGGTGCCGGCCGACACCGCGCCCATCGGCGCGGACCGCGAGGCGAAGTACCCGGACTGTCCCTCGAGGCCGAGGCGCCGGTACGAGTCGGCGGCCTCGGGGGCGAAGTAGACCATGCCGTGCAGCGGTTCGACCGTCCGCCAGGTCTTCCTGGCGGTCACGGCGGAGACGGGGGACGGGAACGATCGCGGGGCCATGGACCACGGTATCCCGGTGCCACGGGGGTCGGGTCCACCGGTCCCGTCCCGTATAGTTCGGGGACGTGGAGCGGAACTCGACGACGCCCGGGACCCGGTGCCCGGTGGACGGCGCCGGCACGGCCGCGATCCACTCCCGGGTGCCGCTGGCGGGGGGGTGCCGGACATGTTGAACGGGGTCCCCGGCATGGTGGGGGAGACGGCCGTCGTCACCAAGGAGCTGGCGAGCAGCCACTCGCCCGGGTCCGTCCTTGCTCGCGGCGAGGAGTGGTTCGCCCGGCCGATGTTCCCGGGCACGGTGATCGCCCCGGGCACCACGGTGGTGGTGGCCGACGTCGAGCGCGGCGTGCTCGTCTGCTATCCCGCCGACGGGGCCTGATCTCCGGGACCGGCCGCCGGCCGCCCGGCCCGGCCGCCTGCGGCCCGGAGCGCCAGGGCGGGGGGCGGGCCCGGCGGTGTGCTGTGGCCGGGTGTGCTGTGGCCGGACGGCCCGGTGCCTAAGGTGTCCGGTGGGAGGTGGTCGCCATGATCATCGGTTCTGCAGCACTGGCCATCGGAGCGGCGGTGGTGGGGTTCTTCGTCTTCGCCTTCATCGTCGTCTTCCTGAAGTCGAGCCTGAAGGTCGTCCAGCAGGGGTGCGTGGGCGTGGTGAAGCGCTTCGGTGAGTTCCGGACGATCAAGCAGCCCGGCCTCCACGTGCTCCTGCCCCTGGCCGACCGGATGGACAAGGTCGACATCCGGGAGTTCCCCCGCACGGGCGACCAGCAGGCCGTGATCACCAAGGACAACGTGTCGCTGTGGGTGAGCGCCACGATCTTCTGCCAGGTGACCGACGTGAAGCTGGCCCTGTTCGAGGTCAACGACTTCGGACTGGCCATCGACCAGATGGCCCGGACCGCACTCCGCGCCGTGTTCGGCGAGCTGACCCTGGACGAGTCCCTGTCCGAGCGCGAGACCATCAACGCGAAGATGCAGGACCACATGGCCGAGGCCACCCTCAAGTGGGGGGTCCGCCTGAACCGCATCGAGATCCTCGACATCACGCCGCCGACCAACGTCCTCCAGGCCATGTCCGAGCAGAAGGAGGCCGAGCAGCACAAGCGGGCGGCCATCTTGAAGTCCGAGGGCGAGCAGCAGTCGGCGATCAACAGCGCCGAGGGTCGCAGGCAGGCCAACGTGCTCGAGGCCGAGGGCCAGAAGCAGGCGTCGATCCTGGCGGCCGAGGCCCAGAAGCAGGTACTGGAGCTGCGGGCCGACGGGGAGAAGCGCGCCGCCCAGCTGCGGGGCGAGGGCGAGGCTGCCGCGCTCGACGCCATCGACAAGGTCGGGATCAACCCGAACACCCTGGCCATCATGCAGCTCCGGGCGCTCCAGGCCGTCGCCACCTCGCCGAACGCCAAGGTGGTCGTCCCCTACGAGGCCGCCGGACTGGTCGGTGCGGCCTCGGTGCTCGTCGACGCCATGAAGGACGCCGGGGCGGTCACCGAGGTGGCCGCAGCGGGCAACGGCAAGCCGTCCGCCTGACCGACCGGCACGCTCACGGACCGGCGACCGCGGCCCAGTAGTCGGCCGGTGCGCCGACCACCAGGTCGGCCGGTCGGTCGAAGGTGGGCCATTCGTGGGCTCTGCCCTCGAGGATGGCGACGCCGAACCCGATGGCCGAACCCAGGTGCCCGAGCACGTCCAGCGCCGTCGAGCCCTCGCAGGGTGACGCCTCGGACCAGGCGGACGACGGCATCCGGTCGACGACCGACCCGAACAGGTCGAGTCCCGAGAGGAACACCACGTCCGAGGTCGAACCCACAGGGCGAGGATCGCCCCGGCGGACACCGGTGTCAACCGGGTCCGGGCTACTTCATCTCCACCATGTCGAGGTAGTCGTCGCGCCAGTGGGTGAAGACCTCCTCGGGCAGCTTGAGGGCGTGCGTGGGCTCCATGGCCTCGACGAACGCCCGGTCGTGGCTGACCACGATGATGGTGCCGGGCCAGTCGGCCAGCATCGTCCCGACCGCCTCGATCGAGGTCGGATCGAGGTTGTTGGTGGGCTCGTCGAGGAGCAGCACGTTGGCCTGGCCGGCGGCGAGCATGGCGAGGCCGAGCTTGGCCCGCTCGCCGCCCGACAGCGTCTTCGGCATCTGGTAGGCGACGTCGCCCACCAGCCCGAACGAGCCCAGGAGGGCGCGGCGCTCCGTCTCCTTGGTCAGGATCCGGTCGTCGATGTTGTCGAGCACGCTGACCCCGAGGTCGACCTGCTCGTGCTCCTGGGCGAAGTACCCGAGCGCCACGTTGACCCCGGGCTCCACGGTCCCCTCCGTGGGCTCCTGGACGCCGGCGAGGCAGCGCAGCAGGCTGGACTTCCCGGCTCCGTTCCTGCCGATCACGACGACCCGGTCACCGCGGCGGCAGTGGAAGTCCACGTCGGCCAGCACGGTCTTGTCGTCGTAGCGGATGGCGAGGTCCGACACCCGCAGGGGGACCTCGCCGGAGCGCGCCGGGGTCGGGAGCCGGAACGAGCTCTTCCGCTCCCGCTTGTGGACCTCGGTCCGGCCCGACTCGAGGCGCTCGACGCGCTTGTCGAGCGACTTGGCGATGCGGGCCCGCCGGTTGGTGCTGCCGCGCATCGAGTCGGCCAGCTTGGCCAGCCGGTCGATCTCGCGGCCCTCGAGCTGGGCCGACCGCTCGCGCTGGGACTGGTCGGCTTCGAGTTGCACCAGGTACGAGGAGTAGGTGCCCTTGAACTCGGACAGTCGGGCATCGGACAGGTGGAGCACCTTGTTGATCGACCGGTCGAGCAGCTTCAGGTCGTGCGAGACGACGAGGATGGCTCCGGGGAACCGCTCGAGCTCGTCCATGAGCCACGCCTTGGCCGGCCGGTCGAGGTGGTTGGTCGGCTCGTCCAGGATCATGGTGTCCGGCCCCTGGAACAGGATCCGGATCAGGTCGACGCGCCGACGCTGACCGCCGGACAGGCTCTCGATCTCCTCGAGCAGCAGCTCCTGGCGCAGGCCGAGACCGTCGGCCAGGCGGGCCATCGTCGCCTCGGCCTCGTACCCCCCGTTCTCCCGGAACTGCTCCTCGAGGTCGGAGAAGAGGGCGATGTTCTCGGCCGTCGGGTCCTTGGCCATCTGGGTGCGGGCCTTGCCGAGGGCGTCGTCGAGCACGTCGAGGCCGCGCCCGGACAGCACGTGGGAGAAGCCGTTGGGTTCGAGGCCGAGGCCGTGGGGCTCCGGCACCTGCGGGAGGTAGCCGTAGGTGCCGCGGATGGCCGCGCTCCCGGTGGAGCGCACGTTCCTGCCGGGCTCGTCGATGACGACGGAGATGAATGTCGACTTGCCCGTGCCGTTGCGTCCGACCAGGCCGACCTTCTCCCCGGCGCCGACGACGAACGACGCGTCGCGCAGCAGGGTGCGGTCACCGATCTCGATGGTGAGGGAGGATCCGACGATCATGGGCAGGGGAGGGGTGACCGGTCCGTCGCGGGTTTCCGTCGGGGGGCGGGGGGTCCCCGGCGCGGTCTGCGCCCAGTCTCCCACACCGACGTACCCGGTCGGTCAGCGGCCCGTGCGTCCGTGTCCGACCGTGGTCCGGGCCGCCCCGTCGGGCGCCGGGACCCCACGGCGGCGCAGCCGACGTGCGGTCCGGTGCGCCCGCGCCCGGCGGTGCCGCACCATGGCCCCGAACGCGTAGCGGTGGACGGGCCAGAGCAGCCACCAGTACGCCATGCCGAGGACGCCCCTCGTGCGCAAGGCGCCCACCTGCTCGATCGTCGTCGGCAGGGTGGGGGAGACCCGGAACCCGAGCCAGGCCTCGCCGCAGAACCACTCCCGTGCCTGCAGGACCAGGACCCCGGGTTCCCGTTCCGCCACCGTCCACCAGTCGACGGTCACCCCGGGCTCGACCGGCCCGGTCCGGCCCAGCCGCAGGTCCTCGCCGAACAGGTTGCCCAGGCGGATCCGCAGGAGCCAGGCGAAGGGCAGCCCGTACCAGGAGAGCCGTCCGCCGCAGTCGCCCAGGTCCTCGTCGAACCCCGACACCGATCCGTCCGACCGCACGTCGCGGGGGTGCACCCGGATCGCGCTCCGGTCGGTGTAGACGCCCTCGTCGAGACCGTGCCGGCGGGCGAACAGGGTGGCGCCGATCCGGTCGGCCTGGTCGTCGAGTGCGTCCCCGATGGCCTGGGCCACCGAGCGCGGCCGCACGGTGAAGGCGGCGTCGGTGCGGTCGCGGGTGCGCACGGTGACCTCGCTGGTGAGGCTCTCGATGAGGGCGTGGCTGACCGAGGTGTCGACCGGGGTGACCAGGTCGACCCAGTGGGCCGACAGCGCCGGCGTGAGGACGGGCACCTCGACCACCAGGCGGCGCCGCAGGCCACGGACGTCCGCGTAGGTGTCCATCATCTGCCGGTAGGTGGTGGCGTCGGTGCACCCGACCTCGTAGACGCCCGGATCCACGGACACCGACTCGGACAGGTAGTCCATCAGGTCGGCGAGGGCGATCGGCTGGGTCGGGGTGGTCACCCAGCGGGGGCAGACCATCATCGGGAGCCGTTCCGTCAGGTAGCGGAGCATCTCGAAGGAGATGCTGCCGGCCCCGAGGACCACGGCGGCACGGAGCTCGACGACGGGAACGCCGGTGGAGCCGAGGAGTCCGCCGACCTCCTGGCGGCTGGCCAGGTGGGTGGACAGCTCCTCGTGCCCGAGACCGCCGAGGTAGACGATGCGGCCCACGCCGGCATCCGACGCCGCCCGCGCGAACGACCGGGCCAGGACCTGGTCCCGCTCGGCGAAGCCCGAGCCGCCGGACAGGGCGTGGACGAGGTAGTAGGCCACCTCGCAGCCGGCCAGGGCGTCGGCCACGGCCGCACCGTCGCCCACGTCGGCGACGTGCACCTCGACGTGGTCCCGGGCATCGACGGTGCTCGCATCGCGCACCAGGGCACGGACCGTCCAACCCCGGTCCACCAGGTGCGGGACCAGGTTGCGGCCGACGAACCCGTTGGCTCCGACCACGGCGGCCCGGCCGCGGCGCGGGGTGGGCGTGCGGACCCGGTCGGTCGTCATCCGCCCGACACGAGCAGGTCGCCGCCGGCCGGCGGTGTGGGATCGTCGACGGTCTCCAGCCAACGGTCGGGAAGGTGGACGGGACGGGGGCCGTTGGTGTGCCCACGGGCCATCCGCAACGCCTCGGGCGGGAAGGGCAGCGTCCGGTCGAGCCCGTCGAGCAGGCCGGACACCTCGGCGACCGTCGAGGCCAGGGCCAGGTCGCGCCGGACCGCGGAGCCCACGGCGAACCCGGTCAGGTACCAGCCGGTGTGCTTGCGGAATTGCCGCGTCCCCAGCTCCTCGCCGAACAGGCCGCACAGGAGGTCGAGATGCACGAGCATCATCGAGCAGATCTCGCCCAGTCCCGGGGGGGCGGGCACCGGATCGCCGGACAGGGCGGCGGCCAGGTCCCGGAACAGCCAGGGCCGGCCGAGGCAGCCCCGACCCACCACGACCCCGTCGCACCCGGTGGCCGCCATCATGGCCACGGCGTCGGCCGCCTCCCAGAGGTCGCCGTTGCCGAGCACGGGGATCGTGGTCACGGCCTGCTTGAGCCGGCCGATGGCGTCCCAGTCGGCACGGCCCGAGTAGAGCTGCTCGGCAGTGCGGGCGTGCAGGGTCACCGCCGAGACCCCCTCACCTTCGGCGATGCGTCCCGACTCGAGGTAGGTCTCGTGGTCGGCGTCGACCCCGATGCGGAGCTTCACGGTGACGGGCACCGTTCCGGCCTCGGTCACGGCGGCACGGACGATGTCGCGGTAGAGCGTACGGTGGACGGGCAGGGCGGCGCCCGCTCCCTGCCGGGTGACCTTCCCGGCCGGGCAGCCGAAGTTGAGGTCGATGTGGTGGACGCCGATCTCGTCGACGAGGCGCCGGACGGCCCGGCCCATCACGGTCGGATCGACGCTCGAGAGCTGCACGCTGCGGACGGTCTCGTCGTCGCCGAACGAGGCCATGCCCAGGGTCTTGGCGTTCCCCTCGACGAGGGCCCGGGCGGTCACCATCTCGCTCACGTAGAGCCCGGCGCCGTAGGTGCGGCACAGGGTGCGGAAGGCGCTGTTGGTGACGCCCGCCATCGGCGCCAGCACCACCGGGACGTCCACGACCAGGTGGCCCAACTCGAGCCGGGACGCTGCGGGCGCAGCCGTCGGGGGACACGCGTCGGCGGTGTGGACGGTCACCGTCCGTCCTCCCGCCACAGGTCGGTGATGGCCACACCCAACTCCGCGAGCAGCGACCGCAGCGCCGGCAGCGACAGGCCGATCACGTTGCCCGGGTCGCCGACGACGCCGTCCACGAACGGCGCCGAGCGGCCGTCGAGGGTGAACGCTCCGGCGACCTCGAGGACGTCCGGGCCCGTCAGGTAGGCGTCCAGCTCGGCGTCAGTGGTGTCCCCGAACAGCACGGTGGTGCCGACCACGGCGTGGGCACGCACACCGGTGGTCTCGTCGATGACGCAGTGTCCCGTGTAGAGGACGCCGCTGCGGCCCCGCATGGCCGTGAGCCACGCTCGGGCCTCCCCGACCGACGTCGGCTTGCCGTGGGGGCGGCCGTCGAACTCCAGCAGCGAGTCGCACCCGACCACGAGAGCGTTCCCGCCGGGCCGGGCCACGGCATCGGCCTTGGCGGCGGCCAGGCGGGCCACCGAACCGGGGGTGTCGGTCGGATCGATGCCGTCCTCGTCGACACCGCTGACCCGGACCTCCGGGTCGATCCCGGCGTCACGCAGGAGCTTCAGCCGCGCCGGGGAGCCCGAGGCGAGGACCAGGGTGCGAGCGGGCATGGACAGAGCCTAGGGGCGTGCCGGCGTGCCCGGTCCCGTTGCTCCGGCGTACGCGCCCGTCCTGCGGTCGGCCGGCGGATGCGCGATCCTGGGCGGCATGACCGACGCAGGCATCACCCTCGCCCCCACCCACGTCGACCCGCAGCTCGACGGCGACCACGAGCGGATGTCCCACATCGTCCTCGAGGGCTTCCGACCGGAGAAGGGCGACTTCGTCTCGGCGGGTCCGTCGGTGGTCGAGGGCATGGTCAACGGCACGGCGGTCAAGGCGCTGTGCGGCAAGATCTGGGTGCCGGGGCGCAACCCCAAGCGCTACCCGGTCTGTCCCACGTGCAAGGAGATCGCCGAGTCCCGGGGGTGGAAGGTCCCTGCCGGTTGAGCTCGTTCCCGGGAGTCGGCATCGTGGAGGTCGAGGTGCGCGACGCCACGGCGGACCACGCCGGCTTCCTGGCGGCCATGCTGGCGGTGGCGTTTGACTGGCGCCCCGGCACCGTCCCCCGACCCGTGGCGGAGCTGCCGGGTCTGGACGGGGTCTGGCACTACGTCGACGGCTGGCCCCGGACGGGCGACGCCGGCGTGGTCGCCGTGTCCGGCGTCCCCGTCGGGGCGGCGTGGTGGCGGCACTTCAGGGGTGGGGACCCGGGCTTCGGCTTCGTCGACGAGGGGATTCCCGAGATCGCCGTCGGGGTCGTCGGGCGGTTCCGGGGCCGGGGCGTAGGCGCCACGTTGCTGGGTGAGCTGATCGCCCGGGCCGTCGACGCCGGACTCCCCGGCCTCAGCCTGAGCGTCGAGCCCGACAACCCGGCGCTCCGGCTCTACCGGCGGCTGGGCTTCGTCGAGGCCGGCGGGGTCGACGGGTCGCTGACGATGCTGCTCGGACTGGGCGGCTGAGCACCACCGGGGGCGCCCGGTGCCCGGACGACCGGTCAGACCGGGGGCAACCCGAGGTTGGCCCGCCACTGGTTGGTGTCGTTGGTCCTCGGGAACGGCGCATCGGGCACCTCGACGCCGAGGCGCTCGCAGATGGGTTCCCAGCCGTCGCTCGGGGTCCACTCGAGCAGGCGCTCGGCCGGGATGGTCGTCCGGACCTCGTCGTTGTGGCGCACGAAGGCGTCCATCATGGCGGTCGGATCGTCGAGCTTGTCGCTGAACCTGTCCCGCAGGAGCTTGCGCACCGTCTCGAACCAGGGACGCATCTCGGGCGGGGCGGCGTCGAAGACGCCGAAGATGGTGTTCGAGGCACTGGCGTACCAGGACTCGGGACTGCGGACGGACAGGAGTACGAGGGCGTCCGGATTGGCCGCCGACAGCTCCGGCCAGAACGACGCCCCGGGCCAGTCGACGAGGCTCGCATAGCCGGCGTTCAGCGCCGACCAGTCGACGGGCCGGCCTTCGATGGCATCGGTCCACAGCGGGATCTGCTCCGGGTTGCCGAAGATCTCGAACATGTGGTGGCACGGCTCTCCGGTGAGCTGCTCGAGTGCGAGCTTGAGCGAATTGGTGCCCGTCCGTCCGACTCCTGCGCCCACGACCTTGAGTGCCATACGTGCCGCCCTCTCCTGTGCGGACAGCCGGATCCGCGCCGGATCGACGTGATCGTCGATGACGCGAAGCTAGCCGGTCGCGGGGATCCCTTCCCCGGCGAGGGGCAGGCGCGCCACCGGCGGGCGCCACCGACGTATCCGGGAGCCCGTCGACGGCGCCGACGGGCCCAGAACGGTGGCGCCCCGTCAGCCGGCGGGGTTGCGCACCGAGGGGATCCTGCGCTTGGCGTCGCGCTCCGATTCGAGGACCGAGGTCATCGTCGAGCGCACGGCGACCGCCTCGTCGGCGAGGTTGTGGCGCTCCTCGGCGTCCGCGGAGAGGTTGTGGAGCTCGAAGGCCGGCTCCGCCGCCGGCCCGAGGAACGGGTTCGGGGCCACCCCCCGGTCCGCGTGCCACTCGTCGAGCCGCTCGTAGTAGTGGTTCAGCTTCCACAATTCGGGGGCGCCGCCGTCGCCCGTGGGCAGGGTGGCGAGCACCGACTCGATGTTCGTGGGCATGGCCACGCTGTCGAAGGGCTGTCCGGTCAGGACGTTGACCTGGGTCGAGCCGCGGGTCACGTCGTCCTCGGTCATGAAGTACACCGGCGATACAAGTGACTCCGCGGCCACGCTCCCGCGGACCACACCGCTCAGGTCCCGGCCGGGCAACGGCTGGTTCTCGACGTGGTGGGCGGCCACGCCGGCCGCGCCCTGCTCCCGGTCGATCCCGGCCAGCCCGAGCAGGGTCGGGACGAGGTCGACGTGGCTGGAGGGGATCGTGATCCCGTTGGCCGACGGTTCGATGCCGGGTCCGGCGACGAGTAGCGGCACCCGGGTGGCCTCGTCGAACGCGTTGCACCACTTCTGGACGAGCCCCCCGTGGGCGCCGAGCAGGTCGCCGTGGTCGGAGGTGAAGACGACGATGGTGCTGTCGGCCATTCCGGAGCGCTCGAGCGCATCGAGGATCCGGCCGATGGCCCGGTCCACCAGCTTGTGGAGGTAGTAGTACAGGCGCCGATAGGCGAGATCGGTCGCCGTCTCGAATATCATCTCCGGCCAGATCGCCCGGAAGGCCTCCTGGCAGGCCGGCCGTCCCCCGAACGGATCCGACTGCGACGGCGGTTCGTCCACGTCCGGCACCGTGTCGTCCGGCGGGCCGAACCGGAGGAGCTCCTCCCACCCGAATCCGGAGAAGGCGATGTCGTGGGGGTTCACGAAGGAGGCGACGGTGAGCCAGGGCCCGTCGGCCCGCGCCGCCGCCAGCTCGTCGAAGAGCTCGACCACCTGTTCCGCGAAGACGCCGTCGCGGACCGTGCCGCAGTCGGACCTCGCCGGGCCGTGGGGCTCGCGTCCGATCCACCCCGAGAACCCGAACGGGTCGAGCCGGTCCGCCCGGCGGTAGGCGTCGACCGCCTCGACGATCGGCCGCCCCTCGTCGTCGGAGGCCTGGAGCCCCTCGTGGGTGCCGGGGATCAGGAGCTCTGCGTGCGAGACGTGCCACTTGCCGCGGTAGTGGGTCCGGTAGCCGCCCGCCCGGAACCAATCGCCCAGCGTCGGCACCGAATTCGGGTCGAGCCAGCCCATGGCCGGATCGCTGCTCTGCTTGGCGAGGCCGGCGGTGGCCGTGACCCCGTGGAGAGACGGGTACTGGCCGGTGAACAGGGTCGCCCGGCTGGGGGTGCACGCCGTCGAGCCGGCGTAGTGACGGTGGAACTCGACGCCCCGCGCCCGGATCGACTCCCGTGCCGGCAGCTGCGACGTGCGGAACGAGCGGACCGCATCGGACTCGTAGGGCGGCGGGTACCGCTCCTCGTCCGTCAGGATCAGCAGGATGTTGGGTCGCTCCATGGGGTCACCGTATGCGACGGGATCGGGACCCGCCCGACGGTCGGCGCCCGCGTCGCGTCGCCCGGGTCCGGCGCCCGACCGGGGGGATCCCGGTCCCGGCGGTACGCTGGAGCACCGTCGCTCGGCGTCCGGCCCGCACCAGGCCCTCCGGAACGACCCTGCCCCACGCGCATTCGCGCCACCGGAGGTCCCATGGGTCCCGCAACCGCCGCAACCGTCGCAACCGTCGCACGGAGCGCGACCGACCCGTCGACCGACGGGCGCCGCCCTCCGGCGACGGTGCACGCCGTGCAGAAGGTGGCGACCGCCGCCATCGTGGCGGGCCCGGCCGTCGCGCTGGGCCTGGGCGTCTGGTGGTTCTGGGGCGGGATGGTGAACCTGACGGACGTCCTGATCGCCCTGGTGCTCTACGTGGTGACGGGCTTCGGCCTCACCGTGGGCTTCCACCGGCTCTTCACCCACCGTGGCTTCGCCCCGCGCCGCGCGCTCAAGATCGTGCTCGCCGTGCTCGGGTCCATGGCCGTCGAGGGATCGGTGACGAGCTGGGTCGCCACCCACCGTCGTCACCACATGTACAGCGACCGGGCGGGCGACCCGCACTCGCCCCACCGCTACGGCGACCGGGGCCTGGCACTGGTGCGGGGCCTGGCCTACTCCCACATGGGATGGCTGTTCGTCTCGGATGCGTCGAGCGCCGAACGCTATGCGCCCGACCTGCTGAAGGATCGGGACCTGGCGAGGATCGGCAGACTGTTCCCCCTGCTGGCGCTCGCCTCACTGGCCGTGCCGTTCGGCATCGGCTACGCCATCTCGGGCTCCTGGTTCGGCGCGCTCACAGCACTGGTGTGGGCGGGGCTGGTCCGCATGGCGGTGCTCCACCACGTCACGTGGTCGGTGAACTCGCTGTGCCACGCGTTCGGCCGTCGGAGCGACCCGACCACCGACAGGAGCACCAACCTGTGGCCGCTGGCGGTCGTGTCGTTCGGTGAGGCCTGGCACAACGTCCACCACGCACATCCCTCGTGGGCCCGCCACGGCGCCCACCGGGGGATGGTCGACCCGTCCGCATGGCTCATCGCCCGGTTCGAGCGGTGGGGTTGGGCGACCCGGGTGCGGTGGCCGGTGGCCGGTGCCGAGTCGGTCTGACCGCGTGCCGAAGTCGTCGTCGAACGGTGGAGGACGGCGCCGCGCCGGCTACCGGCCGGAGACGTGCTGGACCAGCCAGCCGTTGCCGTCGGGGTCGTGCACCTCGAAGAACGAGTTGTAGTCGCGCCCCTCCGGGTCGGGACCGTCGAGCTGGGCGCCCGCCTCGAAGTGGACGAGACCGCCCGGTGCCGCGCCCCGCTCGCTGAGCTCGGCGTGGGCGCCCTCGATGTCCGGTACGACGAGGTGGAGTCCCTGGGCGGTGCCGGCGGCCTCCGGGTTGTGCATCAGGGCGATCGAGCAGGCGGAGCCGGGCGGCGTGGCCTGGATCACACGGAACGTCGGGCTCCCCTGGTGGTCCACGAGCAGGTCGAAGCCCATGGCGTCCAGGTAGAAGGCCTTGGCGCGGCCCGGGTCGGCGACGGGCACCACCACGAGTTCGAGCTTCCAGTCCATGCGTGCCTCCAGATCCCGCCCCTCCGAGGGAGCGCCGAGTGGTCGATGACGATCAGGTGGCCAGCAGCGGTTGCCTCGCTCGTCGCCCCCATCGTACGGGAGTTCGTGCCGACGCAATCACCGGTGGCATCGGCCGGGGTGCCGGGAGGGTTCAGGTCCCGGTGCACTCCCCGTGGTCACGGCACCGTGCCCGGTAGCCGCCCGGAGTGACAGTGACGGCGAGCCGACGGCCGCAGCCGGGGCAGTAGCGGGGTGGGTCGAGCGTCCGGCTGCACCCGGTGCACGACGTCGAGCCGCAGCCGGTGCAGTGCGGCCCGGCCACCGGACCGGCGGGCGTGTCCTCCACGGTGCCCGGCGACGGACGGCTCAAAGGACGCCGGTCAGGGCGCCGACGGGCATGCGGAGATCGGAGAGCATCTGGAGGTCCTCGTCGGCCGAGCGGCCGAGCGTGGTCAGGTAATTGCCGACGATCAGGGCGTTGATGCCCGAGGTCATCCCCATCGACTGGAGCTCGCGGAGGGTGACCTCGCGGCCGCCGGCGTAGCGCAGGATGACACCGGGGAGGCCGAGCCGGAACAGGGCGATCCAGCGGATGGCCTCCCAGGCCGCCACCGGCTGCCCGTCGCCCAGCGGCGTGCCCGGGCGGGGGTTCAGGAAGTTGAGGGGGACCTCGGTGGGGTCGAGCTCCTGGAGCTGGGTCAGCAGCTCGATGCGCTGCTCGTCGGACTCCCCCATGCCGATCAGGGCACCGCAGCACAGCTCCATGCCGTGGTCGCGGACCAGGCGGCACGTCTCCTCGCGCTCCTCCCAGGTGTGGGTGGTCACCACGTTGGGGAAGAACGAGCGGGACGTCTCGAGGTTGTGGTTGTAGCGGTGGACCCCGCCGTCGGCGAACCGCCGGGCCTGGTCGTCGGTGAGGAGCCCGGCGCTGACCGCCACGTTGAGGCCGGTGCGCTCCCGGACCATCGGGACCAGCTCGAGGATGCGCTGCATCATCCGCTCGTCGGGCCCGCGCACGGCCAGCACGATGCAGAACTCGGAGGCGCCGGCCGCCCGTGTCTCCTCGGCGGCCCGCAGCACCTCCTCGGCGTCGAGGAAGGGCGTCGCCTTGACCGGGGTGTCGAAGCGGGAGGACTGCGAGCAGAAGTGGCAGTCCTCGGGACACCCGCCCGTCTTGGCCGACAGGATGCCCTCCACCTCGACCTCGGGCCCGCACCACGCCAGGCGGACCTGGTGGGCCAGGGCGGCAAGGGATGTCACGTGGGCGTCCGGCAGGGCGGCCAGGCCGGCCAGCTCGTCGCCGGTCAGCAGGCGCCGGTCGTCGAGGAGCGCGGACTCCGCGGCCCGGATCCGGGCGCGGGCCTCGGACGGGTCGATGTCGGACCGCACCGGCTCACCCCGCCGGGGCGGGGTGAGGGTGACGTTCACGGGTGCGGGGGAGGTGGTGGTGTCTCCGGACATGGCCGCCACGGTACCCGTCGGCGCACCCGCCCGGAAATCCGGGACCGCCGTTCGGCGGCTCCGGGGACGTCACTCGTAGCGGAGCACGCCCCGGATGTTCTTGCCGTCCAGCATGTCGGCGTACCCCTGGTTGATCTCCTCGAGCTTGTAATTGTTGGTGACCATGCCGTCGAGGTCGAGCTGGCCCTGGTCGTAGAGCTTGAGGAGGTGGGGGATGTCGTAGCGGATGTTGGCCGACCCGAAGATCGTGCCCACGATCTGCTTCTCCAGCAGGGTCAACCAGGTCAGCTGCAGGGTGACGTCCGTCTCGTCCATGGGGTGGATGTTGGTGACGACGACGCGCCCGCCCTTGGCCGTCATCTGCATGATCGACTCCATCAGCCGGCCCTCGCCGACGCCCATGGTGCAGATCACCTTGTCGGCGTTCTTGCCCCAGGTGACCTCGTTGACCAGCGCGGTGGCCTCCTCGATGCTCGAGTAGGCGTGGGTGGCACCGAACTTGAGGGCCATCTCGCGCTTCCACGGGAGGGGGTCGATGGCGAAGATGTGCTCCGCCCCGGCCAGGCGGGCCCCCTGGATGGCGGAGGCACCGATGCCGCCGATGCCGATGATCACGACGTCGTCGCCCGGGCGGACCTCGGCGGCGTACACGGACGAGCCCCATCCGGTGGTGACGCCGCAGCCGACCAGGCAGGCCTTGTCCAGCGGGTAGTGGTCGAGGATCTTCACGCACGACGCCTTGTTGACGACGGTGTGCTTGGCGAACGTGCCGAGGCAGACCATGGTGCCGATGTCGCTGCCGTCCGCCGCGTGGTGGCGGTAGGTCCCGTCGATCTGGGTGCCCATCATCAGCATGGCGCCGACGTCGCACAGGTTGGAGCGGCCCTTGGCGCACGAGGGGCACTTGCCGCAGGCCGGCACGAAGCCGAAGACGACGTGGTCACCGGGCTGGAGGTCGTCGACCCCGGCACCCACCTCCTCGACGATGCCTGCGCCCTCGTGGCCACCGATGATCGGGTAGATGCCGCCCAGGTCACCCGTGCGCAGGTGCTCGTCGCTGTGGCACATGCCCGAGGCGACGATCCGCACCAGCACCTCGTCGGCCTTGGGGGAGTCGAGCGTGATGGTCTCGACCTGCCAGTCCTGCATCTGTCCCCGGAGGACTGCCGCTTGGGTCTCCATTGTTGTTCCCTCCCTCGTCGAGTCCCGTGGCGCACCGGATCCGTTCCCCGGAGGGGGAGCCCAGGCTCGCGGCGCCCGCAGGTCGGACGGTGGTCCGTCCGTGCACCTCCGATGGTGGCACAGATGGCGGCCGGGGGTCGACCGCCCCCCGCCCGTCCCACGCCCGTCGCCCCGAGGGGTACGGGCGGGTCGGGTACGGGCGGGTACGGGACGTCAGGCGGGACCGGGCGGGTCCCCGAAGACCGGGGGGCGCCTGGCGCGGAGCGCGGCGACCCCCTCGCGGTAGTCGGGCCCGGCCATCATGGGGTCGAGGAGTGCCTCGGCGGCCCGGACCGACTCGGCCACCGTCTGGTGGAACGCCTCGTAGACCTGGCGTTTCGACGCCGCCAGCGAGGCCGGCGACACGGTGGTGGCGAGCACCCGTGCGTAGTCCCGCACGTGGTCGAGGAGGTCGGGTCCGTCCACCACGGCGGTGACGAGGCCGAGCCCGAGTGCCTCGTCGGCCTCGAACGTGCGGCTGGACAGGATCAGGTCGAGCGCCCTCGGGAGCCCGACCAGTTTGGGAAGCAGCCACGCCAGGCCGAACGCGCAGGGCAGACCCAGCCTGCCGTGGGCCGTCGTGAACTTGGCCCCGCGGGCGGCGAACCGGAGGTCGCAGTAGCAGGAGAGGGCGAACCCGATCCCGGCGACGGGCCCGTTGATGGCCGCCAGGATCGGCTTCGGCACCCCGAAGTGGTAGGCGAGCTCGGCGTCGAATTCGGGCCGGACCCCGAACCCGGGCGTGGCCACGTCGTCGGGGGCGCCCGAGTCGTAGGCACCGCGTTCGGCGTGGGCGGCCAGGTCCTCGGACTCGGCGCCGGCGCAGAAGCCCCGGCCGCTCCCCGTGACGACGATGACCCGGACGGCGGGGTCGTCGGACGCCGACTGCAGGTGCGCCCGGTACTCGGCGTTCATGACCGCCGTCCACGCGTTCAGGCGCTCGGGGCGGTGGAGCGTGATCGTGGCGACCCCGTCGGCCACGGCGTAGCGGGTCTCCTCGGTGGGGGACGGCGTCACGGGCGGGGACGGCGGGACCACGGGCGCGGTCGGTCGGGGCCGGAGGCGGGTGCGGCCCGCCTCAGTAGCGGTAGTGCTCGGGCTTGTACGGTCCGTCGACGGGAACGCCGATGTACTCGGCCTGCGCCTCGGTGAGGGTGGTGAGCCGTACCCCCAGGGCATCGAGGTGGAGTCGGGCGACCTTCTCGTCGAGGTGCTTGGGAAGGAGGTACACCTTGTTGCCGTACCGGCCGGTGTTGGCGAACAGCTCCATCTGGGCCATCGTCTGATTGGTGAAGGAGTTCGACATCACGAAGCTCGGGTGTCCGGTGGCGTTGCCCAGGTTGAGCAGCCGACCCTCCGACAGGACGATGACCGCCTTTCCGTCGGGGAAGACCCACTTGTCGACCTGCGGCTTGATGTTGACCCGTTCGATGCCGGGCGTCGCCATGAGCCCCACCATGTCGATCTCGTTGTCGAAGTGGCCGATGTTGCCCACGATGGCCTGGTGCTTCATGCGGGCGATGTCCGCCGCGGTGATGACGTCCTTGTTGCCCGTCGTGGTGATGAAGATGTCGGCGGTCTCGAGCATGTCGTCGAGGGTGGCCACCTGGTAGCCCTCCATCGCCGCCTGCAGCGCGCAGATCGGGTCGATCTCGGTGACGACCACGCGGGCGCCCTGGCCACGGAGCGAGTCGGCGCAGCCCTTGCCCACGTCACCGAAGCCGCAGACCACGGCGACCTTGCCGCCCATGAGGACGTCGGTGGCCCGGTTGATGCCGTCGATCAGGGAGTGCCGGCAGCCGTACTTGTTGTCGAACTTGGACTTGGTCACCGCGTCGTTGACGTTGATGGCCGGGAACAGCAGCTCACCGTTCGCCTCCATCTCGGCGAGTCGGTGGACACCGGTCGTGGTCTCCTCGGAAACGCCCCGGATGCCGTTGGCGATCGAGGTCCACCGGCTGGCGTCCTCGGCCAGGCTGCGGGTCAGGACGCCGAGGACGACGGCGTACTCCTCGGACTCCGCCGTCGCCGGATCGGGAACGGCGCCGGCCTTCTCGAATTCGACGCCCTTGTGGACGAGGAGGGTGGCGTCCCCGCCGTCGTCGAGGATCAGGTTCGGGCCCTCGCCGCCCGGCCACCGCAGCACCTGCTCGGTGCACCACCAGTACTCCTCGAGCGTCTCGCCCTTCCACGCGTAGACCGGCACGCCCTTCGGGTCGTCCGGTGTCCCGTCGGGGCCCACGGCGACGGCGGCCGCCGCGTGGTCCTGGGTGGAGAAGATGTTGCAGCTGGCCCACCGCACCTGGGCGCCCAGCGCCGTGAGGGTCTCGATCAGCACCGCCGTCTGGATGGTCATGTGGAGCGAGCCGGTGATGCGGGCGCCGGCGAGCGGCTGGGAGGGCCCGAACTCCGTACGCATGGACATGAGCCCCGGCATCTCGTGCTCGGCCAGCACGATCTCCTTGCGGCCGTACTCGGCCAGGGAGAGGTCGGCCACCTTGAAGTCGTGGGTGCGTGCTTCGCTCGGCATGTCGCTCCTTCGTCGGACCGGCCCCGTGGGCGGCGGTGCTCACCGGAGCAGGCCGTCCAGCCCGTCCGTGTGCGTCCGGGCCTCCCACCCCCGGCCGTGGCCCAGGTCCCCGAATCGCAGGACCGATGATAGTGCACGGCCCGGTTTCGCCGACCGCCCGGACGGCCGATCCGGAACCGGTCCGGGTGGTGAGGGCGGGTGCCGGCCCTGTTAGCCTCTGCCCGGCGCGTCGGCCGGGTCGGTTCCCGGGAGTCCGGACGCGAGGGAGAGGGAGTGCGTAGATGGGCGAGCGAGGGTTGGACACGGGCCGGGCGGGACGGGGCCGGGGGAGGATCCGACGGCCCGCCGTCGCACTGGCCGCGTGCGTGGCCGGCGCCGACCTGCTGGCCGCCTGCGGTTCGTCCTCCTCGTCCAGCCAGACGACGACGGCGCCGTCCGGCAAGGTCCTGCTGGTGGGTACCTTCAAGGGCCACGCCGGGCAGTACACGTCGATCCAGGCTGCGGTCAACGCAGCGAAGCCCGGGGACTGGGTCCTCGTCGCCCCCGGCGACTACCACGAGACCGCCGACTCCACGAGCCTGGCCGCCGATCCGGCCCACGGGGACAGCGCCGGCGTGCTGATCACGAAGGCGAACCTGCACCTGCGCGGCATGGACCGCTCCACCGTGGTCGTCGACGGCACCAAGGCCGGCTCGCCCCAGTGCAGCGCGAATCCGGCCGACCAGACCTACGGACCGATCGGCCCGAACGGGAAGGCGTACGGTCGCAACGGCATCGTCGTCTGGAAGGCCGACAACGTCAGCATCGACAACCTGACCACCTGCAACTTCCTCGGCGGTTCCGGCGACTCCGGGAACGGCGTGTGGTGGAACGGCGGCGCGGACAGCGCGAAGATCGGCCTGCACGGGTACACCGGCAGCTACCTGACGGCGACCTCGACGTACTACGGAGGCAACGACACGGCAGCCACCTACGGGATCTTTTCGCAGGACGCGTCCGGACCGGCCAGCTGGAACCAGATCTACGGCTCCAACTTCAACGACTCGGGCACCTACGTCGGCGCCTGCCAGCAGGTCTGCGGGATCACGATCAACCACGCCTGGATGGAGTACAACGCCCTCGGTTACTCGGGCACCAATTCCGGCGGGGCCATCGTCATCGAGAACTCCCAGTTCGACAACAACCGGGACGGGTTCGACACGAACACGCAGATCGCCGGCGACCCGCCGGCGCCGCAGAACGGCGCCTGCCCGAACAACGGGATCAGCCCGATCACCCACACCCACTCGTGCTGGGTGCTGATGCACAACAACTTCCATGACAACAACAACCCGAACGCTCCCGGTTCCGGCTACGCCGGGAATGCGCCGGTGGGTACCGGGATGACCCTGTCGGGCGGTCGGAACGACACCGTCATGGACAACACCTTCTCCAACAACGGCGCCTGGGGCTTCCTGATGGTGCCGTTCCCGGACTCGAGCACGCCGGAGTACAACCAGTCGTGCAGCGGTACCGGTGGCGTCCAGAACGGCGCCTTCGGGTGCGTCTACGACCCGATGAACAACGCCCTGCTCCACAACACGTTCAGCCACAACGGCTACTTCGGGAACCCGTCGAACGGCGACTACGGGCAGATCACCCTCAACGCCGGCCAGCCGTCGAACTGCTACGTGGGCAACACGGCGCCCAACGGGTCGACGCCCGCCGACCTGGAGAAGACGCAGCCGACCTGCGGCGTCACCACGACGTCGAGCAACACGGGCGGACCGCTCCTGGCCCAGGTGCTGTGCGACTTCGGGTCGACACCGTGCGGCCCGGACATGGTGTACCCGAAGAGCACCGGCGTCGTGATGCACCCGCTGCCCCAGGGCTTGCCGACCATGGCGGACCCGTGCTCGGGCGTGCCCGACAACGCGTGGTGCTCGGGCGGCAAGACGATCTGACGCCACCAGCCCGCCGCCGGCCGTGCCGCGACGGCCGGCGGCGGGGTCGTTGTTGACCAAGTTGGTCAACTTTTGCCAGTATCGGGGCATCCGGGCGGCGTCCGCAACGGACCCGCGCCCGTCCGCCCATCCGCGACGCCCGTCAGCACAAGGAGACACGCCATGCCCGAGTGGGGATTCGAGACCCGTCAGATCCACGCGGGGGCCGAGCCCGACCCAACCACGGGCGCACGCGCCACGCCGATCTACCAGACCACCAGCTACACGTTCCGGGACACGGCCCACGCCGCCGCCCTGTTCGGGCTGTCCGAGCTCGGCAACATCTACACCCGGATCATGAACCCGACCCAGGCGGTCTTCGAGGAGCGCATCGCCGCCCTCGAGGGCGGGGTCGCCGCCCTCGCCGTCGCCAGCGGTCAGGCCGCCGGGTCCCTGGCGCTGTTGAACCTGGCCGAGAACGGCGGCCACGTCGTGTCGTCGGCCTCGCTCTACGGGGGGACCTACAACCTGTTCCACTACACGCTGCCCAAGCTCGGGGTCGAGGTCACCTTCGTGGAGGACCCCGACGACCTCGACGCGTGGCGGACCGCCCTGCGTCCGAACACCAAGGCGTTCTACGCCGAGACGCTCGGCAACCCGAAGGGCGACGTCCTGGACTTCGCCGGGGTGTCCGCCATCGCCCACGAGCACGCGCTCCCGCTCGTGGTCGACAACACCCTCGCCACGCCCTACCTGTGCAACCCCCTGGCCCACGGCGCCGACATCGTGGTCCACTCGGCCACGAAGTTCATCGGCGGGCACGGGACGTCCATCGGCGGCGTCATCGTGGACGGCGGCACGTTCGACTACGAGGGGAGCGGCCGGTTCCCGGGGTTCACCGAACCCGACCCGAGCTACCACGGACTCGTGTTCGGGGAGCTGCCCGAGGCGCTGTTCCCCGCCCGCTACGCGCTGAAGATCCGGCTGCAGTACCTGCGGGACCTCGGACCGGCCATCACGCCGTTCAACTCGTTCCTCTTCCTCCAGGGGGTCGAGACCCTCAGCCTGCGCATGGAGCGCCACGTGCAGAACGCCCTGGCCGTCGCCACCTGGCTCGAGGGACGCGACGAGGTGACCTGGGTGGCCTATCCCGGGCTGGCGTCGAGTCCGTGGCACGAGCGTCAGCAGCGCTACCTCCCGAAGGGGGGCGGCGCCATCGTGGCCTTCGGCATCGAGGGCGGGGCCGAGGCCGGACGCCGGTTCATCGAGGGCCTCGAGCTGTTCAGCCACCTCGCCAACGTCGGCGACGTGCGCAGCCTGGCCATCCATCCGGCATCGACCACGCACTCCCAGCTGACCGAGGCCGAGCAGGTCTCGGCCGGCGTCACCCCCGACCTCGTCCGGCTCTGCATCGGCATCGAATCGGTCGAGGACGTCCTGGCCGACCTCGAACTCGGGTTCGCCGCCGCCCGAGGGGCGTGACGGGCGCTCCCGCCGAGCTCCACTGGCGTCCCGGTGACGATCCCGGCGGGCGCCGGTTCGTCCACCTGGTGACCGAGGGCGGGGACGGCCTGCACCTCGAGGCCGGGGAGCGCCTGCCCGAGGTCACCGTCGCCTACGAGTCGTGGGGGACCCTGGACGCGGCGGGCTCCAACGCGGTCCTCGTCCTGCACGCACTGACCGGGGACTCCCACGCCGCCGGACCGGCGGGCCCCGGTCACCCGACCCCCGGCTGGTGGGACGAGCTGATCGGACCGGGGCGTCCCCTCGACACCGACCGGTTCCTCGTCGTCGTCCCCAACGTGCTGGGCGGCTGCCAGGGCACCACGGGGCCGTCGTCGCCGGCGCCCGACGGGCGGCCCTGGGGGTCGCGGTTCCCGCGCATCACCATCCGCGACCAGGTGTCGGCCGAGGCGCTGCTCGCCGACCATCTGGGGATCGACCGCTGGGCCGCGGTCGTCGGCGGGTCGATGGGCGGCATGCGGGTCCTCGAATGGTGCGTGGGGCACCCGCACCGGGTGGCCCGGGCCGCCGTGCTGGCCGTCGGCGCCGCCGCCACCGCCGAGCAGGTGGCGCTGTGCTCGGTGCAGTGCCGGGCCATCCGGCTCGACCCCGCCTTCGCCGGCGGCGACTACTACGGTTCGGGCGCCGCCCCCGTCGACGGGATGGCGCTCGCCCGCGGCATCGGGCAGATCTCGTACCGGACCGAGGCCGAATTCGGTGAGCGGTTCGGCAGGTCGCCCCAGGACGACGAGGACCCGCTGGCCGGCGGGCGGTTCGCCGTCGAGTCCTACCTCGGGTACCAGGGAACGAAGTTGGCGGGGAGGTTCGACCCGAACTCCTACGTCGTGCTGAGCGAGGCCATGAACAGCCACGACGTCGGCCGGGGGCGGGGCGGCGTGGCCGCGGCGCTGTCCCGGGTGACGGCGGACGTGCAGGTCGCCGGCATCGACTCCGACCGCCTGTACCCGCTGGCGCTCCAGGACGAGCTGGCCGAACTGCTTCCCGGGGGCCGGCCGCTCACCGTGATCCGCTCGCGGTTCGGACACGACGGGTTCCTCCTCGAGTCCGAGCAGGTGGGCGTGGTGGTGGCGAGGGCCCTCGACGCCTGAGCACCGGCGCCGGGCGCCGGTCCGCCGGGTACGTCCGGTCCTCGGCTCCGGAGTGGAACGGCCCCGGCGAGTCCGGATCGGGACTTTGTACCCTATGCGGGACGCGGTCCCGGCCCTACCCTTTCCCTATGCCGGGACGATGGTGGGTTCGAGGGGGTCCGGCCGGCCCCCGTGCGGCGACGGGGGTGGCCGACCGCCCCGGTGCGCCCAGGGGAGCGGACGCCTGCCGGCCCGGCGCATCGGCGACCGACGGTGCACCACCGCCTCCACCGGGTCCGTTCCGCCTCCACGTCGGGAGCCGGACCGTTCCGCTGCCCGAGGGGGCCGACCGGGTCCCGCCGTGCGCCGTGCAGGAGGCGCTCCTCGACCCCAGCCTGGTCCTGCGGGCGGAGCGCCGACCGGAGGGCCCGGTGGTGGACTTCATCTGTGAGGATGCCAACCTGGCGGCCTGCAGGGACCTGGAGATCCCGCGCGCCGGCCTGGTCGGCGCCCGCCTGACCGAGTCGCTCACCGGGTCGCTCGGGTCGTTCCTCTTCGACCGGTGTGCCGAGGCCGTCGAGTCCGGCGAGCCGCTCTCCTTCACCGACGTGCGGACGCCGGACCCGACCGGCGCGGTCGCCCACCACGACATCCGCGCCGTGGCGGTGGGCGACCGGGTCTGCCTCTCCTGGCGGGAGGTGTCCGACCGCATCCGGACCGAGCAGGCCCTCGCCGAGTCCCGCAACCGGTTCCGGCTGCTGGCGGAGAACTCGTCCGACGTCGTCGTGCTCATCGGTCCGGAAGGGGTCGTCGAATGGGTGTCCCCCTCCGTACGGGACATGCTCGGGTGGGAGCCCGAGGAGCTGGTCGGCCGCCCGAGCACCGAGCTCGTGCACCCGGACGACCACCGTCGGCGACGGGCGGTCCACCACCACCCGGCCACGCTCCGGACGCTGTCCGACGAGGTCCGCCTCCGGCGCGCCGGCGGGGACTGGCTGTGGACCTCGTCGCGGATGCAGGAGGTCCGCGACGACTCGGGTCGGCTGGTCCACGTGGTGGTGTCGCTCCGCTACATCGACAAGCAGATGCGGGCCCGGGCGGCGTTCGTCGCCTCCGAGGAGCGGTACCGCCTCCTGGCCGAGAACGTGTCCGACATCGTCTACCAGGTGCGCGACGGCAGGATCGTCTGGATCTCCCCGTCGGTCGAGCGCGTGCTCGGATGGAAGCCGGCCGATGTCGTCGGACGACCGTCGTTCGACCTGATCGCCGCCGAGGACCGCGAGCGGGCGACGGCTGCGCGAGCGGGTGTCGTGGCCGATGTGTCCCTCGAGCAGTTCGAGTGTCGCTTCGTCACCGCAGCGGGCAGGCGTCGGTGGATGCAGGTGCGGGCGCGCCGCATCGACGGCGCCGGTGGCGACTACGGGATCGTCGCCGCGCTCCACGACATCCACGAGGGGCACGCCAACCGGATGGCGCTCGCCGCACTGGCCGCCGTCAACGCCGTCCTGGTCGGGGCGGACGACGAGACCCGGCTGCTGGACGAGGTGCGCCGGCTGGTCGTGGAGCAGGGTGGATTCGACGGGGCGCACTGGCGCCAGGGTCCGGACCCGTCGGACGGGCCACCGGACGGCTCCGTGGCGATCGACCTGACGGTGGCGGTGGACGGCCGGGTCGACCGACGGCTCGTGGTCGAGTCCCGCGAGCCCGACGCCTTCGGTCCGTCCGTCGTGGCCACACTCGAGCAGCTGGCCCACCAGGTGGGCATGGCCCTGTCGGCGATCCGCACCCGCGAGCGGCTGGTCGCGGCACTCGACGAGCAGCAGCTGCTGAGCACCGCCATCGAGCAGGCCGGCGAATCGGTGATGGTGACGGACCTCGACGCCCGCATCCTCTACGCCAATCCGGCCACCGCCTCCTCGAGCGGCTACCCGCTCGAGGAGATCGTCGGGGCGAGCCCCCGGCTGTTCGCCAGTGGCCGCCACGGGCCCGAGTTCTTCCGCGAGATCAACGGGGCGCTCCGTTCGGCGCCACGTGGCGGGGCATCGTGGTCAACCGGACCAAGCAGGGCGACCTCTACGAGGAGGACACCACCATCACGCCGGTCCACACCGAGGACGGTGCGATCAGCTGCTTCGTGTCGGTGAGACGGAACATCAGCCGCGAGCGGCAGCTCGAGGCCGCCCTGGACCGGCTCCGCAGCGATCGGGACTCGGTGGTGCGCGAGATGGGCGAGGTCCGGACGGGGGCGACGATCGAGGCGACGGCGGACGCGTTCTGCCGGGCGGTCACCCGGATCGCCGACCTCGACGTCGCCCGGGTGCTGCTCGTCGAGTCCGAGGAGCAGGTGGTGCCGCTCGGCGTCAAGGGACCGGTGTACCTCGACTGGGAGATCGGGGTCCCGATCGAGTCCGACCTCCTCCCCCTCATGCTCGATCGGACCCGGGACGGGCCGTGGTGGGTCCCGCTGACCGAGCTGCTCGCAGCCGAAGGCGGTCGGTCGAGGCTGATCCGGCCGATGCTCGACGCCGGGTTCGTGTCCGCGGGGTTCGCCCCGGTGCTGCGTGCCGGTCGGTTGGTGGCGTTCCTCGTGGTGGCCAGCCGCACGCGGGACGACGCACGGTGGTCCGAGGCCCGCACCACCGTGCTGGAGGAATTGGGGTCGTTCGCCGGGCAGGTCCTCGGCGACCAGGCCAATCACCGCAGCGAACGGCGGCAGCGGCGCGATCGGATCCGTGCCGTCATCGACGGGGGCCGGTTCCACCCCGTGTACCAGCCGGTGGTCGACCTCGCCACCGGCGAGGTCGCGGGCTACGAGGCACTCACCCGCTTCGACGACGGCCGTCGGCCGGACGTGGTGTTCGGTGACGCACACGAGGTCGGACTCGGCGTCGAACTCGAGACGGCGTGCGCGTCGGCCGCCGCGCGCGGGTCCACGGCACTTCCGGCGGGTACGTGGCTGGCCGTCAACCTCTCCCCGGTCTCGCTCATCGCCGGCGCGGCTTCGGAGCTCGTGATGCCCGCCGGCCGTCCGGTCGTCGTGGAGATCACCGAGCACGTCGAGGTCGAGAGCTACGCCGCCGTGCGGGCCGCCGTCCGTGCCCGCCCGGGGATGCGTCTGTCGGTGGACGACGCCGGCGCGGGCTTCGCCAGCCTCCGCCACATCCTGGAGCTACGACCGGACTTCGTGAAGCTCGACATCGCGCTGGTGCGCCACATCGACACCGACCCGGCGCGCCAGGCGCTCGCCGCGGGACTGCGCCACTTCGCCCACCAGACCGGGACCATCCTGATCGCCGAGGGCGTCGAGACCCCGACCGAGCGGGACGTGCTCCGGCACCTGCGCATCCCCTTTGCCCAGGGGTACCTGTTCGGGCACCCGCAGCCGGTTCCGCCGGGCGACGGGCCGGAGCCCGCGGGTCCGGTGGCCGACGGCTGACGTCCGTCCGGAAGGGAACCGGCGCCGGAGCGGCCGGTCCGTGGTCAGCGCGAGCCGAACCAGCGGCCCAGCTGCTCGAGCCCCCGGTCGACGTCGACCTCGGGGGCCCACCGCAGGACGCGGCGGGTCTCGGCCTGGTCGAACCAGTGCGCCACCGAGAGCTGGCGCGCGGCGAAGTGGGTGAGGGGGGGCTCGCCGCCCGGCCACAGCCGGCCGACGATGCGCCCGGCCAGCGACGCCACCGGTGCCGGCACCGAGCGGACGGCCGGATCGAGCCCCGCGGCGCGCAGGATCCCGTCGACCAGCTCCGCCAGCGGCCGGGGGTCGCCGCCGGTGACCACCCAGGGTCGGCCCAGCGCCTCGTCCGGGCCCGCGGTCCGGTCGAGCCCGGCCACGACGGCCGCGGCGGCGTCGTCGACGTAGGTGGTGTCGACCAGTGCCCGGCCGTGGTCGGGAAGCGCCAGGCGCCCCCGGCGGGCCCGGTCGACGATCCGGCCGATCAGCTGGGTGTCCCCGGGTCCCCACACGAGGTGGGGGCGGAGCACGACGGTCGGCACGGACGAGTGGTCGAGCACGTACCGCTCGGCGAGGGCCTTGGAGCGGGTGTAGGCGTCGCCACCCCGGTACCGGGCGGGCTCGGCCCCGACCCCCACGGCCGGCCCGCCGTCGAAGGCGACGGACGGCGAGGAGATGTGGACGAACCGGCCGCACCTCGCCGCCGCCGACACCACGTTCCGGGTGCCGAGCACGTTGACGGCGAACGCGTCCTCCCAACGGGGCCGGGGAGCGACGAGTGCCGCCAGGTGCACCACCGCGTCGTGGCCCCGGGCCGCCTCCAGCACGGTCTGGCGGTCCCGGACGTCGCCCCGGACCTGTGCCGTACCGCCGCCGCCCGCCGAACGCTGGAAGCAGGTGACGGCGTCGCCCCGGGCCACGAGCGCCCGGGTGACGGCCCGGCCGAGGAGGCTCGATCCGCCGGTGACGAGGACCCTCACCGCGTCCCCGTGACCGCGGTGACCCTCGGCGACGCCGCGGTCACCGGCCGGCGAGGAACGCCGCGGCGTCCACCGCCAGGGCCGTCCGGTCGATCTTCGACTGGTGCCGGTGGTCCACCGGCAACGGCCCCTCGAGCACGGCGGCCACCCGGTGGGGGCAGGCCCGGCGCGCCGCGTCCCGCAGCCCGTGGTCGGCCACCCGCAGCGGCCCGTCCCCGTCGACGACCAGGCAGACGACCTGCCGTCCGGCCGGTCCCACCCCGACCGCCGCCGTACGCCGGCCGGTGGCGGCGGCGGTCGGTCCCTCGAGTGCGACGCTGGCCAGCGGACCGTCCGCCGTGTCGAGCACGTGGACCCGGCGACCGAGGTGCATCACGAGTCCGTCCTCGACGTAGCCGACATCGCCCGTGCGGTGGAACCGGCGTCCGTCGTGCACGACGGCGGCGTCGGCGTCGGCCGACCAGGCGGCGTCGTACCCGTCGAACATCCACGGGGCGTGGACGAGCAGCTCGCCCCACCCGTCCCCGTCGGCCAGGACCGTGCCGGGGTCGTCGAGTGCGACGACGAGCACCGTGCAGCCGGGCACGGGACGGCCGGTCGACCCCCCGCCCAGCCGACCCACCCGCTCGGGTTCGGTCCCGTCGGTCACGGGCAGGCACTCGGTCATCCCCCAGGGCGACCGCACGTCGCCGCCGGTCACCGTGCGGACGCCGGCCACCAGGTCGGCCGGAACGGGGGCGCCGGCCAGCAGGACCCGCCCGATCGGAACCGAACGACCCTGCGCCGTGGCCACCACGGTGCGGGCCGAGGCCGGGGAGAGCCACGCCACGGTGACGTCCCCCCTGTCCACGGCGTCGCGCAGCTCGTCGTAACCGAGGGCGGACGGCTCGTCGACGTGGACGTCGGGGCGGATGCACGTCATCTGCAGCGACGGCGCGAGCAGCAGGAACGCCCCGAAGGAGGTGGTGAAGGCGTCGCCCGGGCGCATCCCGAACAGGGGGCCGACCACGTCGCGCTGGGCGGCCAGGGCGCCGTGCGTGTAGCGGACCGCCTTGGCCGGGCCCGTGGCACCCGACGTGTGGACCAGGGCGGCGATGTCGTCGGGTGCGGGCTCGACGGCCGCGGACGGCGCCGCAGAGGCACCTGCCACCCCGGCCGGTTCGAGGGGGACGGCCCCCGGGAAGCGATCGAACGACGCCGTCCTGGATCCGGGAGCGAACCGCAGGACGCGGGCGGCGGCCAGGGTGGCCGGCGTCCCCACCGTCCACGCCGGAGCCGCCGCCCGGACCAGCGCCCGGAGCCGGCGGAGGCCGGCCGAGGCGTCGGCCACCACGGGGACCCCGCCGACCTTCCACACGGCCGCCGCGGCCACGAGGAGCTCGGCGCTGGGCGGGACCAGCAACGACACCCGGTCGCCCGGACGCAGGCCGCCGGACCGCAGGGCGTGGGCGGCCACCGACGAGCGGGCGGCGAGGGCGGACCACGACAGCGTGCCGTCCGGTCCGTCATAGGCGGGCGACGTGTCCCCCGACCGGTTCCCGAGCGAGGTGAGCACCGACACGAAGGGCGTCGGCGTTGTCGGGGGAGCGTCCGCCGCGTCCGGGTGGCGGAGCCGGTCGAGCCACCGGGCCACGACCGGGCCCACGGGGGCGTCGAGCGTGACCAGGTGGGCGGCCGTGGCGAACCGCTCGACGTCAGCCCCGGGAACCCGGGCCCGCAGGTCGGCCAGGAACCGGTCGTGGAACACCGGGTCGCGTCCACCCCACAGCAGCAGGGTCGGGCGGGGACGCTCGTCGAGCACGGCGGCGCAGGTCTGCAGCGCGGCGTACGACGGGTCGTCCGGGGTGACGGGGATGTCGGCCACGAAGTCCCGGACGGCGGCGCGGCGGTCGGCCGTCCGGTACGGCGCCCGCAGTGCGTCGCGGTGGGAGCGGTCCGCCATCCGGGCCGTCCCGGCCACGAACGCGGGGGTGCGCCGGCAGGCGAGGTCGGCGAGGCTCCGGGCGGCGGCGATCAGCGGGGGCACCGCCACGCCGTCGGGTCTGGCCACGGCCGTGTTGGCGAGCACGAGCGCCTCGACGTCGAGGGATCCGGACGCACCCACCGCCACCGGGCCGCCCCAGTCGTGCGCGGCGAGCACCAGTGGTCCGGTCACCTCCTGCCGGCAGAAGGCGACCAGCTCGGCCACCCGGTCGGCCAGTCTCCGGGGCCGTCCCCGTTCCGACCATCCCATCCCGGTCTGGTCGACGGCGATCACGCGCCAGGCGGGGGCGAGGGTGCCCAGCAGGTCCCGCCACACATAGCCCCAGGACGGGTTCCCGTGGACGCAGACCACGGTGCCGGCCGGTCCGGGGCCGGTGTCGAGGACGTGCCAGTCGACGGGTCGACCGTCGGATCCGTCGACGGAGACCCGCCGGGACCAGGCCGGGTCGAGCCCCCAGGAGGCGAGCTGCCCGGCCGTCGGCGAGCGGGGGCCCGCCGGTGTGCCGGCGGTCGGCGGGCTCGTCGGCACGGCGCCTACCAGATCAGTTCGGCGGCGGCGCAGTTGAGGCCCGAGCCGATGCCCATGAGGAGCACCCGCTCGCCGTCGTCGATCTGGTCGGCCACGGTCGACAGCGTGTAGGGCACCGCCGCCGGGCCCATGTTGCCGAATCCGGGATAGGTGAGCGGCACCAGGTCCATGTCCACGCCGAGGAGCTCGCACAGCATGCGGGTGTGGACGGCCGACACCTGGTGCATCACGTAGCGGTCGCACGTCTTCCACTCCCAGCCGTCCGCCACCGAGGCCTCGAAGGCGTCGCGTGCGAGGGCCAGTCCGTTCTCGAGCAGGGCGGCGGTGTCCGTGCGCATGGTGTCGAGGTCCCCGACGCAGAGGTCGTGGTGCACGGTGGCGGCCCGGGAGATGCCGCCGAGGAACCGGTGACCGCCGGCGCGGGGACCGCCCATCACCAGGGCGGCTCCTCCCGAGCCCAGCGTGAGCGAGGCGAACTGGTCGAACACGTCCATGGCCGTGGTGCCGGGGGAGCGGAGGCGGTCGATGGTGGCCAGCTGGGTGTGCCGGCTCCCCTCACCGTCCACGATCAGCACGGTGCGGGCCTGACCGGTCTCGACGGCCATCGCCCCGACCTGCATGGCGTTGACGAAGCCGAGGCAAGCGTTGCCGAGGTCGAAGTTCACGCACTCAGGACCGAGGCCGAGCCGGTGGTGGACGGAGCACGCGACGCTCGGCTCCAGGTGGTGCTTGCACACCGACGTGGAGATCAGCAGGTCGACGTCGGACGGGGCGAGCTCGGCGAGCTCGAGTGCCCGCAGGCCGGCCCGGGCCGCGGCCTCGTCGAAGGTGACGTCCTCGGGCCACCAGCGCCGTTCCACGATGCCGGCCACGGATTCCAGGAGTCCCGGTCGGATGCCGCACCGGTCGAACGTGTCCGCCAGCTGCTCGTCGATCCAGGCCGACGTGACGACCTCGGGCGCCTCGGCGTGTCCCACGCTCCAGATGGTCGGGCGCGTGTACTCGTTCCGGGGGCTCACCACCACAGGTTACGGCCTCCCGGACCCCGTACCGACCGGGCCCCTCCGGGCCGGGGTCCGCCGTCCCGCGCCCCCGCCGGTCCCCGGGGGCGACGTGCGCTCCGTTCACATCTGCTCGAGGAGCTCCTGGGTCTCGGTCAGCGAGTTCCGGAGGATCCGCTTGGCCACCTCGAGCAGTTCGAAGAGCTTCGGGTCCCCGACCGAGTAGTAGACGCTGGACCCCACCTTCCGGGCCTGGATCAGGTTGGCGCGGCGCATCACCCCGAGCTGCTGCGACAGGTGGGACGCCTCGATGCCCACTTCGGGGATGAGCTCGCTCACGGGCCGCTCGCCTTCGCGGAGAACCTCCAGGATGCGGATCCGCGCCGGGTGGCCGAGCGTCTTAAAGAACTCCGCCTTTACCTGGTAGATCGGCGTCGTCATCGGCGTGTCCCCTCCCCGCTTCCTCGTCACCGGGTGCGTCCCGGTCCGGCCCGGCCCCTCCGCAGGAGTCTGGCAGCCGTCGCCGGTCACCGCCGAATCCGGACCGACGCCGACCGCTCGTGGTGCGTCGGCGGGGTGACGGGTGCCATCAGAGGTCGTTCCCCGCGTAGGACAGGTTGAAGCTCTTGTTGGCCAGCGGGAAGTCGGGGACGATCGTGTCGGCCAGCGAGACCGGCAGCCCCGGCCAGTTGAGGAACGACGGGTCGACGACCTTGACACGGGCGAGCCGCTCCCCGTCGAGCTCGACGCGGTGGACGATGGCGCCGCGCCACCCCTCGACGATCCCGACGCCCCCACCCGACCGATCGGTCGGGTGGGGGCGATGTCCGGCGACCGCATCGAGCGACCCGGCGCGCCCGACCAGATCGGCGAGGGAGCGGAGGGACGTCCGCACCTCGTCGACCCGGACCTCGTACCTGGCCAGGACGTCGCCTCCGTGTCGGGTGGCCGGGGCGAAGCCGGGTGACGGATCGACGAACGGGTGGGCCGTCCGGGCGTCGAACTCGACGCCGGACGCGCGTCCGGCCGGCCCCACCAGGCCCAGGTCGCGGGCGAGGGATCCGTCGAGCGTGGCCGTCCCGGCGAACCGCTCCCTCACGAACGCGTTCGACCCGACCAGCTCCACCAGCTCGTCGAACCGCCGGGCGATCCCGTCCAGCTCGTCGGATCCGGGCAGGCGGTGCACGCGGGCGCCGCCGGGCACGACACCACCCCGGAGCAGGCGGTGCCCGGTCACCGCACCGTTCAGCTCCAGGAGCTCCTCGCGCAAGGTGAGCGCCCACGCCTGGGCGATCCCGAAGCCCACGTCGTTGCAGAGCGCGCCGATGTCGGCGACGTGGTTGTAGACCCGCTCCAGTTCGAGGAGCACGGCGCGCACGACCTGCGCGTCGCGGGGCACGTCCACCCCGAGCGCATCCTCCACCGCCTGGCAGAACGCCAGTGTGTGCCCGACGGCGGTGTCCCCCGAGATCCGTTCGGCGACCTCGACGCCGGCACGGGCGTCCCTTCCCTCGAAGATCCGCTCGAGACCCTTGTGCACGAACCACAGGCGTGCCTTCATGCGGAGGATGGTCTCGCCCACGACCCAGAAGCGGAAGTGCCCGGGCTCGATGAGCCCCGCGTGCACCGGACCGACCGGGATCTCGTAGACGCCGGATCCGGCCACGGGGACGAACGGGAACTGCCCGGCGTCGTCGACCGGGACGGGCGGGCGACCGGCATCGACCCGGAACGGGAACCACCCCGGCGGCCAGTGCTGGTGGAGGACCAGTCGTCTCGGCTGGGGGTGGCCCACCGGCTCGATCCCGAACAGGTCCCGCAGCTCCCGTTCGAACCGGCCGGCCGGAAAGGAGCACCCCGACAGCGTCGGCACCTCGGGACGGGCCCGGTCGACGGGGACGTGGAACTCCACGCGCACATCCGGTGGCCCGGACGTGAAGAGGTAGACGACCCGCATGGCCGTCCCGTCGTCGTGCCCCGACACGAGGGCCAACCGCATGCCGCCGGCGAGGAGTCCCCGGGCCGCTCCGTACAGGTCGTCCGGAGCCACCACGGCCGCGGACCGGTGGGGCCCGCGCGCCGCGCCGGCCCCCGGCCCCGGAGGCGTCGGGACGTCCGGCGTCACGGTGCCACCACCCGGGCCGCGGCCTGGAGGAGACCGTCCAGCGGCCAGGCGGACACGCCGATCACGACACAGGACACCAGGGCGCCCACCAGCGGCAACGTGACCCGTCGGGGCGGAGCAGGCGCGAGGTTCCCGGCGTCGGAGGGACCGAGCAGCATGTGCCGGGCGTGGCCGACGACGGCCACGAAGATGACTACCATCAGCCCGACGGCCACGACGGCGACCCAACCGAGCCCGACCTCGAACTCGGCGCGGGTCATCAGCAGCTCGCTGCTGAACAGGCTGAACGGCGGCAGGCCCAGCAGGGCCACCAGCCCGAAGCCGAAGAGTCCCCCGAGCACCGGCCGGCGGGCCAGCAGGGACCGCACGGCGTCGATCTGGCTGGTCCCCTCGGCGACCACGATCTCCCCGGACGTGAGGAACAGGACCGTCTTGGCCAGCCCGTGACCGAGGATCTGGAGGAGGACCGCGGCGATGGCGAGGCGGATCCCGGCGGCCGCCCCCAGGGCGATCAGTCCCATGTGCTCGATGCTCGAGTAGGCCAGCATCCGCTTGTGGTCACGCTGGGCGATCAGGAGCGACGCGGCGACGGCCAACGAGAGCAGGCCGACGATGACCAGCAGGGTGCGCGGGAACGCCGGGCCCACGGCCAGGTCCACCACCGCCTTGAACCGCAGGATGGCGTAGAAGGCGACGGTCAGGAGCACCCCGGACATCAGGGCCGAGACGGGGGCGGGCGCCTGGCTGTGGGCGTCGGGGAGCCAGCTGTGCATCGGGGCGAGCCCCACCTTGGTGCCGTAGCCCAGCACGAGGAGGGCGAACGCGAGTCGCAGCACCGAGGGGTCCATCCGGTGGGCATCCACCATCAGCGACGTCCAGTCCAGCGCTTGCGCCGAGTGACCGCCGGCATGGAGCGCGGCCAGGTACACGAGCACGGTGCCGAGGAAGGCGAGCGCGATGCCGACCGAGCAGATGACCAGGTACTTCCACGACGCCTCCAGCGCCCCCCGGGTGCGGCGGTGGCCGACCAGGAAGGTCGTCACGATGGTCGTGGCCTCGACGGCGACCCACAGGACGCCCAGGTTGGCGGCGAGGACGGCGAGCAGCATCGCCGCCACGAAGGCCTGGACGAGGACCCCGTAGCCCGTGGCGCGCCCGCGCGTCACGGGCGGGTCGCGCCGGTCGGGTGCCGGCGTCCGGACCCCCAGCCAGGTGGCGAGGAGGGCCACCACGCCGATCACCACGACCATGAAGGCGCTCAGCGCGTCGGCCCGGAGGACGCCCCATGCCCCCGTCACCGGGGTCCTCCCGACAACCTGCACGGCCAGCACCGTGCCGAGCACCAGGACGGCACCGTTGCTGCCGACCGCCGTCCACCCGGCCAGGGGGTGTCGCGGGGCCGCGGCGGCGACGGCCCCGCCCAGGAGTGGGAGGACGAGGACGAGGACCAGGAGCATCAGTCCCGGAGCTCCCGGAGCTCGTCGAGCTCCACGTCGCCGAACTCCGACCGCAGGCGGCGGGTCAGGATCATCATCACGATGATCCCGAGGAGCACGTCGAGCGAGACCCCCAGCTCGATCAGGAACGGGACGCCGGCCGTGGACAGGAAGGCGACCAGCGCGATCCCGTTGTCGACCATGAGCAGCCCGACGATCTGGAGGACCGGGCGTCGGCGGGAGACGAGCACGAAGAAGCCGATCAGGAGCGTCGCGACGCCCACCGGAACGAGTGCGCCGGCACGTGTCCCCACGAAGCGCCCGAGGCCCCGGGTGGTCAGGAAAGCCACGATGATCAGGCCGGCGGAGGCCACGAGGGACGCGGGGACGTTGAGCAGGGGGCGGGACTCGCGTTCGGCGCGCCGCCCGTCGTCGGAGCGCCCGAGCAGCACGGGGACGGCCACACCCTTCAGTCCCACCACGACGACGGCGGTCGCCACCAGGCCGACGTCCCGGTGGCGGAGGCCGAGGATCAGGGAGGCGGCGCCGAGCGCGAACCCCTGGACGGCCACGACCCGGATCGCCGTATGCACCGACGTCAGCCACAGCACGACGACCGCGCTCACCAGCACGGTGCCGGCCGCCAGGGTCAGTGCCGCGTCGGAGGTCATGCGAGCACCAGGGCGGACACGACCGCGAGCACGGACAGGACGAACCCGCCGGCCAGGAGCTCGGGGACCCGGAACAGGCGGAGCTTGGCCATCGCCACCTCGAGTGCGGCGAGCGCGGTTCCCAACAGCGCGACCTTCGCCACCAGGGTGACCAGGGCGACGGCCTGCGCCACCGGCCCGTGTCCGGTGGCGATGCCCCACGGCACGAACAGCACGGCGAGGAGGGCGAGGAGCACCACCAGGCGCATGGACTCACCCAGGCGCACCAGCGCGAGGTCGGTGCCGGAGTACTCGAGGACCATCGCCTCGTGGACCATGGTGAGTTCGAGGTGCGTGCCCGGATTGTCGACGGGCAGGCGTCCGCACTCGGCTACGACGACGATGACGAACGCCGCCAGGGCGAGCAGTCGCTGCGGGGTGGCCAGCAGCAGGGGGTGGGCGAGCGACGTGGCGATGATGGCCGGCAGGTTGGAGGAGTGTGCGGGTACCGACAGGGCCAGGATCGAGACCAGCAGGGCCGGTTCGGCCACGGCCCCGATCGTGAGCGCGCGGCTGGCACCCATGCCACCGAAGGCCGTACCCGTGTCGAGGGCACCGAGGCCGAGCGTCACCGAGCCCAGGAGGAGGAGGTAGACGACGGCGAAGAGGTCGGACGTCCCTCCCATGGCCGGAGCGGTGGTGAGGAGCGGGGCGACGGCGGCGACCGCCACGGTGGTGGCCACCAGGACGAGCGGGGCCAACGGGAAGATCCAGCTCGCATGCTCGGGCCGCATGCGCTGGCGGCGGGCCAGCTTCCGGAGGTCGAGGAGGGGCTGGCGCACGGGTGGCCCGACCCGACCCTCGCGTCGGCAGCGGACCGTGCGCATGAGGCCGACGAGGAGCGGTCCGCCGGACACGACCCCGATCACCTGGAGGAGGGAGATCGCCGCCGCCGCCATCGAACCGTCGGACCTCACGCCACCACCACCAGGACGAGGACCAGTGCCACCATGCCGAAGGCCAGGTAGCGGTGGATGCTCCCGTTGGGGACGGTGCGGGCGGCGGCACCCCACCATCGCAGCGACCGGTTGGCGGGGTCGTAGAGCCGGCGTTCGAAGGCGTCGTCCAGGGACAGGTGGACGGTCGCCGCCTCGACGTAGTACCGGGACTCCGCGACGTGGCTGACGTCGATGTCGTGCGAGGGCTGCAGGACGTCGTCGAACACGCGGGTGAGGGGTTCCCCGAACGACGTCGCCGTGTACTCCATGGTCGCCGTCTGGAACTCCCGGCCGCATCCCCACGCCTCGACGACCCGCACCGGACCGGGCTCGAGTCGGCGGCGGACGAGTGCGAGCGCCCCGACGGCCAGCACCAGCGCCGCGCCCAGCAGTCCGGGGGCGAGCACGCTGTGCACACCCGCCAGGTCGAGTTGCCAGCCACGGGACAGGGGACCCGGGGCGCGGATGCCGGTGACTGTGCGGGCCGCCCCGGCGACCGCCGGGAGGATCGCGAACGGCGCCAGGCCCAAGATCACGCAGAGCCCGGGAAGAGCGCCGGCACCCAGCGACATCGAGGCCCGGACCTCGCGCGCCTGCGCCGCCGCCTGCGTCCGCGGGAGCCCGAGGAGCCCGATGCCGGCGGCCTTGACGAAGGTGAACGCGGCCAGACCGCCGGTCAGGGCCAGGACCCCGACGCCGATCGGCATGGCCACGGCCACGGCCGGGTCGGTGGCGGGCAGTCCGTGGAGCATGCTCTGCAGCAGGAGCCACTCGCTCACGAAGCCGCAGAACACGGGAAGCGCGGCCAGTGCCGCCCCGCCGACGAGGAAGATGGTCCCGGTGACGGGCATCCGGTACAGCAGACCGCCCAGGGCGTCCAGGTCCCGGGTGCCGGTGGCCTGCTGGATCGAACCGGCGGACAGGAAGAGGCAGCCCTTGAACGCGGCGTGGAACACGACGTGGAGGAGGGCGGCGACGAGCGCCAGCAGGGCGAGCGGCGGGTGCCCGGTCGAGGCGAACAGTCCGGACGCGCCCACTCCCAGGAGGACGAGGCCCATGTTGTCGGTCGTGGAGTGGGCGAGCAGCCGCTTGAGGTCGCTGGAGGTCGCGGAATGGAGGGAACCGAACGGTGCGGACAGTGCGCCGACGGCCATCAGCGCCAGCCACCACCATGTGGGCCCGCCGCGGAGGATCCCGAACCCCACCCGGACGATCCCGTAGATGCCCAGGTTGACCATGGCCGCCGACATCAGCGCGGACACCGGGCCGGACGCTTCGGCGTGGGCCCGCGGGAGCCAGACGTGGAGGGGCACGGCTCCGGCCTTCGAGGCGAAGCCGGCGACCACCAGGAGGAAAGCGGCACTCCGGATCCACGGGCCGAGGTGGGGGGCCGCCGCGGCCATGAGGGTGAACGACTGGCCGCCCGACCGCGTCGCCAGCAGCACCAGGCCGACCAGGATGGCGCCCGCGCCCGCCTGGGTCATGACCGCGTACCACTGCCCGGCCGACGGCACCTCGACCCGGCACCGGTGGTCGGCGAGGACGAGGAGCAGGGAGGTGACGGCCATCGACTCCCAAAGGAACAGGAACGTCGTCACGTCCGCCGCGGCGGGGACGAGGAGGAGGGTGGTCACGAACAGCGGCAGGACGGCCGACGAGGTGCGGCTCGACAGCCCGTGGGCGTCGTAGCCGAGGCGGAAGACCAGGGCGCAGACGCCCACGACGGCGGACACGGCGACGAACAGTGCGCCGAACCGGTCCAGGCGCAGTGTGACGCCGGCCAGGGGCAGCAGGCGGTCCGTGTGGAACCGGACGACGTCGCCGGTGGCGAGCACCCGGGCGGCGACGGCGAACGCCGTCGCGCAGGCGGTGGCCGTGAGGCCCACCAGGAGGGGTGTGCGCAGCCGGGGCCCGACGGCCGCACCCGTGACGGCTGCGGCCAGACCGACGACGGCGGTCACGACGAGGAGTGCGGCCATCAGGTCCCGGCGAGCCCGCGCAGGGCGCGGACGATGGCCGCCGGGTGGGGAGGGCACCCGGGGATCTCCAGGTCCACGGGCACGACGTCGCCCACCGCTCCCTCCACCCCGTACGCACCGAGGAAGACCCCGCAGTCGCGGGCGCAGTCGCCCATCGCGACGACCACGCCCGGTGCGGGTACGGCGGCGTGCGTCTTGCGGAGCGGACCCGCCATGTTGCGGGTCACGGGTCCGGTGACCAGCAGGCCGTCGCAGTGGCGGGGGGAGGCTTCGAGGCGGATCCCGAACCGCTCGGCGTCGTACACCGGCGAGAAGGCCGAAGCGATCTCCAGCTCACAGCCGTTGCAGGATCCGGCATCGACGTGGCGCAGCTGGAGCGACCCCCGGTTCCGCCCCGCGGACTCCTCCACCGCAGGTGTGCCCGGACCCGGAGGTTCCACGGCGACGGCCCGGATCCGGGCGTGGCGAAGGAACGTCCGCAGTCGCATGACTGACAGTTTTATCATATGGTGAGGTGACTACTTCAGAAGTACGAAGGGGCCCGGACCGCCGGGCCCGACGGGCTCCGGGCCCCCGTCACCTCGCCGGTGTCCGTGACGGGTGGCCGTCCGACCCGGTCCCGATCAGTCCGGCCAGTCGGGGAACTCGGTCGACGGGGACCCCCGCCACCGGGGCGGCCGGTGCCCGAGGTAGGCCTCGACCCCCTCGCGGGCGTCGGGGTGGGCCATGAGGTGGTGGTGGAGGACCGACTCGGACCGTTCGACCTGGGGGAGGGTCCGGTCCCAGGAGTCCCAGAGCAGCCGCTTGCTCACGGCCACGGAGAGCGGAGCGGCGTTGTCCGCGACGTCGCGGGCCAGTTCGAGCGCGGCGGGGAGGACCTCCGCGTTCGGCAGGACGCGGCGGCACACGCCGAGCTCGACCATGTCGTGACCGTCGAACACCCGCCCGGTCAGGAGGATCTCGGCGGCGGCCGACATCCCTGCGATCCGTGGGAGCGTCCAGTGGGAGCAGCCGTCGCCCATGACCCCGCGCCGCACCTGCACGATCCCGTACCTGGCGTCGGCGGCCATGATGCGGATGTCGCACTGCAGGGTCAGCGTGAACCCCAGGCCGATGGCGTGGCCGTTGACGGCGGCGATCACCAGCTTGCGGACCTTCCACGGCGGTGTCGACAGCGCTGCGGCGCTGAACGAGTCCGGGGCGCGCGGCCCGAAGGTGTCGCCGCCGGACGAGAGGTCGGCACCGGCGCAGAACGCGGGCGGCGTGCCGGTCACCACGACGACGCGGACGGCGTCGTCGGCGTCGCACCGCTCGAAGGCGTCGCTGAGCTCCCCGCCCATGCCACCCCCGAAGGCGTTCCGGACGGCGGGCCGATGGAGTGTGAGGAGGGCGACGCCGTCCGAGACGTCGACCAGGACGGTGGGATCGGTCATGTCGGCCCGACCCGGACCGCGGCACCGACAGGGTGGGCACACCCCCGGCGCCTCACAGGAAGCGCGCCACGTAGGGGGCGAACCGCTCGCGCAGCTCGTCGACGTCGAGGCCGACGTCGCCCGCACGGAACCCGATCCGCCCGAGCCGGCCCCGTCCGTGACCGGCCAGGTACGCGGCGGCGGCCTCCTGCGCCCGTGCGTCGAACGGCTGCCCGGCGCGGTCGTAGACGGCACGGACCGTGCCGGTCTCGTCGGCCATGAACTCGTCGAACCGGACGTCGAGGGAGCGCCCGTCGTCCAGCACGTGCCGGTCCCGCATGCAGGCGGTGAGCAGGTCCTCGATCCGGTCGGCCCAGTACCGGCCCAGCGCCGGGGCGTCGACGCGGCCGGTGTACATGCGCGCCGTGTAGGCGATCATGGTCGCCATCGACACCACGACGTCCACGGGGTCGCGGTGGGTGACGACGGCGGTGGCATCCGGGAACACGGCCGACAGTGCCGGCAGCTGCTCGAGGTGCTGGGGCGACTTGAGGACCCACCGCTCGCCGCCCCGGGTGTACTGGAGCGCCTGGAGCATCAGGCGCAGGAAGCGGTAGTGGGGTGTCTGGTCGTGCGCGCCGTAGTAGGCCCGCCACGCCGGCACCGGGGCGAGCGTCTCGAAGTACATGGTGGAGAAGTCGACGGCGAGGAGCTGGATCTCCTCGTGGACGTGGTCGGTCGTCATCTCGTGCATCAGGGGGAACAGGGGTATCGCCTCGTTGAGGAACCAGACCGCGGCGTCGGTGCGGCCGCGCCGGGGATCGGGCTCGACCCCGACCTCCGCCGCCATCGGGAACGGCTCGAGGCTCTCCCAGTAGGGGAGCGACCGGAGCCCCGGGTCGGCGGCGAGCAGGTTGTGGAGGTGGGTGGTCCCGGTCCTCGGAAGGCCGACGACGACGATCGGGGGCGCCACCTCGATCTCGTGGATCTCCGGATGGCGGGCGAGCAGGTCGTGGAGGAGCAGCCGGTTCTTCAGGAGCTGCACGATCTGGGCGTGGAAGACGACCCGTCCGGCCGGGCTCACGGCCTCGACGTCGCGGAGCGCATCGAGCAGGACGTCGAGCCGCTCCACGTAGTCGAGCGGACCGAAGTCGGTGAGACCCGTCTCCTCGGCCGCCCGATCGTGGAGCTGCGGCGCGTCGAGCGGGCAGTCGTCGACCGTCGCCCCCATGGCGTCGAGCATCTCGACGACGTGGGGAGCGAAGACCGGTCGCTCCAGGTCGTCGATGTGGATGGCCTCCGTCACGGTTCCCCCCGAATCGTCGCCCCGGTGCGCCCGTACAGTACATTCGGCGGCGGTCGCCGACCCGGTGACGAGGGGACTGCTGCCGTGAGCGAACCGATGTGGGAGACGACCCGTGCCTGGCGCTCGCTGCTCGACGGGCTCGCCGGGCTCGACGGTACGTTCCTCGAGGGACCGCGGGCCGTCGGCGACGAACGGGCGGTGGTCGAGGGGTACCGGATGCTGACGACCGGGCTGGCGGTCGCCCTCGACGTCTACCTCTACGCCGACCCGGGCCGACCGTCGTTCGTCGACCTGAACACGCCGTTCCGACGGGACCGGGCCTGGGGCGGCGACAACACCGACGCCTACTACTCGATGGCCGCACTCGACCCGCAGCGCCGCTACCGGGTGAGCGGGCAGCGGGGCGACAGCACCTACTTCTCCCTCACCGTCTACAACGAGCCGGGACCGGGACAGTGGTCGAACCGGATCGTCGGCATCGTCAACGACAGCGACCTCGACATCGGTGCCGACGGGGAGTTCTCGTTCCTGATGGGACCCTCGCGGCCCGAGGGCCATGCCGGACCGTTCATCGAACTGGCGGGGGACACCCACGTGGCCTTCACCCGCGACTACCAGCTCGACCCCGTCGGCGGCCGACGGGTCGACTGGCGGATCGAGGCGCTCGACCCGCCGGACCCCCTCCTCCGCACCGACGCGGCCACCGCGGCGTCGCTGCGCGCCGCCCTCACCTGGGTGCAGTCCCTGTTCCTGACCGTGCCGCTGGCACTCGCCCCCCGGGACGCCCCGCCGTCGCTGGGCCACAACTCCCCCCAGCTGGCCAACGAGTTCGCCGAGCCCTACCGGGTGCCCGACGCCAACTTCGGCTGGTCGGCACGGGACGCCTGCTACGCGTTCGCCAGCTACCGCATCGAGCCGGGGGAGGCACTGGTGATCACCCACCGCCCGCCCGCCTGCCGGTTCTGGAACCTGGTGGTCTGGAATCCCTTCCTGGCCACCGAGGTGCTCACTGACGCCCACACGTCGATCAACAACGGCGCCGCCCTGCCCGACGCCGACGGGACCGTCACCATCGTCGTCGCCCACGAGGACCTGGCCCATCCCAACGCCGTGTCGACGGCCGGGCACACCCAGGGCGCCCTGGCGTTCCGCTGGTTCCTGGCGGACACGGTGCCGGACCGGCCGTCGGTCGAGGTCGTGGCCGCCGCCGACGCACCCACCACCGTCCGTTGACCCGACCCCTAGTAGCTTGCGGTCGTCCGACGGATGCGGGGTCCCCGTGGGTGGGCGTCGCCGCGGTCGCGGTCGTCGCCCCCGGCAGCCGTCGGACGGGACGTGTCCGCAGAGGAGTACCGGAGAGGCAGGCATCATGGACGAGGATCGGGTGGCGGAGTTCCAGTTCGCGGGTCAGGACATCCCGTGGCTGCTCGAGTCGTGGGCGGAGGCGCAGCCGGACAAGCCCTTCCTCATCTGGGAACCCCGGGACGGAAACGGCCGCCGGTGGACGTACCGCGAATTCTGGGACGACGTGCGCCGCGTCGCCGCCGGCCTGGCCGGGCGCGGAGTGCGGGTCGGTGAGCGGATCCTCATCCACGCCGACAACTGTCCCGAGATGGTGCTGGCCTGGTACGCCTGCGCGGTGGTCGGCGCGGTAGGGGTCACCACCAACACCCGGTCGGTCCAGGCGGAGCTGGAGTTCTTCATCGGCAAGACCGGCTGCGTCGGTGCGATCACCCAGCCGTCGTTCGCGCCGATGGTCGCGGCGGCCGGACCCGATCTGGGCTGGATCGCGGTGACCGCGGACGGACCGGGCGGTCCGGACACCCCGGCGGACGACCCGAGGTTCGAGACCTTCGAGTCGCTCGTGGGAGCGGCCGAGGACGCCCCCACCCGTACGCCCGATCCGATGGCCCCGGTGGGGATCCTCTTCACCTCGGGAACCACCTCGCAGCCGAAGGCGGTCGTGCACACCCACGCCAACGCGCTGTGGGCCGCACGGGTGGGCCCGACCAACATCTCCATGGGTCGGGACGACACCTACCTGGTGTTCCTGCCCTTCTTCCACGTTAACGCCCAGAGCTGGTCGTTCTGGACGACGCTGGGAGTCGGAGGGACCGTCGTCCTCCAGCCCAAGTTCTCCTCGACGCGGTTCTGGGAGGTCGTGACCAGGCACCACGTCACCCACCTGTCCCTGATCCCCTTCGTGTACTCCGCCATCGCCGGACAGCCCGTCCCCGAGCACTCGGTCAAGGTCGGGGTCTTCGGACTCGTCGTCCCCGAGCTCGAGGCGTGGCTGGGCTTCCGGGTCGTCCCCGCCTACGGCATGACCGAGACGGTCATCCACGCCACCAACGACAACCCCGGCCGGATGGTCCCGAAGGGGTCCATGGGGAAGCCGACCCCCGGATACGAGCTGCTGGTCGTCGACCGCGACACGGGGGAGATCTGCACGGACGGGAGGCCCGGCGAGCTCTGGGTGCGGGGCACCCGGGGGATCCAGCTGTTCCTCGAGTACTTCGACAATCCCGAGGCGATGGCCAAGAGCTTCACCCCGGACGGGTGGTTCCGGACCGGTGACGTGGTCCGGCTGGCCGAAGGGGGCAACTACGTCTACTGCGACCGCGACGCCGACGTCCTCAAGGTGGGCGGGGAGAACGTCTCGGCCCGGGAGGTGGAGGACGCGTGCCGGCAGGTGCCCGGGATCGCGGACGTGGCCGTCGTCGCCCAGTCCCACGAGATGCTCAACGAGGTGCCGGTGGCCTTCGTCATCAAGGGGGCCGGGGCGGAGGCGGACGACGAGGTCCTGGAGCAGGCGATCATCGGGGCGTGTGCGCGGGTGCTGGCCGACTTCAAGGTCCCCCGGGCCGTCTACGTGGTCGACGAATTCCCCCGGGCCACGCTCGACAAGGTGGCGAAGAACAAGCTGCGCGAACGGGCGGACGAGGCCATCGCCTGAGGCGCCGTGAACCGACGGCCGAGGAACCCGGTGCCGACCGCACCGGAGCAGTCAGCGTGCGGGCACCTCGCGACGTGACCGACGTGCGTGCCGGCCGGGCACCTCGGTCGGTGCCCCGGCGCATGGGAGACTGGGGGCATCCACGATCTCCCGTCCATGAGCGAGGTTCCGGTGCGCCCGGACACGTGCAGCGGTCGCCGGTGAATCGGACGGCCCGCCCGCCGACGTGACGGGAGGGTCCGGCGGCCCCGCGGGCCGGAGGCCGAACCCCGAGACGCCGCCCACGGGTCTGCGCGCCGCCGACGTCGCCGCCCGGACGGCGCAGGGCCTCACGAACGACGCCGGGCAGCGCACGAGCCGAACGCTCACCGAGATCCTCCGGGCGAACGTCCTGACCCGGTTCAACTTCATCCTCGGCACCCTCCTCGCGGTGATCCTGGTGGCCGGGCGTCCCCAGGACGCACTGTTCGGCATCGTCCTGGTCTCCAACGCCCTGATCGGCATCGTCCAGGAGATCCGGGCGAAGCGCACCCTCGACCGGCTCGCCGTCCTGAACGCACCCCGGGCATCGGTCGTGCGGGACGGGAGCGTGGGTGAGGTGGCGGTCGAGGAGGTCGTGCTCGACGACCTGGTCAGCGTCCGCACGGGGGACCAGATCGTGGCGGACGGTACGGTCCGGACGACCGATGTCCTCCAGGTCGACGAGTCACTCCTGACGGGCGAGTCCGAACCCGTGGACAAGCACCTCGGCGACGACGTGCGGTCGGGGAGCTTCGTCGTCGCCGGTTCGGGGAGGTTCCAGGCGACCGGCGTCGGACCCGATGCCTACGCCGCCACCCTGGCCACGGCCGCACGGCGCTTCACGCTGGCCCGGTCCGAGATCATGGACGGGATCGACCGGCTCCTCCGCTACGTGACCTGGGCCATCGTGCCGGTGGCGGCCCTCCTGCTCTTCAGCCAGGTCCAGTCCAGCTCCGGTTGGCGCGACGCCGCCAGTGGCGTGGTGGCCGGACTCGTCGCCATGGTCCCGCAGGGTCTGGTCCTCCTCACGAGCATCGCCTTCGCCGTGGCGGCGGTGACGCTGGCCCGGCGCAACGTCCTCGTGCAGGAGCTTCCCGCGGTGGAAGGACTCGCCCGTGTGGACGTGGTCTGCTTCGACAAGACCGGCACGCTGACCGACGGGACGATCGCCTTCGACCGTCTGGACCCGATCGACGAGTCCTACCCCGCAGGAGACGCGCTCGGCGCCCTCGCCGACGACGAGCACGCCAACGCGACCCTGGCCGCGGTGGCCCGGGCGTTCGGTGCACCGACGGGATGGCGGCGTTCGGCCAGCACGCCGTTCAGTTCGGCGCGGAAGTGGAGCGGCGCCTCGTTCGTCGGCCGCGGGACCGTGCTCCTCGGCGCACCGGAGATGATGCTGGAGGGTGACGACGTCGTGCTGGCCCGGGCGGCGTCGCAGGCGGGGACCGGTCGGCGCGTCCTCCTGCTGGCAGCGTCCGAATCCGCCCTCGACGGGGACCGCCTGCCCGGAGGCGTGCGCCCCGTGGCGCTGGTGCTCCTCAAGGAGCAGGTGCGGCCCGATGCCGCCGACACCCTCGCGTACTTCGTGCGTCAGGGTGTCGACGTCAAGGTGATCTCGGGTGACAGCGCACGCACCGTCGGTGCCGTGGCGACCCAGGTGGGGGTGCGTCATGCCGAGCACCCCGTGGACGGCCGCGACCTCCCCGAGGATCCATCGGAGCTCGGGCGCCTGCTCGAGGAGCGGGCCGTGTTCGGTCGGGTGACACCCGAGCAGAAGCAGGCGATGGTCACCGCCCTGCAGGCGAGGGGCCACACCGTGGCGATGACGGGGGACGGGGTCAACGACGCCCTCGCCCTCAAGCTCGCGGACATCGGCGTGGCCATGGGATCCGGTGCCCCCGCCACCCGGGCAGTCGCCCAGGTCGTCCTCCTCGACGGGAGCTTCGCCACCCTGCCCGGCGTGGTGGCGGAAGGCCGGCGCGTCGCCGCGAACATCGAACGTGTCGCCAACCTGTTCATCACCAAGACCGTGTGGGCGACCGTGCTGGCGGTCGCCGTGGGCATCGCCCGCTGGCCCTACCCCTTCCTTCCCCGGCACCTCACGGTCATCGACGCACTCGTCATCGGCGTTCCGGCCTTCTTCCTCGCCCTGGCGCCGAACGAGCGCCGCTACCGGCCGGGGTTCGTGGGGCGGGTCCTGCGGTTCGCCGTCCCGGCGGGCCTCGTCGTCTCCGCGACCGCCTTCACCGCCTTCTGGCTGGCCCGATCGCACCACCTCCCGGTCGACCAGCAGCGTTCGGGATCGGTGCTTGTCACCGTGATGGTGAGCCTGGGGGTGCTGGTCGCACTGGCCGTCCCGCTCACCTGGCGCAAGGTGCTGCTGGTCGGGTGGATGGTGATCGGATTCCTCCTCCTGTTCCCCGTCGGGTGGATCCGCAGGTACTTCGAACTCGCCCTGCCGCACGCCGTCCTGGGCGGGATGTTGCTCGTCGGATCGGTGGGCGTCGTCGTGTTCGCAGCGACCTGGGCGGCGACCCGCCGGACCGTCGGGGGGGACGGGACGGCACGGGCCGACCGGCGCCGCCCGACCGACCGCTGAGGGGCGCCCGTGCCCGCACCCGTGCCGGCCGGTCCACCGCTCAGGTCCCCGCCGGCACGGGCGTGTAGCTGTGGGGAACGAGGCTGACCTCGACGTCCACACCGGACAGTCCGGCGGTGACGAGGTCCTCGTGCAGGACGGCGAGGTCGGGTGCCGGGTTCGGGCCCGTCGCGTCGATGAGGACCCGGTCGCCACTCGAGGTCACGCCCACCACGCTCCAGTCGGACGCGTTCGCCCAGCGGCCGGCAACCGCTCGGACGTCGGCCTCCCGGACGGTCGACCTGTTGACCCGGTTGGAATTGATGGTGAGGGGGATCATGACCGCGACCAGGAACGCGGCCACGACGACGACGGCGCCGGTTCGGCGGAACGCCGGCTGCTGTTCCCGGTCGGACACCTCGTGGGTGCGGTACAGGGCCATCACGACGATGCCGCTGGCCAGGATGGCGGCGACGTTCGTCGTGAACAGCAGCAGCGCGCCGAGCGCCTGGTGCGGCGCTCCGGACTCCAGCGTGAGTCCGACGACGGCGAGGGGCGGGACCAGGGAGATGGCGATGGCCACCCCCGGGAGCGTGTCCGAGATGTCGGATCGGGCGAGGGCCACGGAACCGACGGCGCCCGTGGCCAACGCCGCCACGAGGTCGACGATCCGGGGGGTCACCCGGGCCGCCACCTGGCTGTTCGTGGCAGCCACCACGGGGTAGGGGACGAACTGCCCGAGGAGCCAGGCCAGGCCGATCACCGCGGCGGCGCCCAGCAGGACCAGGACCAGACACCTGCGGAGGTTGCGGGCGTCGGTGAGCACGACCGCCAGGACGATCCCGAGGATCGGGGTCATGAGCGGGGCGACGATCATGGCCCCGATGACGGTGGCGGTGGAGTCGCTGACCACGCCTGCGGAGGCGATGACGGCCGAGAGGGGGAGGAGGAGCCAGTACCTGCTCAGCCGGCGGGTGCGTTCGACCCCCTCGAAGAAGAGCTGGTCGCGCATCCGCGCCAGGTCGTCGTGGGTCAGGCTGGCCACAGGCGTCACGTCCTCCTGGTGGGCTTCGTCGGGTCCGACGGATCGGCGGGCTGCCACGATCATGGCGCCACCGGGCCGGCGCGGTGGTGGATGTCGGCGTCGATCCCGGCGGGTCAGGGAGCGAGCGCCTCGCGTGCCTCCCGGACCGCGTAGTAGAGGAGCACGTAGCCCGCGAGGGGGTCCGCCCACCACCAACCGAGGGCGGCGTTCAGGACCAGTCCGGCCAGGACCGCCGTCGCCAGGATGCCGTCGATCATGGTGATCCGACCCTCGGCCGTGAGCACCGGGTTGCCGAGCGCCGCACCCGTGTGTGCCTTGCCGGCCGCCAGGGCGAACATCACCGCTGCGGTCACCCCGGTCCAGGCGATGCCGAGCGGACTGTGCCGGGGGTGGAAGCCGAGGACCAGGACGGCCGTGCTCTGGACGGCCAGGTAGACGGCCAGGGCGACGAAGGCGATTCCGATGAGCCGCATGGCGCGGTGTCGCCGCGCCTCGGCCACATCGGCGAGCTCCCACAGCACGACGGTGGACGCACCGATCTCGACGAGGCTGTCCAGACCGAATCCGGCGAGTGCCACCGACCGGGCCCCGACCGCCGCGAACGCGAGCACGGCGACCCCGACGACGTTCCAGCCGAGCGTCGCCAGCTCCAGCATGCGACCCCGCCGGAGGAGGTGCGAAGGTCCACTGACGCGCCCGCCCGATGTCATCGGGTCAGTGTGGCAGAGCGGTCCCGGCAGGAACGGGCCGGTCCCGGTGGTCCGACCGGCGGACGGGGAGCGGGATCCGCCAGGGCACGCCCGCCACAGCGCTCGACCGTCGTGCAGGAACGCGGAGCGGCTCCACGCCCCGGCGCGAGCCGACCCGGCCCCGTTGACAGGCAGCCATACGGCTGCATATTATCCGGTAACCGAATGGCTGCGTGATTCCGGAGCACCACCGGATCCTCGGCCCGTCACGAAGGAGGACCGCATGCCGGACATCAGGCACCGCGTGGCCGTCTCCGCACCGCTCGAGCGCGTGTACGAGGCGGTGGCCACGACGGAGGGACTCTCCCGGTGGTGGACCCGCGACGGCGTCCGAGGGGAGTCGGCCGAAGGGTCGCGGCTCCAGTTCTTCTTCGGCCAGCCGGAGCCGGCGGCCGTCATGGAGGTCACCCGGCTGCGCCCGGACGGACAGGTGGGATGGCACTGCGTCGGGGGCGCCGAGGAGTGGGTGGGGACGAAGCTCACCTTCGACCTCACGTCGGCGGACGACGAGACGGTGGTCCTGTTCACGCACGCCGGCTGGCGGAGTGCGAGCGAGTTCATGGCCCACTGCAGCGCGAGGTGGGCCTACTTCCTCCTGAGCCTGAAGCGCTACCAGGAGACCGGTTCGGGCACCCCCTTCCCCGAGGACCTCAAGTTCTGACGACCGGAGGCGGGCCGTCCGAGGTCGACGTCTTCAAGGCGCTCGCCGACCCGAGCCGCCGCCACCTCCTGGACCGCCTGAACGCCCGCAACGGACAGAGCCTCCGGGAGCTGTCCGAAGGCCTGGACATGGCCCGCCAGTCCGTCAGCAAGCACCTGGCCGTCCTCGAGGCGGCCAACCTCGTGACGACCGTCCGACAGGGCCGGGAGAAGCTCCACTACCTGAACGCCGTACCGATCAACGAGATCGCCGAACGCTGGATCGACCGCTACGACCGAGGACGGGTCCGAGCCCTCGCGGACCTCAAACGAGCACTGGAGGAGACACCGATGGAGAACCCGAAGTTCGTCTACACGACGTACATCCGGACCACACCGGAACGGCTGTGGCGGGCACTGACCGAACCGTCGTTCACCCGCCGGTGGTGGCGGACCACCTTCGACACGGACTGGACGGTGGGATCGGCCATGACGTGGGACAACAACGGCATCGTCATCGCCGATCCCGAGCAGGTCGTGCTCGAGTCCGATCCCTTCCGCAGGCTGTCGTACACCTGGCACACCTTCACCCCGGAACTGAACGACCGGCTCCGGTTCGGTGACGAGCTGTTCGCCAAGCTGGCCGCCGAGCGCCGTTCGCGTGTGGCGTTCGACCTCGAGCCGGTAGGCGAGATGGTCAAGCTCACCGTGGTCCACGACGACTTCGCACCGGGGAGCACGGCCGCGACCATGGTGCGGAACGGCTGGCCCGTGTTCCTGTCCAGCCTGAAGTCCCTCCTCGAGACCGGCGAACCGCTGGCGTCGACCCCCATCGACCGGGAGGCGACGTGAACCTCGTCCGTCACGTCCTCGACATCCAGACCCCTCCGGAGTCGGTGTTCCCGGCGATCACGTCCGTCGACGGGCTGTCCTCCTGGTGGACGACCGACGTCGGGGCGGACGGCGTCGGACTCGGCTCGCTGTTCCGGTTCGCGTTCCGGGGGCCCTTCGCGCCGGAGCTCCGCATCACGGAGTTCGAACCGCCCGCCCTCGTGACCTGGGAGGGTGTCCGCGGGCACGACGCGTGGGGTGCGACCACGATCCGCTTCCGGCTCGACCAGGTCGACGCCGGGACCCGGGTCCACTTCTGGCACCGGATGGGACCGGAGCGTTCCGAGGAGGCCGTCGCGTCGGCCAACTTCACCTGGGGGTACTACCTCGACAGCCTGCGCCTCGTCTGCGAGACGGGCCACGGCAAGCCGTTCCGGCCGGACGATGCCGGTGCGCGTGTGGGCGCGTCCACGTCCGCGTGACGACGGGTCGTCGCACCGACGCCGTGGCGTCGCACGTCCTGCGGGGACGGCGGCTTCCCGGTGCCGCTCCCGGGTCAGGTCCGCGTGCGGGCCGTGAACAGCAGGTACTCCCAGTCCATGACCGTCCCCGTGGTTCCCCGGTCGTGGCGCCGGGCGAGCTCGTCGAGATCCCGGTCGAGTGCCGCCACCTCGTCGGGATCGTCGCCGATGCCCCGGTAGGCGGCGACGGTGGGGCCGTAGAAGGACTTGAAGTAGTCGCGGAACGCCTCGGGGCGGGGGAAGCAGTCGACGGTGACCGTCTGGCGCCGGGTCCGGACATCGGTGACGCGTCCGCCGAGCAGGGCGCGGACGTGGTCCTCGGCACCCCACAGGGGCGGGGGTTGCGCTCCGGGCGGGGGTGCGGGCACGTACGGCTTCATCGTGGCGAGCATCTGTCCGATGAACCCCTCGGGTGTCCAGCTGATCAGACCGATGGTCCCGCCGGGCCGGCAGACCCGGACCAGCTCGTCCGCTGCGATCTGGTGGTGGGGGGCGAACATGACCCCCACACAGGACAGGACCACGTCGAACCGGCCGTCCGCGAACGGAAGCGCTTCGGCGTCGGCCTCCCGCCACTCGACCTCCGCGCCGCGGCTCGCGGCCTGCACCCGTCCGGAGTCGAACAGCTCCGGCGTCAGATCGCAGGCCACCACGGTGGCACCGGCCAGGGCCGCAGGTATCGCGGCGTTGCCGCACCCCGCCGCCACGTCCAGTACCCGGGTGTCGGGCCCGACGCCGCACGCCTCGACCAGGAGCGCACCCAGGTCGGGGATGAGCTCGCCGGCCACGGTGGGATAGTCGCCGAGGGCCCACATGGCCCGGTGCTCGGCCTTGAGGGCCCGGTCGGCCTCGAGGGTGCCGCTGGATGCAGTCATCGCCGTCCTCCTGGTACTCGGTCACGTCCGTCCGGGGCGGGGACCGGACCGGGCCCGTCCCCCGGTGGACCCGGTCGCCCGCAGGCCCGGGCCGCTCCGCCACCGTCCCCGGTCCACGGTAGGGAAGGGCCCGTCCACGGACCAGTCCAAGATCTGTACCGGTAGCATCGGCCGACGTGGGATCCGGGTACCACCAGTTCTGCCCCCTCGCCAAGGCGATGGAACTGCTCGACGAGCGATGGACCCTGCTGCTGGTACGCGAGCTCCTGTGGGGGAGCGACCAGTTCAACCAGTTGCGGCGCGGGCTCCCCCGCATGTCGCCGTCCCTGCTGTCGAAGCGGCTGCAGCAGCTGGCGAACGCCGGGATCGTCGAGCGGCGGTCCGAGGGGACCGCGGTCCGGTACGTCCTGACCCCGGCGGGCGAGGAGCTGCGGCCGGTGGTCGAGGCACTGGGTACCTGGGGCATCCGCTGGGTCGGCGTGCTCGGCGACGAGGACCTGGATCCGAAGCTCCTCCTGTGGGACATGCACCGCAACGTCGACCACGCCGCCGTCCCGGACGGGCGGACCGTCGTCGAGTTCCGGTTTCCGGACGCACCGGCGAGGGCCCGGCACTGGTGGATGGTGATCACCGCCGATGACGCCGACGTGTGCGACGTGGACCCCGGCCATCCCGTGGCCGTGACGGTCACCGCCGGCCTGCGCCGCATGGTCGAGGTCTGGCGCGGCGATGCGAGCTGGTCCGAGGCACTCGGCACCGGTGCGATCGACGTGCGCGGACCCGAGGCGCTCCGTCGAGCGCTGCCGCAGTGGTTCACCCTTCCGGCCCTCGCATCGGTGCCCCGGCCCGCCGCGGCCACGCCCGACTCCCGCGCCGACACCGGGGCACCGACCGGTCGCCACTGACGGGCCCCGGCCGGTCCGACCCCCTCCCTCCAGTTCCTACCCGGTGCTGATCCGCTCCAGCATCTCCAGGCTTGCCGTCATCGACTCGCGGACCGGGCCGGTCCCGTTGATCCACGCCCCGCCGTCACGCAGGAGTTCCTCCGACAGGGGGCCGCGGTCGAAGACCTCGGTGACGACCGTCGCGCACGGACCTTCCGGAGTGAGGACGTAACCCCAGCGGTAGCCCGCGGGGATACCGACCTTGGACGGGTCGTTCCCCTCCGCCCGGGACGCGTCCCCGGGGGCCGGTTCCCAGACGATGCACCGATCCGGCTCGAACTCCACCACATGGTTGATCATGAGGTAGTCGTCCCCGAGCCGGTGCATCCTCATGGCGAACGTGTCGCCCACGTCGGAGACGGGGCGGTCGAGGACCGCTCCCCGGAGCATGCCGGATCCGTCGAACTCCACGTGACGTCGCGGATCGGCGAGGATCCCGAAGATCCTGCCAGCCGGTACCTCGATCCTGCGGGACACCTCCACCGGTGAGCCTTCTTCTTCCACGCCCCGGTCCTCTCCGCTCCGTCGGCAGCCCGGACCTCATGCTCGCACCGATGTCCACGGCACGGGTCGGACGCCGACTGGACGCCCGTGGACCGTGTGGGCGCCGGGGCCGGTTCGTCCGGGGTCGGCACGGGCCGGATCTCCCGGGGGTCGTTCCCGAGGCATCCGTCGCCGCCCGACCCGCCACCCGTCCGTCGGTGGAACTGGCGGGACGGCATGCCAACCCCGCCGCGGTCCGTGGGCCCGGCGGCACCGGCCCCGGACGCCGCCCGCTCGCAGATGTCGTCGCCGATGCGACCGCAGTGCGGTGGGCGTCCGGGGCCGTTGTCCCCCGGTGGTCAGGCCGACAGCTGCTGGCGGTCGGCCTTCTCGGTCACCTCGATGCGACGGGGCTTCGCGTGCTCCGCCACGGGAATGACGAGCGTCAGTACCCCCGCCTCGTACTCCGCCCGGATGTTCTCCGTGTCCAGATTGGTCCCGAGGAACACCTGGCGGACGAACGTCCCGTAGGGACGTTCCGCGATCACCGACTCCACTCCGTCGGATGCCGGAGGGGTCGGCCGTTCGGCCCTGATGGTGAGGACGTTGTCCTCGACCGTCAGGTCGACGCCGTCGGCCGCGACACCGGGGAGGTCCAGGCGGATGAGGAAGGAGTCGTCCTTCCGGTAGGCATCCATCGGCATGGTCAGCGGCCGCTGGCCGTTTCCGGGAGGCCCTCCCCAGAGCTGCTGCAGCAGCCGGTCGACGTCCCTGAAGGGATCACTACGCACAAGAGCCATGATCATCACCTCCTACGAGCAAGACTTGGTCAGCTCTCGCGCCGCCAGCTGGCGGTGACAATCGAATTATTAGCACTCTCGAGCCGCGAGTGCCAGCCTCGGATCGGAACACGTTGCGGGCGTCGAGGCACGTCCCACCGCCGGACGGGTGGGCAACGTCCGTCGAGGCAGAGCGACTCCGCCCCGGTGCCGGTCCCCGGACAGCCGGGCGCTCCCCACGACTCGGCTTCCTTGCGGTGGGCTGCCCGGTCCCCGCGGCGGGCCGTAGCCTGAAACCGATGCCTTCCATCACCTGGATGGTCATGAGGCGAGACATCTCGGAGTCCATCCGTGTCGTCGGTGAATCGGTCGTGGTCGCCTGGTGATCCTCGACGTCGAGACAGGCCTCATCCGGGGACTGTCGGTTGCGGAGGACATCCCGGGTGCACTCTCGCAATCCGTGGAGCGTGCACTCCACGAGCCGGCCGGTCCGCTCCCGCCCAGGTTCCCCGAGCAGGTCCTCGCGGCCGTCGGACGGGGTGAATTCGTGGCGAGCGAGTTCCTCCGGCTGCCGGGGCTGGACCTCCTGCCGGCAATCGACGCGATCGTGCCGGGCGAAGCGGCCGAGGAGATCTTCGAGCAGTTCGTCGAGGCCTCCTCCTGGCGGGTCCCCGGTTGGCAGGCCCGCCCGACTCGCCAACGCGGTGCGGGGCGACTCCCCTCCGGCGTCGGACCGGGGGTACCTCGATCGGCCACCGACCTGCAGCAGGCGCTTCGAGCCGGGCGCCCCCCCGGTGGCGCGCATCCGGGGGCACGGCGAGCCGTTCGATGGACTCGTCCCGGTCGGCGTGGGCAGTGCGATCGGTCAGTGCCCCCGATGACCGGCTAGCGGTCTAGTGACCTGAGTCATAAATAGTTGGTGAGTTAGGAATTTCTGCTTCCGCTTTCGCGTTTCTTGTCGTCGTAAGCGACGATGGGAGGCGCGATGCCAAGTCCGATTCTTGAGCCGTTGGA
>Ga0080006_1231771_pt1 | contig 65326 bp, 65 predicted proteins | sample RS3BMetagenome_FD_69209 | JGI IMG/M metagenome (GOLD analysis project Ga0080006, IMG submission 69209) | Ferric oxide microbial mat and aquatic microbial communities from Rainbow Spring, Yellowstone National Park, USA - RS3B (SPADES... ...
GAGGGCTACGGCCGGCTGCCGCGGCTCGCGGGGCGGCGCCACCAGCTGGCGGGCACGCTCTCGGGCGGCGAGCAGCAGATGCTCGCCATCGGGCGGGCCCTGATCACGCGGCCGAAGCTCCTGGCGCTCGACGAGCCGTCGATGGGCCTCGCGCCGATCCTGGTGCAGGGCATCTTCCAGATCATCGCCGAGATCCGCAAGGGGGGCACCGCGATCCTGCTCGTCGAGCAGAACGCGCGCCAGGCCCTGCGCCTGGCGGACCGCGGCTACGTGCTGGAGACGGGCGCGATCGTGCTCGAGGACAGCGCGAAGGCGCTCGCCGCGAACCGGCGGGTGCAGGCCGCCTACCTGGGCGGCGAGCCGGAAGTGGCCGGCTGAAGCGGCGAGAACGGGAAGGGGAGGGTCTGGGGTGGGCAACTTCAAGGCGGAGGCGGCGCAGTTCCCGGTGCTCTACGGCGACACGCCGACGCTGTTCGGTCATCCCTACGTGCGGCCTGAGGACCTGAGAGGAGCGGCGGATGTCGCGGTGTCCGGCGTGCCATGGGAGGGGACGATCACCTGGGGCAGCTGGTCCGGCTGCGAGCTCGCGCCGCGCACCATCCGGCAGGCGTCCGCGCGCTACGGCGGTTTCCTGCCGGAGTACGGCATCGACGCCTTCGACCACCTGCGCCTCGTCGACTGCGGCGACGTGGCGGTCGACCTGCAGGACCGCGAGGGCAGCTTCCGCGCCATCGGCGAGCGCGTGCGGCAGGTGGTACGCGGCGGCGCCCTGCCCGCCACCTTTGGCGGCGACCACGCGATCACGTACCCGATCGTCGAGGCCCTGCAGGAAACGCTCGGCGGCCCCGTCGGCATCGTGCACTTCGACGCCCACTACGACAACAAGGACGAGTACGACGGCGACCGCTACGCGCGCTGCTGCCCGTTCCGGCGCATCGCCGAACTGCCCCTCTCCCGACCCGGGAGCATGGTGCACACCGGCATCCGCGGCCCGAGGAACCTGAGGTTCATGTGGGAGTACGCCCAGGCGATCGGCGCCCGCACCATCACGATCGGCGACATCCGCCGCGAAGGCGTCCTGCACGCGGTGCGCGAGGCGTACGAGACCGCCCGTCAGGGCACCCTCGGCGTCTATGTCACGATCTGCTCGGACGTGCTCGACGCCGCCTTCAACCCGGGTGGTCCGACCGATCCCGACGGTCTCACGACGCACGAACTCTACGAGGCGCTGCACTTCCTCGGTGGCCAGGAGGGCATCGCCGGCTTCGACATGGTGGAGATCTACCCGCCTGCCGACCCGAACCACGTCTCGTCGCACGTCGCGGTCTGGGCCTTCCTGCACCTCTTGGCGGGCATGGCCGAGCGGCGGCGCGATGGCCGCTAAGGTCCGCTACATCGGCGCAGAGGAGATCCGCCCTCTCATGCCGCCCGCCGCCGCACGGCGGGCGGTCGCCGTGGCGTACCGCGCGATCGGGCGCGGCGAACTCTCGGGGCCGGTGCGCAGCGCCATCGGGGGCGACGGGCAGACGTCCCTCCTGATGCCTGCGCTGTCCTTTGCCCATGTCGGTCTCAAGGTGCTGCATCTGCGACCTGAGAACCCCGCCCGCGGGCTCGCGGCCATCGTCGGCGAGATGCTGCTCTGGGACCGCCGCACGGGGGAGCTCCGGGCGGTGATCGACGCCGCCGCGCTCACGGCGGTGCGCACGGCGGCCCTGGCCGGGCACGCGACGAAGCTCCTCGCCCCGGAGGGCACCAGGCGGGTCGCGCTGCTCGGAGCCGGCGGCCAGGCCTACGATGAGGCGCTTGCGCTCGTCGAGGCGACAGGCGCACGGGAGCTGAGGCTGTGGAACCGGACGGGCGAGAGGGCCGTAGCCCTCGCCGCAGGCCTTGGCACGGCCCTGGCCGGCGTCGCGATCTCGGTGGCCCCGACGCCGGCGGCCGCGGTGGCGGACGCCGGGGCCGTCACGCTGGTGACGGCGAGCGCCACGCCTCTCCTGCAGGCCAGGGACCTGCCGGCGGAGGTGCACCTGAACGCGATGGGGGCCTACCGCCCGGACATGGCGGAGCTCGCGCCCGAGATCATCGGCTCGGCGACGGTCTACGTCGACGATGTCGCGGGTGCGCGCGAGGAGGCGGGCGACCTTCTGCAGGCCGCAGAACGCGGCCTCTTCCGCCTGGAGGCCCTGCGGGATCTTCGCGCGGCCAAGGGCGGGAGGCAAGGCTGGACCGTCTTCAAGAGCGTCGGCGCCGCCATCTTCGACCTGGCGGTGGGGGAGGCGATCTGGGCGGCGGCCGGCACGCCCTGACGGCCCCGGGGCGCCCTTCCTTAGGGCCGGCCGCGCCTGCCCGCCTGCCGGATGGGCGCCGCGGGTCCGGGTCGCCGACGGGTGCGCCCGCCTGTGCCTGGGTCTGCCCGTGCCCGTCGCGGACACGGCTCGTCGGCAAGGAACGCCGATCGCCGCCCCGGGGAGACCCGCGGGATGGCGATGCGGCGTATCTTCGCTTGAGACGCCGGCATGGGGTTTAGGCGGCGCTCTCTCCGTCTTCGACGCAGGCCGCAAGCCAGGCGGGGGTGATGCCGCTTGGACGGCGACACGGCCGCATCCGTCCGGACACGGCCGGGGGCCCGTGCGGCGACGCGCAGGCCGCGGTCCTGCATGGATCTCCTCGTTCGCGCTGGCCCGGGGCGCCTCGGTAGCGCGGATTGCGCCAATTCTAGGCCGACAGGCACTATATCGCTGGCCGAGGCGATGCATTCTGCGAGACAAAGAGCCACCGAGATGCCAGATGGCCCAGATGGACGTAACCATATGGCCGTCCCTCGGGCACGCAGAACGGTCTGAACGCAAGTTGCCGACCGCAGTAACTTCAAGCGTCAATAGACACGGAACCGATCGGTTGGCATCTGTGACAGCCAGCGGAGTGGAGAGGTGAAGGGATGGCCGCAGAGGTTGATGTGACCATTGATGCGCGCGGCAGCTTCTGCCCTGGACCGATGATGGAGATGATCCGCGCGGTGAAGAGCGCGCAGGTCGGCCAGGTGATCGCGGTGCTCTCGAACGACTCCGGATCGAAGAGGGATATCCCCCTCTGGGCGCAGAAGGCGGGCCAGGAGTTCGTGGGCGTCGAGGAACGCGACGGCTACGACCAGATCGTCGTCCGCAAGATTCGCTAAGGCGGGGAAACGATGGCCAAGCGTCTGGTAATCATCGGAGCGGGCACCGGCGGCCTCATGGCCGCGAACTTCGTGGCCCGCGACCTGAATCGCGAGATCACCCGCGGAGACGTCAGCGTGACGCTTCTCGACGAGCGGGATGCATACACGTACCAGCCCGGGTTCCTGTACGTCGCGTTCGACCTGATGCGGCCCGCGCAGATCGTCCGTCCGATCGACGAGCTGCTGGCGCCCGGCGTGCGTTTCGTGCGCGACCGGGCCGTCCGCGTCGCGACCGACACCAGGCGCGTCGAGTTGGCCCATGGCGAGGCCCTGCCGTACGACTACCTCGTCATCGCGACCGGTTCGCACCTGAACATGGACGAGGTGCCAGGGCTCCAGGAGGGCAGCCACTGGTTCTACACGATGGAAGGCGCCCTGCGCCTGCGCGAGGCGCTGCGGGACTTCCAGGGCGGCAGGCTGGTCGTGGCTGTGGGCGTGCCTCACAAGTGCCCGGTGGCGCCGCTCGAGTTCACCATGATGTTCGAGGAGTGGGCGCGCCAGCGTGGCATTCGCGAGCAGTCCGAGATCATCTACACGTACCCCCTCGGCAGGTCGCACTCGATCCAGGCCGTCGCCGACTGGGCGACGCCGGAGCTGGAGAAGCGCGGCGTGCGCGTCGAGACCTTCTTCAACATCGAGTCGGTGGAGCCTGAGAGGAAGGTAGTACACTCCCTCGAGGGCACCGACTTCGACTACGACGTCCTCGTCACCATCCCGCCTCACCGCGGCGAGGAGCTGGGCGCGGCATCGGGTCTCGCCGACTCCGGGCGCTGGTACCCGACCGACCGCTATCGCCTGCAGCTCGAAGGCAGCGAGAACATCTTCGTCCTCGGGGACGCCACGAACCTGCCGGTGTCCAAGGCCGGCTCCGTCGCCCACTTCGAAGCCGAGGTGCTGGCGGACAACCTGGTCGGCCTCCTCTCCGAGGGGTCCCCTCCCGGCTACCGCTACAACGGGCGCGCGTTCTGCTTCATCGAGACCGGGCTCGAGCGCGCCACATTCATCAGCTTCGACTACCAGAACCCGCCGACGGTGCCGGGTCCGACGGCCGCCGTGCACTGGTTCAAGCAGACCTACAACCGCATCCACTGGGCCAATCTCAAGGCCGTGATGTAGGGGGTGATGCGATGGCCATGGAGGAGAAGAACCTAGTCGACACATTCCGCGAGGAAGGCAGCAGCCTGGCTTCGGCCGCGCTCGCCTCGGTCACGCCGCGCATGATCAACCGCCTGGGCGGCGTCGCGGAGTCGACCATCGCGGCCCTGGACCTGTTGACGAGCCCGGACATCGTCAACCTCCTGAACAAGGTGCAGAAGGCGGCTCCGGTGCTGGTCCCGCTCCTCGACCAGGTTGGGGAGCTCGGCTCCGGCATGGGCATGGAGGGACTGGCCGCCCGGATCACCCGTGCGGTCGCCGTCGGCGAAGAGGAGGTGCGGCGCCACCCCGAGCCGATCACCGTGGGAGAGCTCCTGCGCATGGTGCGCAAGGACCCCGCGCTGGCGTTCGTGCTGCGCTTCTTCCTCGGCTTCGTGCGCAGCATGTGGCTGGAACCGAAGTAGACGCGGACGTGGAGGGAAGAACCGTGTCCAAGGAACGGCTGTCCATGATCGTGTTCTCGGGTGAGATGGATAAGCTTCTGCCGGTAGGCATCCTGGCATCCGGGGCCATCGCCATGGGCCATGAGGTGCGCATCTTCCTCACGTTCTGGGGCCTGATGGCGTTCCGCAAGGGAGCCTTCATGAGCATGCCCGTCAGCCCGGCGTTCGCCGGCATGGTGGGCGACATGGGCAAGATGCTGCAGGAGCGGCACATCCCGACCGCCATCGAGCAGATCCGCACGGCAAAGGAGCTCGGCGACGTCAAGGTGGCGGCCTGCGGCATGACGATGGACCTCTTCGGCCTGAAGCTCGAGGATCTCGAGGACGTCGTCGACGAAGTCGCCGGCGTGGGCGAGTTCATCGAGGTGGCGAAGGAAGGGCACACCACGCTCTTCATCTGAGAGGCCACGGCGACCGGCCGGCCTGTGGCAGAGCGGCCGGCCGCAGGTCCTCCGCGCTCGAGGGGCAAAGCGCAGAACCTTCGCAAGGGTTCTGCGCCTCCTTCGTCACGGCTGCTGACGGCCCTCTTATGCCCGCCGCAACCGGGAGGGGCCCGCGGCGCGCGCGCATGCGAAGAAGGGACGGCCGTCGCCGCCCCTTCCGTGCGTCTTGCCGGCTGCCTGCGGCGGACCGCGCGAGATGCGGGCCGCGGCGTCCCGTTGTCGCCTACAGCGGCAGGATGTGGCCGCGGCCCGCAGCCAGGGCCCGCTCGTAGATCAGGCGGGCGGTGGGCATGTCGGCGATCGCGACGCCGAGGTTCATCGAGATGATGCGCTCCTTCGCCGTCAGTCTGCCCGGGCAGCGTCCCGTGAGCAGGTCGCCGAGATCGCCCACCGGGGCCGGGGCCGCGCCGAAGAAGCCCTGCTGCTCGTAGTAGCGATACTGGGCCAGATCGTCGACGAGGTAGCGATCCAGGTTCAGCGCCGGCCCCGTCCACATCGCGTCGAAGTCCACGGGTAGGCCGAGGCAGCCCGGCTTCAGCCATTCGCGCTGGATCGACGGCCGCGGGTGCTTCAGGATGGGGCCGGCGGAGACGACGATGTCGGCGCCGCGCACCGCCTCTTCGGGGAAGGCGGCCGGCAGGAGGCGCAGCCCGCGGAACTCCTGGCCGAGCTCGGCGATCAGCGAGTCGACGGCGGCGGTGTTCGGGTCGAAGATCCGCACCTCGTGCAGGGTCGTGACCTCCGTGGCGATCGCACGCAGCTGGGTGCGGCCCTGCACGCCGGCGCCCAGGAGCGCCGCCGTCTGCGCGCCCGGCCGGGCCAGGTGGCGCGCCGCGATGCCGCTGACGGCCCCCGTGCGCTGCGCGGTGATCCAGGCGCAGTCCATGACGGCGAGAGGGATGCCGGTGTCCGGGTCGTTCAGGATGAGGAGGCCGGTGATATAGGGCAGCCCCTTCTGCTGGTTGCCGGGGTAGCCCGAGACCCACTTGACGCCTGCCGCACGGCTACTCGGGACCCAGGCGGGCATGGCGTGGATGAAGGCGTCCTCGTCCAGCGGGTGGAGGGCGGTCTTCGCGGGCAACTGCGTGACCCCCAGGCCCTTGTCGCGGAACGCCCCCTCGACGATGGCGATGGTCTCGGCCATGTCCGGTCCGACCGCAGCCACATCCTGCTGGGAGAGATACAAGATCTCCTTGCCTGCCTGCATGGGACGGTTCATCTCCTCTACTGCATCACACCAAGTATCGCGGACAGCCTCCATGTGGTACATAGCCGGATGCACCATTCTTCCGGCCTAAGGGAAACCGTGCGAAAGGCCGCCTTAGAAGGCGCGACGGGCTGAACGGCGAACTCGCAATGCATGCAGGACAAGGTGCGCCGGGCGATCCTGGGCGAGGGGCAGTCAAGCCTGACGATCGAGCGCTCGCGGTTTCTCGGCTTCGCGGTGCCGGCCGAGGCGCCGGAGGCGGCGGAGGCGGCGCTGCGCACGATCCGCGCAGCCCATCCCCAGGCGAGCCATCACTGCTTTGGCTACCGCGCGGGGCCAGGCCTCGAGCGCCAGAGCGACGACGGCGAGCCGCAGGGCACCGGCGGCCTGCCCCTGCTGGAGACGCTGCGCCGCCGCGAGCTCGATGCGGGCCTATTGTGCGTCGTGCGCTACTACGGCGGCCGCAAGCTCGGACGCCCGGGCCTCTACCGCGCCTACCTGGGCGCGGGCGTCGCGGCGCTCGACGCGGCCTCGTGCGGGCGGCTGGTGCCCGGCATGCGCTACGAGGCGGAGGTCGCGCACCTCGAGCGGCTGCCGCTGCAGCGGGCGGTGGCGGAGGCGGGCGGCACCGTGCTTGAGGAGTCCTTTGCGGAGCGGGTGCGGATCGTCTTCTGGCTGCCGCAGGCGCAGGGAATCGGCGACCTGCTTCCAAGGGCACCCGCGGCCGGCCGCGCGGACGCGATCGGGGAAGAGGTTCGGGCGGTGCCTGATCAAGAGGGAGGTGGGCCGGCCTGAGGGCCGGCGCAGCATGGAGGTTGGTTTTGTCGGCCTCGGCGTGATGGGCAGGTACATGGCGGCGAACCTCATTCGGGCGGGCCACCTGGTGACGGTCTATAATCGCACGCCGGGCCGGGAGGAGGATCTCCGCGCGATGGGGGCGCTGGTCGCGGCGTCGCCGCGGGACGCGGCGGCGGGACGCGACGCGGTCATCACGATCGTCACGGACGACGCCGCGGTGCGGGCCGTGAGCGAGGGGCCGGGCGGCGTCCTCGCGGGCCTGCGGCCAGGCGCGATCCTCATCGACATGTCGACGATCTCGCCGGCGACGGCGAGGCAGATCGCCGAGGCGGCCCGCGCAGCCCACGCGGGCTACCTCGATGCGCCGGTGACGGGCGGCGACATCGGCGCGCGCGACGGCACGCTGACGATCATGGCCGGCGGCAGCGAAGGGGACTTCGATAGGGCCATGCCTCTCCTGCAGGCGATGGGCCGGCGCATCGTCCGCATCGGCGACGCGGGCCAGGGCCAGACGATGAAGCTCGTCGCGAACCTCGTGTCGGGACTGACCCTGATGGTGGCCGCGGAGGGCATCGCGCTCGGCCTGCGCCTGGGTCTGCCGCTCGGACTCCTGGACGAGGTGCTGCCGAACTCCTCGGCGCAGTCCTTCGAGGTGCGCAAGCTGCTCGACCGCTACGCGGGCGACCAGTGGCAGCCGGGCTTCTCCGTGCAGAACCGGCTCAAGGATCTCAGGCTGGCGGTGGAGATGGCGCAGGCGTCCGGCGTCGAGCTGCCGCTAGGGGATCCGGCGCTCGGGCGCTACGCGGCGCACGCGCAGGCAGGCGCGGGGGAGCTCGACGAGTCGAGCTACCTCAGGCGCCTCCTGGAGTGACGGTGGCCCGCAGCACGATCGGCGACGGGACGATCGTGGTCGTCGGCGCGGCGCTGCTGGAGCTGCGCTTCGCCGTGGACGGCCTGCCAAGCTCCGGCGGGGACGTGCTGGCGCACGGCTTCGAGGTGCGGGTCGGCGGCAGCGCGGTCAACGTGGCGCGCACCCTGCAGGCCCTGGGCTGCCTGCCGCTCCTCGTGCTCCACCGCGGCGAGGGACCGTTCGACCGCATGGTGGGGCGCGAGCTCGCGCAGATCGGGCTCCGGCTGCGGGGCAGGCGCAGCCGCCGGCCGAGCGGCGTCACGGTGACACTCGTCGAGCCCAGCGGCGAGCGCAGCCTCGTCTCGGCCCTCGGCGCCGAGGGGTCGGTAGGGGCGCAGGACCTGCCGGCGGACGTGGGGAAGGCGCGGGCGGTCTACGTCTCGGGCTACGAGCTCCTCGCCTCGCCGGACCTCGAGGCCGCGATCGCCGCCCTGCCAAGGCACGTGCTCGTGCTGTTCGATCCAGGGCCGCGCGGCGCGTGGCCGGGCAGGCTGCAAGGGGCCTGGCAGAGGGCCGACGTCGTGCGCTTGAACCAGGAGGAGGCCGAGCGGCGCAGCGGCCGCAAGGGCGCGGCCGAGGCGGCCGCCGCCATCGGGCGGACGCACGACGTCGTCGTCAGCACCGCCGACGCCGCGTACGTCGCGGTGCGCGGCGAGGTCTCGCGCGTCGCCGGCGGGGAGAGGGTCCCGCGCGACACGACGGGGGCCGGAGACGCGCACGCGGCCGGCCTTCTGGCCGGCCTGACGCACGGTATGGACCTGCTCGCGGCGACGGCCCTCGCGAACCGGGTCGCGCGCCTGCACGTGCTGGGCGAGGACGTGGGCGAGGCCGCCGCCCCCTAGGGTTCGTAGCAGTTGCCGATTTTCACGCACTGCAATGCGGACTTCAGTTTATGAATGTCTGCGTTTCTAGGAACGGCTCAGGCGATATGGCGCTGGAGGCGGTCCGGGTCGATGCGCAGGTGTCCCTCGGGGTCGAGGTCGACGCTCCTGTCCTGGCGGAATTCGCGCAGGACGCGGGTCACGGTCTCGCGCGAGCAGCCGATGAGCTGGGCCAGCTGACGGTGGGTGAAGTGCTGCGGCACGAAGATCGCGCGACCGTCGGGCACGCCGCTCTCCTCGCCGAGGCGCAGCAGGGCGGCGGCGAGCTTCTGGCTCGCGTCGCGGCCCGACATCTCCGCCATCTGCTCCTGCGCCTCGCGCAGGCGCTGGTCGAAGATCTGCAAAAGCGCCCAGCCGATCTCGGCGCGGCGCTGGACGAGCGCGCGCAGAGCCCTCGTCTGGACGAACGCGACGGTGCTGGGCTCGCTCGCCTCGGCGCTTGCCGGGTAGGCTTCAGGGCCCAGCAGGCCGGACAGGGCGAGCGCCTCGCCGGGACGGACCATATGCAGCGTCTGCTCCTGGCCGTCTGCCGAGGTCCGGAAGGTCCGGACGGCGCCGTCCACCAGGAAGGAGACGAACTCCGACTCCTCGCCCTCGATGAAGATGTAGCTCTCCTTGCGGTAGCGCCGTACCGAGACGATGTCCGAGAGGGCGCGTCGGGCGTCGGGCGGTAGCTCGCGGAACGCCGGGACGATCGAGGTCATGTCGGTCGGGTGGCTGAGAATGGACTGCACCGCCAAGTGGTCCGCCTCCTTGCGCGCCTTTGGTCGCGGCCGTGGCCGTCGACCGTTTGAATCCATAGTACGGCGCTCAGGTTAGTGCAGCAACAGACCAAATGGACTTAAGACACTGTCCAAATGGACCATCAAGTGTCCATTTGGACGACGCAGCGCACGATCTCGTCCGCGCAGAAGCCGCCGGAAAGCACGGCGATCGGCCGCTGGCCGAAGCGCTGGGCGCCGAAGCGCATCAATGCCGCAAGCGTCGCGGCGCCACTGGGCTCCACGACGAGGTGCTCCTCGAACAGGAGCAGGTGCAGCGCCCGGTAGAGATCGTCGTCGTCGATCACCACCACGTCGTCGACATAGCGGCGCACGAGCGACAGCGTCAGCTCCGAGGGGCGGCGCGGCGAGAGGCCGTCGGCGATGGTCCGCACCTGGTCGAGCGCCACGACGCGGCCCGCCGCGAGCGACCGCACCATGCTGTCGGCCCCCGACATGGCGATGCCGTACACCTTGACCTCCGGCCGGTGGCGCTTGATGGCCAGCGAGACGCCGCCCACAAGGCCGCCGCCGCCGATCGGCAGCAGCACGCTGTCGAAGGGCTGCGGCTGCAGGAGGAGCTCCATGCCCAGCGTCGCCTGGCCAGCGACGACGTCGACGTCGTCGTAGGCGTGGACGAAGGTGAGACCCTCCTCGCGGGCGATGCGGTCGGCGTTGTCGCTTGCGGCCTGGAAGTCTTCGCCCTCCGCCACGATGCGGGCGCCGAGCCTGCGGATCGCGCGCACCTTGGCCTGGTTGCCGGAACGCGGCACGCAGACGGTGGCCGGGATGCCGAAGCGCTCGGCCGCATAGGCGACCGCCATGCCGTGGTTGCCCGCCGAGGCCGTGACGACGCCGCCGGCGTGGCCCTCCTCGCGCAGGTGCAGGATGCGGTTCAAGGCGCCGCGGATCTTGAAGACGCGGATCGGCTGGAACATCTCGAGCTTCAGGAGCACATCGCCGCCGACGGCCTCGCGGGCGGCCACCGATGGCTGAAGCGGCGTAGGTACCAGATAGCGCGCGAGCCTTGCCTGCGCGGCGAGGACATCGCTCAGCCGGACGTCAGCCTCCAATGCTGCGGATCTCCTCCTCTGGCGACCTGCCGATGCTATTCATCTGCGCACATGCCGCCTCCTGCAGCAGCGGCGGCACAAGGGATCAGGGCGGCGGTCGAGAATGGTTGGGGAATGCCGGGCTGCCTGGAGGTGCAGGGTTTGCAGATCGTCCCGGCCGACGTGATCGCTGCGCGCCAGCGCATAGAGGGCCGCGTCTGGCCGACGCCTCTCATGCCGGAGCCCGGTCTTGCCGAGAGGCACGGCGCGCCGGTCCGGCTCAAGCTCGAATGCTGGCAGCGCACCGGCTCGTTCAAGGTGCGCGGCGCCATGAACGCGATCGCCCTGCTGGGCGACGCGGCCCGCCGGCGCGGCGTCCTGGCGGTCTCCGCAGGCAACCATGCGCAGGGTGTGGCGCTCGCCGCGCGCGAGGCCGGCATCTCGGCGCTGATCGTGATGCCCAGGACCGCGTCGCGCGTCAAGGTGGAGGCGGTGCGGCAGCTGGGGGCCGAGGTGCGCCTCCTGGGCGAGGACTACGACGAGGCCGAGGCAGCCTGGCCCGCGGTGGCCGAGGAGACCGGGCGCACGCTGATCCATCCCTTCATGGACCCGGCGGTGATCGCCGGGCAGGGGACGGTGGGGCTGGAAATCGCCCTCGAGGGGCCGGCCCCTCGCCACGTGCTGATCCCGGCGGGCGGCGGCGGCCTCGCGGTGGGGTCTGCCGTGGCCCTCAAGGCCCTTCTGCCTGGCGTGAAGGTCTACGGCGTGCAGACGGAGGCTTCCGCGCCTCTCGTGGCATCCTACAAGGCGGGACGCCACGTCGCAGTGACGTACGGCCCGTCGATCGCGGACGGGCTGCACGGCGACACGACCGACGAGATGGTCGAGCTGGCCGTGAGGCATCTCGACGGCGTCCTCGAGGTGAGCGAGGCGGCGGCGCGGCGCGCGATGCGCTACCTCTTCCGCGAGCAGCGGATCGTCGCGGAGGGCTCGGGCGCCGTCGGCGTGGCGGCCGTGCTCGAGGGTCTCGCGCCAGACGGCGAGACGGCGGTCGTGGTGAGCGGGCGCAACGTCGCGCCGGAACTCTTCCAGTCCGTGATGTCCGAGGAGGCGATGGCGTGAGGACGGCCCGCTTCCGCGAGAGGCTCTTCGCGTTTCTTGTCGATGTCCTCGTGGTGGCCGCCATCGGCCGCTTCCTGGGCTGGCCGGTCCTGATCTGGGCCGCGCTCGGCGTCGGCTACACGATCGCCTCGCTACTGGTGCTGCAGGGACGCACGCCGGGCAAGATCCTCCTGCGGCTGCGGGTCGTCGGCCGGCGCTCCGAGCGCGGCGGGCTGCGCCTCTGGCAGGTGCTGCTGCGTCCGCTCCTCTACATCGTCGAACTGGGGCTGCTCTGCGGCGGCTTCCTGGTCGCTCTCGTGGCCAGGGACCGCCTTGCCCTGCACGACATGCTGCTCGACACCCGCGTCGTCAAGGTGACGCGCGGCTGACCTTGGAGGCCGCGGGCCTGTCCGCTATCATGAAGAGACCAGCCGTTTGAGGAGGTAGATCATGGCTGAGTCCCGGGTGCGCGTCACGTTCTGCACCTCGTGAGGCTACGCCACCCATGCCGCCCGTGTGGCGGAGGAGTTGGCTACGCGATTCGGCGAGCAGCTGCAGGCGATCACGCTTGAACCCTCGCACGGGGGCATCTTCGAGGTGGCCTTCGGCGCGCGGGTACTGTTCCGCAAGGCCGACGAGCGCCGCTTCCCGGACGACGGGGAGATCGGCGAGCTCGTGGCGGGGAGTCTCGGCTAGAGCCCCAGGACCTCTCGCAAGGTGTGCGGGTCGAAGCCCGCGACGGCGACGCCGTTGACGACGATCGTCGGCAGCCTCGTGCTGCCCATGGCGGCGAGCTCGTCCCGCAGCGCGGGGTCCTTGCGCACGTCGCGCTCGACGACGGCGACGCCATGGCCCGCGAGGAACGCCCGCGCCGCCTGCGAGGGGCCGTCGTCCGGATCCAGATAGAGAAGGACCTCCTGCAGGTACAAAAGCGCGGCCTCCTGGTTCCGGCAGGCGGGCTGCGCCGCGCTGCACCATAGTCTCGGTCGGGGAGGGATCTGCTTGGCCATCGTACGCAAGGGAGAGCACACGTTCAAGGGCAAGCCGCTCACGCTGGTCGGACCGCGGCTGAAGCCCGGAGACAGCGTGCCGGAGTTCACCCTCCTCGACAGGTCGTTCCAGCCGCTGCGCCTTCAGGACACGCCCCGCAAGGTGCGGGTCTTCTCCGTGGTGCCGTCGCTCGACACACCCGTCTGCGACCTCCAGGGCAAGCGGTTCAACGCCGAGGCCGGGGCCTTCGGGGATGCGGTCGCGATCTACACCGTGAGCGCCGACACGCCGTTCGCCCAGGGCCGCTGGTGCGGTGGCGCCGACGCGACGAACATGACGGTGCTGTCGGACCTCTACGACCGCAGCTTCGGCGACGGCTTCGGCGTGCGCATCGAGGAGATGGGCCTGCTCGCGCGATCCGTCTTTGTCGTCGACCAGGAAGGCACCTTGCGCTACGTCGAGTACGTGCCGGAGTTCACCAGTCTGCCGGACTACGAGCGGGCGCTCGAGGCCGTCCGCGGCCTCCTTTAGCAGCGCTTCGCCGCATGCGAGGCACGAGGGCGTCGCCCGGCACGCGGGCGGCGCCCTCGTGCCTCTGCCGTCCGCGCCCATCCCCCGCCCTGCAGGGACATCGCGCCAAAGAAGAGAAGACCTGCCGTCAAAAGGAGATCGCGGCTGCCGTCAGCGGAGCCGTGCAGGTTCGGTGGTGCGATCGGAGGTGGCCCCTTTGCTCGTGCGCGCCCGGCCTCCCGTCGGGGCCGAGCAGACCCCGAGGCTCCAAAGCGCCGTCCTCTGGCGGCGGCTCTGGCGCCATCCGCTCTTCTGGAGCGGGCTCGGCCTCTTGCTCTTCCTCCTGCTCTTCAGCTTCTTGGGGCCGGTCTTCTACCACAAGGACGTGAACACGATCGACGTCGGCATGTCGCTCCTGCCGCCGAGCCCGACCTTCCCGCTCGGCACCGACGTGCTGGGGGAGAACGAGCTCGGGCGCCTGATGATCGGCGGCCAGCTGCCGGTCTGGTCCGGTCTGCTGTGCGCCCTTGGCGCGACGGCGCTGGGCACCTTGCTCGGCATCGCCGGGGGATTCGGCGGGCGCCTCGCCGACGGCGTGACGATGCGCCTCGCGGACGGCGTGATGGGGATACCGCAGGTGGTCGCGATCCTGATCACGGAGAGCATCTTCGGCATCAGCACGGCACTGCTGGTGCTGGTCTTTATCCTGACGGCCTGGCCCCTGACGGCGCGCCTCGTGCGCGCGGAGACGCTCGCGCTGCGGGTCGCGCCGTTCGTCGACGCGGCGCGGGCGGAGGGAGCGGGCTTCTTGCGCCTTGTCGCGCGCCACATCCTGCCGAACCTCTTCGACGCGCTCGTCGCCACCTTCACGACGCAGTTCACGAACGCCGTCCTCGTCATCGCGATCACGTCGTTCGTCGGCGCGGGCCTCGGCCCGCCCTGGAACTGGGCGACGATGATCAACGAGAACCGGGATGCCCTGCTCTCCGGCCAGTGGTGGCTGATCGTGCTGCCAGGTGCCCTGTTCGCGCTGCTGGTGGTCTCCGTCTACCTGATCGGCGAGGCGCTGCGCGCCGCGTTCAACCCGCAGGCCGACATCTCGCCGAGAGGGGAGGCGGCCTCGTGAACGGGCTCGTCCGGTTTCTCCTGGGCAGGGCCCTCCAGGTGGCGCTGACGCTCCTCACCGTCAGCATCGTCGCCTTCCTGCTGCTGCACATGCTGCCGGGCAGCCTGCCGGCGGAGATGCTCGGGCGGCAGGCGACGCCAGGCAAGGTGCGGCTCCTCGCGCACCTCCTGGGCATCGACCAGCCACTGCCGGTGCAGTACCTGCGCTGGCTCGGGCTGCTCTTCTCGCCGGGGGTCTTCCGCGAGATCACCTCGATCGCCCTGCCGACGCTCGAACTCCTCCTCCTGGGCGGCGGCCTGGCGCTCCTGAGCTCGCTCGGCATCGCGAGCCTGCAGGCGCGCCTGCGCGGCAGTCTGCTCGACCGCCTGGTCGGCATCGCCGCCTATGTGCTCTACACCCTGCCGTCGTTCTGGGTGGGCCTGATGCTGCTCTGGCTCTTCGCCGACATGCTCCTCTGGCTGCCCGCGACCGGCCCCCTGCCCGTGCCGGGCCAGGGCCCCTCGGCCTGGTGGCTCAGCATGATCCTGCCGTCGCTGACGCTGGCCGTCGCCACGATCGCCAGCTGGTCGACGCTGTTCCGGGCGGCGATCGAGGACGCCTTGCGCTCGGACTACGTCCGCACGGCGCGGGCGAAGGGGCTCGCAGACCGCCAGGTGGTGCGCCGCCACGCGCTGCGCCCGGCGGCGCTGCCGGTCATCACCGTCGTCGGCATGTCGTTGCCCACGATGTTCAACAACGTCGTGGCGATCGAGATCGTGTTCAGCATGGCCGGCCTCGGCAGCAGCCTCGTCGGCGCGGTCGGCAGCCTGCAGTACGGGGTGTCGGGCTACCTCGTGCTGGTGATCGCGGCCGTGACCGCTGCCGGCAGCCTCCTGGCCGACATCCTCTACGCCTTCGCCGACCCGCGCATCCAGTTCGCCTGACCCAAGGCCCGTCCGGCCCGCGGCGCCGGGGAAGACAAAAGAGGCCGGCCCCGCGAGGAGGCCGGCCGTTTCTTGCTGCGTTCAGGCCTCGCGCAGGTAGGCGAGGGCCAGCCTGGCCGTGCCGAGCAGGGCGTCCTGGTGCGTGCGCTCATGGGTGTGGCTCGCGTCGACGCCCGGGCCGAAGAGCCCGATGCGGATGTCGCGGCCGCTGCGCGCCGCGGCGGTCGCGTCCGACGAGTAGTACGGGTAGATGTCCTGCGCGAAGCGGATGCCTTCGGCCTCGGCGAGCGCAACGAGCCGCTGGCGCACCCTCCAGTCGTAGGGTCCGCCGCTGTCCTTGGCGCAGATCGTGACGAGGTGCTCGTCCGACGCCTGGCCTGCCCCGACGGCGGCCATGTCGACCGCGACGACCTCGTCGACTTCGTCGGGGATGCCGGCCGGCGCACCCTGGCCGACCTCCTCGTAGACGCTGAAGTGCAGGTACGTGGTGCGCGTCGGCGCGGGCCCCTTGGCCACCTCGCGGGCGGCCGCCAGCAGGGCCGCGGCGCACGCCTTGTCGTCGAGGAAGCGCGACTTCACGAAGCCATGCGCCGTGACGACGGCACGCGGGTCGAGGACGACGAAGTCGCCGGGGCGGATGCCGGCTGCGAGGACGTCGTCGCGGCTCCGCAGATCGAGGTCGAGGCGCACGCGCATCTCCTGCCAGGTGCGCTTCTGCTCCTCGTAACGCGGGCCGAAGACGTGCGCAGACGCAAGCTCCGGCAGGATGGTGCCCGTGATCGGCCCGGCGCCCGTCCAGACCTCGACGTAGGCGCCGTCGCAGGACTGGGCCGGCAGGCCGCCGATGGGACTCAGGCGCAGCCGCCCGTCGGCCATGACTTCCGCGACGATCGCGGCGAGGGTGTCGACGTGGGCGGTGAGGGCCCGCGGTCGGCCGGCGCCCGTGCCCGCGACCTTCGCCACCACCGCGCCGCGCGCGCTGCGCGTGACCGGGAGGCCGTAGCTCGCGAGCCTTGCGGCGCACAGGTCCGCGGCCTCCTGGGCGCGACCGGTCGGCGAAGGCAGCGCAAGGAGCTCGATGAGGTCGCGAACGATTTCCTCAGCCTGCAAACGACCACTTCCTCGAAGAGGACTCGGCGGCCAGCGGCCGCCCCGTCCAGTGTAGCGATGCAGGGCCACTGGCGCATAGAAGGGTGGCTCGGCATCGAAGCCTACTCGAGGCAGGAGGTGGCCTCATGGCGTCGACGCGGCAGGCGCTCCAGGATGTCGAGCAGCGCGGCGGGCAGATGCTCCAGGAACTCGCGGGCTGGCTCGGCGGCGGACTTTCGGATCGCATCTCGCCGCACCTGCAGGTGAACCAGGCCACCCTCGCGGCGAGGTACCTCGACACCTACCCGGCCGTCAGCCGCAAGCTCATGCTTGCGGGCCGCAGGTCCCTGCTCGTCTACTTCGGCGGCGCGGTGGACCGGGCGGAGGTGGAGCGCGAGCTCGTGGCGGCCCTGCAGGCGGCGGGGGAGAGCGCCGTCTCGGACTTCGCCACGCTGGCGCGGGCCGCCGTGCCGAGCCTCGTCGTCAAGACGGTGACGACCTGGACGGATGCCAGCGACGAGTTCGTCGCGGGTCACGTGCTGCTCTTCATCGACGGCGTCGGCGGCGCCCTGGCCTTCGACCTCAAGAAGATCCCGACCCGCAGCCTCGGACCGCCGCAGCTCGAGCAGTCCGTGCTGGGGCCGCAGGTGGCCTTCCTCGAGGACATCAAGAGCAATCTCGCGCTGATCCGCGACCGCATCCGCAGCCCGAGGCTGAAGGTATGGCACCGGGCCATCGGCACCGACACCAAGACGCAGGTCGCGATCGTGCACCTGGACGGCGCCACGGACCCGGAGGTCGTGACGAGGGTGCAGGATGCGATCGCCGAGGCGCAGCCGAAGGACCTGCAGGTCATCGCGACGATCACCGGGATCCTCGAGCAGCGCCCGTTCTCGCTCTTCCCGCAGCTGCGGATGACGCAGCGCGTCGACGAGGCCTCGCGCGCGGCGCTGAGCGGCCGCATGCTCATCATGATGCACGGCGACCCGACGGTCGCGATCTACCCGTCGACGCTCGGCGACTTCTACCGCACGATGCAGGACTACATGATGACGTTCTGGGAGGCCAGCTACGTCCGCGTCCTGAGATTCCTCGCGACGCTGACAGCCCTCTACCTGCCGGCCTTCTATGTCGCGGCCACCACCGTCAACCCGGATCTCATGCCGACCCGGCTCGCCATCGTGGTCGCCGGCTCGCGCGAGGGCGTGCCGTTCTCGCCGATCGTCGAGGTGGTGATCATGATGATCATCGTCGAGTTCCTGCGCGAGGCGGCCCTGCGCATGCCGTCGCAGATGAGCTCGACGCTCGGCACCGTCGGCGCCATCGTCGTCGGCACCGCGCTCGTCAAGGCGGGGCTCATCTCGGACCTGATGATCGTCATCGCGACGATCGCCGCCGTCGCGGATTTCACGGCGCCGTCGTTCGAGATCACGTCGGTCTGGCGCATCCTGCTCTGGCCGATGGCCTTCGCCGCGGCGCTCTGGGGCATGCTCGGCATCATCGCCCTCAGCTTCGCCGTCCTGGCGAGCCTCGCGTCGCTCGAGGTGTCGGGGCTGCCGTACCTGGCGCCGCTCGTGCCGTCGGCCGCATCCGACCCGCGGGACTCCCTCGTGCGCATGCCGGTCAGGACGCTCGGCCCCTTGCGCCACGAGGACCACGGCTCGCTGCTCGACGCGCTCGGTCTGCGCAGGATGCGGCGGGCGACCGGCCGATGAGGGGCCTGAGGCTCGCGGCGCTCTGTCTTGGCCTCTTGGCCGCCGCCGGCTGCGGACGCACGACGAACCCGATCGACGACCGGGCGCTCGTGCTGGGGGTCGCCGCCGACGCGGCGGGCAAGGACAAGATCAAGTACACGCTCGAGATCCCGAGCCCGCAGTCCCTGAGCGGCAGCTCCGGCGGCGGCAACCCCTTCTACCTCGCGACGGCGTCCGCCAGGAGCTTCGACGGAGCGATCAGCCTGATGGAGGACCGGACGAGCCGCGACATCTACCTCGGCCAGATGCACGTGCTGATGCTGGCGCTCGACCTGCCGCCGCTGCTGCGCGACCGGCTGCTCGCCGAAGAGCAGCGCATCGGCGAGACGGACCACACCGAGTGGCTCATGCTCGCGGACGGCAAGGCGGCCAAGGTGCTGCAGCCGCCGCCGCTGCAGGAGCGGCTGCCGGCCTTCTTCTACAGCACCCACTTCAACTGCCGCGGCTGCCAGTCGGCCGACTTCGGCGTCCCGGCGTGGCGAGCCGACGCGGACCTCTCGTCCGCGGGCGGCGTCGCGGTCGTCCCGGTGGCGAAGGCGGAGGACGGCAACATCGCGATCGACCGGGTGGCGGCCTTGCGCCGCGGCAGGCCGCCGTTCCTCTTCACGCCGGACGAGACCATCGCCGTCATGGCCTTGCGGGGCAAGCTCGTCAAGGGAAGCTTCGACTTCCCGACGTCGCTTGGCGAGGCGACGGTGCGCAGCATGACGGCGAACGTCGCGCGCACCGCGGCCGTCGGCCCGGACCGCCGGCTGCACGTCTCGGTCCGCGTGCGCTACCAGGGACTCGTGGCGCAGCGGCCGGGGCGGGTCATGCACATGACACCGGTCGCGATCGACGCGATGCGCCAGGGCTGCGCCGAGTACCTGAAGCGGCACATGCTCGCCGTCATCGGCCGCGCGCAGCGCGCGGGCGTGGACGCCTTCTACTTCGGCCAGGCGCTCTACCTCGCCGATCCCGAGGCCTACCGCTCGCTCGGGGACTTCTCCCGGGCCCTAAAGAAGGCCGTGGTCGAGGTGAAGGTCCAGGTGGCGCTGCCCCAACAGGGCATCACGGTATGAGGGCCGCAGGCGGCAGCATCGGCGGCCCCGAGACGGTCGTGCTCACGGCCGCCGCCGCGTTCGCGGACAGCGTGTTCATCGTGCCGCGGCTGCTCGTGGCGGACGCCGGGCGCGCGGGGATCGTGGCCCTGCTCCTCCTATCCCTCGCGGCCATCGCCTGGGCGGCGATCGTCGCGGGCCGCGCGCGCAAGGTCGCGCAGCGCAGCCTGCCGCTCGCGCTCGCGACGCGCGGAGGAATCTTCGGCCGCGGCTGGCTGATCGTGCTCGCCGGCTTCGAGGTGCTGATCGCGGCGGCGGTCGTGCTGCAGTACACGTCGATGGCGGTCGCCATCATCCTGCCGGGGGAGTCGCGCCTCGCCATCTCCGCCGTGATCACCGTGGCCGCGTTCACCGCTGCCCGCCACCGCATCCAGGGGCTGGCGCGCACCGTCTTCGTGAGCTTCCTCTTCGCCGGCATCCTCGCCGCCGCCGCGTTCGCGCTGCTGCTCGCGCGTGCCGAGCAGCTCGCGTCGGTGCTGCCGGGGCCGCATCTCAGGCCGGGGCCGATCCTGATCGGGGCCTTCGACAGCGCGGTGCTCTACGCCGGCGTCACGTCGATCGTGACGTTTCTGCCCGCACACCGCCCGTCGCGCTGGATTCCGTCCGTCGTGGGCGGCACCGTGCTCGTCAGCCTGCTCGTGCTGGTCGCCTACGTCGCGGCGGTGGCGACCGGCGGTCCCGCCTACGTGCTGACGCAGATCTGGCCGGTCGTCGCGGCGCTGCGCACGCTCGTGCTGGCGAGCTTCGTCCTGAACCGCCTCGGCCTTGTCGTCGTGCTGACCTGGAGCGCGTTCGTCCTCACCTTCGCCGCGATCCACCTCTGGGCGGCGGCGGAGTACACCTGCATCGCCATCGGCAGCGACCGGCGCCGTCCGCTCGTGGCGCTCGCCGCGTCCGCGCTCGTGCTGGCCTTCTCCGCCTTCGCCGGCAGCCAGGCCGACGCGGGGACCCTCCTGCGCGTGGTCATCGACCCCGCGGTGGTGGCGGTGTTCGCCACGTGGCTTGTGCTCGCGTTCCTCCTCACGCGGCGCAGGACGCAGGCGGCGCGGGGATGACGCGGGCCGAGCCCCTGCGGCGATCGGAACTGCCCCGGGGCGTGATCGCCTGGTATCCGCCACTCGGCGCGCAGGACCTGGAAGGCCTCCTGCCAGAGGGGGAGCACCACGCCGACCTCCAGGTGCTGAGCGGCCTAAGCCGCGTCGCGGTGCGGGTGCGCGACGGGCGCGTCGCCCTCAGGGCGTACGAGATCGGACGCGACCAGCAGGCGTCGCCGTTCGCGCTCCTCTGCCTGCCGCATGAGCTCTACCTGTTCGCGGCGGATGGCTCGCCGGCGGCCCGGGACACCATGGCCGCGGCCGGAGAGGCACAGAGCCCGCAGGACGCCTTCTGGACGGCGTGGGAGATCGTCGTCGCGGGCTACCAATCCGAGAGCGAGGCGACGGTGGGCGCGGCCGAGGAGGTGGCGCAGCGGGTGCTCGTGGGCCCGCAGCAGGGACTCGGCCACCTGACATACCGCGTGCGGCGGCGCGCCTTCGCCCTGCGCCAGGCGGTGCAGCGTGCCCAGGCGATCTTCGCCGTGCTGGCGGGCGAGCTGCCGGCGCAGTGGGGCGAAGATGCAGGCCGGCGCTGCCGCGAGATCGCCGAGCGCATCGCCACGGCCTACGCGGACATCGAATCGGTGCGCGAGTCGCTCGGCGAGACGGTCGAGGCCTACACATCCGTGCAATCGAACGAGATGACGCACGTGATGCAGGTGCTGACGATCGTCTCGCTGCTCTTTCTGCCGCCGACGCTCATCGCATCGATCTACGGCATGAACTTCCGCATGCCGGAGTACCTCTGGCCGCAGGGCTACGCCTGGTCGCTCGGGCTGATGGTCGCCCTGACGGCCTTGACGCTCGTCTGGGCGGCCAGACGCCGGTGGCTGCGCTAGAGCGGGTCGCGGCCCGGCGCCGGCCGGTCTGGCCGGCGCAGCATTTCCCGGTCGCGATGGCGGCACCTTAGGTGCGGGTGAACGTCCGTGGCCTTGCGCGAACTCGTCGTCCGTGCCCTGCCGCCGGCCAAGGCGGCCATCGCGGCGGGGATCTCCTGGTGGCTCGCCGTGCTCGCCTTCGGCAGCCACCAGCCGTACTTCGCCTCGCTCGCCGCGATCCTCTCGCTGCAGGTCACCGTCTACGAGACGCTCGCGTTCGGCGCTCAGCGGATCCTCGGCGTGGTGCTCGGCATCGCCCTGAGCCTGCTGCTCGTGCACTGGCTCAGGGCCGGCGCGATCGCCGTGGCCCTCCTGGTCTTCCTCGGCATGGCCGTGTCGAGCCTGCTCGGGTTCCGCGCCCGCGCCGCGACGCAGGTGGGCGTGTCGGGCCTCCTGGTGCTGGCGCTCGGCGGCAAGCCCGAGTACGCCGCGGCCCGCCTGATGGAGACGGTGCTCGGCGCGCTGGTCGGCGTCGCGGTGCAGGCCTTCCTCTGGCCGCCGGATCCGACGCCGTCGGCCCTGCAGGCGGTGGCGGCGCTCGGCCGGGCGATCGAGCATGAGCTCAGCGACCTTGCGTCCCAGAAGGCGCCCGCGAAGCCCGGGGTCGTGCTCGCGCTGGTGCGCCAGGCGGGCGAGGCCCAGGCGGCCGTGACGCTGGCGCGCCAGAGCCTGCTCCTCAACCCGCTGCGGCGGGGGCGCGCGAAGGACGCGCGGCGGCTCGAGATCGCGTTCGCCGCGCTCGAGCGCGTCGCCATCGAGGTGCGCGGCATGGGGCGAAGCCTGCGGGATGGCGAGCGGCAGCCGCTGCACGCCCTCGCGCAACGGCCGCTCAGGGCGGCCAGGGCGGCGGTCGCGGCGTTCGTGCGCGAGGTGGAGCGGCCGAGCGCGGCCGGCCTCGGCGACCTGCGCCAGGCGCTCGACCAACTGAGGCAGGAGAATCTCGCGGCGCTCGCGCCGCTCGCGGCCATCCGCGGGGGCACGTCGATGCGCGAGGCGGGCGCGCTCCTCTCGGACCTCGGCCGCCTCGAGCAGGACGTCGCGAAGGCGACCGCGGCGCTCGTCGCACCGGTGCGGCGCCTGCGCACCGGCCCTCCGCGCGGCGGAGCGTAGCCGGCCGAACGGACCTTGTGCGCAAATTCTTTTGCCACGGCGGAAGGAATCATGGACGTCGGCGAGGAAAGTTCGACCGACCAGTCGGTTGAAGGGGGTGGTGCGGTGGCAAGAGCCGCGGAGATCCTCGGAGCGGCCGCGGACCTCTTCCACACGCGCGGCTACCACGCGACGACGATGGACGACATCGCGCACGCGGTGGGTCTCAAGAAGGGCAGCCTCTACCACTACGTGACGGCGAAGGACGTGCTGCTGCGCACCCTGGCGGAGGAGACGATCGCGGGCTACCTCGGCGACGGCGAGCGGATCGCGGCCGAGCAGGGCTCCGCAGCCGAGCGCCTGGCGCGCATCATCGCGGCGCACGTCCGGCGGCTCTGCGCGGCGCCGGAGCATGTCACGGTGCTGGTGCGGGAGTCGCATTACGTCCCGGACGAGCTCGCGGCCGAGGTGCGCGGCATGACGAGGCGCTACAACCATCTCGTCGCGGACCTGATCGCGGAAGGCATCGCGCGGGGCGAGTTCCAGCCGACGGACCCCGCCGTGGCGGCCCTGATGCTGCTCGGCGCGCTCAACTGGGCGCACCGCTGGTACCAGCCCGACGGGCGGCTTTCGCCGGACGAGATCGGCCGCCAGTTCGCGCAGACGTTTCTCGAGGGACTGAGAAGGAGAGGCGAGTAGCGATGTTCCGCTTCGATTGGGACGACGACAGCCAGGCGGTCGGGGAGCTCGCCCGCGACTTCGGACGCGGCGCGGCGGCGAGGGAGCGCGAGGCCGCGGAGGGCGGCGGAGTGCCGGGCGAGCTCAGGGCGCAGGCGAGAGACCTCGGCCTGCTCGACCTGCAGCGCAGCCCCGAGGCCGGCGGCCTGGGCCTGACGGCTCTGGCGGCCGGGCACGCGGTCGCGGGCCTGGTCGCGGAGGCGCCGACGATCGGGACATCCCTGCTGCTGCCGGAGGCGGCGGCCATCTTCGGCCAGGGGCCGGGAACCGGCCTCGTCGACGGCGGCCAGGGCCATCTCGGCTACCGCCAGGCCGGCGGTCTCCGGCTCACCGGACGGCGGGTCGAGGGCAGCGTCGGCTTCGCGGCCCTCGGCGAGGACCGCTTGAGCTATCTCCTCATCGCGGCCGGCGAGGACGGCGATCGCTTCTGCCGCGTGCCCGCCTCGGCGCTCGAGATCGCGCCGCGGCAGGCGATGGGACTCGGCGCCCTGCCCATGGGCCGCGTCGCGGCCGCGGCGGACGCGGAGCCGCTCGGCGCGTGCGGTCCGAGGGAGCGCGCCGAGCTCTTCCTCTACTTCGCGCCCTTCTTCCACGGCTACGGGCGCGCCGCGCTCGGCTACGCGCGCGACTACGCCGCGCAGCGCAAGGCGTTCGGACGGCTGATCGGCAGCTTCCAGGGTATCGCCTTCCCCCTGGCGGAGGTGGCCATGGAGAACGAGGCGGCGGAACTGCTCTGGCAGGACGCGGCATGGCGGCACGCGGCCGGCGAGGACGCCTTCCTGCTGGCCGCGCAGGCCCTGCGCGCGGCGAAGGACGCGGCATTCCTCGCGGTCAACACCTGCGTCGGCACCCTGGGCGGCCACGGCTTCGTCGACGACCACCCGGCGGAGCGCTGGCTGCGCGACGTCGAGACGCTCTCCGCCCTCACGGGCAGCCGCCTGGCGCTCGGCCAGGCCGCGATCGCGATCGACGCCGGAAAGGAGGCCGAGGGCATTGCCTGACTTCTCGGAGTCCCAGAAGGAGCAGACGATCCGCGCGTACCTTCACTACTTCGCCGAGACGGAGATCCGCCCGAGGTCCCTCGAGGCGGACCGCATGGCGGACATCCAGCCCGACTTCTACAGCGTCCTCGACCGCGCCGGCATCTCGACGGAGATGATGCCGCGCGACCCGGGCGCGTCGCGGGCGGGGCAGTCCGGCGACGGCCCGCGCGAGCACCAGACCCTGCGCACGGCCGTCCTCGCGTCGGAGGAACTGTCCTGGGGCGACGCGTCGTTCATGCTGTCGCTGCCTGGGCCGGGCCTCGGCGGCCCGCCCGTGAGCTTCATCGGCACGAGGGAGCAGCGCGACCGGTTCTTCGCGATCTTCCAGGACAAGAGCCGGCCGCGCTTCGGCGCCTACGCGCTCACCGAGCCCGAGGCCGGGTCGGACGTCGCGGGCATCCGCACGCGCTGCGAGGAGGTCCCGGGCGGGTTCCGCATCACCGGCACCAAGACGTTCATCACGAACGGCAGCCGCGCCGACTGGGTGGTCGTCTTCGCGACGCTCGACCCGGAGCTCGGCCGCGCCGGCCAACGCACCTTCGTCGTCGAACGCGGGCGCGAGGGCTTCTCGGTCGGGCGCAAGCACCACAAGCTCGGCCTGCGCGCGAGCGACACGGCGGAGCTCGTGTTCCAGGACTGCTTCGTGCCGGAGGAGAACCTCCTCGGCGGCCGCGCGCACTACGAGCGGCAGCAGAGCAAGGAAGGCTTCAAGGTGGCGATGGCGACCTTCGACTCTACGCGGCCACTCGTGGCCGCGATGGCGGTCGGGATCGCCCGCGCGGCCGCGGAGCGCGCCAGGGAGCTCGTGTCGGAGCGCTACATGCTGAGCCGGGCCCTGCCGCGCTACCGGGCGATCCTGGAGTCCTTGGACGACATGGACCGAAGGGTCCGCGCGGCGCGCCTCATGACGTGGAAGTCCGCGTACCTCGCCGACGCGCGCCAGCCGCAGAGCCGCGCGGCGTCGATGGCGAAGGCGTACGCCGGCGGCCAGGCGGTGCAGATCTGCCGCGAGGCCCTCGAGCTGACGGCGGACTCGGGCGAGGAGCCGGATCCCTTCCTCGAGAAGTGGTTCCGCGACATCCGCGTCTTCGACCTTTTCGAAGGCACGGCGCAGGTGCAGCGGCTCGTCGTCGCGCGCAGACTGTTCGACGAAATCGGAGCGAAGGTGGGACTCTGATGCGGATCCTGTGCTTCCTCAAGGCCATTCTCGACCCCGAGGCGCCGCCCGGCGCCATCCGCTTCCCGGGCAAGGTGGAGATCGGCGACGTCGCGACGGTCCTGGGACCGTTCGAGGGCAACGCGCTCGAGCTCTCCGTCCAGCTCGCCGAGGCATCCGGCGGCAGCTTCGTCGCCGTCGCCATGGGCGACGGCTCGCAGGACGTCGCGCTGCGCAAGGCCCTGGCGCTGGGGGCGGAGCGCGCCGCGCGCATCGACGCGGAGCCCGGCTTCCAGGACCCGCTCGCGGCGGCGCGCCGCCTGCAGGCGGCGGCGCAGGAGCTCGGCGGAGCCGACGCCTACGTCTTCGGGCGCCAAGCCGGCGACTGGGACATGGGCGTCACCGCCGGCATCTTCGCGGGCCTGATGGACCTGCCGTTCGTGCCGCTCGCGCAGCACGCGGAGATCGCGGGGCAGGGCCTGAGGCTCCGTCGCGAGATCGCGGGCGGCTACGAGGAGTCCCTGGTTCGCGGGCCGCTCGTCATGAGCGTCACGAACGGCCCCAGCACCTTGATGCGCCTGCCGAAGGTGAAGGACGTCATGCTCGCCAACCGGAGGCCGATCGACGTGCTCCGGCCGGCCGACGCCCCCGCGTCCGTGACGCTCCACGAGATCGCGGCGGCGCAGGTGACGCGAGAGGGGCGCATGCTCACGGGCGACGCGGCCGCACAGGCCGCGCAGCTCGCGTCCGAGCTGCGGCGCTTTCTCGTCAGCGCGGGAGGTGGCAACTGATGCGCATCGCAGTACTGACGCGCCTGCAGGACCTCGGCGAGGGGCCCGTCCTGGAGGCGATGGGCCTGATGCAGTCGCTGGGCGGCGAGCAAGAGAGCCTCGTGCTCGCGCCGTCGGCCCAGGACCTGGTGGCCGCCGCCGGCGAGGTGCGGCTCGGCGTGCACCCGGGGCTCGACGACCCTGATCCCGAGGCGGCCTACGCGGCGGCGCTCCGCCTGATCGGCGCAGAGCCGCCACGCCTTCTGCTGCTGCCCGAGGGTCCGCTCTTCGAGATGGTCGGCGCCCGCATCGCGGGCCATTTCGGCATGAGCGCCGTGCGCGACGTCGACGAGGTGCAGCTCGCGGGGGACGACGTCGTGCTGCGCAAGGGCGCCTACGGCGGCAAGGCCAACGTGCGGCTGAAGGCCCGTGGCGGCGTCGTCGCGGCCTTGCGCGCGGGAGCCTTCCCGGCGGCTGAGATCGCCCCGAAGCCCGCGACGGCGCACGAGCTCGGCACCTTGCCCGAGGCCGGGCAGGAGCGGCGCGCGGTGCGCGACACCTCCGGCGACGACCTCGGCCGCGCCAAGGTGATCGTCTCCGGCGGCCGCGGCCTCGGCAGCCGCGAAGGCTACCTTGGTCTGAGGCCGTTCGCCGACATGCTCGGCGCGTCGCTTGGCGCATCGCGCGCCGCCGTCGACGAGGGCTGGGCCAGCCCCTCGCAGCAGGTGGGCATCACCGGGCGCAAGGTGGCGCCGGAGCTCTACCTCGCGATCGGCATCTCGGGCGCGAGCCAGCACCTGAGCGGCATGTCCCAAAGCCGGATCGTCATCGCCGTGAACCGCGACGAGCACGCCCCGATCTTCGAGGCGGCCGACATCGGCGTCGTCGCCGACTGGTACCAGCTCTGGCCGCACCTGCGCAAGGCCTTGGAGGGCTAGCCTGTGGGCATTCCGCATCGCGTCGTCTACTGGAACGTGCCGGGGCACGACTGGATGTACCTGCCCTTCGCCATCCTCGTCCTGGTCTTCGCCTACGGCGTCTGGCGCCGCTGGCGGGTATGGGCGATGGGGCGGAGGACCCCTCTGCGCCCCTGGGGACCGCGCCTGAGGCGGCTCCTCTCCCACGCGGGACTCCAGTCCCGCGTGGTGCGCAGACCCTTGCAGGGCTACGCCCACGCCGCCCTGGCCGTCGCCTTCGGCCTGCTCTTCATCGGCACGTGCGTCGTCGCGCTGAAGGCCGACTTCGGCCTGCCGGTGATGCAGGGCGCGTTCTACCTCTGGTTCGAGTCCCTGACGCTCGACGCCGCCGGCCTCGCCGGCATCGTCGCGCTCGCCGTCTTCCTCGTGCGCCGCTACGTGCTGCGGCCGGGTGCGCTCGGCCGCGAACTCGCGGACTTCCTCGTCCCGTTCACGCTGCTGATCATCCTGATCACCGGCTTCCTGCTGCAGTCGCTGCGGATCTACGCGACGCGAGACCCCTGGGGCGCCTACAGCTTCGTCAGCTACGGCCTCAGCGCGCTCTACGCCGACTGGCGCCTCCCGACGGCGGCGGCCCTCGTGATCCACCGCTCGCTCTGGTGGCTGCACCTGCTGCTCGCGTTCAGCTTCCTCGGGGCCATCCCCTACAGCAAGCTCTTTCACCTGTTCATGGCGCCCGCGGCCATCCTGCTGTCCGATCCGGATGGGCAGACGGCGCTCGAGCGGCAGGATCTCGAGCACTCCGAGCGCCTCGGCGTCAACCTGCTGGGGGACATGACCCTCAAGGATCTCGTCGACCTTGACGCCTGCACCGAGTGCGGCCGCTGCGAGGAGGCGTGCCCCGCCTTCGCCTCGGGCAAGCCGCTCTCGCCGAAGCGGCTCATCCTCGACCTGCGCGAGCATGCCCACACGAAGCCGCAGGAGCCGCTCACGGCGACGATCAAGGACGAGACGCTGTTTGCCTGTACGACGTGCCGCGCCTGCATGGAGGCCTGCCCCGTCGACATCGAGCACGTGCCCAAGATCGTGGGCATGCGCCGCTTCCGCGTCATGGAGGAGGGCGAAATGCCTTCAGGCCTGGCCGAGGCGGTGCAGGGCATCGAGGAGCGCGGCCACCCCTTCCGCGGGGCGCAGGCGAGCCGCACCACCTGGATGGAGGGGCTGCCCCTCGCCGAGTGGCAGCCGGGCGAGAGTTGCGACACCCTGCTCTGGGTCGGGTGCGCGGGAGCCTTCGACCCGCGCGCGCAGAAGGTGGCGAGGGCCCTCTCGCAGCTCCTGCTGGCGATGGGAGAGGACGTCAAGGTGCTCGGCCGGCGTGAGAGCTGCACGGGCGACCCGGCGCGCCGGGCCGGCCAGGAGTACCTCTACCAGATGCAGGCCGAGGAGAACGTCAAGACGCTCAAGGACGTCCGGCCGCGGCGCATCGTCACGATGTGCCCGCACTGCCTGCACCAGCTGAAGACCGAGTACCGGGCGTTCGGCGCCGACTTCGACGTGGTGCACCACAGCGAGTACCTGCAGGCCGCGCTCGTCACCGGCCGCATCAAGGCGGCCGCGGGCGGGCGGCGGGTGACCTACCACGATCCGTGCTACCTCGGGCGCTACGAGGGTGTCTTCGCGGCGCCGCGCGAGGTGCTCAAGGCGACGGGCGGCGACGTCGTCGAGATGGCCCACCATGGCCCCGACTCCTTCTGCTGCGGCGCCGGGGGCGGCTGGGCGTTCCGGGAGGAAGGCGCGCCGCGGGTGAACCGCCTGCGCGCCAGGGAGGCGGTGGCGACCGGGGCCGACGTCGTGGCCACGGGCTGCCCCTTCTGCCTCAGCATGCTCACCGACGGCGTCAAGGCCGAAGGCGGCGGGGAGGTGGAGGATATCGCGGAGATTCTCTGGGCGCAGGTGGCCCAGGGGTGACGGCACAAGGCTGAAGGGAGTGCGTGCCATGGCGGTCTCCACCCCTGAAGAGCTGAGTCCCTGGCTTCGTCATCTCGACTACCCCGACCTCGCGGTCTGGCAGCTCCTGCAGCGGACCTGCGGCCGCTTCCCCGATCGCCCCGCGTTGCGCTTCTACGGGCGCCGGACCAGCTACCGGGAGCTCATGGAGGCGGTGGAAGGCTTCGCGCGCGGCCTGCTCGCGCACGGCCTCAGACCCGGCGACCGCGTGGCGCTCGTGCTGCCGAACGCCCCCCAGATGGTGATCGCGTACTACGGAGCGCTGCGCGCCGGCGCCGTCGTGGTGCCGACGAACCCCCTCTACACGCCGCGCGAGTTCGGCGTGCAGATGCAGGACGCCCAGCCCCGCTTCGTCATCGCCCTGGACCTCGTGGTGCCGCGCCTCGCGGGTGCGGCGCCGGGGGCGACGCTGGTGGTGACGCGCATCCGCGACTTCCTGCCGCCTTGGCTCGGCTTCCTGCAGGGCATGCGGGAGAAGGGGCCGGAGCCGCCCCGGGGCGCGCTGCCTTTCGCTCGGCTGCTCGCCGAGGGCGGCGGCACGGAGCTGCCCGGGCCTGCGGGCCCGGACGAGGTGGCGGTGCTGCAGTACACCGGCGGCACCACCGGCGTGCCGAAGGCGGCCATGCTCTCGCACCGCAACCTGGTCGCGAACGCGATGCAGGCGGAGGCCTGGATGCCCGCCTACCGGCCGGGGGAGGAGCGGGTTCTGGCGGTCCTGCCGTTCTTCCACGTCTTCGGCATGACTGTCGCCCTGAACCTCGGCATCCTGACGGGCGCGGAGATCGACCTCGTGCCGCGCTTCAACCCCGCCGAGACGGCGAGGGAGGTGCGGCGGTTCCGCCCGACGCTCTTCCCTGGGGCGCCGGCGATGTACCAGGCGGTCGCCGACTCGCCGGACGTCGAGCGCTGGAACATCCGCTCGATCCGCTACTGCATCTCCGGGTCGGCGCCGCTGCCGGCGGAGCTGCAGGAGCGGTTCGAGCGCCTGACGGGCGGCGTCCTGGTCGAGGGGTACGGCCTCACGGAGGCGAGCCCCGTGACGCACTGCAACCCGCTGCAGGGCGAGCGGCGGGCGGGCACCGTCGGGCGCACGTTCCCGGACACGCAGCAGCGCATCCTGGATCCCGAGGATCCTGGCCGCGAGCTCGGCCCGGGAGAGGTGGGGGAGCTCGCGGTCAGGGGACCGCAGGTGATGCTCGGCTACTACCACCAGCCGGCCGAGACGGCGGCGGTGCTGCAGGACGGCTGGCTCAGGACCGGAGACCTCGGCACGATCGACGAGGACGGCTTCTGCCGCATCGTGGACCGCAAGAAGGACGTCATCATCGTGAGCGGCTTCAACGTCTACCCGCGCGAGGTGGAGGAGGTTCTCCTGCGCCATCCGGGGGTGCGCGAGGCGGTGGTCGTCGGCGTGCCGGACGAGCGGCGCGGCCAGGCGGTGCGGGCCGTGGTCGTGCCCTGGCCGGAGCACAGGCCCAGCGAGGCGGAGCTCGAGGCCTACTGCCGCGAGCGCCTCGCGGGCTACAAGACGCCGCGCCAGTTCGACCTCAGGGAGGAGCTGCCGCGCACGGCGATCGGCAAGGTGCTGCGCCGCGTGCTGGTGGCCGAGGCGACCGACAAGAAGGAGGAGGGGTAGCGTTGGCGACAGTCATCCTCAGTGCCAAGCGGACACCTGTAGGCAGTTTCGGCGGCGCCCTGCGCGACGTGCACGCGACGGATCTCGGGCGGGTCGCGGCGGCCGCTGCGCTGGAGGCGGCGGGCGTCAGGCCGGAGCAGGTCGACGAGGTCGTCTTCGGCTCGGGCGGCATGCCGATCGCCGAGGCGAACCTGGGACGGCAGGTGGGGCTCGCGCTCGGACTGCCCGTCGAGGTGCCGGCCTACACGGTGCAGCGCAACTGTGCCTCAGGCATCCAGGCGATCGTCTCCGGCCTGCAGGAGATCGCCCTCGGCGACGCGCGGCTCGTGCTGGCCGGCGGGGCGGAGAGCATGTCGTCGGCGCCCTACCTCCTGTACGGCGCGCGCTGGGGCATGCGGCTGCGGCACGGCGAGGTGCGCGACGGCATCTGGGAGGGGCTCACCGACTACTACACCGGCATGGTGATGGGCGAGACGGCGGAGATCCTCGCCGACGACTACGACATCTCGCGGCGCGAGATGGACGAACTCGCCGTCGAGAGCCATCAGAAGGCGTTCAAGGCCAGCCGCTCCGGCGTGTTCAAGGACGAGATCGCACCCGTCGAGATCCCGTCGCGCCGCGGCGAGGCGGAGGTGCTGCGCCAGGACGAGGGCATCCTCGCGGGACTCTCGGTGGAGCGGCTCGCGACGGCTCCCGCCACCTTCCGCAAGGGGGGGCGGGTCACGCCGGGCAACTCCTCGCCGCTCAACGACGCCGGCGCCGCGACCGTCCTCGCCGACGAGGACTGGGCCCGCTCCCAGGGACTGCGGCCGATCGCCCGCATCGTCAGCTACGCCTTCGTCGGCCTCGATCCGAAGCGCATGGGCCTCGGGCCGGTCGGCGCGACGCGCAAGGCCCTGGACCGCGCCGGGCTCGAGCTCAAGGACATCGACCTCATCGAGATCAACGAGGCCTTCGCGGCGCAGTACCTGGCCGTGGAGCGCGAGCTGCGGTGGGACCGCGCCATCGTCAACGTGAACGGCGGCGCGCTGGCGCTCGGCCACCCGATCGGCGCCACCGGCGTGCGCCTCGTCACGACGCTCGTGCACGAGATGCGCAGGCGCTCGGTGCGGTACGGGCTCGCGACGCTCTGCGTCGGGGGCGGCCAGGGGGCAAGCGTGATCCTGGAGGTGACGGACTGATGTACGTGTTCAAGGCGGCGGTGATCGGCGCCGGCACGATGGGCGCCGAGATCGCGCAGGTGATCTCGCTCTCCGGCCTGCCGGTGATCCTGAAGGACGTCGACGAGCAGCAGCTGCGGCGCGGCATGGAGCACATCAAGGACATCTACGCCCGGCGCGTCCAGCGCGGCCGCATGACGGAGCGCGAGGCGGAGGACCATCTGGCCCTCGTCACGGCCCAGCTCGACTACCAGGGCTTCTCCGACGTCGATCTCGCCATCGAGGCCGTGCCGGAGAAGCTGGACCTGAAGCGGGCGGTGCTGCAGGAGCTCGAGGCCATGATCTCCCGCACGGCGATCATCGCCACCAACACCTCCGCGCTGCCCGTCAGCGAGATCGCGCAGGGCCTGCAGAAGCCGTCGCGCTTCCTCGGGCTGCACTTCTTCTTCCCGGCGTCCGTGATGCGCCTCGTCGAGGTGATCGGCGGCGAGGCGACGGACGAGGAGACCCTGGACTCCGGCGTCGAGTTCGTGGAGGGCATCCGGCGCATCGCGGTGCGCGTCAAGGAGTGCCCCGGGTTCCTCGTGAACCGCGTCCTGATGGCGGGTCTGGCCGAGGTCTTCCGCGCCGAGCGGGACCTCGGGCTCGAACCGGCCGCGATCGACGCGGCCGTGGCCGCCTCGCGCCTCGCGCCGATGGGGCCCTACGCTCTCGCGGACGCGCTCGGCCTCGACATCGCCCAGGAGGTCTCCGAGACCCTGCGCGCCGCCTACGGCGACCGCTTCGACCTCGGCGGGCGCATCGCCGGGCTGATCGCCGAGGGCAAGCGCGGCGCGAAGAGCGGCGCGGGCTTCTACACCTACACGGGCTGAGGAGGCGCGGGAATGGCGAACGAGAACGAGCAGGAGCTCCTGGACCGGTTCCGCTACGCGGTGCTGCTCGAGGCGGTGCGCTGCCTCGACGAGGGCGTCTCGAGCGCGCGCGAGATCGACATCGCGATGCGCGCCGGCGCCGGCCTGCCCGAGGGACCCCTGGCTGCGGCCGACAAGACGGGACTCGACCTCGTGCTGAAGCGCCTCGAGGAGCTCGAGGCCCGCTGGGGCGAGCGCTTCGCGCCGCCGCGGCGCCTGCGCGACCTGGTCGCGGCGGGCCGCACCGGGACGGCGGCGGGGAGGGGCTTCCTTGAGTACTGAGGTCGTGCGCGTGGCGAGGGAGGGGCCCGTCGCCTATGTCCAGCTGGCCCACCCGCCGGTCAACGCCATCTCGCAGGACGTCCTGGACGGGCTGCGCGAGACCTTCCGGGCCCTCGCGGACGACGAGCAGGTGCGGGTCGCGGTGCTGACGGGCGAAGGCGCGATCTTCTCCGCGGGCGCGGACCTCGCATCGGCCGCCCAGAGCGGACCGCTCGCGCTGATGCGCGGCGGTCGCGACGCGTACCGCGAGATCGCCGACTTTCCCAAGCCGCTGATCGCCGCGGTGAACGGGCTGTGCGTCGGCGGGGGGCTGGAGCTCGCGCTGCTCGCGGACCTGCGCATCTGCGCAGAGACGGCGCGCTTCGGCCAGCCCGAGATCAACCTCGGCATCATCCCGGGCTGGGGCGGCACACAGCGCCTGCCCGCGGCGATCGGCCTGCAGCGGGCCACGGAACTCATCCTCAGCGGTCGCCTGATGCGCGCGGAAGAGGCCGAGGCGGCGGGGCTCGTCCTCAAGAGCTATCCCGACGACGAGCTCAAGGACCAGGCGCGCAACCTCGCGCGCAGGCTTGCCGAGAAGCCGCCGCTGGCACTCCAGGCCGCGAAGGCGGCCGTGCGCACCTGGGCGGAGGCGGGAGCGGCGGCGGGTCACCAGCGCGAGGGCGAGGCGATGGAGCGCCTGACGCAGACCGAGGACGCCGCCGAAGGGGTCATGGCCTTCCTGCAGAAGCGCAGGCCCCACTTCACAGGTCGCTGAGATCGCCAAGGTCGGCAGAGGACGGTAGAGGGCGGCACCGGGGCAGGGAGCCCGGTGCCGCCCTCGAGCCGTGCCCCCGTGAGCGCCGGAGCGGCTGCGTATGCCCCAGCAGGGGGAAGCCGCGCCTGCAAGCGACAAATCCCGATGGACGAACCAGGTTGCACGCCAGTTAGGCCACCGCGATCAGCAGGGGTGGTCCGGGGCGGCCTCCTCGGCCCGCTGCGAGCCGAGCTGCATGCCCTGCAGCCGCGATCGCAGCACCGCGGCAGCACCTGTCATGGTCAGGGCGCCGAGACCCAGGGCGGTGGCACGGCCCCTGGCGCATCGCAAGAGAAGTCTTTTGCGACAGGCATCACCCGTGGCGGTGTTCTCTTCGAGAAAGGGCCAAGGCGCGCCCGACCTATCCGGTCCGACCACCGGGATACTGCACGTGCCAGAGCAGGTAGCGCGTCGTGCGGTCCCAGCCGAGATCCCACGGGACGTGATAGCGGTCGCTCGTATGGGTGTCGACAAGGGGCACGCCGCGACCGTCGAGGGCCGTCACGATGCCGGTGTGGACGGCCCGGCCCCGCTCGATGTACGAGATGAGGTCGCCGACGCGCAGCGCGTACACCGCGCCGTGCGGGAATGCCGCTGAGGGGCGGGTCAGGGCGGCGTAGGTGCCGCGGGCGAAGATCTCGGCCCGACCCGAACCGTCGAGATAGTCCCGCAGCCCGTCGGCGTTCGACCAGGCGCGGCTGCCCTCGCCGGTGCGGCGATCGTAGGTCCAAGGGCCCTGTTCGCGAAAGCCGCCGGCCTTGAGCGACTGCGAGATGAAGTTGGTGCAGTCGCCGCCATCGCCGTTGTAGTTGTTGTACTGCCCGTTGTAGAGGCCATGGTTGCCGCAGCCGGGCGCAGCGCCGCAGAAGCGGTCGGCGTAGGCTGCGGCCGGCTGGCCGGGCGGCGCATGGACCTGCGGCGAGATGGCCGCCGGCAGGTCGGCTCCGCTCTCCGGCATGGCGGTCGCGGGGATGCGCGTGTCCTGGTCCAGGGGGTCGGTGAAGTAGTCCCTGGCGATGCGCCAGCGACCGCCCCGTCGCACGAGGAAGTAGTCGTGGCGGACGCCGAGACCGAATCTGCCGTCCTGCCCCTCGGACAGGTAGCGGTAGGTGTAGGCCTCCGAGACGACGGCGAACACCTGGGCGCGATCCGGGCCGCGCAACGCGAGGTGCGGCGTGCGCAGCGAGACGGCGACGGACAGGAGGCGCACGCCGCGGGCCTGCGACCAGGCCTCGAGAAAGCGCTGCCGCTCCCTGGCCTCGTGCAGGGCCTGCTGGGCCTCCCGGCCCGGCAGGAACACCGCCAGCAGGCGTCTCTCGTCGCCCGAGAGGATCGCCTGGTCCTCCTGGCGCACGAGACCTGTGAGCTCCCTCTTCACGGCCTGCTCCCGCGGCGTGAGGGGCGTGAAGGGGGCGGCCGCGACGCGGGCCGCCGCAGCGATGCCAAAGAGCGCGAGAAGGGCGAGAAGGATTGCGCGCTGGCTCATGGGGGATAGCGTGGCAGCATCGCGGCGCCGGGAACCTGGGAAATCGCGCTAGCGAACAAGACCGCCCGCCGCCGGCGCGGGCGGTCGGGCGGCTGCGGCGCGGGTTTAGAAGTGCAGTGCCGCCCCGACGACGCCGATGACGCCGACGAGCCAGCAGTAGTAGGCGAACGGCCGCAGGGCGTCGCCCTGGCGCTGGCGGAAGTAGCGGGTGAGGAAGGCGACCGAGAGGTAGGCGACCACGGCGGCGATCAGGCCGCCCAGGACGGCGAGCGGCAGCATGCCGGGCGCGATGCTCTTCGCCGTCAGCTTCGGCACCTCGAGGACGCCAGCGCCGAGGATGACGGGGAAGGCCAGCAGGAAGGCGTAGCGGGCCGCCTCGGAGGTCTTCAGCCCGTAGGCGAGCCCCGCGACCATGCTCGCGCCGTCGCGCGAGATGCCGGGGATGAGCGCGGCGGATTCTGCGAGTCCTACGACCAGCGCCTCGCGCCAGCCGATGTCCTTGAGCGTCTTGTGGCCGCCACGGCGGCTGCGGCCGCCGACGTAGAGGGCGACGCCGTTCACGATCAGCATCAGCGAGGCGAGCGTGAGCGAGCCGAAGAGCGACTTGAAGAAGCTCTCGAAGAAGAACCCGAGGAAGATCGCCGGGATGGTGCCCACGAGCAGCAGGTCGAAGAGGTGGCGGTTCGCCTCGACGTCGTCGCCGCGGCCGAAGATGCCGCGCACGATGTCGATCCAGTCCTGCCAGAAGAAGATCAGGAGTGCGACCGCCGTGCCGAGGTGCAGCACGACGACGAAGGGCAGGAAGGCCGGGCCCGTCTGGTTCAGGTGCCAGCCGAGCAGTCTCGGGATGATGACGTTGTGTCCGACGGAGCTGATGGGAAAGAGCTCCGTCAGGCCCTGGATGACGGCGAGTACGATGACCTCGATCGCGTGCAGGCGAAATCCTCCTCCAGATGCCGATAGCTTGCGCCAGTGGATCCTCTTTCGCGCGCCCGGTGAAACGGTCCTGCCCAATGGCCGCCAATTCAGCGAACATTAACGTGACCAGCCCCCGGGGGAGGCCGCGTCCCGTTTGGGTGCGCTGTTCGCGCACCGCGGCGCGACGGGGACCAGCCGGAGATGGTCGGCAACATGTCGCCTCTGGCCTTATACTAGAACGTATGGACAACTACGCTGCCGCACCGTCCGCGACACCGCTCAACGCCGCCCAGCAGCAGGCCGTCTCGCACGGCGCGGGACCGCTTCTGATCCTGGCCGGCGCGGGCTCGGGCAAGACCCGCGCCCTGACGGAACGTCTCGCCTTCCTGATCGAGAGCGGCCAGGCGCGCCCGAGCGAGATCCTCGCCATCACCTTCACGAACAAGGCCGCACAGGAGATGCGCGAGAGGGTCGAGCGGCGCGTGCCGGCCGCGGCGGAGCGGCTGTGGATCATGACCTTCCACCAGGCGTCGGCGCGCATCCTCCGGCGTGAGGCGGAGCGCATCGGCTATCCGCGCGACTTCGCGATCTACGACACCCAGGACCAGCTGCAGGTCCTGCGCGAGGTGCTGCGGCGCCTCAACCTCGACGAGAAGCGTTACCCGCCGGCGGGCGTGCTGCACCGCATCTCTCAGGCCAAGAACGAGCTCTGGGACCCTGAGCGCCTCAGGACGTCGGGCGGCTTCCACGAGGAGCAGATCGCCAAGGTCTACGCCGCCTACCAGGCGCGGCTGCAGGAGCTCGGCGCATTCGACTTCGACGACCTGATCGGCCGCGTCGTGGAGCTCCTCGAAGGCGATGCCGAGGTGCGCGGGCACTGGCAGGAGCGCTTCCACCACCTGCTCGTGGACGAGTACCAGGACACGAACCTCGCGCAGTACCGCTGGGTGCGGGCCCTCGCCGGCGAGCGGCGCAACCTCGCGGTGGTCGGCGATCCGGACCAGTCCATCTACGGCTGGCGCGGCGCCGACATCCGCAACATCCTCGAATTCGAGAAGGATTTCCCACAGGCCAAGGTCGTGCTGCTGACCGAGAACTACCGCTCCACCGGACGCATCCTCGCTGCGGCCAACGCCCTGATCCGGCCGAACCGCCTGCGCCGCGAGAAGGAGCTCTGGTCTAGCCTCGGCGAGGGCGACCCGATCCGTCTCTCGGTCTCCGAGGACGACTGGCAGGAGAGCGAGCTCGTCGCGGGCCGGATCGAAGACCTGCGGCGTGATGGGACGCCCCTGAGCGAGATCGCGGTGCTCTACCGCACGAACGCGCAGTCCCGCAGCCATGAGGAAGCCCTGATCCGCCACGGCATCCCCTACCGGCTCGTCGGCGGCCTGCGCTTCTACGAGCGGCTCGAGATCAAGGACCTGCTCGCGTACCTGCGGCTCGTCCACAGCGGGCGCGACGATCTCGCCTTCCGCCGCGCCCTCTCGGCGCCGAAGCGCGGGCTCGGAACGCAGACCCTGCAGCGCATCGAGGAGGTCGCGGCGCACGACCGCCTGAGCCTCTGCGCCGCGGCCGACATCGTGCGGGAGGAACTTCCGGAGCGCAAGGGCCTGCAGCTCCAGGCGTTCCTCGCGCTGATCGCCGAGATGCAGGCGGCCAAGAGCGAGTGGCCGCTCTCGCGCCTCGTGGCGGAGATCGCCGAGCGGTCCGGCTACCTGCCCGCGCTGCGCCGGGAGGGCACGATCGAGGCCCAGAGCCGCATCGAGAACGTCGAGGCCCTGATCAGCCGCGCCAGGGAGGCGGAGTCCGAGGCCGCGCCGCGGGTCTCGGACCTCGGCGAGATCGAGTCGGAGGCCGACGTGCTCGGGGACTTCCTCGCACGCGTGGCGCTCCTGAGCGACGTCGACGAGGCGGAGGCGCCGACCGGCAAGGTGAGCGTCATGACGCTCCACGCCGCGAAGGGCCTCGAGTTCGACGTCGTCTTCCTGACGGGGCTCGAGGAGGGACTGCTGCCGCATGCCCGGGCGGTCTTCGAGGAACGCGAGATGGAGGAGGAGCGAAGGCTCTTCTACGTCGGCGTGACGCGCGCGCGGCGCGAGCTCTGGCTGACGCGCGCCCTGCGGCGCCAGAGGCGGGGCGAGACGGTCCCGAGCGTCGCCTCGCGGTTCCTCTCGGACCTGCCGGGGGACGTCCTGCAGGAGATCGCGCCGAAGACGGGGCAGGAGCACCTGCTGCAGCCCCACCGCCCGCTGCGCGCCGCGGCCTACCTCGGGCGTCCGAGCGCCGATGTCGGGCCTGGCGACCGGGTGCGCCACAAGCAGTTCGGCGAGGGAACCGTGGTACAGGTGAAACCGGCAGGCGACGACACCGAGGTGACGGTGGCGTTCGCGGGCGCCGGCCTGCGCCGCCTCCTGCTGCGCTACGCGGGGCTTGAGAAGGTGGTGGGCTGATGGACGAGCCCGAACGCATCCGGGATCTGCGCGAGACCCTTGCGCGCATGGTCCGGGCGTACTTCGTCGAGGACCAGCCGGAGGTGCCCGACGCCGTCTACGACAGCCTGATGCGCGAGCTCCAGGAGCTCGAAGGGCGCCATCCGGAGCTCTACGACCCGAGCTCGCCTAGCCAGCGCGTCGGCGGTGCGCCGCGCGGCGACTTCCGCGCCGTCCAGCACGAGCCTCCCCTGCTGTCGCTCGCGAACGCGATGGATGCGGACGAGCTCAGGGCCTTCGACCGGCGCGTCGCGCAGGGGGCGGGCGACGCCGTGGCCGGCCCTCCGGGGCCGTACGTCGTCGAGCCCAAGATCGACGGGCTCACCGTGGTGCTGCGCTACGAGCGAGGCGTTCTGCGCCTTGGCGCGACGCGCGGCGACGGCCAGACGGGGGAGGACGTGACGCCGAACCTGCAGGCCATCGCGGCGGTCCCGCAGGAGCTCACGGGGGATGTCCCACAGAGGCTCGAGGTGCGGGGCGAGGTCTACCTCCCCGTCGCGAGCTTCGAGGAGCTCAACCGCGCGCGCGAGGTCGAGGGACGCCCGCTCTTCCAGAACCCGCGCAACGCCGCGGCGGGCTCCTTGCGCCAGCAGGACCCAGGAGTCACGGCGCGCCGCGGGCTCGGCCTCTACTGCTACGAGATCCGAAGCGGCGCCAGGCCCGCGCGCCAGAGCGAGGCGCTCGCTCTCCTGGCCGGGTGGGGACTGCCGGTGAATCCTCTGCGCTGGACGTGCCCCGGCATCGACGAGGTCATCGCCGTCACCGAGGAGTTCGCGCCGCGGCGCGAGAGCCTCGCCTACGCGGTGGACGGCCTCGTGGTCAAGCTCGACGACCTGGAGTTGACGCGGCGCCTCGGCGCGACGCAGAAGGCGCCGCGCGCCCAGATCGCCTTCAAGTTCCCCGCCGACGAGGCCGCGACGACCCTGCTCGGCATCGAGGTGCAGGTAGGTCGGACAGGCGCCTTGACGCCGACCGCCGTGCTCGCGCCGGTGCGCCTGGCCGGCACCACCGTGCAGCGCGCGTCGCTGCACAACGAGGACCTCATCCGCCAGAAGGACATCCGCGTCGGCGACTTGGTGCGGGTGCGCAAGGCGGGCGAGATCATCCCCGAGGTGATCGCCGCCGTGCTCGACGAGGGGCACGAGGCCCGCCCGCCGTACGCCTTCCCGACCGTCTGCCCCGTCTGCGGCGCCGAGGCGGTGCGCCTGGAGGGCGAGGCGGTCCGGCGCTGCAGCAACCCGAGCTGCCCCGCGAAGCTGCGCGAGTGGCTGCTCCACCTCGGCGGCCGCGCGGCGCTCGACATCGACGGGCTCGGGCCGCGCACGGTGGACCTGCTCCTGGAGCAGGGGCTCGTGCAATGGCCGGAGGACCTGTTCCGGCTCGACCTCGCCGACCTCGCGGGCCTGCCGCGCTTCGGCGAGAAGTCCGCGCAGAACCTCGTCGGGGAGCTGCAGGCCGCGCGCACGCGGCCACTCGACCGCCTGCTCGTCGCCCTCGGCATCCCGCACGTCGGCGAGCGCTCGGCGCAGGCCCTGGCGGAGCGCTTCCCCAGCCTGGGCGCCCTGGCGTCCGCATCGCAGGAGGAACTCGCCGAGGTCGCGGGCATCGGCGATGCGACGGCCGGGGAGATCGTGCGCTTCCTCGAGGGTCCCGTGGGGCAGCGCCTGCTCGCCGCGCTCGACGAGCTCGGCTTCCGGCCGGAGGCCCCGGCGCGCAGGAGCCTCGGGCCGCTCGAGGGCGAGGTCGTGGTGTTCACGGGCAGGCTCTCGATGCCGCGCAGCGAGGCGCAGGCCCTGGCCCGCGCCAGCGGCGCCGCGGTGGAGAGCGACATCACCCGCCGAACGACCCTGGTCGTCGCGGGCGAGGAGGCGGGTCAAAAGCTGGCAAAGGCCCGCTCTTTTGGCATCCGGACAATTTCCGAAGCGGAATTTGGGGCACTGACCGGTGCTGGCTGAAGAAAGGGATTGACCGCAACACAGCGAATAGTCCAATCTTGGTTTGATTTTTCGTTGTTCACTGGTTAAGGGGGAACAGGTTTGGCGGAGCTCCTAAGGGTTACGGACCTCCACACCGAATTCCCGACGGACGATGGGCTTGTCAAGGCTGTAGACGGGGTTTCGTTCTCGGTGGACGAGGGCGAGACGCTCGGCATCGTAGGCGAGTCGGGCTGCGGCAAGAGTGTCACGGCCTTCTCCGTCATGCGTCTGCTGCAGCCACCGGGGCGCATCGCATCGGGGTCCATCATGTTCCGCGGCAGGGACCTTGCCAAGATTAGCGATTCGGAGATGCGCCAGCTGCGCGGCAACGAGATCTCGATGATCTTCCAGGAGCCGATGACGTCCCTCAACCCCGTGTACACGGTGGGCGACCAGATCGCCGAAACGCTGCTGATCCACCAGGACATCAGCAAGAAGGACGCGCTCGACCAGACCGTCGACATGCTGCGGCGCGTCGGCATCTCGCTCCCGGAGCGTCGCGTGAACGAGTACCCGCACCAGATGTCCGGCGGCATGCGCCAGAGGGTCATGATCGCCATGGCCCTGGCCTGCAAGCCGAAGCTGCTGATCGCGGACGAGCCCACGACGGCGCTCGACGTGACGATCCAGGCGCAGATCCTCGAGCTGATGAAGGAGCTCAAGGAGCAGTACGGCATGTCGATCCTCTTCATCACGCATGACCTGGGCGTCGTCGCAGAGATGGCGCAGCGGGTCGTCGTCATGTACGGGGGCCAGGTGGTCGAGGAGGCGGACGTCAAGACGCTCTACCGCCGCCCGTACCACCCGTACACGGAAGGCCTGCTGCATTCGATCCCGCGGCTCGACCAGCCCGCGGGTCGCCTGCACACCATCGAGGGCATCGTGCCGAACCCGCTGCACCTGCCGCCGGGCTGCCGTTTCGCCCCTCGCTGTCCGTACGCGGAGGACCGCTGCAACGCCGCGCCGCCAGAGCTCATCGACGCTGCTGACGGGGCCGTGGCGCGCTGCATGATCCCGCCGAGCGAGCGCAGGGAGGTCGAGGCATCGTGAGCGAGCCGCTCGTTTCGGTCAGGAACCTGAAGAAGTACTTCCCGGTGCGCGGCGGTCTCTTTTCGACCGTGCGCGCGCACGTGCACGCGATCGACGACGTCAGCTTCGACGTCTACCAGGGTGAGACATTCGGCCTCGTGGGCGAGTCCGGCTGCGGCAAGACCACGACGGGCCGCGTCATGCTGCGCCTGGACGAGGCCACGTCCGGCGACGTGGTCTTCGAGGGCAAGTCGATCTTCAAGCTCGGCCGCGAGGAACTGCGCCGTCAGCGCCGCGACATGCAGATCATCTTCCAGGACCCGTACTCGTCCCTGAACCCCCGCATGACGGTCGGCGAGATCGTCGGCGAGCCGCTGACGGTGCACCACATCGCCTCGGGCCGCGAGAAGGACGAACGGGTGCGCGACCTCCTCGAGACGGTGGGTCTCTCCGCCTACCACATCAAGCGCTATCCGCACGAGTTCTCCGGTGGCCAGCGCCAGCGCATCGGCATCGCCCGCGCGCTCGCGCTGCACCCGAAGCTGATCGTCTGCGACGAGCCGGTGTCGGCCCTCGACGTGTCGATCCAGTCGCAGGTGCTGAACCTGCTCAACGACCTGCAGGAGAAGTTCGGGCTCACCTACGTCTTCATCGCGCACGGTCTCAACGTCGTGAAGCACATGTCGACGAGGATCGGCGTCATGTACCTGGGCAAGCTGGTGGAGGTATCCGACGCGCAGGGCCTGTTCAACCGCCCGCAGCACCCGTACACCGAGGCGCTGCTGTCGGCCATCCCCGTGCCGGACCCGAACCTCAACCGCCAGCGCATCGTGCTGCAAGGGGACGTCCCAAGCCCCGTGAACCCGCCCTCCGGTTGCCGCTTCCACACGCGCTGCCCCTACGCGCAGGAGATCTGCAGGACGGAGGAGCCGCCGCTCATCGACCTGGGCGACGGGCACCAGGTGGCCTGCCACTTCCGCAAGAGCTTCGACCAGCAGCTCTTCAACCGCGCGATCTGAACCTGCGGAGCGAAGGGGCACCGCCTCGGCGGTGCCCCTTCTTCTGATCCAGTAGCACATTGAGCGGGAGGGGATCGTCTTGGCGGAGCACGGACTCGTGGCTCGGCTCGCGGCGCTGGCGCGCCTCGAACTGGACGAGGCTGAGGCGGCACGGCTGGAACGCGATCTGGGCGCCATCCTCGAGCACGTGGAGCGCCTGCGCGCCTTGCCGCTCGCGGAGGTGGCCGCGACCTACTGGACCGCCCAGGCGGCCCAGGACATGCGCCCGGACGAGAGCCGGCCAGGGCTTGAGCTCGACGACGCGCTCGGCTGCGCCGCGGCACGCAGCGGGCGCCACCTGCTCGTGCCCGGCATGAGGGAGGATCAGTGATGGAGAGCCTCATCGAGGCCGCAAAGCGGCTCGCGACCGGCGAGACGGACTCGGAGCGGCTCGTCCGGGAGGCGCTGGACCGTGTGGCCGAGCGCGAGGAGGAGCTGCACGCGTTCTTGACCCTGCTGCCGGAGACTGCCCTCGCGGACGCCCAGGCAAGCGATCTGCGGCGCCGGGCGGGCTCGCCGCTCGGCCTCTTCGACGGCATCCCGTGGGCGGCGAAGGACAACCTCCTCACCGAAGGCGTCCGCACGACGGCCGCGTCCCGCATCCTCGGCGACTACCTGCCGCCCTACTCGTCCTCGGCGGTGCTGAGGCTCGAGGAGCGCGGCGGCGTCCTGATCGGCAAGACGAACCTGGACGAGTTCGCCATGGGCTCCTCCACCGAATACTCGGCCTTCGGGCCGTCCCGCAACCCCGTCGACCCGAGCCGCGTGCCGGGCGGCAGCTCGGGCGGCTCCGCCGTCGCGGTGGCCGCAGGCATGTGCCACTTCGCACTCGGCTCCGAGACCGGCGGTTCGGTGCGCCAGCCGGCGGCCTTCTGTGGCGTCGTCGGCCTCAAGCCGAGCTACGGGCGGGTCAGCCGCTACGGCCTGATCGCGTTCGCGTCCTCGCTCGACCAGATCGGCACCCTGACGCGCGACGTGGGCGACGCGGCCGCCGTGCTCGGCGCGATCGCCGGCGAGGATCCGATGGATCAGACCGCATCGACGGCGCCGGTGCCCGACTACCTCGCGGCAGTGCGGGAAGGCGGGCGGGGTCTCTCGTTCGGTGTGCCGGGGGAATACCTCGCCGAGGGCGTCGCACCGGAGGTGCGGGCGGAGGTGGAGCGCGCCGCGGGGCTGCTGGAGCGGCAGGGGCTCACGCGTCGCGACGTGTCGCTGCCCCATACCGGCTATGCGCTCGACGCGTACTACATCATCGCGCCGGCCGAGGCGTCCTCGAACCTCTCGCGCTTCGACGGCATGCGCTACGGCCCGCGGGCCGAGGCGCAGGAGCTCGTGGACGCCTACCGGCGCAGCCGCGGCCAGGGATTCGGCCCGGAGGTGAAGCGCCGCATCCTGCTCGGCACCTACGTGCTGTCGGCCGGGTACTACGACACGTACTACCTGCAGGCCCAGCGCCTGCGCACCCTGCTGCGCGAGGAGTTCCTGCGGGCCTTCTCCCAGGTGGACGTGCTCCTGACGCCCACGACGCCGACGACGGCCTTCCGCCTGGGCGAGAACACGCAGGACCCGCTCGCCATGTACATGGCCGACGCCCTGACCATTCCCGCGAACCTCGCCGGCCTACCTGCGATCTCGGTGCCCGGCCAGCCGATCGACGGCCTGCCGGTGGGTCTGCAGGTGATGGCGCCGCCGCTGCGCGAGGATCTCATGCTGCGCGCCGCGGCCACGCTCGAGGAGGTGGCCTCGCGATGAGCGGGTTCGAGACGGTGATCGGCCTCGAGGTGCACATCGAGCTGCAGACCGAGAGCAAGATGTTCTGCAGCTGCCCGAACCGCTTCGGGGACCCGCCGAACACGAACATCTGCCCGGTCTGTCTTGGCCTTCCCGGCGCCCTGCCGCGGCCGAACAGGGCCGGCATCGACGCAGCGATCCGCATGGCCCTGGCCCTCGGCTGCACGGTGGCGACGCGCAGCAAGTTCGACCGCAAGAACTACTTCTACCCCGACCTGCCGAAGGGCTACCAGATCTCGCAGCTGGACGAGCCGATCGGCGCCGACGGCCGCGTCGAGGTGCCGGGCGGCGGCGAGGTGCGCGTCCTCCGGGTGCAGCTCGAGGAGGACGCGGGCAAGCTGCAGCACGAGGCGCAGGGAGCCGTCGTCGACTTCAACCGCGCCGGCGTGCCGCTGCTCGAGATCGTGTCCGCGCCCGACCTGCGCTCGCCGCAGGAGGCGAGGGCGTACTGGGAGGAGATCCGCCGCATCGCGCTCGCGCTCGGCATCTCCGACGCGCGCATGGAAGAGGGCTCGGTGCGCGCCGACGCCAACATCTCCTTGCGGCCGCTCGGCAGCCAGGAGCTCAATCCCCGCGTCGAGATCAAGAACATGAACTCGTTCCGCTTCCTCGAGCGGGCGCTTGCCTACGAGGCCGAGCGCCAGGCGGAGGTCTACCGCCAGGGCGGCAGGATCGGGCAGGAGACGCGCGGCTGGGACGACCCGCGCGGCGTCACCTTCTCGCAGCGCAGCAAGGAGGAGGCGGAGGACTACCGCTACTTCCCCGAGCCGGACCTGCTGCCGTTCGCGATCGACCAGGGGCACGTCGAGGAGCTGCGATCGTCCCTGCCGGAGCTGCCGCGGCAAAGGCGCCAGCGGCTGCTCGGACTTGGCCTGCAGGAGGAGCAGGTGCGCCTCGTGGCCGAGAGCCGCGGTCGCACGGTCTTCTTCGACCAGGCGACGGGCGCGGGCGCCGACGCGGGCGAGGTGGCCAAGTGGATCTGCGGCGACCTCGCGCGGCTGGAGAACGACGGCCGCTTCGACTTCGACCGGCCGGCCTTCCCGGCAGGGGAGCTCGGCGAGCTGGTGCGCTCGGTGCGCGAGGGCGATCTCACCGGTCCCGCGGCCAAGCAGGTGCTCGCCCTCCTCGCGGAGCGCGGCGGCACGGCGCAGGAGGCGGTGCGGGAGCTCGGGATCGGCAGGATCGACGATCTCGACGCCGTGCGCGCCGAGGTGCGGGCGGTGCTGGCACAAGAGACCAAGGCCGTGGCCGATCTCAAGACCGGCAAGCAGCAGGTGATGGGCTTCCTCGTCGGCCAGGTGATGCGCCGCACGCGCGGGCGCGTGGCGCCGGACGTCGCGAGCCGGCTGATCGCGGAGGAAGTGGGGCGCTAGTGCGGGCGGAAGTGGAGATCACGGGGATCGGGCAGGCCGGCGAGGGCGTCGGCCGCCACGAGGGCCTCGTGCTCTTCGTGCCCGGCGCCGTACCCGGCGACCGCTGCCTCGTCGCCTGGGAGCCCGGGCGCAGGCGCATGGCGCGTGCGCGCCTCCTCGAGGTGACGCAGCCGAGCCCGGACCGCGAGGATCCGCCCTGCCCGGCCTTCGGCCACTGCGGCGGCTGCCAGCTGCAGGCGATCGGCTACGCGGCGGAGCTCAGGGAGAAGCGGCGGCTCGTCGAGGACGCCCTGCGCCGCATCGGCCGCATCGCGGTCGAGGTGCCGCCCTGCGTCGGCCCGGGCGAGGCCTACGGCTACCGCGCCAAGGTGAGCTGGCCGATCCGGCGGGGCCCCGAGGGACCGCGCGTCGGCCTCTTCGCGACAGGCAGCCACGAGGTGGTGGAGCAGGACCGATGCGCCGTCCTCGCCCCGGCCCTGGGCCGCCTGCCGGATGTGCTGCGCCGGAGCATGCGCTCTCTCTCCCTATCGGCCTGGGACGGCCGCGAGGGGCTCCTCAGGCACGCCGTCGCTCGGCGCGCGCGCACGGGCGAGATCCTCCTGACGCTGGTCGCGACGGCCCTCGACCCGCGCCTCAAGCGGATGGCCGAGCAGGTGATGGCCAGTGTCCCCGAGCTCAAGGGCGTGGCCGTCAGCCTGCATGGCGGGCAGGGCAACCGCGTCCTGGGTGGGGCGGCCCAGCTGCTGAGGGGCCATGGCGAGATCGAGGAGCGGATCCTCGGCCTGCGCTTCCGCATCGGGCCGACGAGCTTCTTCCAGGTGCATCCCGCGGCGGCGGAGCGGCTGTTCGCCACCGTGCTCGACTGGGCCGGCGCGGCAGACGGTCGTCCGGCCCTCGATCTCTACACCGGCGTCGGCGTGCTCGCGCTGCTGCTCGCCCGCGCAGGCTACAAGGTGCATGGCGTCGAGTATGACGAGGAGGCCGTCTCGTTCGCGCGCCGCAACGCGGAGCTTAACGGCCTCGACGCCTCGTTCAGGCCAGGTGACGCCCAGGAGGCGGAGCTGCCTGGGCCAGGCGCGCTCCTGACGCTCGACCCTCCGAGGGGCGGTGCGCCTCGCCTGGCGGAGCGCCTGGCGGCGGCTGGCCCTCAGCGGGTGATCTATGTCTCGTGCGATCCCGCGACCCTGGCGCGCGACGCGGCCGTGCTGGTCCAGGGCGGCTACCGGCTGCGCCGCGTGCAGCCCTTCGACCTCTTTCCGCGCACGGCGCACGTCGAGACGGTGGCGGAGTTCGTCCGTTGAGCAGGGCGTCGCAGGTCCCGAGGGAGACCTCTGCGCCGCGTCGCGCGGCCTCTGGGAGATGCGGCCTGCGCTGACGCCAGGGAATCCGGGGCGACGGCGCGAAGGTCCGGGCCATGATCAGGCAGCATCCATTCCGCGTCCTGGCTTCGGCCTTTGCCGCAGGCGTCGCGGTCGGCCTGGTGCTCACCGGCTGCGCCAGCCGTCCGCCGACGTCTGCCAGCACGTCGCCGGCTGCGCGCGGCATGCAGAGGGAGCCGATCGGCAGCGACTACCTCTGGGTGCCGACCTCGGCGGACAGCGGCAAGACTCCCCGGATGCAGGTCGGGGGCACGGCGTTCGGCGTCGTCGTCGCTCTGCCGCCCGGGTATGCCGCGCTGCCCCCCTCCGCTCGGCCGGAGGCCGCCTGGACCATCTACCTGTCGCATCCGACGGCCGCGAAGCAGGACCTCATGCAGACGGCGACGATGGTCGCCTCGCTGCCCCGCGGTCAGTCGGACGTCACCCTGATGGGCGTCACGGGCCGCTATGCCGTCTTCGCCGCAAGGGCGGCGGGAGGCAGGCTGCTCGAGCTCGTGACGCTCAGGGGAGCAGGGCGTGGCGCGCGCCGCAGCGTCGGCGCGGTGACGTTGGCCTTCGCCGGCGCCCTGGCGATCCGCGGCATGGTGATCTACCTCGGACCGCATGGGGCCGTCCATGCCCTGCATCTGGCGACAGGACGCAGGGCCTCTGCAGGGGGCGTCGCGCCAGGGCCGCTCTACTGGTCGCAAGGCGGGCTCATGGTCGGGGCGCGGGCGGTCGCGCTCCTTGGTGTGGACGCGACACCCCAGGCGCCCCTGCCCGGGGGCTTTCGCTGGATCTCGACCGGCGCCGCCGAACCCGGGGTCATAGCGGTGCCGCAAGGCTACATCGTGCGAGAGCTCCCCGGCGAAAGCTCGCACGGCCTGCGCGCAACCGACCCGCGGGCCGCATCGATTGAGGTGACGGTCTTGGAAAACGCCTGTGCCGGCTGCTACAATCCGGGCTTCCTGGCGCAAGGCGTGAACACGCTCTCGACACCGATCTACACGGGCAGGCACGCGGGACTGACGCCGATCGGCGACCACGGCTATATCGCCGAGACAAGGCAGGGCCAGGGACTTCTCAGGTACACGCGCGTCGCCTACGACGTCTCTGGTGGCGACCTTGAAGCGAGCGTCACCGTGCCCGCGGCGCAAGCCGCGCTGGCCCGGCGCATCCTCGCGACCCTGCGGCTGCCCTGGTGAGGCCTTTTGACGAACCTGTGCGAGGAGGTGTGCACATGCGGGCGAGGACGATCCTCACGGCGTGCTGCGCGGGGCTCTCGCGGCGGTCAGCGAATCGTCCTGCAGTCAGTCGCTCGACGCGGTCTCGCCGCAGGACGCCTGGCTCCTGACGCCGGCAGGCATCTTCGAGACGCAGGACGGCGGACGGGTCTGGCGCAACGTCACCTGGGCGAAAGCGGCCAGGCGCCATGCGCGATCGGCCACCGCGGCCCGCGGCCCGGGCGGTCAGCGCCTCGGCAGGTAGCGCGACAGGATGACGCCCAGGGGGTCGCCCGTCGCGTCGACGCGGCCGATCACCACCTCGTGCGGCGCCGCGAGCTCCGGCGTCGAGTCGAAGAGCAGCGGGTAGGTCTCGTGCAGCACGGCGACCGCTTCCGGGCCGTAGATGCCGAACGGGAACGCGAAGGCGATCGGCTGCGGCAGGCCGATCGCCCGGAAGGTGTCCGCCTCCGCTTGGACATCGCCTGCGATCTCCTGCGCGAACTGGGCAGCCGTCTCGCCCTGCACGGGGTTCACGAGGTCCGCCGCGTAGCCGAGCTGGCCCTGACGGTAGCTGTGCATGTCGTAGGTGTGGGCGCCGATCGCCCAGAGGCCGCTCTGCCAGAGCCTCTTGACCTGCCCTGGGGTCATGTAGCCAGGCAGTCCGAGGCGGCGGCCGATGATGAAGGCTACGGCCGGCACGTGCAGGCGCTTCGTGACAGGCAGGGCGTAGCGGTAGACGGACTCGGCGCCGTCGTCGAAGGTGAGCAGCACGGCGCGCGGCGGCAGGGCCGCGCCCGTCTCCTCGTAAGCGGCGAACGCCTGCAGCGTCACGAAGTGGTAGCCGTGGTCGCGCAGCAGCTTGAGGTCGCCGGCGAGCTCTTGCGGCGTCACCCAGAAGCGCCGTGCCGGTCCGATCCCGTGATAGACGAGGACGATCGGGCCCGACGCTGCGGGCAGCGGCGGACCATTGGCCGCGCCGGCGGGCGGCGCGGCAGCGAGCATCAGGCAGAGCGAGACCAGAACGGCGAGTGGCTGGACATGGCGCATGGTGCCACGATATCAGCCGGGCCCTGGCCTGTCGAGTCGGGGCCGCCCAGGGCGCCCGCGTCCTCTAGATGACGACCTGGCCGTAGCTGCGGGCGATCTCCGCCCAGATCTCGGCGACCGGTCCCACGAATGGCGTGTCGCTGCGCCGGGCGATCGCGGTGACGCGGTCCGGCAGGGAGACGTCCGTGACGTCCAGCCGGTGGAGGCGCCCTTCCGCGAGGTCGGCCTGTACGGTGGAGTAGGGCAGGAACGCGAGGCCGAGGCCGGCGAGCGCCATCGAGCGCACGGCGTCGAGCGAGTCCAGCTCCATCGCCCGGTGGATCGGTCCCGCCGCCTGCTCGGCGGCGCCGTAGACCTGCGCCCAGAAGTCGCTCTCGCGGTAGTAGGCGAGCAGCGACGCCCCCTGCAGGTCGCTGGCGCGCAGCGGGCCATGGCGCCGGGCGAGCGGGTGATCCGGCGGCGCGACGAGGCAGACGGGCTCCCGCAGCATGACCTCCGCCGTCAGCTCGACGTGGTGCACCTCGAGGCGCACCAGGGCCACGTCCACCTGTCGCGCCGACAGCAAGGCCAGCACTTCGAGGGAGCGCCCCGTGCGCACCCTGAGGTCGACATTCGGGTGGGATGCGATGTAGCCGCGCAGCACGGCGGGCAGGATGTGGGTGGCCGCCGACGTGGCGCAGCCGAGCGCGAGCGAGCCGCTGCGGCCGAGGAGATACTGGGCGATGGAGCGCCGCCCCTGATCGATGCTCTCGAGGCCCTGGCGGGCGTAGCCGAGGAAGAGAAGTCCCGCCGGCGTCAGGTGGACGCCGCGCCCGGTGCGGGTGAAGAGCTGCGTCCCGGCCTCGCGCTCCAGGGCCGCCATGCGATGGCTCACCGTCGGCTGGGCGAGGAACAGGAGCTGCGCTGCGCGGCTGAAGCTGCCGCTCTCGGCGACGGCGCGGAAGATGCGAAGATCGGTGAGGTCCAGCGTCATCCCTGCCTTCCAGGATCGGGCGGGTGACCTGCGCTTCGGCCCGCCGGGGTCCAACTCCTGCCGCAGGCGGCAGGAGGGCGGGCGGGAAAGCGCCAACCCTTGGCTAGCATCGCATCAGGAGGCAGGACATCTTGCACATCGTGCTCGTCCATCCCGAGATCCACCAGAACACGGGCAACATCGCGCGCACGACGGTCGCCATCGGCGCCGACCTGCACCTTGTGAAGCCGCTCGGGTTCTCGCTCGAGGACCGCTATCTGAAGCGGGCCGGCCTGGATTACTGGCCGCAGGTCCGCCTGCACGTGCACGAGACGCTTGAGGAGGTCCTGCCCTGCCCCGGGGAGTACTGGCTCTTCTCGGCGCACGGCCGTCCCTTCGCGGACGTCGCGTTCGGCCAGGACCCCTGGCTCTTCTTCGGCAGGGAGAGCCAGGGGCTCGAGCCCGAGATCCTCGCAGCGCATCCCGGTCGCATCCTGCGCCTGCCGATGCGCCACGGCGTGCGCTCGCTGAACGTCGGCAACGCCGTCGCGGTCGCCGCCTACGAGGTGCTGCGCCAGAACGGGTATGCCGGCCTCTACCTCGGCGAGGGCTGAGGTGCGCATCCTCGTCACGGCCGACACGCACGGCCCCCGGCACCGTCTGCCTGCCTGGCTCGTCGCTGCGGCCAGGGCGGCGGACCTCGTGCTGCACGCTGGCGACGTCTGCGACCGCGAGACGCTGCAGGGGCTCGCCAAGGCTGCCCCGACCTACGCCGTGCGCGGCAACCGCGATCTGCGACTGGCGCTTCCCGAGCGGCTTCTGCTCGGCTGCGAGGGAATCTCGATCGGCATCGTGCATGGGCACATGGGACCTGGCGGGGACACGACAGAGCGCGCCCGCAGGAGCTTTCTGCCGTCCCCGGACGTGATCGTGTTCGGCCACAGCCACCGCTACCTCCTCGAGCAGCGGGGGCAGCTCTGGCTCGCGAACCCGGGCTCGCCGACCAGACCACGCGACGGCGGGCCGTCGGCGATCCTGCTCGATGTGTCATCGGCGGCCGTCGCATGGCGGCGCATCGGCCCGGACGGACCGTCCGGCGCCTAGATGCTGCCGAGGCGCCGGACGGCCTCCTCGAGCAGCTGGGCGGCGGGCAGGGGCAACGCGCCCTGGGCCTGCGCGGCGCTGCCGCCGCCGCGACCGCCGAGGGCCGCCGTGAGTGCCTTCAAGGCGTCGCCAAGGTGCGGCCCGTCGCCGGCCGGGCGCTGCAGGACGATGGCGCCCAGCTCGTCCTTGGTTCCGGTCAGCACCACGAGCGGCACGCCGCGCGCCGCGAGGCGCGCCGCGAGATCCCTGAGGTCGTCGGGACCGCGCTCGGGGAACGCTAGGCACACGCTCCCGCCGCTCTGCGCCAGCCGCTCGGCCTCCTGGTCGAGGAGCTGGCGGCGCTGCCGCGTCGCAAGGGTGCGCAGGCGTTCGAGTTCCCCGAGCCTGAGATCCGCCGTGGCGGCCGCCTCGTGCGCGGCCACGCCGAGGCGCGCGGCGATGCGCTCGAGGTCCACCGCCCGCCGCAGGTAGTCGAGGCGGGCGCGCTGCCCGGCGTAGAACCGGATGCGAAAGCCGTCGTGCACGGCCTCCGCGGCGTAGAGCTTGACGATGCCGACTTCCGCCGTCTGGCGCGGGTGCGTGCCGCCGCAGGCGGAGCGGTCGAAGCCCTGCACCTCCACGACGCGGTAGGGCGGCGCCACCTGCGGCGGGCGGCGCAGGCCGAGCGCGCCGAGCTCGTCCGCCTGAGCCCAGCGCACGGTGATCGGGCGATTCTCGCGGATGATCTCGTTGGCGCGCAGCTCCGCCTGGCGGACCTCTTCCTCCGTCGGGGGCGTGCGACCGGCGATGTCGAAGGTGGAAACCTCCTGGCCCATGTGGAACGAGATCGTGTCGCGCCCCGTCACCTCGAGGAAGGCGCCGGACGCGATATGCTGGCCCGCGTGCTGTTCCATGTGGTCCTGGCGGCGCAGGGCGTCGATCTCGCCTGCCACGTCGCCCGAGACGGGACGCCCAACGAGATGCCAGACGCGGCCCAGGTCGTCGGCCTGCACGTCAGCCACCGGCACGCCGGCGAGCAGGCCGCGGTCGGAGGGCTGGCCGCCCGACTCGGGGTAGAACGCGGTGTCCTCGAGCTCGACCCAGAGCCCGGACGCATCTTCGCGCTGGTCGATGACGCGGCTGCGGAAGGCACTGAGGTAGGAGTCGTCGTAATGCAGGCGCATGGCGGAAGCTCCTTTGGCATAGTCGAGGCCATCAAGACTTTGGCACGCCGGTCAAGAACACCTGCTGACGGGAGGTAGGAGGGGCATGCGCTGCCCCGCTTGCGGCTACGCGGACTCGCGGGTGCTCGATTCGCGTCCGACGCAGGATGGTCTGGCCATCCGGCGTCGGAGGGAGTGTCCCAAATGCCTGCGCCGCTTCACGACGTACGAGCGGATCGAGGAGGCGCCGCTGCTTGTGGTGAAGCAGGACGGGCGCCGCGAGGGTTTCGATCGCCAGAAGATCCTGCACGGCCTCATGACGGCCTGCGAGAAGCGTCCGGTGCCGATGGCCAAGCTCGTGGCGATCGCGGACGACGTCGCACGCGCGGCCTACGACGAGAGCGACGGCGAGGTGCCGAGCCGCTGGATCGGCGAACAGGTCATGCGGCGGCTCAAGGAGGTCGACGAGGTGGCGTACGTGCGCTTCGCGTCGGTCTACAGGGCGTTCGCGGACGCCGAGCGCTTCCGCGAGGAAGTCGAGCGGCTGACGAGGCGCGAGCAGTGAAGGCCGTCCTCTTTGACCTCGACGGCACCCTGACGGACACCCTGCCGCTCGTGATCGCGGCCGTGAACGCCGCGCTCACGCCGGTCTGGGGCGCACCGCGCGCACCTGCGGAGATCCGGCACCTCTTCGGCCCACCGGAGGGACAGCTGATCGCCGCCCAGGCACCGGACGATCCCCAGGCGGTCGAGCGCTTCTACCGCTACTACCGGGCCAATCACCAGCGTGCCGCGCGCGTCTATCCAGGGGTGCGCCCGATGCTCACGACGCTCGTCGAGAGCGGCCGCCTGCTGGCGCTCGTGACGAACAAGGGACGGCGCTCGGCGATGATCACGCTCGAGGCGTTCGGGCTGCGCCGGTTCTTCCGCGCCATCGTCGACGGCGACGAGGTGGCGAGCCCCAAGCCCGATCCGGAAGGCATCCGCCTCGCGCTACGGCGCCTCGGTGTCGGCGCGGGCGACGCGGCCTACGTCGGCGACATGGCGAGCGACCTCGCCGCGGCCCGGGCGGCAGGCGTCGAGGCCTGGGCGGCGGCCTGGAGCCGTCCGGACGACGAGTACCAGGGCTGGGACTACGTCGCGCGCCTGCCGGAGAGCGTACTGCACCGCCTGCTGCACGAAGGCGCCACGACCTGACGATGCGCCGCCGCTGTCCTATGATGGGGAAGAAGGGGGAAGAGACCACATGCCCGAGCAGGACCATCTCACGCTCTACAACCTGCACGGCTGCCCGTACTGCGCCATCGTGCGCCTGCGCCTCGGGCAGCTTGGCCTCAGCTACAACCTAAGGGAGCAGCCCGCGAACCGGCCGGACCGCAAGGAGGTCCTGGCGGTCTCGGGCCAGCCGACCGTACCCGTGCTGGTGATCTCGCGTCCGGGACGGCCCGACGAGGTGCTGTCGGACGAGAACGAGATCCTGCGCTACCTCGACGAGCGGTACGGGGCGCCGGCCGCCGCGGACGGGGCGGAGCCGTGGGGCGACGCGGACGGCAGGGCCCTGCGCGCCGCCGTCGAGCATCTCGCGGACCTGGGCCAGCAGCTGGGGGAGTTGGCTATGGGCGCCGCGGTGTCGGGGGAGATCGACCGCGCCAACGTCCTCTCGGCCGCCGCTGGGCACGTGGCCATGGCCCGGCGCTGGGCCGGCAACCAGATCGAGCAGCTCTAGACGGGAAGCGGGGGCCCGCCCAGTAGCGGCGGGCCCCCGCTCTCGCGGCTCGGGTGGCGTCACGCCCCGCGGCAAGCCTGGCATGTGCCGAAGAAGTCCAAGGCATGTCCTTCCACCTGAACGCCTGTGGCGCGCTCGACGCGCTGCTGCTGCGCCGGGGCGACGCCGCAGCCTTCCACCTCCCAGACGCGCCAGCAGCCTGTGCAGATCACGTGGTGGTGATGGCGGTCCGAGCAGAAGACGTAGTGGCCTTCGCCGGGATCGCCGTGCCGGTCCTTGATGGCGTAGACGGCGCCGACGGCGCCCAGGAGGGCGAGCGTGCGATAGACCGTCATCAGGCCGACGGCCGGACCCGACGCGGAGAGTCGCGCGAGAAGCTCGTGCGCCGTCAGGGCACGGTCCGACGCGAGGAGCGCCTGCGCGATACGCCTGCGCTGCGGCGTCACCGTGTGGCCCGCGCGCAGCAGCTGGTTCATCGTCCGCTCGAGAAGGGCTGTCTCATCGCCGGCCGTGCCACTGCCTCCCCTCACCGCGAGGGTCTCAGCGCGGGTGCTCAAGCAGGAGATCGCGGATGCGCTGGGAGACGGCGACCGCCTCCTCGTAGGGACGCTGCCAGATGTTGCGGCCGAAGATGAGTCCCGTGGCGCCGGCGTCCAGCACCTGGCGCGCCTTGTCGACGACCTCCTCGGCACTGCCCTTCTCGCCGCCGGCGAAAATGACGAGCGTGCGTCCCGCGGAGCGCACGATCTCCCCGAGCATCTCGGAGGTCTCGGCCGATGTCATGGCGCTATAGGGAGCGGGGGCTCGCTTGATCTTCTCGGCATCGAACCTCGGGACGTTGAGCTTCACCACGTCGGCGCCGAGCTCCTGGGCGACGCGCGCAGCGTAGTCGACGGCGTAGTACGAGTCCTTGCCGCCGCGCGCCTCGACCGCCGCGCCGCGCGGGTACGACCAGACGATGATCGGCATGCCGTAACGCTCCGCGTCGCGGCGCACCTCGGCGAACTGCCTGAAGTCCTCGTCCTGGCGCGAGCTGCCGACGTACAAGGTGTAGCCGACGGCGTCGGCCCCCAGGCGCACCGCGTCCTCGACGCTCGCGTTGAGCGGCGAGATGGGCGCGTCGTCGCCCGGAATCTCGGTCTTGCCGTTCAGTTTGAGGACGAGCGGCACCCGGCCGGCGTACGCCGGCATGAACTTCTCCGCCGTGCCGACCTGCATGGCGATACCGGAGTAGCCGCCAGCCGCGGCGATCTTCAACTGGAACTCGATGTCGCTCGACGGGGGGTTCGGGAAGAAGTCCCTCGGTCCGTGCTCGAGACCCTGGTCGATCGGCAGGAGCAGCAGGGTGCCGTTCGCCGGCCCGGAGCCGTAGCACAGGCGGTGCAGCCTGGCGCGCTTGCCGGTCGGGAGGCTGAGGTCCTTGAGGCCGATGGCCAACGTCGATCGCTCCTTCGTTCGGATCTACCACAGTTCTACCACCACTATAGTCAAGCCGGTGCGGCTTTCAAAGCGCGGTGGATGTGCCTGCCATGCTAGAATCGGTGCAGGCAGAGGGGGGAGAGCACGTGCCGAGGTTCAACCACGAGATCAAGGAGCGCGTGCGGTCTACACTGCCGCTGGCGTTTGCGCGTCCGGAGGATCCGCTGCTCGGCGCCACGCTGGTCGGGGTGGTGGTCAAGGATGGCGAGGCCAGGGTGGACGACGCGGTGCTGCACGGGCGCAGCGATATCGAGCGCGGCATCCGCTTCTCGGCGTCGCCGGAGGGACTCCTGCCGGACGAGCGCTGGAGCGTGGTGTTCGTCGCGATGAAGAAGGGCCCGCAGGGCCTGATATACTACGGCGCCAGCCAGGCGCCGCTCTGGATCGACCGCCCGGGCAGGCGCGGCTACCGCGACATCGCCCGCTCGGTCAACTCCATGTCGGACGCGATCGCCGGACGCGTGGAGCTCGCCGGGCTCTCCGAGGACGACATGAGAGCCGTGGGCGCCGTGCTGCGCGACCGCGGCCGCGACGTCTGGCTGCGCACGCCGGTCGCGACGCGCGGCCTCCTGGGCGAGGGCCTGCTGGCGGCGGAGTAGCTGCGGGGGTATCCGCACGCGGCCGGTGCTGTGGTACGATGCCGGAAGCAGGCTTTCGGTGCGCAGTTTTCCGCGTTAGGAGCATCCCGCAGTTGCTGAGGACCCCGTTGGGCGAAGCCGGCCCCGTTGCCGCCCCGACCTACCGCCCCGCCAACGTCGTCGTTCTGTCGATGACGACCGCGTTGATCGTGGTGGCGCTCTACACCTGGTACCCTGTGCTGCCGGTCGTCCTGCAGCACCGCGGCGCCTCGAGCTTCGCCGTGTCGACGGTCTACACCCTGATCTCCCTGGCCGCCGCCCTGCTCCAGCTGCAGGGCGGGCGACTCGCCGACCGCTTCGGCAGGCGTCTTCTGCTCGCCTTGCCGACCTTCGTCGCGGCCGTCCTCTACGGCGTCGTCTGGTGGTCCTCGGATTGGCAGCTGCTCGCCATCGCCTTGATCGTGATGAACGCCGCCGGCGCCTTGCAGAGCCCGTCCTTCACCGCCCTGACGGCCGAGTCGGTGCCGCCCGAGCGGCGGGCCCAGGCCTTTTCGACGTTCCAGTTCGCCGCGGGACTCGCGACGCTCGCGGGTCCCGCGCTCGGCGCGGCGCTGCTGCCGCACCTAGGCGTCCGGCCGCTCATGGGCCTCACGGCGATCGCCTCGCTCGTCGCGGCCGTCATGCGCATCACCTTGCTCCAGGACACGCGCCGCGGCCACTCAACGCAGGCCTTGCGCATCCGTGACGCGTTCGGAGGCCGCCTGCGCCACCTCACGATGGCCTCGACGGCGTTCCTCGCCGTGGCGGCCCTCACCGTGAACGGGCCGTTCATCGCGCTCTACGCGCACAACCAGGCCGGCCTTCCGTCAGCGGCCGTCAACCTGCTCTACTCGATCGGCTGGCTGCCGGCGGTCGCGCTCTCGTTCTGGCTCGGCCGGCGCATCGACGCGTTCGGCTCCGCACGCGCCCTCGCGATCGGCGTCGGCGGCCACCTCGGCATCCTCGGCATCTGGCTCCTGCTGCGCGGCGAGCTGCCGATGATGATCGCGCTCGCCGCGTCCTTCCTCTTCTACCAGCTGGCGGTGATCGCCTGGGGCACGCTGCGCATGGAGCAGGTCGGGCAGGAGAACGCCGGCGCGGCACTCGGCGCGATCGGCACCGTCGCGGGCATCATCTCGGCCGCCGGCCCGATCCTTGGCGGGGCGCTCGCCAGCCTGATGGGACCGGGCGGCGCCTTCCTGCTGGCCGGAGTGATGGGAGCCTGGACCCTTCTCGCGCTGCGGCGCCTGCCCGCGGTATGACGGGCGGCGACCTCCTGCTGGGGCTTCGCCGGGCCTTCGGCGAGCTCGGCGGCTGGTGGCCGGCCGACGGTCCGTTCGAGGTGGCCGTCGGCGCCCTGCTCGTGCAGGCCGTCGCCTGGCGGAATGCCGGCCTCGCGATCGCGGCCCTCAAGGGGCGCGGCCTGCTCCACCCGCAGGTCCTCGCCCAGGCCTCACCCGAGGCGGTATCGGACGCGATCAGGCCGGCCCTCTTCCACCTGCAGAAGACGCGCTACCTGCAGGCCTTCGCCCGCTTCGTGCAGGACCGGCTCCAAGGCGATATCGCGGCCCTGCGTGCTCTGCCCGCGGCCGAGCAGGAAGGGCTCCTGCTCGGGCTGCCAGGCGTCGGCCAGGAGACGGCGGCGGCGATCATGGTCTACGCACTCGGCGAGGCGGTACCGGTCGTCGACGCCTACGCGCTGCGCGTGCTGCGCCGCACCGGTCTCGTCGGCGGCGAAGGAGCCATGGGCGCGGCCCGAGCGGTCATGGCGGAGCTCATCGCGCGCGATGCGGGCACGGCGCGCCTCCTGCATGCCGGCATCGTCGAACTCGGCCGGAACTACTGCAGGCCCAAGCCGCTATGCCCGTCCTGCCCGTTCGACGGCCTCTGCCCGAAAATCCTTGGGCATCCTGCGCAGGGAAGGGGTGATCGTCCTGCCAGGAACGCAGGGACAAAGCCGGCGCGCCGCGAAGCAGGAGACCGCGGAAGAGGCCGCACTGCGACGACTCAAGGAAGCGGTGGCGCAGGAGCTGGGTCTTTGGGATAAGGTGGTGCAGGTGGGCTGGGGCAATCTCAGCGCCCGCGAGAGCGGCCGGATCGGCGGCATCGTGGCGCGGAGGATGCGGGAGGAGTCGATCGGAGGTGGACGTGATCAGGGCGGTGCTGCGCACCAAGCAGGACTGCCGGCTCTGCCACCAGGCGGAGGCGGCGCTGCGGCGGATCGCGCGCGACGTCCCGCTCGAGTTCGAGGTGGCCGAGGTACCGCAGGATAGCGAGCTTGCCCTGCGCGTGCCGATCGTCGAGATCGGCGGCGTCGAGGTGCAGGCAGGCAAGGTCTCCGAGTTCCGCCTGCGCAACTGGCTCAGGGAAAGGGGTTACCCGGATGCGGCTCGCTGAACGTGTCTCGCTCATGCGTCCCTCGCCGACCGTGGCGCTCGATCAGAAGGCGAAGGAGCTGCAGCGGCAGGGCAAGCCTGTCATCTCGTTCGGTGTCGGCGAGCCGGACTTCGACACGCCGCAGTGGATCAAGGACGCGGCGATCGAGGCGATGCGCCAGGGCAAGACCAAGTACACGCCGGTCGCCGGCATCCCCGAGCTGCGCGAGGCGATCGCGCGGCGATTCCTGCGCGAGCAGGGCGTCGAATACCCCGCCGCTGGCGTCGTGGTCACGGTTGGGGCGAAGCAGTCCCTCTACGAGATCTTCCAGGTCCTCCTCGACCCGGGTGACGAGGTGATCGTGCCCTCGCCCTACTGGGTGACCTACCCGGACCAGATCACGCTCGCGGGCGGCGTGCCGGTCGTGGTGCCGATCAGCATCGAGCGCGGCTTCGCCTTTGACCTCAAGGATCTTCAGGAGGCAGTGACGCAAAAGACCCGCGCACTCGTCCTCAACTCGCCGCAGAACCCCTCCGGCGTCGTTCTGCCGCCCGAGGAGGTCGTGGCCATCGCGGAATTCTGCGCGGACCGCGACATCGCCATCGTCTCGGATGAGGTGTACGGCAAGCTGGTGTACGACGGCAGAACGCACCGCTCGCCTGCGTCGGCGAGCCGCGCGGCGCGCGACACCACGGTGGTGGTGGATGCCGTCTCGAAGAGCTACGCCATGACGGGCTGGCGCATCGGGTACATGCTGACGACCGATCTTCGCCTGAGCCAGGCGGTGCAGGACCTGCAGAGCCAGCTTACATCCAATCCCAACTCGATCGCGCAGTATGCCGCGCTCGCGGCGCTCGAGGGCCCGGACACGGACATCCTCGCGATGCGCGACCGCTTCCAGGCCCGGCGCGACCTGATGGTCGAGGGGCTCCGGCGGCTGCCCGGCTTCGAGACCGACGTGCCGCACGGCGCGTTCTACTGCTTCCCGCGTGTGCGCGGGCTGCTCGACGCGCCCCCCCGTGGCCGTTCCTGGCGCGACGCCGACGATCTCGCGGCCTACCTTCTCGAGGAGGCGTCGGTCGCGGTCGTGCCTGGCGGCGGCTTCGGCATGCCCGACTACCTGCGCTTCTCCTACGCGACGAGCGAGGACCGCATTCGCGAGGCCCTCGACCGCATCGCGACAGCGCTCAAGGCATGATGCTGCCGGACGCGCTGGCAGGGCGGTCCGTGGCCCTGCTCGGGCTGGGGCGCGCGCACAAGGCGCTCGCCCTGGCGCTGCTGGCCGAGGGCGCCGAGGTGCTCGCCTACGACCGCGACCCCGCGAAGGCCGACGTGCTCGCCGAGCTCGGCATCGCCGGCGCCTGCGGCGAGGGCTACCTCGCAAAGGCGGCCCTCTCCGGCGCCGCGTTCTGCTTTCTCACGCCCGGCATGCGCAAGGATCTGCCGGAGATCTCCACGCTGGTCGCGCGCGGCTGCCGGCTGGCGGCGGAGGCCGGCTACTTCCTCGAGCGGCGCAAAGCGCCGGTCATCGGGATCACAGGCTCGGCAGGCAAGACGACAACGACGACGCTGGTGGCGCGCATGCTTCAGCGCAGCGGCATCGCCGCGACCGCCTGCGGCAACATCGGCCGCGCGTTCGCCGACGCCCTGCGCGACGCGGAGCACACCTCGATCTACGTGGCGGAGCTCTCGTCGTTCCAGCTGCAGCTCGTCGAAGAGAGCCCGGAGGTCGCCGCCGTCCTGAACATCCGGCCGAACCACCTCGACATCCACCCTTCGCTCGAGGACTACCGCCAGAGCAAGTGGCGCATCGCGCGCTTCCAGCGTCCGGGAGACCTGCTCGTGCTGCCCCCGGAGCTCCTGCCGGAGGCGCCTGGTGCGGCCCGGCGCCTCACCTTCTCGCTCGAGCAGCCGGCCGATGCGACGCTGCGCGGCGGTGACCTGACGCTCCACGGCGAGCGCCTGATCGCGGCGGACGACGTGCGGCTGCCCGGCCGCCACAACCGCGCGAACGCGCTCGCGGCCGCCCTCCTGGCGCAGGCCGGCGGCGCCAGGGACGCAGACATCCGCGACGAGCTCAGGACCTTCCCCGGCGTGCCGCACCGCCTCGAGATCGTGGCGGAGTCCTCGGGTGTGTGCTTCATCAACGACTCGATCGCCACCGCGCCGGACCGGACGCTGGCGGCGTTCGACGCCGTCGAGGGGCCGCTCCTCTGGCTTGCGGGCGGCTACGACAAGCACCTCGACTACGGCGTGCTCTCCGGGCACCTTCACAAGGTGCGCAGGGCGTTCCTGTTCGGTCCCGTGGGCCGCCTGCTGCTGGGGGTCTGCCAGAGCGACGGGGTGCCGGCGGAATTCTACGCCGACTTCGCCACAGCCGTCACGGCGGCCATACGCGACGCCAGGGCGGGGGATACCGTGCTCCTTTCCCCTGGAGCGGCGTCGTACGACGCCTTCCGGGATTTCGAGGCGCGTGGCGAGGCCTTCCGCAGCCTCGTCGCGCAGAACCTCGTATCGGAGTGACGGATTGGGCTGCGGCGGGACGCCTGGCCCGGCCTGGCGGAAGCCGCCGGCCGCCCGCTGCCGGCCGGCGCGCAAGGGCCTCGGGCAAGCCAGCGTCGAGAAGACCCGCCGACGTTTGGCGGGCATCGCCTTGACCCGGCGGGGCCTGTACGGTGGCAGCGCTTGCGGCGCATGGTACACTAGCCTCGGCGAGGCGGCCGGAAGGCCCGCCCGCTGACTTTTCCGGTTCGTGCATAGGAGGATCTTCACTGGACCTGCAGGGCTTCGCATCCGCCGATGCGCAGGAGCGCCGCGCGGACATCCGCAACATCGCCATCATCGCGCATGTCGACCACGGCAAGACCACCCTGGTCGACGCCATGCTGCGCCAGAGCGGCGTCTTCCGCGAGAATCAGCAGGTCACGGAGCGCGTGATGGACCGCAACGAGCTCGAGCGCGAGCGCGGCATCACGATCCTGGCAAAGAACACGGCCGTCGTCTACCGCGGTCACACCATCAACATCGTCGACACGCCGGGCCACGCCGACTTCAGCGGCGAGGTGGAGCGGATCCTCAGCATGGTCGACGGGGCGCTGCTCGTGGTGGACGCCGTCGAGGGCCCGATGCCGCAGACCCGCTACGTGCTGCGCAAGGCCCTGGAGCAGCGCCTGCGGCCGATCGTGTTCATCAACAAGGTCGACCGCCCCGAGGCGGACCCGGCAGCCGCGCTGGACGGCGTCATCGACCTCTTCATCGCGCTCGGCGCCGGCGAGGACCAGCTCGAGTTCCCGGTCCTCTACGGCTCGGGCCGCGCGGGCGTCGCATCGCTGGACGCGGCGGTGCCCGGGCAGGACCTGCGCCCGCTCTTCGAGACGATCCTCACCGCCGTGCCTGGACCCACGTCGCTTGAGGGACCGCTGCAGATGCTCGTGTCGTCGCTCGACTACGACGACTATCTGGGCCGCATCGCGCTCGGCCGCATCCATCGCGGCGAGCTGCAGCTCGGCCAGACGGTCACGGTGCTGCACCGCGACCAAAGCCAGTCGCAGGGCAAGATCGCGAAGCTCTTCGTCTTCCGCGGCCTCGAGCGCGTCGCCGTGGAGCGCGCGGAGGCGGGCCAGATCGTCGCCCTCAGCGGACTCGCCAACGTCTACGTGGGCGAGACGATCGCGGACCTCCTCGAACCCGAGGCGTTGCCCGGCCTCGTCGTCGACGAACCCACCCTGACCATGACCTTCCGCGTCAACGATTCGCCCTTTTCGGGGCGCGAAGGGCGCTACGTCACCTCGCGTCACCTGCGCGACCGGCTCTGGCGCGAGCTCGAGCGCAACGTCGCGCTGCGCGTCGAGGAGACGGACTCCCCGGACTCCTTCGTCGTCGCCGGTCGTGGCGAACTCCACCTCTCGATCCTGCTCGAGACGATGCGGCGCGAGGGCTATGAACTGGCCGTGTCCCGGCCGGAAGTCATCCTGCGGGGCTCCGGCGACGGCATCGAGGAACCCTACGAGGAACTCGTCGTGGACGTGCCGGAGGCCCACGTCGGCGCCGTCATGGAGGGCGTCGGCAGGCGCCGCGGCGAGCTCGTGGACATGAGCCCGACCGCCGGCGAGGGGCGCCGCCTTACCTTCCGCATCCCCTCCCGCGGCCTGATCGGCTACCGCGGCGAGTTCCTCACCTCCACCAAGGGCTACGGCACCATGCATCACGTGCTCCTCGGCTACGGACCCGCGGGCCAGCCGCCGCCCAGGCGCAACAGAGGCAGCCTCGTGGCGTCGGAGACCGGCGAGGCGACCTCCTACGCGCTCGACCAGCTCGGGGACCGCGGCAGCTTCTTCATCACGCCCCAGACGCCGGTCTACCGCGGCCAGGTGGTAGGGGAGCACACGCGCGACAAGGATCTCGACCTCAACGTCTGCAAGCGCAAGCACGTCACGAACGTGCGCAACGCGACCGCCGAGGAGGCGATCCGCCTGCAGCCCGCGAGGATTCTCAGCCTCGAAGACGCGCTCGAGTTCCTGGCGGACGACGAGCTGCTCGAGGTCACGCCGCAGAACCTCAGGCTGCGCAAGTCTGTGCTCGACGCCGAAGAGCGCCACAAGGTCATCAAAGCCAGGCAGAAGGCCGCCGAGGTGCAGAGCTAGGTTCCATTTACTGGCTTCATAGGCTACAATCCCTTGCGGAGGGATGGTAGCCTATGTTGTTATTGGATGCCGTAGACATCTGTCTAGGCCGGTTGGCGGCCAACGGTCGTGGGCGGCAGACGCTTGCCGCCTACCGGGCGGATCTCCTGCTCTATGGGCGGTACGTCGCGCGCGGGTTGCACGTGGGGATCGACGAGGTGCGCCTCGAGGACTGCGCCGCACTTGGGGTGGAGGCATACCTGCGCGAGCTGAGGGAGGTGCGCGGCAACGCGCCCGCGACCCTCGCGCGCCGCATCGCCTCGCTGCGGGCCCTGTACGGCGCGACCTGGCGCCTTGCCGGATTGCCGCGCGATCCGGCCTCGGGCGTACGCTACCCGGGCGGAGAGCGCCGCTCGGTGCGGGCGCTCGATCTGCGCAGCGCGCGCTCGCTCGTGCGGGCGGCGGCCGTCGACAGCCGCACGCCGCTGCGCGACGCCTTGATGCTGCTGCTGATGCTCGGCAACGGTCTGAGCCTTGCGGAGCTGGTACGTCTCGAAAGCAGGGACGTCGACATCGCGACGCGCCGCATCACGGTCCGCGGCCGCCGCGGCCGCCTGCGCCAGGTGCCGGTGTCGGGCGCGACGGCGGAACTCCTGCGTCGCCACGTCGCGAGCCAGGGAGCGGGGCCGCTCTGGTGCAACCGTCGCGGCGAGCGCCTCTCGCCGCGCGGCGTGCAGTACGTCTGCCAGCGGGCATCGCGGCGCGCCCGCATCGAGGGCCGCGTCTCGGCGCAGGCTCTTCGCGCCACGGCGCGACGCCTGATGCGCCGGGCCGGCGCGACCCCTGCGACGCTCAGGGCGCTCCTTGGCGTCGAGAGCGCCGTCTGAACCTACGCCTGCCGCGGCAGGCGGATGGTCGCCGTCGTGCCCGTCCCTGGCGCGGAGCGCAGCACGAGCGTCGCGTCGAGCGACTCCGCGAGGGCCTTCGCGATCGGCAGCCCGAGGCCCGTGCCGCTCTTGCCCCGGCCGTGGCGTCCGCGGAAGAACCGCTCGGTGACGAACGGCAGCTCATCCTTGTCGATCCCCGGCCCGGAGTCCCGGACGTAGACCTCGACGCCGTCCGGAAGCAGCGAGGCGCCCAGCGTGACGCGGCCGCCCGGCGGCGTGTAGTGCAGGGCGTTTTCGAGGAGGGCCCAGTAGGCCCGCGTCAGGATCTGCACATCCACCTTGACGGTCTGGGCAGACGGCGCCAGCACGCGCACCTCGAGCTCGGGCGCCAGGGCCTGCGCGTCCTCGCGCAGGCCTTCGAGCCAGGGTCCGAACTCGAGCGGCTCCGGCTCGGGGCGCCGCGTGCGGGCGGACTCGAGCGTCAAGAGGTCGTTGGTGAGCCGCGTCATGCCGGCGAGCGCCTGCTGCATCGCGCTCAGGGACTCCTGCGATTCGGCGGGACTCAGCCCGCCTTCCGCGAGCAGAGCCGCGTTGCCCTGGACGATCTGCAGCGGCGTGCGCAGCTGGTGGGCGGCTTCGGCGAGCAGCATGCGGTCGCGCTGGCGCTGCTGGTCGAGGTCGGAGATGAGGGCGTTCAGGCCGCGCCCCAGCCTGCCGATCTCCGCCTGCGGAC
>Ga0080006_1151883_pt1 | contig 64949 bp, 61 predicted proteins | sample RS3BMetagenome_FD_69209 | JGI IMG/M metagenome (GOLD analysis project Ga0080006, IMG submission 69209) | Ferric oxide microbial mat and aquatic microbial communities from Rainbow Spring, Yellowstone National Park, USA - RS3B (SPADES... ...
GAAGAACGAGGCGCTGGAACTACGCGAACGAACCTGGACGTGTGCATCGTGCGGCGCGTCCCACGACCGCGATACGAACGCGGCGCGCAACCTCGCACGATACCCGGAGAGTTGGGCCGGGTCAGCCTGTGGAGCCGAAGGCGCTGGTCGTCGTCCTCAGACGACGGTGAAACCGGCGGCGTAGAAGCAGGAAGATTTGTCCATACAAATCACAACGGTGGCATAACGAAGGTAGACTATAGAGGATGGAGCCTATGTCGCGCAAGGTCGTGTATCGCCGGTATCCGTCGCTCTCACAAGAGGCGGCGTTGCTTGACATGCTCGGGCTGCACCAGCGGCTGTATAACGCGGCGCTCGAACAGCGTATTGCAGCCTGGCGACTGCAACGAAAGGGCCTCTCTGCGTACGATCAGATGCGCGATCTCACCGATCTGCGCGCCGACGACGAACGATACGCTCGTCTCAACGCGCAATCCGCACAAGTGACACTCAACCGCCTACACCTCGCCTTCGCAGCGTTCTATCGGCGCTGCAAGAACGGCGAGACGCCCGGCTTCCCGCGTTTTCGGTCGTTCGACCGATTCTCGGGATGGGGGTATAAAACGCACGGCGACGGATTCCGATTCACGCTGGGCAATGGCGACCGACACGGCAAACTTCGCCTCTCAGGCATCGGTACGATTCGGGTTCGGGGTAGAGCCCGCACGCCGGGCGAGATCAAGACCTGCGAGATACAACATAAGGCCGGACGTTGGTATGCTTCCATCACGCTCTCATGCGAACCGCAACGAGCGAGCGGCACCGACGCTATCGGTCTGGATTGGGGCGTTGAGACGTTCGCCGCGCTCGCGCACGAGGACGGCACCTATTCAAGCGTTGAGAATCCGCGTTTCTTCGGCGCAATGGAAACCGCTCTGGAACGCGCGCAGCAGAATCTGACTCGCAAAGCCAAGCGGTCGAAGAATCGCGCGAAGGCGCGTAAAATCGTGGCGGCGATCCACCGTAAGACAACGAATCGTCGGCATGACTTCCTGCATCAAACGTCTGCGAAAATTGTTGCGTCGGTGAATCTGCTCGCAACCGAAACACTTTCAATTAAGAACATGACCCGTTCAGCGAAAGGAACGGTCGAATCACCGGGGCGTAACGTCGCCCAAAAGGCGGGCCTCAATCGCGAGATTCTCGCGACGGCCCCACGCGCATTTCTCGATATGCTCCGATACAAAGCGGCAGAGGCTGGTATTGCGTTCATCGAGGTTCCATCGCGCACCGTCAAGCCAAGTCAAACGTGCAGCAGATGCGGGATACAGCGCAAGAAGGCGCTCTCCGAACGACAGCACGCTTGTTCTTGCGGCTTGGTTCTTTCGCGCGATCAGAACGCCGCACGCGTTAATCTCTTGTGGGCGCTGGCCCACACCGGCTGGGAACCGACCGGGTGCCTCGCGCGATCGGCGTGAGCAACACGAAACTCCATCCTGTACGCGCAGCGTCAGGTGGAGTAGTTCATAGCGCTTCAATACAGTCGGCGATTTGTTCGCCCCCGGGCTCCTCCGACGCCATTCGTGCGGCAATCTCCCTGCACGTCGCCAAGACCGTCGGATCGCTCAGCAGGGTCGAGAGTGCGCGCACCCACCGAGCTGTCGGCGCTTTCGGTGAGACGCTTTCGGCGACGCCGATTCTCTTGAGTCGCGCGGCATTGTCAGGCTGATCGAAGGTGAACGGCGTAATCAATTGCGGCGTGCCGGCAGCAAGCACCGTTGCGCTCGTTCCAATGCCACCGTGATGGACGAACGCCGCAACGCGCGGAGCCAGGAGATCGTACGGAGCGTACGGCTCGTAATGTACCCATGAAGGCAACTCGTCGGGCAATTGATCTCGATAGCGTGTTACGAGCACTGCGCGCGCCCCCAGTTTCTCGGTAGCTGCAAGTGCGCGCTCGAAAAATAATCTTCCGTGAGCGTGGGCGGAGCCGGGTGTAAACGCAATTGGCGGTGCTCCGGCGTTCAAAAACGCGAGCAAATCGTCGGAGAGGCTCTCATCGGTGCCGGCGAGCAAACGCGGAAACGTCGTGCATACGGAGTTTGGCGGCCAATCGCGTTGCGGCGGCGCGAACCACGCCGGGAAAGCGCAGACGACGCGCTCGGGCGAGTTCATCCATCGCCGTATGCTTCGTACGGGCGCCAGCGCGATGGTAGCGCGAAATTCATTCAATTTCGGGCAAAGCAAGAGGCTTATTCCGCGATCGAGCGACGCGATGAGTCCGCGCACGGCCCAGAGCGGCAGGTGCTTTGCCCACGGCACCGCTGCAAGCACTCCGGCATCGGTCGCCGAAAACAAGGCAGAGGGCTGCAGATGCACCGTCACGAGCTTCGTTCCCAGCTTTTCTTGCAGCAACCGCGCCGACATACCCAAGGTGCTCGTAATCAGCACCGTCTCGTGCGGTCGAACGTGGTCGACCAGAAAAGCATACGCCAAGGGCCAGCCATCGCCGAAGAGCCGTAAGATGACGCCGGCTCCCTTTCTCGGATGCCAAAGATTCGGTTTTTGAATGACCTCGTCGTATTGCTCTTTGCTACCGACTTCGATGAAGCCGAGGCCGGCACGCTCGATCTTGTCGCGAAAGAGTGCTGCCGTCAGCAACTCGACCTCATGCCCGCGTCGCTGTAAGCTTTTCCCGATCGCGATGAACGGGTAGACATCACCGGCGCTGCCGACGCAATAGATCAAAACGTGCATTGCGCCGAACTATATGGGGACGCTAATTTTTACGGATCATCTGAAAACCCGATCCGAGAGGTTTTACGACGTAGTCGGAGATGCTGTTCGGGTTCCGATCGATGACGAATCCCGTATAGATCGGGGCTATCAACCCACCATTCGCATCGCATTTCCAAATCGTCCATTCTAGGAACCAATCATGAATGGCAAGATCGTAATGCAATATCTGGTCGAAGCGCGCTCCCGGACGTACGCGATCGAACGTCGCCGGCTTCCTCTGGTCGCGTTGCTGAACGGTCATCGTGAAGCAATGCGTGGTGTCGTTCCACACTACGAATCGGTGAGCGAGAAATTCCGCCGATGCCGAATGGGAAGCGAAGCTGAAAAAGATCGCGGCAACCACAAGGAATCGAACGAAGCGTTTCATTTAAGGATCCTCCGCAATGGCGACAGCGATGGCGATGGCGGCGGCGATGGCGATGGCGGCGGCGACGGTTGAGGTGTCGTCGGTGTTGCCGGCTCGTCGAGCGAGTGGAAGCTCTTCGAGAGGACGTGCGGAGTAATAACCAAGTAGAGGTTCGTCTTTTGGCTCGTCTTGTTGACCTGGCGAAAGAAGGCGCCGAGGATCGGGATATCGCCGAGCCCCGGAACTTTACTCAGCGTTTTGATCTCCTGATCCTGCAGCAAGCCGCCGATGATGACCGACTGGCCGTCCTTGACGGTTGCGGCGGTGAGCTCTTGACGGACCGCGATGCGCGGCGCGGATTGCACGTAACTAAGAATGCTCGAAACCTCCGAGAAGATATCGGCGGTCACTTCCCCGTCAGCAGCGATGCGCGGAAGAATCTCCAGGCTCACGCCGATGTTGATGTACTGCAGTTGTTGCTGCACGATCGTCGTGCCGCCGGAGGGAACGACGACGGTGGTGAAGATTGGTACGGCTTCCCCGGAGAGGATCGCCGCCATACGGTTATCGAGCGCGAGGATCCGCGGCTGCGCAAGAATCTTCGCTTGCCCTTGCTGCTGGAGCGCCTGTAACTGTGCCGAAAGTGCCACGCCGGAGGCGGGTTTCCCGTTTCCGCTGACCGCGCCCGGAAGCGTTCCCGCGTTGAAGGTGGCTGTTGCGAGGTGCCCGCTCGGCGAGTAATCGATGCCGAGATCGTACTCCCCGGTCTGCGTGAGTTCGACAATCTGCGTTTGAAAGAGCACGCTACGCTGCGGCGTGTCGACGAGCCGAATCAACCGTTCGTACGGCGCCATCTCGGCCGGCGTTCCGCGCAGAATTACCGCGTTCAAACGGCGATCGACGCTCACGTTATCGTTGATATAGACGGCTTGCACCCGATCCTTCGGAAGGAGCGCATAGGTCGGCAGTGTTACGTAACTCGGCGCGGTGTTGCTCGGCGACGACGAACTCGACGACATCGATGAACTCGGCGTCGGCTGCGCAAAGGGTGACTGCGCGCGGAAATTGTCGACCGAGGGGACGGTGACGCCGCCCTTGATCAAGCCGGCGATTTCGCTGACATCGGCATACGAAAGTGGGATGACTTTAATGCCTTCGGCCGAGGTCGGAACCGGCCCGGGCAAATGGGCTTCCTGATCGCTACGATACGCTGGCACATGCACGACGATGCGCGAGCCCACGGTATCGACGCGTGGAATAACATCATTTTTGAGGCGAATATCGACGAGGAGGCCGACTCCCGCGAAGGGCGCGATCTTCGCCGAGAGGATCTCGCCGGCAGGGTCGAAGACGCCGGGCAAGCGCTTGCCGCGCTCGACGCCGAAGAGCAAGACTTTTACGTCATTGCGCTTCTCGTGCACGACCTGCGATGAAGGCGCGAAGCCGTCGAAATCGAGGATCAGCTGTACGCTGCCGTCGGCGGCCGGGGTCTCGCTGTAAGCGACCAGTTGGGTTTCGCGCGCGAGTACCGGACGAATCGGAACGACGAGCGCGTATAAAAAAAACAAAGCCGTGAAGAGGGTCATCAAGCGACGCATATACTTACCTTTGCGGCGAGGCAAGGTTTACCCTCTCCGAGCCTACGAGCGAACGATGCGTCGTTCTGCTTGGGCCGCAATCGCGTGCGCCATGCCGCCGAAGATTCGCCCATGAAACGGCGCGACCGCATACCAGTAGAGCAGGCCGAAGAGGCCGCGCGGTTCGAAAAATGCCGTTTGTGTGAGGCGCGCTTTGCGGTCGGGCAAGGGCTCTGCTGTAAATTCAAGCCATGCATCGCCGGGGAGTTTCATTTCGGCTCGCAACCGCAATAGGTGCCCGGGCTCGTAGGCCTCGACGCGCCAAAAATCGACCGCATCGCCCAAACGCAGATCGCTCTCGCTCCGTCGGCCGCGTCGCAATCCGACGCCTCCCACCGCCTTGTCCATAATGCCACGAAGCCTCCATAGCCAGTTCCCGTAGAGCCAGCCGCGCCGTCCACCGAGTTGGGTGAAGACGGAAGCAAGCGCGCGCGGCGAGGTGCGGGCGACAGACTCGCGGCGATCGATGAGCATTCCTTCGCGAACGCCCGAAAAATTTGCCGGTAATCCTCGGAGGTCGCACGCATCGAACCAGGTGGTTTCGGGGCCGCCGGCCCGGTAGCGGTCGAGCGCGCGCGTAACTGCACGATCGAAAGCTTCGGGAACGACCTGCGGAAAATCGGTGGCCGCCGAATGGTCGCGAACGATCACCTCGTTGCTCAAACCGAGGATAAGCGGCTGCGCGAGCCGCGCGGAGATGGGGGTAACAATGTGCACCCAATACGACGAAAGGCGCGGGGTGAAAAACGGAACGATAATGACGCGCCTTTTGAGCCGGCGCAGAGCAGCGTAGCGGAGCATCATCTCGCGGTACGTGATCGTCTCCGCTCCGCCGATTTCGTAGACCTTAGACTCGCGCGACGGAAGATCGAGTGCCGCGATGAGATAGAGAAGAACGTCGCGCACCGAGATCGGTTGCGAGAGCGTCGTCACCCAGCGGGGCGCGATCATCACCGGCAGCCGCTCGGTGAGATAACGCAACATTTCGAACGAGATGCTTCCGCTGCCGACGATCATTGCTGCGCGAAACTCGATGCACTGGACGCCGCTGGCACGCAAGATCTCCCCTACCTCGTGTCGACTGCGGAGATGATGCGAGAGCTTCTCGTCGTCGGTTCCGAGACCGCCGAGGTAGACGATCCGCCGTACGTGAGATTCGCGAGCGATGCTTCCGAAGAGCTTTGCTGCAGTGCGGTCGCGCTCTTCGAACTCATGTGAGTCACTCATCGAATGAACGAGATAGTATGCCGCATCCATGCCCTCACACGCAGCGCGCAAGCTTTTCTCGCCGAGAACGTCGCCCTCGACGATCTCCGCACCAGGGAAGCGGCCGTCGAGGCGCTTGGCGTCGCGAGCCATGCAGCGCACGGTGTAGCCAGCTTCGAGCAGGCGCGGAATTAGGCGACCACCGATGTAGCCGGTCGCCCCAGTCACCAGAATCCGCTGAGGTTTCATGCGCTTCGATGCGCTAGGCGTTCGCGCCCGTGCGGCGCGTCGAGCAGAAGGAGCGGCCCGATCGGAACGATGCGCGTCGGGTTGATATCGTCGTGCGTCATGTAATAGTGACGCTTGATGTGATCGAAGTTCACCGTTTCCGCGATACCCGGAATCTGGTAGAGGTCGCGCAGATAGCCCGAGAGCTGTGGGTAGTCGGCGATGCGGCGAAGATTGCACTTAAAATGCCCGACGTAAACTGCGTCGAAGCGAACGAGCGTTACGAAGAGGCGCCAGTCCGTCTCAACCGGGCGATCTCCGAAAAGATAACGGCTCGTTGCGAGCCGCTCGTCGAGTCGATCGAGCATCACGAAGAGCGCGCGAGCCGCCTCTTCGTATGCGCTCTGTGAGGTCGCGAAACCGGCCTTATAGACGCCGTCGTTGACTGCGGTAAAAATAGCGTCGTTCAACGCATCGATCTCCCCGCGCAAGGCGTGCGGGTAGAGATCGAGCGATGCGTCGCCAAGCGCATCGAACTCGGTTTCGAACATACGCATGATGTCGTCGTCGGAATTACTGACGATACGGTGCGTCTGTAAGTCCCAGAGCACCGGCACCGTCACGCGACCGCGATAACCGGGATCGGTCGCGTGGTAGAGTTCGCTCAGGAAGCGCTCGCCGAAGCGCCATCCGCGTTCGTCGCGGATCGGATCGACGACCGTCATCGGAATCGTGCCTTCCAGCCGTTTTAATTGTCGCGTAACGATCGTACGGTGCGCCCACGGACAGGCGAGCGAGACGTACAGGTGGTAGCGCCCGGCGACGGCGGGGTACGGCGAGCTGCCGTCGCCGCGTACCCACTCACGGAAGGCATCGTCCTGGCGGAGGAACCGGCCGTCCTCGCTCTGCTCGTCGGGGAATTGGGCGTTCGTGCGGAGGTCGTTCATGCTGCGTTCAATCGCATGAGGGGCCCCATCGGTGGCGCCGTTCTGCGAAACTACCCAGGAATGCAGCTCCCATCATTCCCGTCGCATCGGCATTAAGAATCGCATCGCGGAGCTCGTTCGAGCGACCGCTCGAATGGATGAACTTTTTTGCCGCATAACCTTCTCCAGCGCGGAGCTCAACGTCGCCCGTGCGCCCCTTGAGACGGGTAACCTGCGCCAGGAGTTGACATACATAGTCGAGGCTGCCCTGTAGGCCCGTACGGTGGTTCGCAGTCCCGACGCCGTTTGCTCTCGACGTCGGGCGTTGGGCCGGAGATAGGTGGCTTACAAAATCGACGAGTGGTCTCTACGGACGCAAAGCGCCCTCCCTATCGCTGTTTGTCCGGGGGAGCGCTCCTCTGCGGTAGGGTTGGGAGAATCGTCTCCGATTCGGTAATACGTTCCTCGCCGGCGATCATCCCCGTAGCGTCGGCGCTGAGAATGGCTTCTCGAAAATCTTTCGCGCGCTCTTTCGCGTCGACTTTTTCGAGGTGGTTATGCTTTTCGCTCATGTTGTCGATTGTACCACGCCGCTCGGCATCCTCATCCCCCATAGTGGGTTCGCCGACGGTATCCCACATGGCCGGAATGATCTATGCACGCCGGATGGCAACGCGCCACACTTCCGGCCCACTCTCGAGGTATTCAAAAACAAACATTCCGGGGTGGTCGTGTTCCAGTTCGAAGCGCAATGGGCGAGGATCGTGATCGTTTAGAAGCGTTAGGGTTCCCCCGGGCGGCAAGCTTTCAAGGCGCGCATGAATCGTCGGGTGTTTGCGGGGAGGCGGAATCGTTCGAACATCGAGTTCGTCGAGATCGTTCATCATTTTGTTTCCTTTTCACGCGTGCGTATATGCAGCGGCGGTTGCAATACATACGAGTCTAGCGTATAAAAATAGGGCGACGCATGAACCTAGGTCAATGACGCCGGGCGACGTTGACCGAGAGGTGGTACCATGGCCTTGAAAATTGGCATAAAACGGGCCTACGAAGAGCCTAGCGAGGATGACGGGTTTCGCGTTCTGGTCGATCGTGTTTGGCCGCGTGGCATCAAAAAAGTCGATGCGCGTCTCGACCTCTGGGCGCGCGAACTTGCCCCAAGCACACCGTTGCGCCAGTGGTTCGGGCACGATCCCAAAAAATGGGTATCGTTTACCAAACGGTATGAGGCTGAGTTGCGCGCTCCCGCCGCATTAGCGGCGATGGAGCGCCTGGTCGATATGGCGGGAAAGCACCGCAAACTGACGCTCGTGTACGGGGCAGCGGATACCGAACACAATCAGGCCGTCGTGCTGGCGGCGGTGCTGCAGCGGTTTGTGCAGAGACGTAAGCGCGCTTAGATTCGCGTCGGGCCCCCTCGTTGCGTCGAAAACCTCAGGATCTCCATTGCCTTCGAGAGCACCTCGCGGTGTCGCTCTTTATGGCCGGGAGGCCCTATGGGCGCATCGCTGTGCGGCGTCACGAGTGCGCGAGGAACCGTTTCCAGCAGGTGTTGCATCGTTCCGACGACGATGGTCGAAATATCGTTTGCTTCTAAAAAGTTGGCGACCAGACCGGCCGTCTTGTGGCACATCGGTCATATCGGCACGATGAGCGCAGCGTTCGCGTTGTCGGCTCGCAGGCGCGCGAGCATCTGTGGAATGGTGGCTTCGATGAAGGTTGGCCAATCGAGCAGATATCCACTCCAACTCACAACGTGTTGCGCCGCCGCTATCCCAAGGCCATGCAACGAATTCCGAGGGAGGACGCACTCTAGATCGCTTCGAGCATGAGTTCTGTCGAAGTGCTCGTGTGCAAAAGCCAGTTTGTCGGCAGGTGTGTCGATGTCGAACGTGCGTTGGCTCGCATCACCGATAATCGATTGGGCTGAAAATGGCGCTTGACTCCGCGTATCGTACGCTCCCGATGAGGTCAATAGAGCCACACGGAGCTCGCGCTTCGGGAGAGTAAATGCGCTTCGATCGATCTCCGGGAGCGGGAACGCCGGCATCACGGCAGGAAAATCCGGCGGCTCTGCTGCGAGGGATTCCAGCGCCGATGGGAGCCACCGCGCCCAGCGTTCGCGGTATTCATTGCGGATCATCGTTCGCTCATCTCCCTAAAATAAAACGCGCTTGCGGCTTCAACCGTTCCGGAGTCCACTCGGGCGAAAAGGTAACGGTAACATGGAGATCTCGCACGCCGGGAACGGCGCGTACCGTCTGCTCGACGTCGGCGGCAATCGTCTCGTGCATCGGGCATCCCGGCGTCGTCATCGTCATAAGGATCGATACCATGCCGCTCTCGTCGGCTTCTATTTCATAGATGAGTCCCAAGGAGACGATATCGATGCCGAGTTCGGGGTCGAGGACGGTTCCGAGCGCCGCCTCCACGCTCTCGCGAAGCGAGATATTCATTGACGGGTTACCTCCAGGAGATAGCCTTCGCTCCCATCGGGGTCGCAGGTATAGCGATAGCCGCGGTCGTGAAGCTCGGCAAAGAGAAAGATCGGCTCGCGATCCATCTTCGCAACGAGCACGCCATCGGGCGCGAGCTGTTCGAGCGCTTCGAGAATGCGCATCATCGGTTCGGGCGGCGAGAGCCCGCGGTTATCGAGCCGCACGACGCTCGGTTTCGATTCCATGTCCTTCCTCCGAGATAAAGAGATAGAGTGCGGCGAGCCGCGCGATGGCCACGATGGCCGTTATTCCGCCCAGCGCGTAGACGTCGTATGCAATCCGTGTGAACTGCTGGGCAAATGGCATGAACGACGCCGCTGCGAGTGCACCTGCCGTTATGAGCGCGAGCGCAACGTATGCCAACGGAAGATCGACGGCACTTCCCAGAGCGGGCAAGCGTGCGGCGGGAGCACGTGCTTTCGCGCTCTGCCACGTGAGAAATCCGACGACTTTGTATGTATACCCAAGGATCGTCATCGATAACCAACCGAGCAGCGCAAGCGCGACCGCCGAGGGAGCTATTCCGGGAATCCAGGTAGCGACGAACGCCGTCAGCGCCGCACCGATGGCGAACGTCCACGCCACGCGACCGTACTGCAGACTGACATCAAGGCGAGCGCGCAAACGCGAGGTTATCGTCTTGATGTGCTGTGCGCCGAGTACGAACAGTGAAACGACGATCGCGGCGAGCCCGATGCGTGTGCCGATCGTCGATCCGGAAAGCGACGCCGCTGCAACGACGACGCCGAGCGCAGCTCCCCAGGCAGGTTCCCAGTGCCCGTAGCGCTCGGCATGCGCGACTGCAAACATCGGCACGAACCGATACGAGATCGTGAGCACGAGGATGCCGGCGAAGCCGCCGATCGCGAGCATCGCGTGAACCGGAGCGATTGAGAGCGCGGACGTTGTGTGCCCGAAACCGCCGAGTTGGCCGGCCATCGCGGCGCCGATTCCTACTGCCGTCAAAAAGGCGACAAGCGCGATAGCGAGCAGCGTGCGCGTGCGGCGCTCGCTTCGTCCGCAAGCGAGACGATAGATGCCCCAACCTACCCAGACGATCGCGCTCGTCCCGAGGATGGCCGATGCGGGAGCGAAGGTTGGTGCGCCGTAAAAGCCCGCGATGAGAAAAACAAAGCCGATGGCAAAGGAGAGGGCGAGTGCTGAAACGGTGCCCGCATGCGCGTTCGGTGCATGTGTCAAAACAGGGAGCAGTTGGTTGAGTGCGCCGACCGCGGTAAGGACGATAAAGGCGGCAAATGCGTGCAGGGTCCCGAACGTCGGGCCCGTGGTGACCAGCAGGGCGCAGCCCGCAAGGTAGAACGCAAGTGCGAGGGCGATTGCAAATGCACTGCCGCGTGGATCGTTCCGAAGCGAGGCCTCGCCGATCACGACGTTCGCGTAAAGAGAATCCGCCATTCATCGGGGGATACCTCATCGGCGGTGTAAGCGAACCCCATCTTCTTCATGACGCCGAAGAGCGGAATCGGTTCGAAGGAGTTCACCAAGAGGAAAGCATCGTCGGGACCGAGGGAGCCGACGGCGTCCATGATTGCCTGGAACGGCTCCTCCCCGCGCTCGTGGAAGGGGCGGACATCGAGTTCGACGGTGCGCATTGCCATGGAACGATTCTACTGCGTCGATGGCTCGGTGGGATTGACCGAGGTTATAGACAGCGCACATTTCGGAACGAGTCCGCCCGGGCGATCCTTATATAAAGCTCGGCGTCCCGCGGTAGCACCCGAGCGTATACGGAAAATCGTAAGTCGATACATAGTGATACATGGTAACGATCTTCCCATCCCATTCCACGGGGCTCGTGGTCCCGTGACATTCATCGAGATCGGCACTGGTGAGAACCTTTCCGTCGTACCAGGGGCCGTATATTCCAAAGCCGTCGGCGGCATATCCGAGAAGCGAGGAATTTTGCGTCGGAGAACCGGCATCGGGAACGCAGGTTTGCAGAAAGCCGTGTACGTGATAGGTACCGGTGTTGTCGGGATGCCCGTGGCAGTCGTCTTGCACCTCGCGAGCAACGGCATCGTACCCCGCGGCATCGAAACCGTCAAAAACGGCAACGCCGGTAACCGTTATGCCGATCGGTCCGCCGGTGAGGCAGGTGGGCGTCGAGGCGACCGTCGGGTTTGCCGGAACGTTGAAATCGAAGTGTTGTGTGGTAATCGTGTTGGGATTCTGATCGTATTGATATGTCGGGTCGTTCGGCGAGATCGGGAATGTACCGGTCGTCCAGGGGCTCTCGGGAAGGCCGTTACTGGTGATGGTTCGTACCGTGGCGCCCACGCTCTCGGAAAATGATCCCGAGTAAGAGTGGCTTCCTTGCACGATATCTTTCGTCTCTGCGTCCCATGTGCCGTTACTCGTATCGAGCCATGGAGCCGAGGAGACGACCGGGCTGCCGCTCGGCGTATTGCACGTATAAATATAGCCTTGCTGCGGGGAAGTTGAATATTTGCGATCCCCAAGCGGAAGCGCCGCACAGTTCAGGGGCCCGGAGGAGGTCATGGCGCTCGGGCACGTATAGGAGGCACTTGCGCCGCTCCCACCGCTGCCCGGCGAGTTGGTTGGGATAACGCTCGCACCGGCGACTCCGCCCGCTGTTCCGCCGGAGCCGCATCCGCACCACGCGAAAAGTACACCTAGCGAAATGATTGCCCCCAAGAGCTTCCTCCGAACGTTCATCGTGACTCCCTCTCTTTTGCGAACGATTGCTGTGTCAGGATTGCAGCCTAGCGGCGCAGGGCGAACGCGTGCCTGTGCTCGTTCACAGGTTGGCATAAGAATCGACGGCGAAGATCGAGCGTAATGATCGGTCGCATGGCGCTCCTGTGTTCCCTCGCGATCCTTGGGGCGGTTGCGTCGGGGGTTGCGGTCTGGAATCTGCATCTGGGCGAGTTACGTACGAACATTACCGCACAAGCTGCGAGTGCCAAGCTTCTCCTTGCAGCTGCAATCCCTCCGAGTGCGACAACGGTGAAGGCACTGCTTCGTCCCGGCCTGCACGTTATTTTGGTCGATCGCCGAAAATGGCTCGTCATCGATGGAATGACCGGCCGCACCGAGGAGCGCCGCTTGCGTCGTTTCCCGCCTCCAGGTGCCCCCGGTCTCCCGCCTCGTCGCGGCGCGTCGCAGTTCGTGAGGTTGGCGCTCGCACTCGCGCATATTCGTCCGACGACGGTTCGAAAAGACGCGCTCTCCATGACGGTCGCACCCGCAGGGCCGGCCCTCGCGCGGGTTCTCCTCGAAGACATCGCATCCGTGCTGCTCGCACTGGCCGTCATCGTTGCGTTTTGTTTCCTCCGCACGGGGCGTCTCGCGCGTGAGGAACGAATGGCGTTGGTCGTGCGAGCCGAGGCGAAACGCAATGAAGCCGAAAAATATCAACGTTTTCTTGCCGAGGCGGGGCATGAGTTGCGTACGCCGCTTACCGTTGTTTCGGGATACATCGATATCTTGAGCGAAACGAAAGAGCTCGCCGCACTCGATCCGCGTCTTCTTTCGGGGCTCCAAGCCGAAACCGCGCGCATGCGTCACCTCGTCGAGAAGATGTTGACGCTCGCGCGTCTAGAAGAAGATGCGAGTATTCCGCGCCTTCTTGACCTCACTAAGGCCTCTGCCGATATCGTCGCAGCGATTCGGCGACGCTACCCGGGTCGCGTGTTGGAACATGCGGGAAGCCCCGGGATTCCCCTCGTCATCGATGCAGACGACCTTTTCGACGCACTCGGGAACCTCATCGAAAATGCGGTTCGCTACGCGCCCGATTCGCCGGTTCTTGTCGAGAGCGGTGTGCGGGCTTCGTTCGCACGGGTGCGCGTGATCGATAGCGGTCCGGGGATCCCATTGCCGGAGCAAGCGTCAATTTTCGACCGTTTCCAGCGTGGTAGTCCGGGGCGGAAACCCGAAGGGCTCGGGTTGGGGCTGTCGATCGTTCGACGGGTGGTCGAACGCTGGAATGGACGAGTCGATCTTGAATCGGTTCCGGGTCGAACCGTTTTTACACTTTCGTTCCCAATCGAAGACGAGGAGTCTGGTGGAAGTACTCGGTAAGGCGACCGTGCTCGTTATCGACGACGAACGGAACATGCGTGAGATGTTGGAAATCGGTCTCACTCAATACGATTTTACCGTTACCAGCGTTGCCGACGGCGTCGAGGCGCTCGGCGTTTTGGCCGAACTGCAACCCGATATCATTCTGCTTGATATCATGATGCCGAAAATCGATGGTGTTTCGTTGGTTCCGTTGCTGCGCCGACATACCGAGGCCCCGATCGTGATGCTCTCGGCCCGCAGCGACGCTCAGGATAAGATCGCCGCGCTTACCGCCGGCGCCGAAGATTACGTTGCGAAGCCGTTCCACCTCGGCGAGGTTGCCGCTCGACTGCGCGCGCAGTTACGGCGTCCGCAATTGGTGCGCCGTGATTTCATCCACTGCGGCGATATTTCGCTCGACGTTGCAAAGCGCGAAGTGCGGCGTGTCGGCAAACGAATAGAGCTAACGGCTCGGGAGTTCGACCTCCTCGCAACGCTGCTACGCGAACCCGGGCGCGTCTTTACTCGCGAGCAATTGCTCGATCGGGTTTGGGGCCGCGATGTCGCCGTCGAGCCCAACGTCGTGGAGACCTACATATCGTATCTGCGTACCAAGCTCGCCGATCGCAGCGACCAGCCTCTGATTCGAACGGTTCGCCGCGTCGGCTACACGGCTCGCCCGAGCGACTAACCGAGCGCCAAGGTGCGGGGCACCCGGCGGGCTCCCGACCCTGGAGGCGCGCGTGCCGGCTTGGGCGTGCCTGCCGAAGAAGCCGTAACGTAGCGTCCCGCCAGGCGGTACTCTATGGTGGCTATGCCTGAAAAACAGAGAGATATCGTTCTGGTCGGCGCGGGCATCATGAGCGCCACCTTCGCCGCGATGCTCAAGGAGCTACACCCCGAGATGCGGGTGGAGATCGTCGAGGCGCTCGACGCGGCGGCACAAGAGAGCACCGACGCGTGGAATAACGCGGGAACCGGGCACGCCGCTCTCTGCGAACTCAACTATACCCCGCAGAACGCCGACGGCAGCGTCGGCATCTCGCGAGCCCTCGCAGTCAACACCCAGTACGATCTCTCGCGGCAATTCTGGGCCTATATGGTCCGCAAGGGCGCGATCGGGCCGCCGGAATCATTTATCCACGACGTCCCCCATATCAGCTTTGTCTGGGGAGACGACAACGTTGCGTTCCTGCGCAAGCGGTTCGAGGCGATGAGCGCGCATCACTGTTTCAAAGGCATGGAATACAGCGAGGATCGTAACGTCCTCGCGAGTTGGATGCCGCTGGTGATGGAGGGGCGTTCGCCCGCACAGCGAGTCGCGGCGACGCGTATGGCAACCGGCACCGATGTTGATTACGGCGAACTCACGCGTCAACTGCTCGCGTACGTTCAGAAACTTCCGGCGGTGAGTGTTTCGTACGCGACCCGGGTGACCGGCCTCGCACGCACCGCCGATGGCGGGTGGAACGTCACGGTGCGCGACGTGAAGAACGCAAGCACGCGAACCATTTCAACCACGACGGTCTTTCTCGGAGCCGGCGGGGGAGCGCTCTCGCTGCTGCAAGCCTCGGGCATCAAAGAAGGCAAAGGCTTTGGCGGGTTTCCGGTGAGCGGCATTTTCCTGCGCTGCGACGATGAAGCGATCGTCGAGCGCCATCTCGGCAAGGTCTATGGAAAAGCCTCGGTCGGGGCACCGCCGATGTCGGTTCCGCATCTCGACACCCGCTTTATCGCCGGGAAGCGTTCGCTGCTTTTCGGGCCGTATGCCGGGTTTTCAACGAAGTTTCTCAAGCACGGCTCATACGGCGATCTCTTCGGTTCGCTCAAAGGCGATAATCTCAAGTCGATGCTCGCGGTGGGGCGTGACAATTTCGATCTTACGAAGTATCTCATCGGCGAAGTGATGCGTTCGAAAGCGAGTAAGTATGAGTCGCTGCATGAGTATTTTCCGCAGGCCGACCCAAAGAATTGGGAGTTCATCGTAGCTGGACAGCGCGTGCAGGTGATTATGCCCGACGAGCAACGCGGCGGGAAGCTACAGTTCGGCACGGAGATCGTCTCCGATAGCGAAGGGTCGCTTGCGGCGGTTCTCGGTGCATCGCCGGGAGCCTCGGTTGCGGTCGCCGTCATGCTCGACGTCATCGACCGTTTGTATAAGAACTCGGTGGGCGATTGGAAGACAAAAATGACCGAGATGCTGCCTTCCTATGGGCGCTCTATCGCCGAGGATGCCGCGCTCTGCGATAGAGTGCGCGCCGATACCGCACAGGCGCTACACCTCGCTACGATTACCTAGAGAGCGCGGAGGGGTTTATCGGTATGGCAAAGGGACCGCTTGATAAACGCATCTATGAAATTCGAGCGCGCCTCGACGACGATCGTACGTTTCTTCTTGCCATTAGTGCCGACGCAACGCTTGTCGACCTGCATCTCGCATTATTAGGTGCGAGCGATTGGCGAGGATCTTATAGCGGGCAAGAGCGCGGCGCCTATCACATCGAACTCAACGGCGCCATCTACACCGGTGGTCGTGGTTCGCGCACGCGCTTGCGGAGCGCGCTTGCTATCGGAACGGAATTTACATCGTTTGCCGTCAATCCCAGTCTTTTTGTGGATTGCATAGTTGAAAATATCTATACCGTCGAGAGCCGTCGCCATTATCCAAAGGTCGTGGAGTATTTGCCGAACGACGATAAAAAGCAAGAAGCAACCTGGCGCGCGCAGGGTGCCGTTCAACGCGATTACCGGCGCGCCGAAGAAGAACAACAAAAGCAAGACTTTTTGCCAATCTTCACGGAAGGTTTTCTGACGGGCCTGGTAGCGGGGCCGATGCTGATGCCCGGCCAATGGATCGACAAGTTGCTTCCGGAAGAATCCGAACGCACCTTAGAAGGAACGCAAAGTTCCGTGACGATGCTCTTGGGCGAATATAATCGGCTCGCCGAGCTAATGCATTCCGACCCCATTGATTTCGCCGATCGGTTAGAGCGCTTTCTACGTTCCGACAAACGTGTACTTTTCGCTTGGAATCGCGGCTTTCTTTATTCGATGACCCTGGCTGAAAATCAATGGCGGGAGCGTCGCCACGACGCCGATTTAAGCCGCTACCTCCAGATCGTGGGAGCGGTCGCCGATATCGAGAGTACGCCTGCGAAGCAGGCCTGGTTAAACGACGAAAAATTTTACTCCGACCTTGCGCACGCGCAAAGCCTGGCGGTCCTCGGCATCGCCGATTGTTGGCGCCGGCCTGCTCGCCTGGTTCAACAGGCGCGTCGGGAGGGTAGGAAGGTCGGCCCGAATGAGCCCTGCCCGTGCGGAAGCAGCAAAAAATACAAGCGGTGCTGTTCTCCGCTCCGGGTGCTCAAAGACTAAGGAGTCGTCCCGGCGCGCGAAAGAGCATACCGGATCGCCGGGGCTGACGTATCGCTGTAAGCGAGCTTACAGCACGAGGTTGTCCGCTCTGATAGGGTCGGAGTGCATATTGCAATCCCTCTTACGGAACTCGGAGAAAAAAAGAATGAGATTATCCCGATATCTAGCGACCGCGCTTGTCGTTGCCGTTGGAGCGATCGGCGTGCCCGCAGTCGCATCGATGATGGCTCCGCCCTCCATCGCGATCCTCGCACCGGCAGCCGGGTCGACCGTCCGCGGTTCGACGATACCGCTGCGCGTCGCTATCCACAACTATCGCCTGGAATGCACGAACATGGGGAAAACCAACGTTCCCATGGGCGAAGGGCACTACCACGTCATGATCGACGGAATGGATATGGCGCACCTTGTCGGACCGTTCTGTTCGCCTTCGGTCCAACTATCGGGGCGTGGCCTCGCCGCGGGCCGTCATACGATTACCGTCGTGCTTGCCACCGACGCGCATGCAATGGCGAGCATGCCCACGAGCGTCACCTTTAATTATCAGCCGGTCGGTACGAAGCCGCTCCCCGCGCCGATTCGCAACGGCAAGCCGACGGTCAGCGTGCTTTCACCCCGCGACGGTGCAACCGTTGCGAAGCATTTCACCCTCGCGCTCGACGTGCGGAATTTCCATCTTTCGTGCGGCTTCGAAGGCAAACGCGATATCGCCGGTTGGGGGCATATCCACGTCATGGTTCAACAGGACGGCGAAACGAGTGCCGCTCCGGCAACGCCGCTGTTAGCGATGATAAAAACGCCGATGGGGATGAAAGCCGGAAAAATGATGATAGTGAAGAGCGGAATGTCGCGGAGCACGCTGAGGTCGATGCTCGGAATGGCGATGCCGGGAATGGTCGGCATGCCGTGCACGACTCGGATCCCGATCGATCTTTCAAGCTGGCATAGCGGCTCGGCCACGATCGTCGTCATGCTCGCAAACGACGACCACATGCCGACGATGGGGGCGGCTCCGGTCGTACTCCACGTCAATATCCGCTAGCACCGCATGTGACTGCTCTGCAGGTTGGTCGCGGCGCGGTAGTAGGCGAGGAGGTCGTGCTCTACGTGAGCGCGACCTGCGCCTTCTCGCCGGTGGCCGCCGAGCGCGTCGAGCGGGTCATCGCGGAGTATCCCTCGCTCACGCTGCGCGTGCGCGAGAAAGCGCGCGCGAGTGCCGATGGCGTCGCGCTGGTTGCAACGCCGACGCTCCTCTTTCCCGACGGTCGCCGAATTACCGGCACCCCAAGTGAAGAGCGGCTGCACCGGGTCTTTTCCGAACTGCTCGGGAAGAGCCGGCCTATGGCCAACAAGGTCTGGTATATCGAACGCAACCGACTCTTTCACGGCGTTCCGAGAGAAGAGATCGAGCGCTTCGCACATCTCTTCCACGAACGCGATTACGATGCGAAAGAGATCGTCTTTTCCGAGGGCGACCTCGGCGATGCCGTCTATCTGCTTAAGAGCGGGCACGTGCGTCTCTTCCGTTCAACCGAGGACGGCAAAGAGCTCACGCTGGCAATTTTGGGCCCCGGCGATGTTTTCGGCGAACTTGCGCTCTTTGACGAAAGCCGCCGACAGACGTTCGCCGAGGCGCTCGATGCAGCGCATATCTGCGCGGCATCGGTCGATGATTTTACTCAGCTGATGGGACATCGTCCGGCGCTTACGATGATGGTCGCCGGCGAGATGGCGCGCCGCAGGCGCGAGATCGAAACGCGTATTGCCGGCCTGGCATATGGGTCGGTTCGTGCGCGCCTGCAACACGCGTTACGTCACCTTGCACGGGAACATGGCGAGGCGCTCGAAGGCGGGGAGGTGCGGATCGCGGTGCGGCTCTCGCACCAGGAGCTCGCGCAACTTATCGGCACGGCGCGCGAGACGTGCACGCTCGAACTCGGAAAATTACAACTCGCCGGCCATCTACGCGTCGACGACGAGCGCAATTTTATCGTCCGGCCCGAGCGCTTGGAGCCCGGCGTGCTGGACCGCGTTCTCGGTCGCGTAACCGGGCGCGCGAAGCACTAAACGTTCAATCGGCGCCACCCTAACGTTCTCGAAGAGCGTTTACGTACCGGCGATGCTGTGTAATTTCGTATTGCGATGCGATTTTCAATTGTCGCTTGCCATATACGCCGATCTCCAGCCTGCTCTTCGCTTTGGTGACGACGTTACGAATCGTTCCGGCTGGAGGTCTCAAGCGAGCCACCCTCGATAGCGGTGCTGTAACGGACCGAAATCGCGAGTCGTAAGCCGTCGTCGGCCTGCGCTAAGAAAAGGCCAACCGCGAGAGGGGAACTCCCTGCTGCCCGGAAGAGCGAACGTAGATTGCTCTTCGTGAAGGTGGTGTTATGCGAAAGCTTCTTCCCGTGCTAGCTATCCTCGTTGGTGGCGTCGCGCTCGCTTTAGCTGGTTGTGGCGGCGGCGGAGGATCGACGACGCCGCTGGTCGGCCCGGTGCCGACTGCCGCAGCATCGGCAAATATTCCCGTCGGCCCGTCGCCGGCAACCGCTGTTATCAGCGGCGGGGGATACACGCTGACTTTTACCGTTCCGGCGATAAGCGGTGGAACCACCGCGACGATTTCGGCGGCGTTGACGACCATGGCCCCGCTCGGCGTTCCGACGCCGTCCTCGGTGAGCCGCGGCCCTGCATCGATGAAACGAACCCCGAGCACGGTTGGCGTTCCGTTGACGAACCTCGTGTACCTCACCGTAAAATCGAGCGCGACGCTGACGCTCGGGTCGGTTCCGAGCTTTACCTACACGCTGCCGGCCGGCGTCACGGTGCCCTCGGGTTCGAGTGCCTACGTACTCTTTTACGATCCTTCGCAGAGCGCGACGGGGTGGCTCCCGGTCCTCGGGCCCGGAACGGTGAACGGCCAGAACGTGACCTTCGCCGGCGTATCTTCAACCTTCACGCTGACGGCGGGGCTGCAATACGTGTATGCGCTCGTGCTTGCAAATCAAGTTTTGCCGAGCCCAATCCCGTCGCCGGGCATCGCGCCGACACCCGCTGATTGCCCGAGCAACTTCACGTCTGCAGCGGGTGGCGCACCACTTCAGATTACCGACGATTCCGGTTTGAGCAACGCGCAGTTGGTTGTCTACGTTCAGAACGGGACGAGTTGGTTGAGTAACGATGGCACGTTTGATGCTTCCGCGCCAAATCCGCTCCCAGCGGCGTGTTTCAAAACGACGACGGGCTCCTCCGGAACGCAGCCGCTGAATATTCCATTAGGGGCCGGTGGACGGATCTATTTTGCCTACGGACCAACACCGAGCCCAGGTTCGAGCACGATCCCGAATCCTTTTTCGGGCCAGAACCTCGGAGGGCCTAACCCAGGATACAGCGCCAATCCGTTTCCGTGGGATTTCGTCGAGTACGGGACGACTGCCGGCGCGACGATCGACACGACGCAGGTTGACGCGCTCCAACTGCCTCTCGAACTTTCCGTCGGCGCAACGCCGTTGCCGGCGACGGCGCCGGGTGCGATGCCGACTCTGCCGCCTCCGGGCGCCACGCCTGCACCATGCCCAACGAACGGGCCGGCGACGGCGATCGTCGGAGTTACGGGCTGCAATTTTGCGAACGTCTTTCTCGCAATCGAGCAGCTTTCATCGTACGCTCCACTCGTCGTGGCGCAGCCATTCCTCGGACAGACCTACGATTTGCAGGTCGTCGCACCGCACTCTGCTTCCGGAACGACGGCCTTTCAATGGAACCTTTTCGGCAATTCACTACCATCACCGATACCTGCGATCTGCCCTGCCAATCCGCCCTACGGCTACCTGAGTTGCGTGCTTGCGGCATACAAAGCGAGCCCGCAACTATTCACGAGCGTCGTTCCGGGCGCGGGTCCGGTTGGCTCGGGTCCGGATTTTGTAACCGGAGACAATTATTGCGTAACCTCCGACGGCACGAAAAACTTTCTAGCGACCGATGTCGGACCGACCGGAACCTGTTTGTCGACTCCGAATCCCACCGGGACTCCGTATCCGTTCCATATCAACGTTGCGAACTTCATGTACGGGACGCCACCGGTCAACGACAACGGCGGTGTGTCGGTCTGCAAGACCGACCTGTTCTTTCAGCAGCCATGGGGCCTTGCGAATATCAACGGCACTAGCGAGGCAATCGCGACCGGAAACGCAAATGGACATCTCTTTGCGTTCGACGATTCGTTCGCATTATGGAAGGCATTGACGGCCGATATCGACTACGGAACGGCGCTCGTTACCCCACCCGCTGGGCAGACGCACCCGATCGCACCGAGTGGACCCAGCCAAATTTTCACAACGCTATTCCAGGATCCGATGTTCGATCGGTATGACTACATCCTCCACACTTATTTCGACAGCAACTTAACCTACGGAACGGCTTACGACGATCTTTATAAGTTGGAATCAGGGGTAACGTGGTACGCCCCCGATCCGATCGACGTGCGCATCAACGCGATTCCAACCTCAGCGGTGACGCTGCCGTCGCAGCCGATAACCCCTGTCGGGGTACCCAGCCCGTGCAACGCGCTTCAGGCGCCGATCGGGAGCTTCTGAGCCGACGGTTCCAACTTTCGCGGGCGCACGGGCCTCGGTGCGTTCGCTCGCGAAAGTGCGTGGTGGCGCATGTGGGAGAGTACGGGTCTGGTGGCCCGCACGGTCTTCAAAACCGCTGAGGCCGGTTCACCCCGGCTGGTAGGTTCGATTCCTACACCCTCCCGCCACTCGAGTTCGGTATGATGCCGTAGCGCCGTTTCGGCGGTACCATGAGCGCAGATGTATATCTCGCTCTTCGACATCTTCAAAATCGGGTTGGGACCGTCGAGTTCGCACACGGTCGGGCCGATGCGGGCCGCGGCGCTCTTTGTTGCGGCTTTGGAAGCGCAAGATCTCCTCGAACGAACGCAACGCATTCGCGTCGATCTCTATGGCTCGCTTGCGCTCACCGGGCGCGGGCATGCGACCGACCGCGCGCTGCTTCTCGGGCTAGAAGGGCATCGACCCGACGAGATCGATCCCGAGGTCGCGCAGCGGCGCGCCGATGAAATACGCGCCGAGCGCCGCCTCCTTGCCGCCGGAAAGCAGGCGATCGCGTTCGACGACGCGCGCGATATCGGGTGGCACATGGATGAAACCCTCGCGCGACATCCGAACGGCATGCGCTTTACCGCCTTCGGCGCCAGCGATACCGAGGTGCTTGCACGCACCTATTACTCGATCGGCGGGGGATTCGTCGAATGCGGTGAGGGGGACGAACGGAGCGCAAATGCTGCAGCGGGAGCAGTGCCCTATCCGTTTGCTTCTGCAGCCGAACTGCTTTCCGTCGCGAGCGAACGCGGTGTCGCAATCTGGGAGATCGTGCGCGCAAACGAATGTGCGCTGCGCCCGTCCGATGAAGTCGATCGCTACATCGACCGCATCCTTGAGGTCATGCACGCCGGCGTCGAGCGCGGTTTACGCACCGAGGGCATTCTCCCCGGCGGGCTCAACGTGCGTCGCCGTGCGAAGCGCATTCATGAACGCCTCCTCGCGAAGGCCGAACGAGGGGCGCTCGACGCAATGGATGAAGTCGATGCAGCCGCAATGGCCGTCAACGAAGAGAATGCCGCTGGCGGACGCGTTGTCACTGCCCCAACCAACGGCGCTGCCGGCGTGATACCCGCGGTTTTGGAATACTACGATCGTCATGTTGCCGGCAACTCGCGCGAGGGCAAAGCGCGCTTCTTATTAACCGCAAGCGCGATCGGCGCGCTCTATAAAATGAATGCCTCGATCTCCGGCGCGGAGGTTGGTTGCCAGGGCGAGGTCGGCGTCGCTTGTTCGATGGCGGCGGGAGGCTTCGTCGCGGCGAGTAATGGCAGCAACGATGAGATCGAACACGCTGCGGAGATCGGTATGGAACACAGCCTCGGCATGACCTGCGATCCGATCGGCGGGCTGGTGCAAATTCCGTGTATCGAACGAAATGCCGTCGGCGCGGTGCGGGCGATTCATGCCGCGCGGATGGCGATGGCGGAGGAGGGCGACCATCGCGTCTCGCTCGATTCGGTGATCGACGTTATGTATCGCACCGGCATCGACATGCAGAGCAAGTATAAGGAAACCTCGCTCGGCGGCCTTGCAGTGGGAATCATTCAGTGCTAGGAGAATTCCTAGCGCGTCATGTCGATCTCGCGCGGACGGCTGCTCCGAACCGGCTTTGCCGGTGGGCTCGTGCTCGCACTTTCGGGCTGCGCGAAATCCGTCGGCAGACCCTTCGATGACGATGCCACGGCCTACAAGGTGCTCGATGCCTCCGAACGGACGCTGATCGCCGCGCTCGCTTCCGCCTTTCTCGCGGGCGCGCTTCCTACCGCGAACAGCGTCGCCACGCACGACGCGCTCGTCGCTGCGGTGCGCGGCTTCGACACTGCGCTCTCCGGCTTGCCGCCGGTCGACGTCGCGCAGATCCGGAAGTTATTGGGCCTCCTCGATAACCCGTTCGTGAAACCGCTTGCCACCGGCATCTGGAGCTCGTGGAGCGACGCGTCGGCGGCGACGGTAGCCGCATTTCTGAACCGGTGGCGCTATAGCCCGATCGAACTGTTTCGCGGTGGTTACGACGTGCTGCACCAACTCACGATGGCCGGATGGTACGGCCAAGATCGTGCGTGGAGTGCGATCGGCTATCCCGGTCCACCGAGGCTTTCATGAATCCCAATCCATACGCTGCGCCCGAAGCGAAGCATTGGAAGATCCTCGATGCTTCATCGCTGCGGCAAGACCGAACGCTGGAATGCGACGTGGCTATTGTCGGCACCGGCGCAGGTGGTGGGACCGCGGCGGAGATCCTCGCGCGCTCCGGGCTACGCGTGCTGCTGTTGGAAGAGGGCCCGTTGCAAACGTCGAGCGATTTCCATATGCTCGAACGCGAAGCGTACCCGAATCTCTATCAAGAATCCGCCGGGCGGCGTACCAAGGATGAAGGAATCATCATTCTCCAGGGCCGTTCGGTCGGTGGATCGACGACCGTCAACTGGACCTCGAGTTTCCGCACGCCGCCCGAAACGCTCGCCTACTGGCGAGAACACTTTGGGCTCGAAAGCTTTACGCCCGTAGCACTCGCTCCGTGGTTTGCAATGATGGAGCGACGCTTGGGGATCCATCGCTGGACGCGCGAACCCAACGATAATAACGACGTGCTCCGCCGCGGTGCAGCGCGCATCGGCGTGCCGACGAAAGTGATCCCGCGCAACGTTCGTGATTGCTACAACCTCGGGTACTGCGGTGTCGGCTGTCCGACCAACGCTAAGCAATCGATGTTGATCACCACGATTCCGGCTGCGCTCGGGCACGGCGCGCAGTTGGTGAGCCGCGTTCGCGCCGAACGCTTCGTCCATGCGCACGGCCGGGTGACCGAACTCCACTGCAGCGCGCTCGACGCCGCAGGGCTCGCGCCCGGCCCGCACACCATCCGCGTTCGCGCTCGCACCTTTATCGCCGCGGGCGGAGCGATCAACACTCCGGCGCTCCTCATTCGCAGCGCGCTGCCGGATCCGCACGGGCGCGTCGGGAAACGAACCTTCTTACATCCGACGGTGATCTCTGCAGCGACGATGCCGGAGGAGGTCGTTGCGTCTTCGGGTGCGCCGCAGTCAATCTATAGCGATCATTTTCTCAGGACGCAGGCAATCGACGGAGCGATCGGCTACAAGCTCGAGGTTCCGCCGCTGCAACCGGTGCTTACCGCATCGACGTTTACCGGGCTCGGGGAGTTCGCCGCAGGACAGATGCGAAATTTCAACCATCTGCAAGCGATCATCGCACTGATGCGCGACGGTTTCAACGAAGGGAGTATCGGCGGTACGGTCGATCTCCGTAGTGACGGGACGCCGATTCTCGATTATCCGATCTCCCAGTTTGTTTGGGACGGCATGCGCCGCGCGTTGCTCGCGATGGCGGAGATTCAATTCGCGGCTGGAGCCCGCACCGTCTATCCGCTGCACGAGTCGGCGGTTCCCTATGCATCGTGGGCCCAAGCGCGCGTGGCCATCGCGCAACTCCCGATGGAGATTCTGCGCACGCGCGTGGCGAGCGCACACGTTATGGGCGGGAGCGCGATGTCGAAAGACGAGCGAACCGGAGTCATCGACCAGCGCGGACGCAGCCACGCACTAGAGAATCTCTACGTCTTCGACGGTTCGGCGTTCCCGACGAGTTTGGGGGCGAATCCGCAGCTTTCCATCTACGGAATGGTCGCGCGCAATGCAAGTGCACTCGCCGAGTCGCTGACCGGTCGCCCTGCGGCGACGCTCGCCGATGCGGATAATTTCGAAAAATCAACGCCAAACGGGCGAACGGCATTGATCGCCGAAAGCGTGACGCCGACCGTACTCTGACCGGGAAAGATGGTGTCGCCGCAGAGCGTTAGCCCGGCGATGCCGCTGTCGTGCGAACGTGCGCGAAGATTGGCGCTCTCGATGCGCTGTGGGGTTCCGCCGACGAGTCCGCGATAGCGTAAGGTGTAGCGTTCGAACGTACGCGGCGTTCCCAACTCGAAAAACGACGGAGCGATCCGCTTTCCCGCTGCGCGTTCGAGCCCGGCGAGCATTCGTTGCGCGTACGCTCGTTGGAGTTCTGCGCCGCGTCCTGCGCTGTACGCTTGCTCCCAGCGAAGCGGATCGGCGTGCGTCGAAATCGTCACCGCGCGCCCGCCGTTACGGGCTCGCCCACGCTCTCCTGGTGCCGAGAGCGAGATAAAGAGCGAATTTGCGTCGCCCAACGGTGCCTGTGGGTCGAGTAGTACCTGGTGGTGCAGCGGAAAATCGTCGGGAAGCTCTCCCGCTTCGAGCCCAGCGTAGGCAGTCACCGCGCTCCAACGCTGCGCGGTGCGCGACGATGGGTCAGGCGTTCTACCGAGGAGTTGCAGAACGTTCTCGTACGGTATCGCCGCAACGGCGTTGCGCGCTGAGATCGTCCTCCCGTCGGCGAGATCGACTCCGCGGAAGCCGCGGCGGTCGACGAGAATGCGCGCGACATCGGTGCGATAGGAGATCGTGCCGCCGAAGCGGCGAATCGCACGCGCAAGCACCGTGGCGATCGTTGCGATGCCGCCTTCGAGATGGTACGTTCCCTCGCGCGCGATATCGAGTGCGGCGGCGCCGAATGCGAGATCGGTCTCGCCTGCCGATGTTTGCGCGGTTATGAGCAACTGCAGATCGATGAAGGCACGCATTTCCGGCGAGGCATCGTGCGGCAGCAGGCGGGCGATGCTTTGCCCCTGATAGCGTAGCAGCGCGAGATCGCGCGGACGAAAAATGCGTGCGAGATGCAACGCGCTCGCGAAATCTGCGGGCAAGGTCGGCAACCGCGCTGCAAAATCCCAGACGCGATCGGCGATGCGTTCCTGAGCCTCCCAAAACGCTTCGAAACGCTCCCCGAACGCCGCGATCCGCTCATCGCGCCATCGTGCATCGCCGTAACGCGCGATCCGAACGCCGGGAAGATGGACGAGCATCGCGGGCTCTAGCGGCGTCGCCGCGATCGAGGCCCCGAGCGTATCGAAGACCCGCCGGTGGATGCCGCGCGGGCCAAAGCCGTTGACGACGGTCGCTCCCACGTCGAAGCGGTAGCCGTCGCGCTGGAAAAACGAGGCGCAGCCGCCGGGGACGTTGTGATGCTCGGCGAGAAAAACGCGTGCGCCGGCCCGTGCGGCGAGCGCGGTCGCAGTCAGTCCGGCGACGCCGCCGCCGATAACCACGAGATCGAACGAAGAGTCCGCCATCGCTGCGTTGAACCCCGGGCGTGCCCGCAGAGTTCCGTGGGCGATCGATTGAAGGAGGATCCGATGGAACACTTTTTTGTGAATCTCGCTCGTGATGCCGCGTGGGTTGTCGCGATTGTTTTTATTTTTGCGGTCATCGGTGTCGTTGCGACGATTCGATGGATCGTCAACCTGTTGACCCGTGCCGAGCATGCCGTTGAGTCCGGTGTCGAAAGCGTCGAGCACGCGATAACCCACCGCGATAATTAACGCCGAGTAGCGCCCCTCGGCGAGTTCGCGGTAAACTCCGCGCCGTATCGAGGCGCGAGATTGAGAACGCTGCGGCTTCGCCATCTCCTCGGGATGAGAGCGGCTACTCGGGGATGACGCGCGCAGCTAGAAAAGAATCGTGCGGAATTCGCCGACCTCGCGATATCCGAGGCTCCGATAGAGCGCGATCGCTGCGTGGTTGAAATCGTTGACATAAAGGCAGAGGCTCGGAACGATTTCGAGCAAACGCGCCGAGATAGCCGAGAAGGCCGCGCGGGCGATCCCTTTGCCGCGGAGGTGGGGAACGGTCCATATCCCTTGCATCTGCACCGTTAGGTGCGACCACGACCCAACGTGGCAGAAAAATGCCGGTTCGCGCTGGTACTCGCCGATCCACCAGAGATCGCTTTCAATCATCGACGCGATGTTGGCGGTAAATTCGCGGCCATGCTTGCGCGGGTCGCTCTCGAGCTCGCCGGCGATCATCTCCGCCGAATTCTCCTCTACGATCTTGAGATCGGCGAGCGTTGCACGGCGGATAGCTATCCTCGGATCCTCGCGAAGGATGAGCCCATCGGCATCGACGGCCATCACCGGCTGGTGTTCGCGAATAAGCCGCGCCGATCGGTGCCAATCAGGAAGGCGATCCCAAAACAGTTCGACGAGAACCGTCGGCGCAGTGATCGCTTTCGGGCGCGGTATCCCGGCGGCAAATGCAGCGAAAGCCTCGGCTCCCGCGCTCTCCCCGGCCAAGACGATCTGACGCCCCAAATAGGCCAGACCGATAAGTCGGCCCGCGGAAAATGCCCCGACGAGCGAGCGACGCGAGAGCGCGTCGCGTTCGAGAATGTAGCTCAGGTAAACGTTCAGGTACGGCTCGCGTTCCAGCAACGCGAGCGCGTCGGCGTTGCGCTCGGCTAAGAGCGGTGCGACACGGATCACTCGAGCGAGGCGACGAACATCGGTTTCGTCGTCGGCTGTTTACTTCCGCCGACGGGTTCTACGCTCACTGCGACTTCGGTCATCGATCCGGCGTTATGTTCGGCGATCGGCACCACGGCTACGCCATCGCGATCGGGCATGAATGTCGCGGAGGGTTCGATCTTTTTTGCTCCGCGCGGCATCACCCATGCTTGATAGACGTGGCCGTGCGGAGGCATCGGCATATCGTGCATCGCTAAATACATGCGCCCGTGTCGCATCACGATTTCGCCGTGATGAACGGGCATGCGGGTAGCATCGGCGCTGGTGAGATCGATTGCGGCCATCTGCGCGCTTTGGAGCGAATGCGTTAGCGACTCGACGCGTTGTTGAAGGGCGACTACCTGCGTTTTCATCTGGCTCATGTTCTCGCGCGTTGCCGCGAGATTGAACGTCGAGATCAGTGCTGCGACAAACGATGCCGCCGCGACGAGGTAGAGCGGCCACGCGGGCGCGCGCGTGCTTCGCGGCAGCGAGCGAACTTTTGCCCCAGGCGCGATCTGTGCCATGATCCGTTCGCGTAGGAACGGGCTCGGCGGCGCAAGGTCGGCTTCGGGGGTAGCTATCGCAGCGACGAGCGGCGCGAGCGCTGCGTACTCGGCTCGACATTCTTCGCAGGTTGCGAGGTGAGCGCGCACGCGTTGTGCCTCGGCCGGGGATAGCGCCCCCAGCGCGAGTGCCGCTGCATCGTCAAGGAACGCCTCATGCCCGCTCATCGTTCGATCTTCCCATCGAGCGCGGTGCGCAATTTACGCAGCCCCGAGCGAATGCGCGTTTTTACCGTACCGAGCGGATCGCCGGTGCGCGCGGCGATCGCCTCGTGGGTAAGCCCCCCGAAGAATCCGAGTTCGATCGCACTGCGCTGTTCGGGCGGCAGGGCTGCAAGCGCGCGCCGAACCTGCCCGGCATCGAGCCGCGCGAATGCGAGATCTTCTAATCGCTCCTCCTCCGGGAGGGCTGCAGGAAGCTCCTCGGTGCTGCGGAGCGAGCGCGAACGAAGCGCGTCGAGCGCCCGATTGCGCGCGACGCGAGCGAGCCAGCCGACGAAATTTCCGCCGACAAATCGTTCCGGTGCATTCCAAAGTTTCATGAATACTGCTTGCGTCACGTCTTCCGCCGCTTCGCGCTCCCCCAGGACTCGCATCGCAATCGACCAGACGATACGATGATGTTCGTCGTAGAGCTGTTCGAAGGCAACTGAATCGCGCGCTCGCACCCGTTCCATCAGGCGTTCGGCATCGTCGCTCACGTTGGCGATATTCGCGGCCTTGCGGAGCTCTACCCGCATCCATTCAACGCACGGCGCGCCCGCACGGATTGGCTGGCCACTGGGTTAGGGTTGGAGCTGAACCGGCGGTCCTTGGTCGTCCTCGTAGGTTCCGGTAACGAGCGGGGGGTCGGGGAGCACCGGCCGATCGTCGTCGAGCTGCGAGAATCGCGCCAGCTCCGCGCGCACCGCCGGTGCGACGAATCGCTCCGTACGTGCAGGCATGGTGGACGCAACGCGCTCGTCCACCCTTGCCGCCGCCGGGCTCTCGACGGGTTCGTAGAGCGTCGCGGGCTCTTCCTCGCGCAGCACCGTACGGGCGACGCTCTCGCGCTTCGGCAAGGATATCGATCCTTCGCTTCCGGCACGGCGCGAAAGGCCGCGAATAACGTAGGCGGAGTGCAAGCGTTTGAGGCCGCGCAGCGGCAGCGAACTCGCGGGAACCCCGACGAAGAGCTCGCGTACCACATCGAAGGTCGCCTCCGAGGCGAGAATACCGGCATTGAGTTCTTCGGATGCACCCTCCAAGCGCGCCGCGACTTGCGCCGGGTTCCCAACGATCGCGAATTCGCGCCGCTGTTGATATCCGGTGTCGCCGGCGACGATCGTCCCCGAATTAACGCCGATGCCGACGTGCAGCGCTTTACGCCCTTGCGAGGCCCACTGGCCTTCCATCGCTTTCATCATCCGCGCGATATCGAGTGCTGCGCGCAACGCGCGTTCTTCCTGGAAATGCTCCTCCACTAAAACGCCGAAGACCGCGGTCACCGTCTCGCCGCGCAGGCTCTCGATGATGCCGCGATGGCGTTGGATCGCTTTCCCGACGACTGCATAGAATTCATTGAGGTAGTCAAGCGTTTCTTGTGCGCTCAGCTCCTCGGCGAGCAAGGCAAAATTGCGGATCCGACACGACAGAATCGTCGCATAATATTGACGCGCCTCGAAGAGGCGCGGATCCTTGCGCGCGAGTAACTCGTCGACGACCGGCGGCGGCACGTAGCGGGTGAAAAGTGCGCGGACGCGCCGGTGTTCGTCGCGTTCGGTCAGGTAGCGGCGCAAGATGGTAACGGCATAAAACGCAAGCGCCGCAGCGAGCAGAAGAGCGAAAACGAGGAGGGCGATCAAACCCGTCATTGCGCGTGCCGGAGGCTATCGCGGAGGCAACGGGATCGGTATCGGCAGGCTCGGCGGCGCCGGCAATTGCTGAGCGGCCTTTTGCAGGATCGTGTTTTTGAGCTGATTCCAATTCGTGGGGAGCCCAAAATCAGCGGTGAATCGGTCGACCAGCGCCTGCGTGAGTTTCCCAACCTCTACCTGCAGTTGCCCGTTGATGAAGCGTGCGACGAGCCCTTGCCCTGCGGCAACCTCATAGCTCTTGCCGCCCGAGGTCGTCACGACGACGGGCAGATTCGGGTTGCCGAGTTCGTAGACGTTGAGGTGGAGCGTGCCGTTGGGATCGACTTCGACGTCGCCCTGCGTGCCGCGAACCGCGATCTGTGAGGTCGGCGTAACAAAGAGATAATTTGCTTTCGCGCCTTTGGGATGATGGACGGCGAAGCGGATCCGACCGTCTTTCAGAATGAATTTCGCCGAGGTTGTTTCGGCTTGGTTGAAAAACGCGAGTTGGATGCGTGTCGAGCTTCCGATAAGGATTTGCGTGCTGTCGGGTAAGGTGACCGCGCCGAGCGATTTCGAACCGGTGATCGCCGTATCCCTATCGTTGAGGCTCACGGAGGCGCGCTCTGCGAGCTCGACGGCGCGGGCGCCGGCTCGCCGGAACGCAACGCTTCCGTGCTTGTTCTCGAGCACTTTACCCGCTTGTGCGCTTGCGACGAGCGGCATCGCCGCAAGCAGCACGATAGCGAGGAATTTCATGCCGCTACTTCTTCAAGCGGCGACTGACGAGGCCGGCAGCGATGACCGCTCCGAAAGCGAGGGCAGCTTTGAGCGGAGGTCTCCCCGGCGGTGCGACCGGCTGGGAAGCACAGGGCGTCGGCGCGGCGTTCGGTGCTCCGGGTGGGCCGGGTGGCGGCGAGGGGCAGTTGAGGCTGCCGATCGGGATGACGACGGTCGGTGTCGGTGGGGCGGTCGGCGTTGGTGTCGGCGGCGCACTTCCACCCTTCGAACCGGCGACCGCGGCGGTTGCCGCAGTGCCGCCGACGACGACAGCGGTCGTCGTGGTCGCGGCCGCGCTTCCCGCGGCGCTGCCGCTCAGAATGCCCGGAACCCCCTTGGGCGTCGTGAACTCCGAGAAATTCGAGAGCGACTGGCGGCTAATGCTCCCAACGGTGACTGCGGCCTGCGCTCCGGCGAAGGTCGCGACGAGCGACTGGCCGGCGCCGAGGAAGATCTTTTTCCCGTTTTTGAAGGTGACTTCGACCGGCAATTTTGGATTGCTGACCGAGTAGACGTTCACGACGAGCTTCGTCGGAGAGACGAAGAAGTCGCCGAAGGTACCGCGGACGGCCATCTGCGCGCTCGGAGTCTGGAAGACGTAATCGGCGCGGGCCCCCTGCGGATGCTCGATGCGGAAGCGGACCTTCCCCTGATAGACGAGGAACTTCGCGTGCGCGATGCGCGATTGGCGGAAGTACGAAAGCTGCACGCGTGTATCCGACCCCATCTCGATACGCGAACTGTCCGGCAAGGTGATGCCGGCGAGCGAATTGCCGGCACCGGTGAGAGCGTAGTCGTTATCGGTGAGCGCGACGGCAGTTCGCTGCGGCAAAGCGAGCGGTTTCCCGCCTCCGCGTTGGTAGGAGACGCTGCCCCGCAAGTTCTGCAACTGGTTGATCGTCGCGGCCTCAAGCGGCCCAACGGAGATAAACGAGAGAGCGACCAGCAGGAGCGCGAGTCGTTTCACGGGCGGGATCCTCCGGAGGTAAAGATTTGTAGGGGCACCTTCCGCTTCCATACCTGGCGGCACCTGCTCGCCTGCTCGATTTTGAAAGGAAAGGCCTTGATATCCGATAACCGCCGAGCCATGCTTCGAATCGTCGGGAGCCTGGCACTCGCGCTTCTCACTACGGAAGGCCTGTTGGCGCGCACCCCGCTCCTCCTGCCACGCCCGCGGAGCATCGTTGCGCTGCGTTGCCGCTCCGACCGGGCTCCGGCGAGCGTCGCCGCATCTGCCGACCCCGGCGGCGTGGAGATCCTCGATCGCCGGCTCGCCCATCTTGGGCTGCCGCCGCTGCGAATAACCAGCAGCGCGGCGATCCGCTTTTCGCGCGCGAAGATGCCGGCACAGGCTTATCGGCTCACGGTTCGTGACGGCCGGGCGTGGATCGTATCGGGCGATGCCGCCGGTGCGTTCTACGCGATGACGTCGCTCGCTCAATTGCTGCGCGCGAACGGCGGCAACGCGATTGTGCCGTGCGTGCGCATCGTCGATGCCCCTGCGTTGCAGTGGCGCATTCTTTCCGACGACGTCTCGCGCGGGCCGTTGCCGACGATGCGGTACTTTCGCCGACGAATCCGAACGATTGCGGCGTTTAAGATGAACGGTTATTCGCCGTATATGGAAAACACGTTCGTCAGCCCGAGCGATCCGCTTCCCGCGCCCCTTGACGGGATCACCCCCAAACAGCTCGGGCAACTCGCGCGTTACGCGGCGCGCTTTCACGTCGCACTGATCCCCGAACAGCAGACGTTCGCGCACATGCACAACACGCTCAAATACGAACGGTACGCTGCGATGGCCGAGTTGCCGCACGGTTTCTTGCTCTCGCCTGCAAACCCGGCGGGGCTCGCGTACGCCGAGCGACTCGTCCGTGAAGAACTCGCGGTCGTTCCGCACCCGCCGTTCTTTCATATCGGTTCTGATGAAACGGCGATGCTCGGCGATGGGCAGAGTGCGGCGCTGGTGAAAAAACTCGGGAAGGCGCGCGTCTATGCCGACCACATCGATGCGCTCGCCTCCACGATCGCACCCTCAGGGGCGCGCACGATGCTGTGGGATGACGGCGTCGAAGCCGACCCGGCGATCGCACCGTTGCTGCCGCGCAACGTCGTTCTGATTAACTGGCACTACGGGAACGACGGGTCGTTTACAAAGTATATCGATCTCGTTGCGAAAGACGGTTTCCAGCAGATGGTCGCACCGGGAGCAAATAATTGGAGCGAGATCTTCCCCGATCTCGATACCGCGATTCCCAACGAACGCCGTTTTATCGACGAGGGCAAGGCCGCGCACGTGCTCGGGCTCTTCCAAACGGTCTGGAACGACGATGGCGAGACGCTCTACGCCACGACGTGGTATCCGGTTCTGTATGCCGCCGCCGATGCGTGGGATGCCCGCGATCTTTCGCCGCGAGCCTTTGCACGAGCATTTCCGGAGAGTTTTTTCGGTGTCGACGATTCGCGTTATGCAAGAGATATCGCCGAGCTCGCCGATGCGGTGCACCGCTTGGAGGCCGCTCCGCACGAGTGGACCGACCGGTTGTTCTGGAGCGACCCGTTCGATCCGACAAATGCTGCGCGCATGACCGGTGTCGATCTCTCTGCCGTCCGCCTCGAAGCCGAACGCGTCGAACAACATTTGTTAACCCACACCCCGCCCGAACACCGAGGCGCGGCGTTCGCCGAGTTCGTCGCGGCGCGCCGCATCGACGTGCTCGCACGCGCCTATCAAATAGCGCACGAGGTCCGCTATTACTACCGCGATGCGAGGGAGCATATCGGCGAAAAAAATGGGCCGTCGTTCCGCGACCTCTTGTGGTGCAAGTACTGGTTTTGGGAATTGCGTGACTGGTACGAAGGGCTCGCGCCGCTCTACGCGCGCGCTTGGAACAACGAAAGCCGGCCCGGGCACCTTGCCTCGAATCTCGAGCGCTATCACATGGCTGCGCAACGGGCGATCCGCCGAGCCGATCTCATACAACGTGCAACGTATAACGATTTCATCGCGCACGGTACCTTACCGCCGCTCGATTCGGTGCTGCATATCCCGTGACGGTCACCTACATGCTCGCGATTTTTGCGCTCTGCGCCGTGTTGATGGTACGCCGCATCATACCGGCGCTGTTGGCGATCCCGCTGATGGCGATCGCACTCTGCTTGGTCTCGGGCGTTCCGGCCGCTCGGCTCAGTGCTGTTGTTTCCGGCGGTGTGACGGCGCTTGCACCGGCATACGCGGCGGTGATCTTCGGCGCACTGCTCGGTCGCGTCACCGTCGATACCGGTATCGCGCGCGCTATCGTGAACCTCGCTGCCGAGTACGGCGGCGAGAACCCGCTGCTCTTCGCGCTGGTGCTCTGTGCGATTACCGCGGTGCTCTTCATCTCGCTCTCCGGTCTCGGTGCGATCGTCATGGTCGGTTCCATCGTACTTCCCACGATGCTCGCCGTCGGCGTGCCGCGGCGGCTCATCGGGCCGTTGTTCCTGATGGCCTTTGCACTCGGCTTCACCTTCAATATCGCGAATTGGACCTTCTACACGACGTTTTTCGGGGTCACCGAGAGCAAGTTGCTCCCCTTCGCACTAGCACTCGCCGCAATCGATGCGATCGCTCTCGTCGCATTTGCGATCGTCGGCTTCGCGCGCGAACGCGATTACGCAACCTGGCGGGAGCCACGGAGCGGCGGCACCACCGGGGTGCTCGACGTGGAAGATAGCGGCGCGGCCGGCGTGCCGGCGATCGCCATGCTGGTTCCGTTGCTGCCGATGCCGCTCTATTTTTTCTTCCATCTCGATGCGATAACGGCGTTCTCCATTGCCGCGATTCTCGGCGCGGCGATCGTTCGCCCGCGCGCAATCGTACAGACGCTCGTCGGTGCGGCGATTCGCGGCATCGAAGACGTCGCGCCGGCAATCGTGCTTTTCATGGGAATCGGCATGTTGCTCGTCGCCGTGCGAGAGCCCGCAATGCAGGCTGCGCTCGCCCCGATCGCAGGCGCTTGGATCGCGCGGCCGACGGCCTTCGTGCTGATCTTCGGCTTGTTCAGCCCGCTCGTGCTCTACCGAGGCCCGCTCAATCCCTTTGGTGTCGGGATCGCATTTTTTGCAGCTTTGGTCGCCGCGCATGCGCTCTCGCCGGCGTTGCTCGTTGCCGGTGTTATGGCGCTGGTCGCGGTGCAAAACGTCTGCGATCCTACCAACACTGCAAACGTATGGGTGGCAAACCAAACCGGCGATCGCACCGAGCGCATGATGTTGGCGACGCTGCCGTATCAGTATGCGGTTGCGGTTTTAGCTGCGCTTCTCGCGGTGAACCTGCACATCGCCGGCGCTGCGGTGCTTGCGCAGGGTGGCTTGCAGCCGGGCCTGCTCGCGCCCGCGAGCGCCGCGCGCCATATCGTCGTCGACGACGATGGGACGCCCTTCGGTCGCATGGCTGCGGCAACGGTTGCAGCGCGGCTCGCCGGGGCGGGCTTTCAGGTCGCGCGACGACATGCCGACCCGGATCGCCGCGACTGCAGCGGAAAGCCGTACGCGGCCTACGTGTACGTACGGCAGCAACGCTTTACGCTGCTCGAGGGTATCAATCTCGATATCGGTCTTCGGCTCGAGGATTGCGGGGGTTGGATCGTGCGAGAGTGGCACGACCATGCCGTCCGAGCGCACCCCGACGCGACGTTGGTGCGAAATCTCTCGCTGCAGGGGGTGCGCCGGCTCCTGGCGTGGCGGTCGCGTCACCCGCGCCGCGCACACGTGCTCTTCTCGCACGGGCTCTCGCTCTCGAAAGGTCTGCGCCCAACCTATTATTTCGCGCTCTTCAAGACGGTTGACGGCTATATGCGCGTCTACGTGCGAGCGGGCGGCCCGGCCTGGGCGGCTGGAATGAGGAGCGGCCAGATCGTCGATAAAATCGACGGGCGGTGGTGGTGGGATTACGGCACCTATCAAGCGGAGGCGCGTTCGTATGACGGTAAAGCGCATTCGTTTCAGATTCGCGTCGGCAAGGGCACGCGGCAGATTCAACTCGTCGATCCGGTTCTTCCGAAAGAGGTAGAGGCGCAATTGCGCGAATAACCGGCCGATGATCGACCACGAAGAGGACGTGCTCGCGCACGTACGGAGATCGCACGAACGTTACCTCGAAGAGCTCAAGGCGCTCATTGCGATCCCGTCGGTCTCAGCGAATCCTCAGCACCGCGGCGACATGCAGCGTTGCGCGCAACTTCTGGTGGAACGCATGCGCGAGATCGGCTTCGAAGCCGAACTGCTGGCTACCGACGGTGCGCCGTTTGCCTGCGGGCGTTACGGTCGCGATCCGGCGAAGCCGACGGTGCTCATCTACGGCCACTATGACGTCCAGCCTCCCGAACCGTTCGAACTCTGGCTCTCCCCGCCATTTGAGGGCACGGTGCGCGACGGCAATATCTACGGCCGCGGCGCGGTCGACGATAAGGGGCAGGTGCTGATGCATCTCGCCGCGCTCGAAGCACACGTTCGGGTGCGCGGCGATCTACCGATCAACGTCATCCTGTTGGTAGAAGGCGAAGAAGAGATCGGTTCGCCGAACTTTGAAAGCGCGCTCGAGCGCTACGCCGACCGCTTTCAAGCAGATCTCGCCGTCATCTCCGATACGGCGGTCTACTCCGAAGATACGCCAGCGTTGACGACCTCGGTCCGTGGGCTCGTCCATTGGGACGTACGGGTGACCGGCCCCAGCGAAGATTTACATTCGGGCTATTTTGGCGGCCTCGTGCGTAACCCGATCGAAGCGCTGGCGATGCTGATAGCGTCGCTCAAAGACGAACACGCGCGCGTCCTCGTTCCTCACTTCTACGATGGCGCGCCCGAGCTCGACGAATCGATCGAGATACAGGTCCGTGGGCTCGCCTACGACGAGAATGCGTCGGCGGCCGAGCTCGGCGTGCCACAATTATGGGGCGAGCGCGGCATCCATCCGCTCGCGCGCATGTGGTATCGCCCGACGTTGGAATGCAACGGTATATGGGGCGGCTACCAGGGGCCGGGGCATAAGACGGTGATTCCATCGTTTGCGTGCGCGAAACTTTCGGCGCGTCTGGTCGGCGCGCAAGATCCACTCGTCGTTCGCGATGCGGTTAAGAGCTATTTGCTCGCTCGGGCGCCCGCCGGGGTGCGCGTGCATGTCGAAGATGAAGGCACCGCGCGAGCGGTGCTCATCGGTCGCGATCACCCGGCCGTCGCCGCAGCCTCGAAAGCGATGGAGCGTGGTTTCGGCAAGGCGCCGGTCTTTATCGGTACCGGTGGTTCGATCACCCCGGTGGGGAGTTTCGATCGCATCTTCGGGTTACCGCAGGTGATGATCGGCGTCGGGCTCCCCGACGATCGCATTCACGCACCGAACGAGAAGTTCTCGCTCAAGCAGTTCTTCGGCGGTATCGAGACGATGGCGATGCTCTACGACGAACTCGCCGAGAGCTTGCCCGCGCGAGCACGATCGGCACGTTAACGCCGCTGCGTGTCGGGATCGATGTCGGCGGAACGTTCACCGATGCCGTTGCGATCGATCCGCGCGCGCGCGAAGTCGTTGCGCGCGTCAAAGTTCCGACGACGCATGAAGCCGCAGATGGGATTGCAAGCGGAATCCGTGCGAGCCTGGAGCGATTGCTCGCTCTCGGCATAGCCCCCGAACGCATCGCCTTCGTCGCGCACTCGACCACGCAAGCGACCAACGCGCTCCTTGAAGGCGATCTCGCCCGCGTCGGCATTCTCGGGTTGCTCGAAGGTGTCGGGACGATCGCGCGCATGCAAATGCGCGTTCCGCCCTTCGACCTTGGCGGCCGTTCGTTTTCCCCCGTCTGGGCGTTCGCCGATGTGCGCGACGAACGGGCGCAGCGCGCTAGCATCGCATCGCTGCAACGCGACTACGGGATCGAAGCGCTCGCCGTCTCGCGGGCGTTCGGAGTCGATCGCAGCGCGAGCGAACGTCGCGCGGTGGGATTTGCTCGCGAGTCGGCACTCCCCGCAACGGCCGGGAGCGACGCAAGTTCGCTCTACGGTCTGCGGGCGCGAACGCGTACTGCAGCACTGAACGCTGCACTGCTTCCGCGCATGTTGCGCGCTGCGCGCACGACCGCACGGGCTATGCACGCGGCCGATATTTCTGCACCGCTGATGGTGATGCGCAGCGACGGGGGTGTCATGACGATTGAAGAGATCGAGCGGCGACCGCTCGCAACGCTGCTTTCGGGCCCGGCAGCGGGGATCGCCGGAGCGTTGCTCTACGAGAACGTAACCGACGCGGTATTCATTGAAGTCGGCGGAACGAGCTCCGATTGTTCGGTGATACGGAGCGGGCGCGCCCAGATGCGCCCGGGGCGTATCGGTGCGCATCGCCTGCTGCTGCGAACGCTCGACGCGCGAACGTTGGGGGTTGCCGGTGGGAGTTTAGTACGCGTGGTACACGGGCGAGTTGCAACCGTTGGGCCGCGCAGCGCCCATATCGCCGGCTATCGTTACGCGGCGTTCTGTACGCCTGAGGATTTGCGTGGGGCCCGCATCGCTGAGGGTGAGGTGCTGGCGTTGGAGGGATCGGGGGGCTCTCCAATTGCAATCACGCCGAGTTGCGCGGCAAATTATCTCGGCGACGTTCCCGATGCTGCCTTCGGGCGCGGCAACGATGAGGCGCTGCGCCGTGCGTTCGCACTCGCCGCTGCGGCATACGGCATGCAGCCCCAGGAACTTGCTCATGCGGTTCTCGACCGAGCGGTCGAAGGCATCGTGCCGACGATACGCGCGCTCATCGCGGAATACGAGCTCGACAAGCAACTGCTCGAACTCGTCGGCGGCGGCGGTGCGGCGTACGCAATCGTGCCGCACCTGGCGCGAACGATGAACCTCCGTTTTCGTATCGCGCGCGATCATGAAGTGATCTCGCCGGTCGGCGTCGCACTCGCGCTGGTGCGCGATAGCATCGAGCGACAGATCGTCGATCCAAGTGTGGAGCAACTCGCGCGCCTGCGTCGCGAGGTGAGCGACCGAGCGATCGAGAGCGGTGCCGACCCTGCCGATATCGAGGTGGAGATTGCGCTCGATCCGATCCGCAATCGGGTGCTCGCAACGGCGGCGGGCGCGATCGGCGGTGCGGTCGCCCTGAGGGCGAGCGCGGGGGAAGAAGCGTGCGCAAGCGCCGCGGCGGCGAGCCTTGGAGTGGCGGTCGATGCGCTGGAACGGATCGAGTTGAGCGACGAATTGCTCGGCTTCCGCCACGCGCGAAATTTGCGCGTCGTGGATACCGGCGGCGTGATTCGCCTCGCGACTCCGTTTGCGCGCCTGCTGCGCTGCCGCGTCGCCGACGTGGAACGCTTGGTCCGCGAGGGGATCGACGCGACGACGCGCTTCGGAGATGTTGGCCGCCGCTTGCCCGACATCTATGCGTTGCGCCGCGCTAGAGTCTCGGAGTTGCGCGGATTCGGCGACGCCGAGCGGATCGTCGCGTTATTGCGCGATGAATTTCGCGGATGCGAAGCAGAGGAGCGCGTCGCTTTTATTTTCGTGCGCGCCGAGCAATCGTAGCCGACGCGCACGATCTGGTTGGGAAGGCTACGCCCTCGGCGCAGAGCCCTCGTTGATGCCGACGTGGCTGTGCGAACGCCCGTAGAGAAAGTAGACGCCCAGCCCGATGATGAGCCAAACGATAAACCCGAACCACGGTAGCGGGAGCCAGAGAATACGCGGAACGGTGGTATCGACAAATGGTGCAAAGAGAAGCAGGGCCGCGAGAATCGCCGAGGTGATGGGGACGATATAGGGGCCGAACGGCACGGAGAAGCCCTTCGCTTCGGGATAGAGCTTGCGTAAAATCGGCACCGAGATCGAGACCAAGACGAAAGCTGCGAGTGTACCCATATTCGTTAGCGAACCAACCACCGAGATCGGGGTAAAGGCCGCTATGAGCGCGATGAAGATGGTGAACATCGCCGTCGAGGTCGCCGGCGTGCGCAGGGTCGGATGAATTTTCGAAAAGACCGCAGGAAGCAGCCCGTCGCGCGACATCGCGAAAAAGACGCGCGTCTGCCCGTACATCATCACCAGCAAGACGGTGGTGAGGCCGGCGATCGCTCCAATGGAGATCACCAAGCTCATCCAACCGGGAAGCCCGACCTGTTCGACTGCGTAGGCGACGGGTTGTGGAACGTTGAGGTGGGTGTAGTTCACCATGCCGGTAAGGATCGCGGCGACGATGATATAGAGCACCGTACAGATCGCCAGGCTACCGACGATGGCAATCGGCATATCGCGTTGCGGATTTTTCGCCTCCTCGGCGGCGGTCGAGACCGCATCGAAACCGATGTAGGCGAAGAAAACGAAGAAGGCTCCGAAGAGCGTCCCTCCCCAGCCGAACGGGAAGTACGGCACCCAGTTTCCGGTATTGACGTGAGCGAATCCGATACCGATAAAGAAAAGGACGATGGCGACTTTCACGGTGACGATAATTGCATTTACCAGCGCAGATTCACGCGTACCGCGGATCAGCAGCATGCCGATGAGGCAGATTATGATAAAAGCGGGGAGGTTCATGATCCCATGGATCGCTTCGCCTGACGGCCCGGTGTCCCAGTAGTTGTGCTGCCATGCAGCGGGGATATTCAAGCCGAAATGGCTGAGAAAGTTTGTGAAATACCCCGACCAGCCGATGCTAACCGTGGCCGCACCGAGCGCATATTCTAAGACGAGATCCCAACCGATAATCCAGGCAATGAATTCGCCGAGCGAGGCATACGCAAACGTATAGGCGCTGCCGGCGATTGGGATACGGCTTGCGACCTCGGAGTAGCAGAGGGCGGCGAAAGCGCTGACGATTCCGGCGATGATAAACGAAACGGTGAGCGCCGGGCCCGAGTACTTGGCGGCGGCGACGCCGGTCAACACGAAAATGCCCGTGCCGATAATGGCGCCGATGCCCATCGCGGTTAGGGCGCCGGGGCCGAGGGTTTTCTTAAGAGCGGTTTTTTGATCGCCGGCCTCGGCCAAAAGGCGCGAGAGCGGCTTGACTCGTTGTAGCAGCATGAAGGCCCTCAATACCCGTTCGAGGCGCTTTGACCTTGTTTTGCTTCCCCAACGAGCGTGCGGCGCCAGGGAGCCCGCCCCGAGTTGGGAACTCCCGGAACGATGGAGCGCTACGACACGATCGTCGTCGGCGGCGGGAACGCCGGCTGCGCCGCCGCAATCGCCTCCGCCCGTCACGGCGCGCGGACCCTGTTGATCGAACGATACGGCTTCCTCGGCGGCACCGCGACTGCGGCGATGGTCGGCCCCTGGATGACCTTTCACTCCGGCGCGACCCGTATCGTCGGTGGGATCGCTCAGGAGATCGTCGTGCGTTTGCGAGCGATGGGCGGCTCGCCGGGGCATCTCCACGACAGTTCGGATTACGTCGCCACCATCACGCCCTTCGATCCCGAACTCCACAAAGCGCTGCTCTTTGAGATGATGGTCGAGGCGGACGTCACCCAGCTCTTGCACGCGTGGTTTCTCGCGGCGATCCGCGAGGGGGCGCGCGTCGTCGGCGTACGCGTTGCGACGATCGGCGGCGAGCTCGAGTTTTTTGGGACGACGATCGTCGATGCGACCGCCGATGCACTCGTCGCGCACTCCTCAGGCGCTGCAACGCAGCGGGGTGACGAGCGTGGGCGCGTTCAGCCGGCCAGCTTGATGCTACGGATCGGGCCGGTCGACGGCAACGCACTCGCGGCATATTTGCGCGCGCATCCCGACCAGGTGCGCAGTTCGTTACCGGTGGAAGATCTACGCCCCGAAAATCTCTCGGCGGTCGCCGGGCTCTGGGATCTCTGGAATCTCGCGCGCGAACGAGGCGACGTGACGATTCCACGCGACATCGTTTCGCTCTTTGCCTCACCCTACCCTGACGAAATGACCGTGAATATGTCGCGCGTTCTGGATATCGATCCGCTCGATGCGTTCGATCTCACCCGAGCGGAAGTCGAGGCACGCCGACAAGCTTCGGAACTCATTCGCTTCTTCAACAGCTACGTTCCGGGCTTCGAGCGCGCACGCATCCTAGCCAGCGGCGCGCAAGTCGGCATCCGCGAATCGCGCCGGATCGTCGGGCGCTACACCCTCACGCGCGAGGATGTCGTCGCTGCAAAAAAGTTCCCCGATGCAATCGCGCGCAGCGCCTACCCGATCGATATTCACGATCCATCCGGAGCGGGAACGATCACGCATCGCGTCGCCGAAGGAAGGGCCTACGAGATTCCGTTTCGTTGCCTGGTTCCCGAACGCATCGAGGGGCTCTTGGTCGCGGGGCGTTGCATCTCGACGACGCATGAAGCATTAGCCTCTGCACGTTTAACGCCGACGGTGATGACTTTAGGTCAAGCAGCCGGAACTGCGGCGGCACTAGCGAAGAAGAGCGCGCGCCCGGTCGGAGATATCGATATCTCCGTGCTGCGCGCTGCGTTGCAAATCGATGGAGTCGACTTTGGGGGATCGTAAAAAATGAGTGAAGCACTGCGCCGCGCACGTGCGCTTGGAGTCGCCGTAGAGTTTGCCGATCTCGGCGAATGGGGCGTCGACGAGTTGCGCTCGGAGTACGACCCGGAGGGGCCGACGATTCGCGTCAACCTGCGTATCGCCGAACATCTCCCTTCCGGCGAACTCGGCGAATTTATTTCGCTCGCCGTCGGACACGAACTCTACCATCATCGCGAACGCATCGGCGAGACCGCTCGGCTTGAGAATCGCGCTACGCGCGAATTCGCAGCGAACGAATTTGCACGCTCGCTGCTCGCGCTCGACTGAAACGGCGAACCGATGCGTCTCGTCGCCGGGATCGATGTCGGGCAGAGTTCGACGAAGGTCGTCCTCGTCGACGAGAGCGGCACGCTGCTCGCCCGAGCGAGCGGTGGAGCGGGTGACGAATTGGGGCTGGGGCCCGCGTCGACTCGCTTGCGCGCTGCCGTCGAAGCGACGCTCGCAACGGCAATGCAGCGTGCCGGGCTACCGAAGTCGAGGCGGATCGATAGCGCAGTCGTCGGGATCAGCGGCTTCGAGGGCCAGTTGCAGGGGCGGCCTCCGCGTATCGCCGCCCGTCGCCTGCGCTACACCCACGATTCAGAGAACGCACTCGCCGGGGCGCACGCCGGCAAACCCGGGGTCGCGGCGATCGCCGGGACGGGTTCGGTCGTCGTGGCGCGCTCTCGCGACGGGAGCGAGGCACGCGTCGGTGGACACGGGTATCTCTTCGGTGACGATGGCTCCGCCTTCGGGCTCGCGCGCGACGCATTGCGGGGGGCGCTCGTCGCAGCCGACTACGGCCGAGGGAGCGCGATAGCTGCCGCTGCCGAACGGCATTTCGGATGCTCGGTCGCGGCATGCGCTCGAGGCGTTTATGGCGGCGCGATATCGCGGGCTGAGATCGCGGCATTCGCCCCCATGCTGCTCGCCTGCGCCCGGCGGGGCGATCGCGCTGCGCGCGCGCTGCTGCGCGCGCATGCAAGCGCGCTCGCCGAGCAGATTCGCGCCGCGGCGCGCCTCGTGCGGATGCGCGCCCCCGACGTCGCCATCATCGGCGGCTTGGCGGAGGAGGTAACCTTCGAGCGCGCAGTCCGCAGCGCGCTTCGCGGGATCTTGCCCGACGCACGCTATCGCGCGCCGATCTACGATGCCGCGCTCGGTGCGGCGATTCTCGCATTCGAGCAGGCGGGGATACGCATCCCGGAGGGGATGGGGCGGTGAGCCTGCTCGAAACGCTGCGCGGTGCGCTCATCGTCTCGGTTCAGGCGAAGCCCGGGAGCGCGCTCGACGACGCCGAGGTTATCGCCGCGATGGCGCTTGCAGCACAAGAAGGTGGGGCCGCAGGGCTGCGCATTCAGAGCGCGGCGCACGTTCGTGCGGTGAAGGCAAGGTGCTCCCTTCCGATTGTTGGGTTGGTGAAGCGAGAGTATCCCGGCTTTGCTCCGTATATCACGCCGACACTGCGCGAGGTCGAGGAGATCCTCGAAGCGGGTGCCGAGATCGTGGCGTTCGATGCGACGATGCGCCGACGCCCCGAGGGAACGACGCTCGAAGGAATCCTCGCGAAGATACACCGGGCATCGCGATTGGCGATGGCCGATTGCGCGACTTTTGAAGATGCGCGCGCGGCGCATGCACTCGGAGCGGAGATTCTCGCCGGCACGCTCTGCGGATATACAGCTGAAACGAGGGGGACGCCCCTCCCAGCGCTCGCGCTCGTCGCGCGCATCGCAGAGCTCGGAGCCTTTACGATCTGCGAGGGTGGGGTCGGCAGCCCCGAGGCCGGCGCGCAAGCGCTCCATGCCGGGGCCGATGCCGTCGTCGTCGGCACCGCCCTCACCGGGCTTTCGGCACGCGTCGGGGAGTTTGCGGCAGCGCTGACGAAGTGAACGGCGAGGGCACGCTGACCTCTAAAGTCGGTGCGGAAGCCTCTCGCTCTTTCTATAGTTGAGAATAAATCGGGAACGATGGAAGAAGAGCGTCTCCGAACGATACATCGTGAAAGGATAGCCGGTGGTTGAGAAACAGTCCAGCGTGAAGGGCCTCGGTCCGGGCTTTTGGCCGTTCACGGCCTTTCTTGCGCTGCTTGCGATTGCGAATTCTTATTTTTGGGCGGTGACGCCGCTCTCGCGCTGGATGCCGACCGCGGTGACCGTCGCTACCGAGATCGACGAACTCTTCCGGGTCTTTCTTGCCGTCGGAATCAGCCTCTTTATTTTTATTCTCGGCTACGCGGTCTTTTTCTCGATCTCGTTCCGGGCGCGCAAAGACGATCCCCCCGATGCGCTCGGCGTACAGATTCACGACAACCATAAGCTCGAACTCTGGTGGACCGTTATTCCGACTATCGCGGTTATTTTAATTTCGTGGGCGAGCGTGCGCGTCTGGTTCCCGATCCAAATCGCCTCTGCTTCAACGCCCGCCGGACTGGTCGTCGAATCGATCGGGCACCAGTGGTTTTATACCTTCCGATACCCCGGCATCAACGGTGAAGTGACGGGGAACATGCATCTCCCCGTCGGCGAACCCGTCACCTTAAATGTAACCTCCGAAGACGTCATTCACTCGTTCTGGGTTCCGGCGATGCGGTTGAAGCAAGATATGGTGCCGGGTCTCGTCAACGTGATGCGCTTCACGACCGATCGTGTCGGCCGCTATCGAATCATCTGTACGGAGTTCTGCGGCGTCAACCATGGACTGATGAACAAGCAGCGTCTGATTATCGAGCCGAAAGCACAGTACGAGGCTTGGTATCACCACTGGCAAATAAAGAACGCAACTGCGAGCAACGCTTTGCCGCAAATTTCATCGGCGCCGATCGATCTCAGCGACGGTTCTGCCGCCGCCGGCCAGGTGCTCTTCACTCAGAAATGCTCGGCCTGTCATGCGATAGGCCCATTCTCGCAGCGGATCGTCGGCCCCGGGCTCAAGGGCGTACTCCACGACCCGGCGCACCCGAATCTGCTTAGCGGCAAACCAGCGACGCCGGCGAACGTCGCCGATATCCTCCAACATGGGCTGCAGGGCTCCTACGGCCAGATGCCCACCCAAGTGCAGAACGCGCTTACCGATAAAGACATCGCAAACCTCGTAGCCTACCTCAACTCGTTGAAGTAGCGGGAGTAAAGATCATGGCAATAGCAGCAACCCACGTCGGCGGCGGTATCGCCGATCACGTCCACCCCGAGCCGCAGGGCTTCATCCGGCGGTACGTCTTCTCGATCGATCATAAAATCATCGGAATACAGTACCTCATCACCGGCTTTATCTTTCTCGTGCTCGCCGGTCTTCTCGCCGAGGTTATCCGCACGCAGCTCATGAATGCGAACGGCGGCTTCGTCAGCAATAACACCTATAACGAAGTCTATTCGATTCACGGAAGTGCGATGGTCTGGCTCGTTGTTATTCCGCTCATGACCGGCGCCTTCGGCAACTTCGTGATGCCCTTGCAACTCGGCGCGCGCGACGTCGCCTTTCCGTGGCTCAATATGATCAGCTTCTGGATGTTTCCGGTCGCCGGGTTGATGCTCTTTAGTTCGTTCCTGATGGGCGCTCCGGTCGCGGGGTGGACGGAGTATCCGCCGATGTCGCTCCAAGGCGAAGCGGGCACCTCGATGTGGTGTGCGGCGATCTTTCTCGTCGGCGTGAGCTCGACGTTGACCGGCATGAATTTTATGGTGACGATCCTCAAGATGCGCGCGCCGGGGATGACGCTCACGCGGATGCCGCTCTTCGTGTGGGCGCAGTTGGCGACCGCACCGCTCTCGATGGTCGCGACTACGGCGCTCGCCGGTGCCCTCGCCGCGCTCTTTATGGAGCGGCAGTTCGGCGTCCCGTTCTTCGACCCGACCAAGGGCGGCAGCCCGTTGCTCTGGCAGCACATGTTCTGGTTCTATTCGCATCCCGCCGTCTACATCATGATTCTCCCGGCCTTCGGCATGATCTCCGAGATACTGCCGACCTTCGCGCGAAAACCGATCTTCGGGTATAAAATGATCGCCTTTTCCTCGGTGACGATCGCACTTGCGGGCTTTACCGTGTGGGCACATCACATGTTTACGTCGGGGCTCGCACCGTTCATGCAGTTGCCGTTTATGATCATGACCTTCGTGATCGCGGTGCCGACCGGCGTGAAGATCTTCTCGTGGATCACGACCCTCTGGGGCGGAAAGATTCATTTCACCAGCGCGATGCTCTTTGCGATCGGTTTCGTCGTGCTCTTTGCGCTCGGCGGCATCACCGGCGTCTTTCTGGCTTCGGTTCCGACCGATCTCCATCTCCACGGCACCTACTTTGTCGTCGCACATTTCCACTATGTACTCGTCGGCGGAAGCCTCATGGGTATCTTTGCCGGCTTCTACTATTGGTTCCCGAAGATGTCGGGGCGCATGATGAACGAGACGCTCGGGAAGTGGCACTTCTGGCTCTTCGTCGCCGGCTTCAACGGCACGTTCTTGCCGATGCACTGGCTTGGATTTGAAGGGATGCCGCGGCGCGTCGCCGTCTACGACCCACAGTACCAGTTCTGGAATCGCGTGGAATCGGTCTCCTCCTACGTGATGACCATTGCGATCTTGCTGTTCTTCGTGAACATTCTGGTGAGTTTACGGCGTGGAAAGAAAGCCGGCCCGAACCCGTGGAAGGCGCGCACGCTCGAATGGCAGATTCCGTCGCCGCCGCACTACTACAACTTCAAGCATGTACCGACCGTCTACGGCCTGCCGTACGATTTCAGCGAGCCGCTTCCATATCGCGGGCTCGACGACGAACTCAACGATGCTCCAGCACCGGTTCCGGCCGGCGCACATTGATCGCGTTTCCTAAGGAAAGGTAGTAACGGTGGCAGTCGCCTCACTTCCCCATCAGCATGCCGAGCACACCGAAGGCGGCGTCGATCGTTTTTACGAGGAGACGCGCGACCTTCGGCTGACGGGCTTCCTGTTTTTCCTGTTCAGCGATGTCGTGCTCTTCTCGTCCTTTATCTTTGCGTATCTCTACCTGCGCAATAGCGGGCAATCGTGGCCACCGCCGGGAATCGCACGGCTCGACGTTGCGTTTGCCGCCTGGAACTCCGTCGTGCTCTTCGGCTCGGGGGCGACGATGCATTATGCGCTTGAGAACTGGAAGCACGGCAACTTCAATAAATACGCAGGGTCGCTGATCGCGACGATCGTGCTCGGCATCGCCTTCCTCGGCGGCCAGGCGTATGAATATACCCACCTGTATTTTGTCGATAAAGTCTCCTGGGCGGGAAGCGGAATCTTCGGAGCCTCGTTCTTTACCCTGACCGGCATGCACGGCTTCCACGTCGCCGTCGGCGTCGTCTACCTGACGGTTCTTTTATTGCAATCGATCCATGGCGTCTACACGAAGGACAAGTACTTCGGCCTTACCGCCGGTACGTTGTACTGGCATTTCGTTGATATCATCTGGGTCGTCCTTTTCTCGATCTTTTACCTCATTTAAGGAGCTGCGAACGTGACTGGTGCAATGATTGCCAACATCGAACGAGCCGGCGCCATCGCCGGCGGCATCGTGGTGTTCTTCGTCTCGGTCGTCGCGCTAAAGAACGACTGGAAGACTCCTGGGCTCGACAACCAGTTCTTTAAAGTCATGTTGGCGCTTTTGGCATTTGGGGCGCTTCTTGCGCTGCTCGCCGGTGCGCACGTGCTCGGTAACTTTGGGAAGGCGGCGTAAGACGATGCACGAGAGTCGCGAACCGATCGATTTCTCAACGATTCCACAATCCGGAGGCATCCCCAAGGCCGTGATTGTGCTCGCTATCGTCGGAGTGCTTGCGGTTTTTGCAATCGGCACGGGTGTGGTGATGAACGCCGGCTTCGGCCATGTTTGGCCCTCGCTCGAATCCTTGCGAATCGATCTTTCGAAGGCGTTCTAATCGCGTCGTGGCGCGATGCCGATCGCTAACCACGGGAGCTCGCCGTCGGGCAGCACGCCGGTAGCGACGCCGTCGATGCGATGAATGCCGGCGTATCGTGAAAATTCGAGGTGCGCGGGGATCATAGCGGGCTCCAAAGTTTCGCTTCCGAGGAACTCCCACTCACATGCAACGCTGCGATCCTCGAAGAGCGCGGCAATATATCCCGATGCTTCCTCGCTCGAACGCTCGTCGGGGCCGCGATAACGAACGTAGCCATCGAGTATGTAGATCGGCTTAAAGGTTTGGAGGTAGGCGATAAACGGTGCGACAAGCACGGCGATGAAATACGCTGCAAATGCCACCGCGCCGACGCCGAAGATCCAGGCGATTTTAATGAGATCGCGGTCCGATGCGACGTGCTGCGATCGCCAAACGATGCCCCAGGTCAGGAAGCCCATGAAAAGCATACCCAAGAACGGCTCGACGGCGATCGCGAGCCTCCCGCTCAAGCCCCGCCAGACGATACGCCGCTCGCGCTCGGTCCACGCGCGGTGCGCCAAATGACGGTTGTTGCGGACGAACCGCGGAGTGCGTAGTTGGGACATAGGCTCTCTATGAAACAGGCGCAGCCCGCTCGACGATGCGCTCGAACGGAATTTTTGCCGAGATCGCGCCGAAAATGCTGCAGCGTTCACCGAAACGCGTCTCGATGAATGCATCTGCGACCTCTTGGGGTGAGGTACGGAGCAACAAGGCCGCCTGCCAGAGTAGCGCCAACTGCTCGACGAGCACGCGCACGCTTCCTTCGAGATCCTCCGGGGCAGCCGAGAGATAACGTTCGACGAGCGCGAGCGCGTTGCGTACCCGCGCGTCGTTACGAATCGGTTCGTACTCCGCTCGGAGCGCTTCGATACTATCGGGTTCCTTGCGCAGCACGCGCAGAATATCGAGAGCGTTGATATTTCCCGATCCCTCCCAGACCGAATTGACCGGCACCTCGCGATAGAGCCGCGGCATCATCGATTCCTCGACATAACCGTTTCCGCCGAGCGCCTCGATCGCTTCACCGACATGGGCGACCGCGCGCTTGCAGACCCAGAACTTTCCGATGCCGGTTCCGATGCGCTTTAACACCGCCGCACTGCGGTCGCTCTCCGCTGCATCGGCGAGATCGGCGAGCCGCAGCGCAAGCACCGTCGCCGCCTCCGATTCCAATGCGAGATCGGCGAGTACGTTCGCCATCGACGGGTGTTCGACGAGCGTTTTCCCAAAACTCATGCGATGGCGTGCATGGTGGATCGCCTGTGCGAGGGCCTGGCGCATAAGTGCGGCCGAACCGAGCGCGCAATCGAGGCGCGTCTGGTTGATCATCGCTGCGATGGTGGCGACGCCTCGCCCTTCTTCGCCGACCGCCCAGGCCTGCGTTCCATCGAACTCGATCTCTGCCGAGGCGTTGCTGCGGTTGCCGAGTTTTGATTTGAGGCGTTGAATCGCAAACGTGTTTCGCGTTCCATCGGGCAGAATGCGCGGGAGCAAGAAACAGGTCAGCCCACCCGGTGCTTGCGCGAGGACAAAGAAGAGATCGCTCATCGGTGCCGAGCAAAACCATTTATGCCCGACAAGCGTGTAGAGATTGCCGCCCCCGGAGCGCCCCTGCGGAGTCGCACGAGTCGTGTTTGCGCGCACGTCGGAGCCGCCTTGTTTTTCGGTCATCGCCATGCCGCAGAGAGCGGAGGTTTTCTCGGAGAAGGACGCGAGCGTCGGCTCGTAAGCCCGTGCGGTAATATGCGGTTCCCACTCTGCTGCGAGATCGGGTTGGTGGCGGATCGCCGGGATCGCCGCTGCCGTCATCGAGATCGGGCAGACATGCCCGGCTTCAACCTGACTCCAGAGATAAAACCCGACGGCGCGGCGGAGGTGCGGGTGCGGGCGTGGGTCGGCCCACGCCGCTGCATGCAACCCGCGTTCGGTGGCAACGCGCATGAGATCGTGCCACGCCGGGTGATAGCGCACTTCGTCGATCCGCTCGCCGCGCGCGGTAAATGCGTGGAGTTCCGGGGGAAACTCGTTCGCTAGGCGGCCGCGCTCGATCCAGTCCGCCTCGCCGGCGAGTCGTCCGAGCGCGCGCGCGTCCTCGAGTTCGGCGCCGGGGGCGAGCCGGCGCAGCGCGTCGGTGAGGGCGCGGTCGGTGCTGAAGAGATCGTAGCCCTCCAGCGGGGGCACTTGGTTGAAGACGGTGTGGGTGGGCATTCTTCACCCGTTCGGCGACGCCGGCGGGGGGCCTCGCAAGCGCTCGCTGCAGAGCTTGGTGGCAGCCTCCTAGGCGGAATCCCCCGATGCCGGAACGAGCTCCTTCGCCAGGCTCTCGCGGGCATGCGAATCGAGTTGGCCGGCGAGGAGAAGCGCTAGCACCGCAACGACGACGAAGGCGAAGTACGCCTCGCGAAAACCGGCATCGTGGTTCTGCCGCGCGTCGAAGAGGCCGCCGGCGAGCGAGCCGCCGATCAACTGGCCGACGATCAATGCTTGGCTGAGAAAACCGAGCGCTGTCGAGCGACGGGCGGCGTCGGCGGCGTTGGTAATGATATAACGCGTCGGCGCCCCGAGAAGCGCGCCGAAGCCGAGCCCGGCGACCAGCATTGCAACGATGCTCCAAGCCAGCGAGGTAAAACCGAGGGCAAAGATCGCCAACCCGATCGCGGTACATGCGCTTCCAAGCAGCAGCACGCTGCGGCTGCCGATGCGGTCGAGCGCCTTTCCGGAGATGGGAATGACGACGACGAAGGCGAGCGCACCGAGTGCGGCGATCGCACCCGCCTCGATTTCGTTGCGGTGTTGAGCCGCAACGATGACCGTCGGAACGAAAAAGAGCGAACCTTCGAGTAATCCGATGAGCAATTCAAGCCCATAGGTTTTCGCAAGTTGCGGCGTGGCGAAGAGGGAGAGTGGAACGATGGGGTGCGCGATGCTCCGTTCGAAGAGGACGAAACCAACGAGCACGACGGCGCCCGCGATACCCAGTAACGGATCGAGCGTGGTAATGCCTGCGACCACGGCAAGTAACCCGACGGTCATCGAGATGAGCCCCACCGCGTCGAGCGGCGGGCGAACGCGCGGCGCGGTCGTCGGGACATCGCGTAGTGCTCGGAGGAAGACCCACGCCGCGAGCGGCACGTTCGCGGCAAAGATCCAGCGCCAACTCAGGAGATGGGTGACGAGCCCCCCGATCGTCGGCCCGAGCACCGCCGCTGCGCCCCAGGTCGCGGCCACCGCGCCGAGTGCAGCGCCGCGCTTTTCCAGTGGGATGACGTCGCCGATCGCTGCGGTCGCAACGGGGAATATCCCTCCGGCGCCGAGCGCCTGCAGCGCTCGTGCGAGGAGAAAGACCGGGTAGCTCGGGGCGGCGATTGCAAGCAGCGAGCCTAGCGCGAAGAGCGAGATGCAGGTGAGATAGATCGGGCGTCGGCCATAACGATCGGCGAGCGTCGCTGCCAAGGCAATGCTCGCGACGTTCGCGAGGAGATAGAGGGTAAAGATCCATGCGAGCTCGCCGAGCGGCACGGTGAATTGCCGGGCGATCGCCGGGAGCGCCGGGGAGAGAACCGAGAGGTCGAGTGCTCCTGCAAAAACGCCGAGTGCGAGTGTCAGCAGAAGCGAGCGCGTGCGTATGTCGAGCTTCGGTATCATCGCAGAATGATGCGATCGACGACCATTGCGAGGGACATCAACGCGAGATAGACCAAAGAGTAGCGGAAGAGTTCGCGTGCGAACGCGTTGGTGGTATCGCGTAGCGTTTGGAATGCATAGTAGAGGAAGAGTGCCCCGAGAATCGTCGCTGCGATCGCATACGCAGGGCCGAAGACGTGCAATGGGTAGAAGGCCAGCGACCCGGCGACGAGGACCACGCTGTAAATTGCGATTTCGATGCGCGTTCGGTGCTCGCCGACGACATTGGGGAGCATCGGAATGCCGGCCTTATCGTAGTCGGTCTCCGTCATCAGCGCGAGCGACCAAAAGTGCGGCGGCGTCCACAAAAAAACCAAGACGAAGAGACCGAACGCTGCCGGGGCGAGCGTTCCCGTTACCGCAGCCCAGCCGACCAGCGGCGGGATCGATCCCGCCGCGCCGCCGATCACGATATTCAACGGAGTGCGGCGTTTAAGCCACATCGTATAGACGCCGACGTAATACAGATTCCCGGCGAGCGAGAGCCATGCGGCGAGCGGATTGACGAGTTGAAAAAGGATGACAAAGGCGAGGATGCCGAGCACGACGGCGTACATCGTCGCCGGTACGATCGTGATACGCCCGGTCGGAATCGGCCGCGTCTGCGTGCGCCGCATTAAACCATCGATATCGGCGTCGTAGACGCAGTTCAGAGCCCCGGCTGAAGCCGAGGAGAGCGCGCCGCCGAGGAGAGTCCAGAATATCAACCCTAACGGCGGTATCCCGTGCGCGGCCATCAGCATTGCAGCCAAGGTGGTCACGAGCAGCAGCACGATAATGCGCGGCTTCGTTAATTCGAGATACGCAGAGGCGATCCCGAGCGGGCCGCCGATCGGCCGCGCGTCGATCCCGTCAACGCGCGCAAGCGTCGAACTCACCGTGCGCCCGATTCGTATGGAAATGCGATGCCGCGCACCAGCGAGAAACTGGAGGCACTACAGTATGCGATAAAGAGAAGCGCAGCGTTGGCGGCGTGGGCTTCGCGGAGGTCGGTAGGGAGGCGCAACGCGACGTTCATCAATCCCAGCAGCACTTGCGTGCAGAGCAGTGCAAACCCGATCGCTGCGGCCGTTCGGATACGCCCGGAGCGCTCGCGGAAAAAGACGACGATGGTGGCGATCACCGAGAGAAAGAACGTCAGTGCAGCTAGGGTGCGATGCAGCATCTGCACCTGTTGCGCCGGCTGTGCGACGAGCACGTGCCCCGCGCAGGCTGGTAGCGTGAGGCAGGCGAGCCCGGCACCGCTGGAACTCACGTACGCGCCGACGCACATCGTAACGAACGCTGCAACTGTCGTTGCAACGAGCACCCCGGAGACCGATGCCGCAGCATTTGCACGCGGTGGATTCGCGCGCGCGTTCTCGGGAATCGTCGTGACGACGGCGATGGCAACGAGCGAGGCGATAAAGGCCATCGCCGTGCCCCAATGCAGCACCACCGAGATCGGTGAATTTCCGAGTTTTACCGTCGCTGCACCGAGCAAGACTTGGACGAGAAAGAGCGCGGCTACCGCTGCGATCAACGGGCGTAGCATCGGGAGTTGAGAGCGCAAGCGAAAGGCGAGATAGGCGACGATGGCGACCAGAGGGGCCGTCGAGAACGCAAAGAGCCGATGGCTCCACTCCCAGATCGTACCGTCGGACATCGAGGGAATCAATTTCCCGTGACAGAGTGGCCAGTCGGGGCAGGTCATACCGGCACCGTTAATGCGCGTCCAGCTTCCTAACAGAACGGCTCCAAAACCAACGATGGCGGCAGCGATCGCAAAACGGCGTAGATTCCTCACAGGCTCCCACGATAACCGGGGGCTTGGAGGGGAGCCTATGACAGGCGTCGCTCGGGCCTAAGGCCGCCGCTAACAGTGCTCGGCCGCTTGGAGAATCGGCTGGGCCGCGCTGCTCTCGTCGCCGGCAATAGCAGGCAAGCGACGTTGGAAATCACGCGCCGCGAGCTTCGCCAACTGACTGTCGCTGAGCCCCGTCTGCTCCGACGGGGATTCCTGGCCGTTCCAATAGACCGGACGGCGCCCCGAATAGATGGCGGTCCAGTCGCGATCGATCGCCGGAGTCGTATCGACGATCGTCGGATCGGTCGCGGAAGGGATCGAGTAGTAACCGGTAGTGTAGCGCTGCATGCTCGCTTGCGTGTCGCTGACGCGCATCATGTCGTAAGCTTCGAGCGTGGCGACAAAACCGTCGAGGTCGCGCGCGGTCTTCCGCTGTCGCCCGACCGCGCCGCCGAGCGCGTTTACGAAAGCGACGAGCGCTGCCTTCTCCTTAGGGTCTTTGACCGTTTTTGCAAAATTGAGGATCTTTCCGGTCTCGCGGTCGGCGTCGGCCGCATTGCGCAGGAGCCGCCCGGCGAGATCGGAGAGCGCGTCGAGCCCGTTTCGCCGGTGAATGCTGTTTCCGTCGCTGAGGTGAACGCTGCGCAGACGCGCGATCGTCTGCTGTAAAGTAGCGTCGTTGCGCAAGGCGAGCAAAATTGCAGCGTTGGCATGCACGGCCATCTGCGTACATGGCGTCGTAGCCTTTACGCGAACGATCACCTTGAGAGGCGGCAGCACGGGCCCTGAAACCGGTGCGGGGGAGGGGCTCGGCGCCGCCATGCCGGTCGAAGCGGCGAGCGCGAGAGCAACGATTCCTTTGGCGATCATCGAAGCACCATCCTGAAGCGACATTTGGCGGAATCAGATGTACAGCATGCGCCTCGAACGCAATTTCTGCAAGGGGGGCAGGCGCGTTTCGGACGAACTGATGCCCTCGTGAAGCGTCTCTCGGCCCTGCTGCTCCTATTCATCTTAGTCGGCTGCCGCGATGTCCGCGTGCGTACCTATGCTCAGGGCCGGACCTTCGATGCCGGGCACGGCGACCGGATCGCCGTCATTCGAAGCCGTGCGCAGTTGCGTCGCTACGGTATCGTCGCCCCCGACGTCCGGTTCCGCAGTGAATTCTGCGTGGCGCTCTTGATGGGCCCGCACGACCGCAGCGGCTTTCGTCAGATCGTCGAATCGATCGATGCGGGGCTCCGCCACGTGCGCGTGGTCGCCTTCGAACAGCCGCCGAGCGACGGCGGCGAACCGACGCGCCCATACCGCACCTACACGCTCTGGGTGATTCCCAGCACTGCATACCGCCGTGGTATCCAGGTCGTCGTCGTGACACCGGAGGACCGCCAGGTCGCCGAGACGGTGCTCCCATAATGGTCGCGACGACGAGTTTTTTCTACGACGTTCAGATCGAACGCCGCGGCCTCGTGCTGACCCCCGACGGGCGCAGCGATGCTGCCGAGGGAATGCTCAACCCGGCGTTCGTGCAAGCCCGAAACGGCGAGCGCTTACTCTTTCCGCGCATGGTTGCCGCGGGAAATGTCTCGCGCATCGGGCGTTTTCGCCTCGCGAGCGGATACACGACGATCGACGAAGGCTACGCGCTCGAGCCGACACTGCCGTACGAATTACGTGCCGCGCACGGGTGGGGCTGCGAGGATCCGCGCGTTACCTATATTCCCGCGCTCGACGCGTACATTATGGCCTATACTGCATACGGCCCGCGCGGGGCACGTATTGCGTTAGCGTATTCGCAGAGTGGAATCACCTACGAACGCCTCGGATTGGTGGATTTCGGCGCGGCAGGTTTACCTGACCACGACGATAAAGACGCGGCGTTTTTCCCCGAACCGGTCCTCTCGCCCGAGGGGCATCTCTCGCTTGCGTTCTACCATCGCCCGATGTTGCATCTCTCGGCGGTCAACGGCGTTGCCGCGATTCCGGTCATTCGCGCGATGCCGTACGATCAACGCGAATCGATTCGTATCGCGTACGTTCCGTTCGAAAACGTGAAACGCGATCGTAGTGCGCTGCTGCAGGTGCGCGAATCGGCGCTCGTGCTCTCGCCGGAGGCGGCCTGGGGACGCATCAAAGTCGGCGCGGGAACGCCGCCGATTCGCGTTCCCGAGGGATGGCTCTCGGTCTATCACGGTGTTGACCTGCGGCGAGTCGACGGTATCCATCCGCGTTTCTCATACAATGCCGGGATCGTCGTCCACGATTACGAGCGCCCCCATCGCGTTCTCTATCGCTCGCCTACGCCGATTCTCGTGGCGACCGAACCATACGAACGTCACGGCGTCGTCGATAATGTGGTTTTCCCCACGGGAATCGAGCCGCTGCCGCAATTCGGCGACCGCGCCTTCGACATCTACTATGGAGCCGCCGATTACGCCATCGCGGTCGCGCGCGTTCGCCTATCGCTGCGCGCATGACGATCTCGTTTTTCTTGGCGATCGTCATCGTCATGGGAACGATGATCGTCGTCACGTCGATCGTGCGCTTTCACCGTTTGCAGATTCGCGTGGCCGCTACGTCTGTTCCGGCACCCCCGAAACCCTATCACGATAAGCGCATCTCGCATACCGAGCGCGGAGCCTACGACGCACGCGGTGTCTGGGCGCTCGCCGCGCAGCCGCGTTGTTTCGAGGAGGTCGAGAAAAGCACCGGCTCGGAGGCCTACGTACGCGCGCATCTTCCACCCGACGCGCATCGCTTCGCCTCGGGGCGTACGCTGACGTTCGGAAGTTGCCGTATCATCATCGGTGAGGCGAGCCTCGTGGTCGAACGTGGCAACGAACGGATCTCGGTTCCGGCACCCGCCGAACTCTACCGGACCGCGTCGCGCCTTTTCTTGCTTGCGCGAGGCCCGGGAGGGGGCCCCGAGCTGCGCGTCTATAAACTGGTAGCTCAACCGTGAACGAACTCGAAACACGCGTCCGCGAGCGACGCACCTTCGCGATTATCTCCCACCCCGATGCCGGGAAAACCACGCTCACCGAAAAGTTATTGCTCTACGGAGGCGCGATCCACGTCGCAGGGCAGGTCGCTGCGCGCCGCGCGCGTCGCTCGGCGACGAGCGACTGGATGGAGTTGGAGCGCGAGCGCGGGATCTCGATCACCTCGACCGTGCTGCAATTTCCCTATCGCGATCATACGATCAATCTGCTCGACACTCCGGGGCACCAAGATTTCGGAGAGGACACCTACCGTACGTTGATGGCCGCCGATAGCGCGGTGATGCTTATCGACGCAGCGCGTGGCGTCGAACCCCAGACGAAGAAGCTCTTTGCGATCTGCCGCGAGCGCGGCATACCGCTCTTTACCTTCATCAATAAGATGGATCGCCCTAGCCGCGACCCGCTCGAACTGCTCGATGAGTTGGAATCGGTGCTCGGGATCGCCGCGTTCCCAATGAATTGGCCGCTCGGCAACGGCGAACGTTTCCGCGGTGTCTACGATCGCGCGACGCATGAAGTGCATGTCTTCGAACGGAGCGCTCATGGGGCCAAACGCGCGGCTGTGCAACTGGCCGGCATCGACGATCCCAGCCTCCGCGAACTCGTCGACGAGGCAAGCTATCGCGAATTTATCGACGGCGTTGAATTGCTGGAAGGCGCGGGTGCGCGCTTCGACCGTGATGCATTCGCACGCGGCGCGGCGACGCCGGTGTTTTTTGGGAGCGCAGCGACGAACTTCGGCGTGCAGCTCTTTCTCGACCGCTTTCTCGACCTCGCGCCACCGCCCGGGGCGCGCGCATTTGCCGGTGGGGTCGAGTTGTCGCCCGAGACGCCGCGTTTCTCCGGGTTCGTTTTCAAAATTCAGGCGAATATGGACCCGCGCCACCGCGACCGGATCGCATTTTTGCGGGTCTGTAGCGGCGAATTCGCGCGCGATATGGTGGTGCGCAACGGTCGTAGCGGTAAAGATGTGCGGCTCGCACGCGCGATGCGTCTCTTTGCCGACGAACGCGAATCGCTCGAGACCGCCTATGCCGGCGACGTGGTCGGCCTTGCAAACCCAGGCGTCTTTGCGATCGGCGATGCCGTCTATGTCGGCAGCGAAGTGACCTTTGCGCCGATCCCCTCGTTTGCACCGGAACATTTTGCGAGCGTGCGAAGTATCGATAGTGCCGGCTATAAGTCGTTTGCGAAAGGGATCGCGCAGTTGCGAGAAGAGGGAGCGGTTCAGGTCTTCTATCCGTACGGCTCGATGCGCTCCGAACCAATTTTAGGGGCGGTCGGCGAGCTGCAATTCGAGGTTGCAAAATATCGCCTCGAGGCAGAGTACAACGTCCGCACCCATTTCTCGCGTCTGCCGCACGACACGATTCGGCGCGTCGAAGGAGAGCTCGTCGGCGCAACGCCGCTCCAGCTGGGGAGTGGTTCGATGCTCTTAGAGGATTGGGAGGGGCGCCCCGTTCTGCTCGCCGAGCGTGAATGGAGCCTGCGCCTCATCGAGGAGTGGAACCCCAAGCATCGATTGCTCCCCTTTACGACACGTTTGCAACAGGAGGCAACCGCTTAAATGAAACGCATCATATCGCTCGCGCTCGCCGCGTGCGCGGCGCTCGCGCTCGTAAGCTGCGGTGGGGAGAACCGCTACGAGCGCCTCGCCGATCGCATTACGCAGGCGATGCAGAATAACTCTATCGCGCCGGTACAGAACGACCTCGCGAAGGGCATCAATATCGATCGCGTCCGCGTCGCCGAAGCCGCCGATGCGCTCGCTCCGTTAGGAAAGATCGAATCGGTCAAAGAGGTGAAGCCCTGCGAGCCGGGCGTCCATTGTTTCATCGTCAAGTTTCAAAAGGCAACCTATCGCGAGAAGCTCCGCCTCGATGAAAACGGGAAGATCGTTGCGTGGCGCTACTCCCCGGAATAGAAGCTCTTCGTGCGGCGGCGCGCCGGCTCGAAGGGGTCGCGCACCGCACGCCGGTGCTGCATTCGCGTACGCTCGACGAACGCGTTGGGGCGACGCTCCATCTGAAGTGCGAAAACTTTCAGCGGGTCGGCGCATTCAAATTTCGCGGAGCCTATAACGCGCTCGCCTCGCTCTCGCCCGAGGAGCGGGCGCGCGGCGTCGTCGCCTATTCCAGCGGCAATCACGCACAGGGAGTCGCGCTCGCCGCAGCGTTGCTCGGGATCGACGCGACGATCGTGATGCCGCACGACGCTCCCGCGAACAAACGCGATGCGACGCGCGGATATGGGGCACGCGTAGTCGAGTATCGACGCGGCGAGGAGGATCGCGAAGCGATCGCCGCCGAGATCGTCGCTCGGAGTGGAGCGCTCACGATCGCTCCGTACGACGACCCGCGCATTATCGCCGGTGCCGGAACCGCCGCGCTCGAACTCTGCGACGAGGTCGGCGCGCTCGACGCGCTCCTGCTCTGCGTCGGCGGTGGCGGACTGCTCGCCGGCAGCGCGATCGCGCTCCATGCAAGCTCGCCGAACGCTGCGATTTGGGGCGTCGAACCCGAAGCGGGAAACGATTTTCAGCGTTCGCTCGCCGCCGGCGAACGGGTGAGTATTCCGGTTCCGCAGACGATCGCCGACGGGCTGCAGACGACCTCGCCGGGAAAGCTGACCTTCGAGATCGCGCGCGCGCATGGCGCCCGCATTGCAACGGTCAGCGATGACGAACTCCGTTCCGCGATGAAGTTTGCGTGCGAACGGCTGAAGATCGTTCTCGAGCCGAGCGGAGCGGCCGCGCTCGCAGCGTTGCTCGCCGGACGTATCGATCTCGCTGGGGCGAACGTCGGCGTCATCCTTACCGGCGGTAATATCGACGCGGCGCGCTTCGCCGCCGCGATTTCGTAACGATGCGCGAGCTCCTCGTGCGCGCGCCGCGTTGGGCGCTCGCCCTCGCGCAACTCGCGCATGCCGCGTCGTGGGTGTTGTTGTTCTGGATTGCAACGTCGCAGGGCATCGTGGGGCTCACGCCTGCGGCGATCGCCTGGATCCATCTCGTTGCCTTAGGGTGGATCACCCTCACCGCAGTCGCTATTTTAATCCCGTTGATTCCGGCGACAACCGGCGTTTCATGGAAGGCCCCGCGGCTCCAGCATCTGGCGCTCGTCGGCTTCGCCGTCGGTGCGATCTGCTTTCCGGCGGCGTGGCTCGCCTTCGAACGCGCCGTTCCCGCGCTCGGCAGCATTCTCGTCGTAGCGGCGATCTTCTACGTCGCGCTCGCGCTCTGGACGCTTGCCGGAGCCGCGCGTGGCGAACGCGTCGAGCGTGCGGTGGCGCGCGCGTTCTCGCTCTCGCTGCTGATCTTCGCCGTCGTCGCGATCGTCGGTGCGACGCTCGCGGGAGCGCTTGCGGCAGCGGATATTCCCGCCTGGTTCGGCAACCTCGCTCGCGCGCACGGCGTGCTCGCGCTGTTGGGATGGCTGACGCTGCTGATTTACGGGGTCTCGGCGCGGACGCTGCGGTTGCTTTTTGCGGTGCGCTCGCGCCTGCTCTTCGCGCACGTCGTGGTCGGCACGCTCGGCATGGCCGGCGCGGTCGTGCTTGCGGCCGGCGCCGGTGCGGGCTCGCTCGCGACGATGTGGGTTGGTGCGGTCGCAATGGCGATCGCGGCGGTTGCGTACGCCGTCGATACGCTCGATATCGTCGCTCGCTCGCAGGGCGCGATGGTGGTGCGAGCGTTCGTCGTCGCAAGCGTGCTGTGGTCGCTCGTCGCGGTCGCAATCGGTATCGGTACGTTGCTCGGCCACCACTGGGGCGATGCATTCGGATACGTCGTGCTCGTCGGATGGGTCGGGCAGATGCTCGACGCGCATCTTGCGAGCCTCGCTCGCCCGCTACCGGCGTGGCTCTCATTCGCGGCGTTTCAGAGTGCCGTACTCTATGGGCTCGTCGGATTGCTTGCGGGTTTCGCCGCACCGGTGGCGCTGGCGGCGGCGTTCGGTGCGCTCGGTTGGTGTGCGGCGGTCGTCGCGATCGGATCGAACTATCGCCCCATCGAGTAAAACTCGGCGTTCGGCCGCATATCCATCATTCCGGCCATGCGGTTGGAGAAACCGAAGAACGCGGCGATCGCCGCGATATCCCAGATATCGTTATTGGTGAGTCCGGCGGCTCGGAGGGCGTCGATCTCGGCATCGCTCGCTGCGAAGCCCGGTTCGTTGACGCGCGAGGCGAAGGAGAGAATCGTTCGCAAGCGGTCGCTTAGGCGAGCGCTGCGCCAATTATTCGCGATCTGTTCGGCGAGTGCGGTGTCTTTACCGATGACGCGCAGTGCCGCTCCATGTGCGGTCATGCAGTATTGACAGCGATTTTCGCTTGAGACCGCGACGACGATCGCTTCCCGTTCGAAGCGGGAGAGACCGCTCTCGCCGCGCGATCCCACCTACGATCTCTACCCGTTCCCATGGATGATGCGCTACATCTACGATCTTGGCGGGAGCGATACGATTGCGTATCTTTCGCCGGTGCAGGGCTACGGCAACCTCTATAAGACGCAGGAATGTTTGCCGGCCAATCCGGTGATCGATGCGCGTGCTCCGCTCTCGGTTGCACCCGGCTGTACGTTCCAAGACGTGCGCGGCAGTTCGTTCGATGCACTCGACCGCGCGACCGCGAGCTACGAAGTAGCGTTCGGCAGCACGCCGAAATTGCGAAATACCTACGACGGGCCGGGCGATGCGGGCTTGCTCACGAGCAGCGTGAATGCAACCGGGCAAGCGACGACCATCTCCTACGATGCCGACGGAAAGGTGATCGCCGATACGTTCTCTGATAGCACGCCTGCGCGCAGTTACAGCTACGATCCCGATGGGCACACCGTTGTGGTGAGTTCGCCTGCCTGGGGCACGCAGAATTATACCTACGATGCCGCCGGGGAACTCACGCAAAAAGCCGAACCGGCTGGCGGCGCGTTGCTCGATCCGGGGATCGTGCAGTACGCGTACTATCCCGACGGCGCGCGCGCGGCACTCTCGTTACAGATTCCCGCAGCGGGCATCAACCTACCCAACGCATTTGCGTATAGCTATCGCATCGACGGCCTGCTGCAGAGCCAACGCGTGAACGCCGGCACCGGCGGTACCTACAGCTGGAGCTACACCGCTGCGGGGCGCGAACTCACGCAGAGCGATCCGAGCACCGGCGCCACGATGACGGCAAATCTGCGCTATCTCTCGGGGAGTTGGTCGACCTATCCGATGACTTTCGGCCCGCGCACGACGAGTTATAACGCCTACGGGCAGGTAGCGAGCATCACCTATCCCACCGGGTTTACATCGCAAAACTACAGCTACGATGCACAGGGCAACGCCTTAGCCTATCGCACGACGGCTCCGAGCATCACCGCATCGACCGGGCAGCCGGCCTACCCGGCGGCGTGGACGAATCGCATTTTTGCCTATACGACCCGCGGCGAGCTCGCGGGGGAAGGCACGACGCAGCCGGGATTGGCCGATTCGTACTTAGGCGATCATTACTTGAGCACGCAGATGCCGACGCCGTGTGAATCGAGTGCGACGGGCTGTCGGCTCTACGGGCTGCCTTCGTCGACCACCTGGAGTGCGGGATCGATGGCGCCGATGGCGTGCAGCCTGAATTGTTCGGTGACGGGAACCGATAAGGTTGCCAACGGGCTCGTTGACGATAGCTTGAAATTCGATGCGCGCAGCGACCAGGTCTTCGCGGGCGGTTCGGCGGGACCAGCGGTGCAAAGCGTCACCTACGATGCCGACGGGCGCACGACCCAGCGCATCGGCGGCTGCCAAATCTGCCAAACGATGCAGCAACCACCGGTGGGAATCTCGCGCACCTACGATGCCGAGAATCATCTCATCAACGAGGAGTTCCTCAGCACCAGCAGCACCGGCGGATACGTCGCTGCAGGAACCGACACATCATTGCAATGGGGGCTCGACGGGCACCCTTCGACGATGGCTTCGTACGCGTACGTGAATCCCAATGCGGTGACTTCACCCACGCAGCGGCAGATACCGCTGTATCCCAATGCATCGCTGCATTGGGATGGCGGTTCGCTGCTCTATGCGGTCAGCGACGTAGCGGGCTCTCCCGCCGCCGCGCAGATAACGCTCTACATCGGCAAGCTCGGCGCCGTCGATCTGCAGCGTTTCACCGGCGGCGCGGTGAGCGCGTTCAAGATCACCACGATCGATCGCGACGGCAGCGGGCAAGAGATTCAGGACCACGCGAGCGATTACTTCAGCGCGTTCGACCCGACAACGAGCGCCTGGATGAAGCCGATCGGAAAATTCGGCATCACGGTCTGCCCGGCATACTCCGGCTCGGGCGGCTGCGTGATCGGTACCAGCTACCTGGCGACTGAGCCGCAGTTCGTGGAACCCGATTTCACGCTGCCGCCGATTCCGATGACGCGCGCCGACGGCTACCAGATGGGCGACGTCACGATCCAAGGTGTACGCGCCTACGACCCCAGCACCGTGCAATGGGTGAGCCCCGACGCGTATGCCGGCACCACCACCGACCCCGGTTCGCAGAAACCGTTCATGTGGAACGGCAATAATCCGGTCGCCTACGGGGATCCGTCGGGTTTCGAAGGGAAATGCGCTGGCTGCCAGGGTACACCAATAAAAGGCCAGGCGAAACATCAACAAAAAGGAGCTCAGCAGCCATCGTATCGGGCGACGCCGTACGCAAAGCTGCAAGTTACCGCTGGTGTATTCTCCGCATCGCTTGTGTTGACGCCAACGGGCGCGTATTTCACGGGAGGGGCCGTGGCGTCGAAAGGGGCCTTGAAAGCCGTTCTTTCAGGAAAGAGCGAGCCGCAGGGCTCATTGATGCTGGGGGTTATTGTCACGCCGCATGGGAAAAAAGCGGGAGATGTTATAAGCGGAGGAAGTATCGGGGGTGGCGGCGGAGATGGATTCGGAGCAGAGGCCTGGGGAAATAAAAATGGGGTGGCTATTGGATTTGGCTTAACCACACCAGGATTCAACCTAATTGACGCCTCATATGGCGTCAAGAAACCGTGAGGTCCAAATGACCGTGCCTTTTTTAATCCTTGCATGTGGGATTGTTTGTTATGCTATTTGGATGGGCTTGTCAGTAACGCGATGTCGATCTAATATCATAAAAACGACGGTTTCTACGATTTGGGGCGGTGTCGCAGCCGCGATGGCCGCCGCAGTGTACTTTCAATCGATTAATTGGATATTTGTTGCGGCAGCCATTTTCCTTGTTCTCGCTGCGATTTTGAAGTGGCTAAAAATTGACCTCAGCAAATGAAAAAGCGGCGCGGACGCGAAAATCGGCGGAGGCATGCATGAATTTCATAATCGCTCTTTATCAAGCCGCTTTAGATATCGACCTTCGATCGGAAGTCCGCGCTGACGTATGGTCCGGTCATTTTTTCGGGTATAACATATTTTATGGGTTGCGGAGCGGAAATTTTGCCGGCCTTGTATCGAATATGCACCATTTTCTTGCCGCAACGGGACAAATCCACAATTTCACAAAAGGAACTGGGCTTGGTCCTGAATCGGGAGCCAAGGATATCTGTGGATTCCCGGCCTAAACGGCCATGAAGGAGATCCCAGATGCGCAAATGGCCCGGCCCCCGATAACGGAAGTTGTCAATACTTCTGAGGCCATTATCGTTTAAGAATTAGTGTGCCTGCGGTTCAAGCCGCCGCATCAAGAGCTTGCGCCGATTTGCGGGGAAAAGCGTGACGGCGGCCTCACACTTCGAGGTTGATCATCTCATGCGGCTTTGCGTTTTGCAACAGCCGTGGGCAGCGTAACGGTGGTCAGTTCATCGT
>Ga0080006_1206131_pt1 | contig 64809 bp, 51 predicted proteins | sample RS3BMetagenome_FD_69209 | JGI IMG/M metagenome (GOLD analysis project Ga0080006, IMG submission 69209) | Ferric oxide microbial mat and aquatic microbial communities from Rainbow Spring, Yellowstone National Park, USA - RS3B (SPADES... ...
TGTTCGTGAAGATACTTGTCACTCATGTAGTCTATTCTAGTCGAAGAAACGCCATTTGTCACCATCCCTACCCCTCTCCCACAAGGAACGGCGCTCTCATCCCCCGCTTAAAAGACGGGGGGTTTCTCGCGCCGGTTGTATAAGCAGCCCTTTTCGCAGGCGCGCGCGACAACTCCGGCGTAGAAGGCACCTTGAATACCGGCGCGGCGATAGAGTTCCAGACAGCCGGCCAGCACGTGCAGGCCCACCTCACGCAGATGCTGACGTTTGCTATGCACGGCCATACGCAAGAGACACTCTGCCGCCAATGCGTTTTCGATCAAGGGTTGCTCTCGTATGGTCAGGCGTCCAATCGCGTGTGCATCGGCGGGGATGTCGAAGAACAGGCCACTTCTCTCATCGAAAAGCTCCTGGCACACATAATGCATCAGGGCAATAGCCGTTTCCAGGTACCATCTGCGCCCCTGCACTTCATAGGCATCTAGCAGAGCGCGCGTTAACCAGACCTGGTCGGTCAACTGGCCGGGGAGGTCTACATACGTATGAGTCGCGTAATGGTAGGCGCAGCCGGTCGGGTGCAACATGTGTTCACAAAGCCAGTCCAGCGCACAGAGCGCCATTGTACGCAGCATGGATTGCGACAAGACCTGCGCCGCCAACAGGTATGAGGAGATCATCCGCGCATTCCATGCCGTATAAATAGTTGCATCAACAGGAGGAGGTGTTCGCGTGGCACGCGAATAAAGCCCTGGTTCATAGTATTCTTCATCAGCGCTCTGGTTGCCACTGAAAACCTTCTTTTGCGGCTGCCAGAGCGTTGTACTGATATAGAGAACCAGCTTACGGGCCATCTCGTACCACTGCGGCTCCCCTGTCTGCCGCGCGGTCAGCAAAACGAGACGTAAGAGCGCGGCATTTTCATCCAGCATTTTCTCTGTATGCGGCATACCCCAATCGCTGGCAGCAGAGTAACGGAAAAATCCGCCCGCCTCTTCATCCCACAGACCACCGTCGCGCATCTGCTCCAGCGAATAGCGCACCATCTCCAGCGCATCCGGCTGACCATGGTCGGCAAGCCACAGCAAGAGTTCTAGCGCCTCGGTATGGGGAAACTTGAGGTGCGAATGAATGGTGAAACCGCCAAAATCGGCATCATATAGTTCGCGTAATACACGCCCGGCCTCCTCCGGCAAACGCAGTAGAGAGTCACGCTCCGTTTGCAGTAACGAATGTGCGGATGCCCGCGTCAGGGGTTGCGAAAGTTGGCGGGTTGAGCGCCGCTCCTGTAGCGCACCAATCTGGGCGTTGATCTCCTCACGGTTCTCACTGTAGTAGCGCCGGATATAGCCGAGGTAATAGAGCATCTGTTTCGGCGGCACATATACCCCTCCCCAGAGAATTTCACCCTCCGGCGTGAGCAAAACGACGCTGGGCCAACCATTCTGATTGTAGCGCTGGTTAATATCCGGGCGCAGGTCGCCATCGACGCGCACAGGTATATAATCGTTATTGATAACGTTAATAATACTTGGCTCGGACAATGTCGTCTCATCCATAATATGGCACCATTGACACCATGTCGAGGTAATCAGCAAAAACACCGGCTTGCCCGCCTGCGCCGCTTCCTGAAAAGCAGCCTCATCCCAGTTACGCCAGCGAATCTGATGGGCGCGATTGGGCCGATAGGAAAAACGAAATATCTCCGGTGTAGGTACAGTCCCCACAGGTTGATGAGAGACGGCGGCGTCGCTCATAGATGCCTCCTTCACAGAAGAGAACAAGGAAAACGAGCAAGATACATTGTAAAACTATAGATAAATATAAGCCAGATATAAACCTGTATTTCGCACCTTCATTCTCTTTCGACCCCTTGCTCTTAACTATACCATGATACGCCTCAGAATTTCTAGCTCCTTCATAACGGGTTATCAGACCAAGCGGGATTAACACAGTAACATTTGCTGTTTTTTGCATGAGCGCGAGACAACCATGAAGATCGCCCCGCATGCTACGCACGATGAAAGAAAGGACACTCACCCTGAAAGCCTGAAAGCCTGATGAATTTGACTTACTATACGCATTGTGCTACACTTTCACAGAGTCCTGGCTCATCATGGTAGAAGTGTCTTGTTTTGGGTCAGCGCCATGAGAGGAGAGATGTACCTCTCACGCAGGGTGTATGGCTATCGCATCATCTATAGAATTGTTCTTATAACAGAAGAAGGAAGGCAGGTTCGGCCTATTAACAGAGATTTTCGGGGGAATGACCGTCAACGTGAGACGCGCGTCAACGAGCGTATTCGGGCGCGTGAGATCCGCCTGATCGACGAGAACGGCGAAATGATCGGAGTAATGCCTCCGGCCCGCGCACTTGACATCGCCCGTGACAGAAACCTTGACCTGGTCGAGGTGGCCGCGAACGCGAATCCACCGGTATGTAAGCTGATGGATTATGGCCGCTACAAGTACGAGCAGGCCAAGAAGGAGAGCGAGGCACGCAAGAATCAGAAGACGATCACCTTAAAGGAGATTCGTCTGCGACCTCGCACCGATGAACATGATGTAGAAGTGAAGACACGCAAGATTCAAGAGTTTCTGGCTGAAGGTGACAAAGTTCGTGTGAGTGTTCAGTTTCGTGGTGCCGAAATGCGTCACCCAGACCTGGGCCGCAAGTTGTTGGATCAGATTGCGGACGCATTGAAGGGCAGTATCACCATTGAACGCGCACCTGTCATGGAAGGGCGTATGATGTCGATGATCGTCTCACGTGCCCCTGGCTGGGAGCCACCAAAGAAGCAGGCAGCGCCTCCCACCACCCATAAAGGGGCTACGCACCAGAGAAAAGAAGATCAGAGTGCAACACCCGCTCAGGCTCCTCAGCAGACTACTACGCCAAAGGAAGTTTCTCAGCCGGGCTAGTTATCTCGCTGAAACAATGCAGTCAGCACGCTCTATGGTTATCCAACGATAACTCTGACACAGCAGCTTTCAAAAAGGTGCAGTTTATAGACTGCACCTTTTTTTATTGCCACGCTACAGATGAAAAAATGCATGTCATTGCTAATGATGCTAGACAGGTTGACTTTTTTCCAATGGCTCACTAAGATAGGATTGTTCCTCTTCTTAATTAATGGTGAATTACTGAGAACGAACACACTCAACATCTTTGCCAACAGTGTTCTAACATATTCATGGAGGCATGCAGTGAATCGATACGACGACCCGCGCTGGTATGAAGAACAATCTCCTGATTCTTCCGGCTCTGCGCACCAACCCCGACCTGCGCAAACACAGGCTTCTTACATCCCCGCTTATACCGGCAGTTTCTCACGGGAATACATGAATCTTCCCCCACCTTCATTCCGTGCCCCGCGACCGCCACGACGTAATGCCGTACAGATTATTGTGGTCGCCGTACTGCTGCTCCTTGCTTTCAGTGGTGGCTGGTTTGGCAATCAGTATTATAGCAACGGCTTCTTTACACCCAGCAGCCAGTCACAAAAATATGAACACCTCTTTCAGGAAGCCTGGAATATCGTCGATCAAAATTATGTGGATCGCAAAAATGTCAATTACAAGAACATGTCCTATAGCGCAATTGAGGCAATGATTAATACATTACACGATAAAGATCATACACGCTTCTTAACCCCACAGGAAGTGCAGACAGAGAATCAGCAACTAAGTGGCTCATATACCGGTATCGGCATCTATCTGGAGCAAGATACAAAAACTGGCAAGCTCATCATCACCTCTCCCATCCCCGGTTCCCCGGCAGAGAAGGCAGGTATCAAACCGAATGATATTCTCGTCGCCGTCAACGGCACGAACGTCACCGGCAAAAGTATCAGCCAGGTCAGCAGCTTAATCGAGGGAAAGGCCGGTACTTCCGTGAATATTACCGTCCAACGCCCCAGCACGAACCAGACCCTAACCTTCCATATTATACGCGCCGTCATTTCCGTGCCGAACGTCGAGTGGTACTATATCGCACAAGATCACATCGTTGACATTCAAATCCTTCAGTTCGCCGATGGCGTCTCCAATCAGTTGAAAACGGCATTAACCCAGGCTAAGAGCATGGGCGCGAACAAGATCATTCTTGACCTGCGCAACAACCCCGGCGGCTACCTGAACGAAGCGATCGATACAGCAAGCTACTTCATTAAGAGCGGCAACGTACTGCTAGAACAAGATAGCAAGGGCAACCGTACTCCCGTCCCGGTCAACGGCAATCCGATTGATACGACCGACCCGATGGTGGTGCTGGTCAATGGCAACACGGCCAGCGCGGCAGAGATTGTCACCGGCGCTTTAGAGGACAATAAACGCGCCGAGGTCATCGGTCAGAAAACCTTTGGTACCGGCACAGTGTTACAACAATTCAACCTATCCGATGGCTCGGCCATTCTAGTCGGGGTACAGGAATGGCTCACCCCCGATGGACAATTTATCCGCCAGAATGGCCTCACGCCACAGATTACTGTCGCGCTCAGCTCTAATGCACAACCACTCACTCCAACAGTGGAGAGCGACAATCATATGACAGAGCAGCAGATACTCAACAGCAGCGATACCCAACTGGTGGCGGCGATTAAGTATCTGGATACACATTAATCTATCATTGTCCGTAGTATGATATGATACGAGGAGAGCAGGGCTGTTGCCCTGCTCTCCTCACTGACACTGACACTGAAACAGGTATCAGGCCGACATCATGGCCTCTTCGCGCGCCCTGGCAGCTTCAGCGCGCTCCTCTTCGCTCATCGGTTCACCCTCTATCATACCTGGCTGAGGACGGCGAGACCTCACAAAGAAGGTTGCGATGATCGCAACTACAGCGAGAGCTGCACTCAGCCAGAAAGCGTCTTGCATCGCCAGAATGGTTGCCTGTTCTTGTACCAGACCGCTAATGACCTGAATAGCTGCTGAATAGGCTGCACTGGCAGACGCACCTTGCGACATCCACAACGCCTGCAACTCCGGCACCAGTCGCCCCAACGGTGAAGCGGGCGTCACCATCTCAGCCAGGTGTGCATAGTGGATAGACGTTTGGGTCTGCACCAGTGTAGCCATCACGGCAACCGCAAACGAACTCATCACGAAACGCGCCGTCGTACTCACCGAACTGGCCTGTGGTAGATCACGCGGGCCAAAGGCCGAAAGAGCCGAAACCAGCAGTGGCTGGAAACAGAAACCCAGCGCCAGGCTACGCACGATCAGCCAGATTTGCACTGTCCCATAGGGCGTGTTGGCACTAAGCCTGGTAAAGAGCCACAAAGCAACGGTAAGAATAACCAGCCCTGGAATAACAACCGCGCGTACACCAATTTTATCGACCAACCGCCCCGCCAGCAGCGATGCAATCATCGAAGCAAAGGCCTGTGGCAACAGCAACAAACCGGCCTGATACGCGGAAAGCCCGCGCAGCTCTTGCAAATAGACCGGTATAATAAACAGACCACCATACAGCGCAAAGGTGACCAGGGCGCTAACAAGCGTACTGGTGCTAAATGGCCCATTGGCAAAGACGCGAATGTCCAACAGCGGCTGTCCTCCATGCCGGATAATAGCCAGTTCTACCAGCGTGAACACGATCAGCATCAACACACCTACCGCCAGAAAACCGACGACCCTCGTTGATCCCCAACCATAGGTACTCACTTCAGACAGACCATACAAAAGCGACGCCAGACCAATTGATGATGTTAGGAACCCAGGAATATCAAATGCTATCCTTGTCGGCGGGCGGCGCTCACGCAGGTAGATAATGCCCAGGAGAATGCCGATAATCCCTATGGGAACATTGACATAGAAGATCAATTGCCAGCCCAGGAAGGTAACGATATACCCACCGACCGTTGGGCCAAAGGCCGGTGCCAGCAAGATCGGCACGCCTAACGCGCCCATCGCCGTGCCGCGCTCTTCCGGGGGAAACTCGCTGTAGAGCAAGGTAATCGCCAGCGGAGACATGAAGGCCCCCATCGCACCTTGCACTACACGGAAAAAGATCAGCGCGGGCAAACTCCAGGAAAGACCGCATAGCGCCGAACCAAGCGTAAAACCTCCCAGAGCAATCAAATAGAGCCGCTTCTGACCCAGGCGCTGTGCCAGAAAGGCCGTCATCGGGGTTGCCACGCCCTGCACCAGGGTATAAGCCGTAAGAACCCATTGCACATCGGTCAGATTGGCCCCAAAAACACTTTGCAAGCGAGGAATAGCAATATTGACAATAGTGCTATCCAGAATGGTCATGAAGATGCCAAAGATAACAACAATTGCAACAATCCACTTATAAGACAAGCCACCCATCGCGCGTGGGGTGGCGGCAGAGATTTGCATAGAAAACTCCTCACCGTTCTTTCAGCCACAAGTTTTGAACGTGTCTTTCAAAAAATGACTAATACGTCATTATATATACACCAACGTCAGGCGGCTGTCAAGCGGCTGAGATTTTCATTTCTTGTGTATTATTTGTGAGTTTGTGCTACAACTTTGTGATGCTTTCGTAACCTCGTCATGCCATACTTATCCATGTGGGGAAAACGCTTACCAGGAGAGGAGAAAAAGATGACACTGCACGAAACTTTACAAATTTGTCTGCTAGCTCTTGATGTGCGCTACCCAGAAGCCACCATAGATATCAACGAAGATGTGCTTGGGCCGCAAGCAGATAGCCCCGATGGCTGGTCGGCACTCGAATTGCTCGATCTGCTCCAGGTCAGCGCTCCTGATCTCTTGCGAGCCAGGGCGTGTCTGCGTATCGATGACCAGGAAAGCAACATCTATCTGGAAGAATACGCTGACCATGTGCCAGCATTCTTTATCCACTGCCGGGGTAAACTTCCCTTGCATCGCAAGCATATACCAGCAGAGATGGTGCTAAGATGAAGGAATCTGGCGCATCGATAACATCAACCGGCATAGGCTCTGCCGCCACCTCTCTAGCATTTAACCGCAGGTTGCCAGTGCGGCCTGATAATACTTGCTGGTCGGCACGTGGCCCAGGTAGGGAGCAATAAAGCTGGTGGCGGCTACTACTTTCTCCAGATCGACGCCGGTCTGAATGCCCATGCCGTGCAGCATGTAGAGCAGGTCTTCAGTGGCAAGGTTACCTGCCGCACCGGGGGCGTAGGGGCAACCGCCAAGACCACCTGCTGAGGAATCTATAATAAAAATACCCATTTGCAGGGCCATCAGAACGTTTGCCAGTGCGGTACCGCGTGTATCATGAAAATGCACGGCCAGCTTTTCTGCCGCTATCTGATCCTGCTCCATCAGCAGGCCAAGTATCTCAACTACCTGATTGGGAGTCGCCACGCCGATAGTATCGCCCAGAGAGAGTTCATCAACCCCCATCTCCAGCAGTGCGTGAGCCACGCGCCGTACCGTTTGTGGGTCTACCCTACCCTCATAGGGACAACCGAAAACCGTTGAGATATAGCCGCGTGTGGCAATGCCCTCCTGCTTTGCCAGCGCAATGACCGGGCGAAAGTTCTCCAGGCTTTGCGCAATGGTAGTGTTGATATTATGCTGCGTGAAGCTTTCGCTGGCCGCTGTGAAGACTGCTATAGAACGCACACCGGCGGTCAGAGCGCGTTCCATCCCTTTCATATTCGGCACCAGCACGGGATAGACAATCGCTGGACGGCGCGTGATACCGGCCATGACCGCAGTGGCATCAGCTAATTGTGGAATGGCACGCGGGCTGACAAAGGAGGTCGCCTCAATCACTGGCAACCCCGCCTCGCTGAGCAGGTTGATGAACTGAATTTTCTGCTCGGTTGGAATCTGTACCTTCTCATTTTGCAGCCCGTCGCGTGGCCCTACCTCGACCACACGCACAGCACGCGGTAAACTAGACAGCATCGTAGTCATCCTTACGCACCTCTAATGCCTGTATAGTGATACCCCACACGGGTATCATACCCCGTTGTCATCTCATGCTTCTCTATATTGATAGTGAGTAGACTCCTCTGGTGGCTTCTGGTGTGGCTCTTTCTCTCGTCCATCATGGCTATAGGAATCCTTTGCGCTTTCACCAGGGGAGGGCAATAGTTTCAGGTCGGCTTTCTGCTGTTCCTCTGGCGCGTTGCGCACCACACGAATCTTAGTGATGCGCCGCCCCTTCGTCGCCAACACCGTTAGTGTCAGTCCCTCAAACTCGATGGTATCACCGGCGTTGGGTATCTTATCGAGTTGGGCGTACATAAAGCCGCCCAGTGTCTCGTAATCCGTATCTTCCAGATTCATATCCATGATGTCGTTGAAATCGGAGATGCTGATTTTTGCGTCAAAGATGTATTCTCGCTCATTGACCTTCTCATACAGGTTCTCTTCACGATCATATTCATCCTTGATGTCGCCCACAATCTCCTCCACCAGGTCCTCAATTGTGACCAGGCCGGCTACCGAGCCGTACTCATCCACGACAATGACCATATGCACACGGTTCTGGCGTATCTCGCGCAGCAGGTCATCGAGCTTCTTTGTCTCCGGCACAAAGTAAGCGGGTCGTACCAGGTCGCGGATAGGGAATGAGTGATGTCCCTCGCGCAACTGTTTCAGCATATCTTTGGTGTACAACACACCAATGATCTCATCTATACCAACACTAGCTTCATAAACGGGGATACGCGAAAAGCCACCCTGCAAGGCTACATCTACTGCCTCGGTCACGGTCGCATTGCTATCCAGCGTCACCATATCGATACGTGGCACCATTACCTCGCGCACAGTGGTATCGGCGAACTCGAAGATGCTGTGAATCATCTCCGTCTCCTCTTCTTCCAGCACCCCTTCTTCCTCGCCAACCGTCACCAGCAGGCGGAGTTCCTCTTCGGTGACGAACGGGCCGGAATGTTTGACCTGGCCACCCAGCAGGCGCACGAGCAGGGAGGTCACGACTCCCAGTGTCCAGACCACCGGGCGCAACAGCCAGGCTGCCGCGCGTACCGGTCCGATCAAGGCACGCGCCCAGCGCAAAGGATTCTGCACCGCTGCCGTCTTGGGAGTAATCTCACAAAAAATCAAGACGACGAGCGAGATAAGAACGGACGAGATCAGCTCACCTAAGGAGGGCGAGAATTGCAGAGCCAGTACCGTCGCCATCGTTGAGGCCACGATCACAGCTACGCTGTTCACAACCAGGATGGTCGAAAGGAAGCGGTTGGGGTCTTTCAAAAGCTGTTCGATCTGTAGCGCGCGCCTATCGCCCTCTTCGACCAGATTCTTCAGTTTGATACGACTAATGGAGGTAAAAGCGGTTTCGGCAGCGGATGCCACACCACAGAGGAAGAGAGACACACAGAGGATTAGCAGTTGAAACCATAATTCTGCATCAAATTGAGGGTTTTGAAAATGAATAGCGGCGACTAAGCCTGCTATAGCAGGGCCGTCCATAGGTGGATTCACTCCTTCTTTTCGCCAACCTCAGCGCTGGCGTCTGGCGAGTCGAGCATGCGGCGCAGGCGGGCCGGAACCCCCACGACCAGGGCATGAGCAGGGACATCGTGTGTAATCACGGCTCCGGCTCCTGTATACGCCCCCTCGCCAACGGTCACAGGAGCAACGAGGACAGTATCACAACCGATAAATGCACCCGCCCCGATGGTAGTGCGGTGTTTCTGCTTGCCGTCATAGTTCGAGGTAATCGTTCCTGCCGCAATGTTGACATGCTCACCCACAGTTGCATCGCCCAGGTAACTGAAGTGATGCATATCTGTCTCCGAGCCAACATAGGAATTTTTTACTTCGCCAAAATTGCCCATGCGAACACCTCGCGCCAGATAGGCTCCCTGACGACAGTGGCTAAATGGCCCCATGCTCACATCATCTTCTAATGTCGCATATTCAACGACCGAATTGCGTACAACACAACGATCTCCAAGCGTGGCATGTTCAATAATACTACCGGGGCCGATACGACATGCCTCGCCGACCCTGGTCTTGCCAAGAAGCATCGTGCCAGGCAAAATAATTGTATCCATCCCAATGGTCACGTCGCTATCAATATAGGTGGTGTCAGGATCAACAATAGTCACGCCCGCGTACATATGTCGCTCCAGTGTGCGACGGCGCAGCAACTTTTCTGCTGCTGCCAGTTGTACACGATCATTGATACCAATTGTTTCATCGTATGATCCCGTGACTGTGCTGATGATGCGGCCCTGCGTGGCCGCGACAGCAATCAGATCCGTCAGATAATACTCCCCAGAGGGATTGCGCGGCAGATCACGCAACGCCGACCAGAGCCACGCCCGCTCAAAACAATAGATGCCAGAATTGACCTCACGAATACGCTTTTGCTCTTCCGTTGCGCGCTTGACCTCGACGATCCCACGCACACGGCCCTGCGCATCTCGCACAATACGACCAAAGTCAGAGGGAAGTTCGGCATAGGCGGTCAGGAAGGTAATGGTCGCGTGACTCGCCAGATGCTCTGCCAGCACAGCGCCCAATATCTCGCTACTTACCAGGGGGGTATCACCATAGCAAACCAGGATTGTCTCCGGCAACGGGTTCAGTTCATCAACAACCTGTTGAGCGATCAGCACAGCATGGCCTGTCCCCAGTTGCTGCTCCTGATAGGCATAGAGACAACGCTCGCCGAAAGCCGCGCGTACCTGCTCTGCTTCATAACCAATTACAACCAGAGGGCGGTGGGTTTGCAAAGAAGAGTATGACGACAAAGCGGAGGTCGAAGGCATTGCTGCAATAGCATCAAGGATGTGTTCCATTAGCGGCTTACCGGCCAATGGTTGAAGAACTTTCGGCAACCTGGAACGCATCCGGGTCCCTTTGCCTGCTGCCAGTACCACAGTCGCATATGTGTTCATTGCAGACGTACAAACCTTTTTCTGTTATTTTCTGGTTGGGGTTTTCCAGACACCTGGACAGCTCACACCAACTTATGGCCGCCCTTGCCCGCTCTAGCGTGGAAACTGGCTCGGGTGCCAGGATTCGAACCTGGGATCGCGGATCCAAAGTCCGCTGCCTTACCGCTTGGCCACACCCGATCATAAACATGATGATCATTTCTACGCACTGCATAGTACAACATAGACGCAGCTTTGTCAACCACGAATTTTGCCCGCTCGGCCCCAGGAATCGCGCAGGGGGCGATGCCTCGCACTCGCGCTTATTTATTTTCGCTCACCAGCCCTTGCGCATCTCTACCAATCTTGTTATACTGAACGTGTTATTACTGTTCAATCATCCCATCAGGTGATCCGTTCGCTCGTTGAGGGCGGCGGATAGAATAGGGAAGCCGGTGCAAGTCCGGCGCAGTCGCGCTACTGTAACTGGTGAGCGCTTCGTTCTCTCGTCTCAGCGACGAAGCCACTGTCCATATGCCGCGTGTCACACCTATCACACGTGCTACAGGATGGGAAGGCTTAACGAAAGCGCGCTTGGAGCCAGAAGCCAGGAGACCTGCCTGAGAGGGTTGCTCATCATCCTCCGCGTCAGAGGAGCGAGCTGGCATGAAACCCGGCATGAGACCCACAAGAGGCCTCACTACCTGATACCGCATACCGGTATATGTTTCCTCCTGCCTCCGACAGACCTCTGGTGATACGTGGAGCGATAGCGAGCATCAATACCTGTTCGGAGGTTACATGATGTATACTCGTGCTATCTCTTCTCGTCTTTTACTCATTTGTAGTTGTCTACTACTCATCCTGCTCGCCGCCTGTGGCAGCCAGAGCAGCACGACGGCAGGCAGTGGCAGCACGCCCGTTGCGACGCCAACCCCCATGCTGGATTTCTACGGCACACCGATTGCCATTCCCCCACAGGCCCCGCAACGAATCGTCTCGCTTGTGCCCAGCACGAGCGAGATACTGGCAGCACTCAATCTACAAAATAAGGTTGTGGGCGTCGATTACTACACTAACTATCCCGCCGCAATGGCCACCAAGCCCAAAGTCTCCAACGCAAACGGTGACTACAACGTGGAACAGATTGTCGCTCTCAAGCCCGATCTCGTGCTAAGTTATGGTGGCGAAACCAAACAGTATGATACACAATTAAAAAACCTCGGTATGGACGTGGTTGACCTACCGCTCTCCAATCTGGAGCAGACACTGCAAGAGATTGACGAGGTAGGAGCGCTAACCCACACTGAAACCACCGCAAAGGCGCTGGTCAGTCAGCTTCAGCAGCAAATTAATCAGATTAAGCATGCAGTAGCGGGCAAACCTGCACCTACGGTTCTACTAGAGGTTGACGATAGTACACCCGGCAAACCTTATGTCTTCGGTGGCGGCTCATTTGGTGACGAGATGGCACAGGATGCTGATGCTATCAATATCTTTCATAATAATAGCAGCAACGGCGGCTACCCGCAGGTGACGGACGAGGCAATTATCAGTGCCAACCCTCAATACATCATCCTTACCGAAGAACCGGCCTACGGTGGCAATCCGGCCCTCGTCTACAAACGCCCTGGTTGGGGTGTGATCGCCGCTGTCAAAGAACATCATGTGTATTATGTCAACGTTGACATCATGCAGCGCCCCGGCCCGCGTCTGGTTGAGGGCTTGCGCTGCCTGGCCCAGATTGTACACCCCGATGCCTTCAGCGGCCCCTTGCCCGCCTATTGCACCGGCACTGTCTAGTACTACGATAGGCGATAGATAAAACCGGGGCCACCCAGCGCCATACCACCATCGACGTTGACGCATAAGTCATTTGCATAGACATAAGGCTCGGTAATGTGCCTGGGGTGGCCCCCTTTGATGAAGTGAATAGGAGTATGCCCGTGAATAATGCGCTGACCTCCGAAGAGAGCAAGGAAGCGACGCGCGAACTCAGTACCAGCCAGTTCATGAGAGAAGGCCCCACGCCGCGCGAACTCTTCTAAAAGCTCCTCCCAGGCCAGCGCATCGCTCCGATGCAGCAACTTCCCGATGGTGGCATTGATCTCCTCCACCGAACGTCCGTACTTGACATAAAAAGGTGCATCGGCATGCACCAGCAAATCATCATCCACATGGGCTATGAGCGGCAAGCTGGCCAGCCACTCCAGGTGTTGATGCGTCAAACCAGCGATGTCCTTGCGATTGCCGCCATTCTGCTTCCATCGCGTGATGAAATTGCTGCCCAGACCCGTCGAGCGACGCCCAAAGCGATAGGCCCCCAGCAAGAGCATCTCATGATTGCCCAGCACCGATGCCACTTTTCCCCCGGCCTGCGCTGCTTCCGCCTGCAAGCGCATCACCAGATCGATCACCGCAATGCCATCCGGGCCACGATCTACGAAATCGCCCACAAACCATAGCACGGCGGAACCTGCTGCCCAATGCAGGTCATTTGTCACCAGACCGGCATGGTGCAGCAGGTATTGCAGCTTTTTTAGCTGTCCGTGTATATCGCCGATCACATAGACAGATGCGTGGTGCGGGGGCGTCTGCATGATCCTCCCTGGTAATCATGATACCTGCAAGGGTCATCACTACACGCTTGTGGGTATCATCACACTACTCATTGCGCGTGCTGGCCCAGAACTCCAGTAGATCGCTCTTGGTTACAATACCTTCTAACATGCGATTATTCATTACGGCAACGGCGGACTGCCCACTGCTGAACAGGGTATAGGCATCACGAGCAGGCGCATCGGCCTCCAACTGTGGGAACGGCGGCCCTTGCACCTGCCTGACCTCCAACAATGTCAAGGGTTCACCGCTGGCAAGACGGCGCAGCAGCAAATCCTCGGTCAGACTACCAACCATCTGCCCATTTTCTATCACCGGTGTCTGGCTAATCCCATAGCGGCGCAGCAGTTCAACGGCATCGGCCACCGAATCGGTGGGGCTGACGCTGACCACCAGGGGCATACTGCGCGTATGATTACGCCGATATGAGAGAACATCGCGCAGAGTGGCCTGCGCGGTTTCTACCGGCATCATCAGGTCATTCTCGCGCATCCAGGTATCATTGAAAATCTTGCTTAGATAGCCGCGTCCAGTATCTGGCAACAGAACAACGACCACATCATCGGGAGTCAGGCGTTTAGCATAGGTAAGCGCTGCTGCCAGCGCGGTTCCGGCAGAGCCGCCCGCCAGGATACCCTCTTCACGCGCCAGACGTCGCGCCCAGTAGAACGAAGTACGATCATCCACACGGATAAACTCATCTACCAGCGTCGGGTCATAATTCTTGGGAAACATATCCATGCCAATACCCTCAACCTTATACGGTTTGGGGGTATCGCCTGAATAGACCGAGCCTGGCGGGTCCGCGCCAATGACCTTGATATTGGGATTCTGCTCTTTGAGGTAGCGCGCCGTACCGGATATGGTGCCGCCTGTGCCGATACCCGCCACAAAGGCTGTAATGCGCCCCGCCGTTGCACGCCAGATCTCCGGCCCGGTCGTCGCGTAATGCGCGGCGGGATTGGCCGGGTTGGAATACTGGTCGGGGCAACAAGCGCCGGGAATCTCCTTCGCCAACCGATAAGCAACGTTTTTATAATACTCCGGCGACTCATGGGTGACACTACTGGGACAGATCACAACCTCCGCGCCATACGCGCGCAGCAAGCTACGTTTCTCCTCGCTAGCCTTATCGGTCATAACAAAGATACAATGGTAGCCTTTGATGGCGGCGGCAATCGCCAGCCCATGACCGGTATTGCCGCTGGTTGGCTCGACAATCGTGCCTCCTGGTCGTAAAAGACCTTCTTTCTCACAATACTCGATCATGGCCGGGCCAATGCGGTCCTTGACACTGCCACCCGGATTGAACATCTCCATCTTCGCCAGCACCAGCGGAGGCACATCACTGGCAACACGATTAAGCTTTACCAGTGGAGTATTGCCGACTAAATCAAGCATAGAGTGATAATAATGCATCTCACCCATCGCAAGGTCTGAAGTTTCGCTCACAAATCTAACCTCTTCTTCCGCAATATCTATCGGACATGCGCCGTTGCAGTGGATTATTTGCTAGCTCGCACACAAAGACGGGTGCGGATACGATAGTATAGCACACCACAAGGCCCGTGAGACTTACCCAGATTACTGGCAAACGAGATAGAGCGACTGCTGGTCTTACATGGGCAATCGTCTTGCCTCGCGGATACACTCTGGATGCGAGCGCGCTGTTTCGCACCCGCCCGCTTGCCAGTAATTGTCAAGGCGCAGGGATAATTGAGATGATCTTGATCTCATCCACAGAGGTGGGAAGATGGTCGCTACCGAAGGGAAGGCGAATCTGCACTGCTCCGACACCGATTTGCGTATTTAGATAGGCCAGAGCCGCATCTCTGGTAGCGCCTTTGATCATTTGTCGCCACTGCTCGATCTCTTGCTCGGTGAACACATATACCCAGGTGCCACGTGCGGAAATATCTAAGAAGGCCAGACCGTTCGCCTGTTGGCTTTCAACATGCGTCGAAAGAATTACCGGTGTTCCCTGGAGTTGATAGGCCGCACCGAGAGTTTGGATCGCAGTCTGATTGAGCAGTTCCAGTGTCATATGATTGGCCATTGCTGGATTGTACGCAATAGCGGTCACATGCAACACGGTAACAACCTGTACCTGATCGGCCTGTGCTCCTACAGACGGAGTAGCACTCACACTGGCAGAGGTCACAAGCTGGCCAACAAGGGCTTCACCAGCATAGAGTTGTTTCTGAAGCTGCTGCGTTATCTGATGCTGTAGAGCCGCCAGCGCTGCGCTCTTAGCCAGGCCCAGGTCGGCCTGAGTCACAACATGCACCGCCTGCGCATCGGCACCGCCGGTAAAGGCTACTGGATTTTCAACGCTGATGTGATTATTGCAGCATGGGCCATCGAGCGCCAAAGCAGCTATATTGCCACTCGCGCCCGGTGCGACTGCAACCGCCAGCGCTGTCGCACTCCCTGGTTGCCCATTCATTTGTGGCGGCACAAGAACAGCTTGCGTAAGCTGCACTTGAATCCCCTGCGCAGTCGTCAAAACGAATTGCGCCGGGATAGTCACCGCATCGTTGCCTCTGTTGATAAATACCACCGTACCATGAGCCTGCATGGCAGGAGTAGTTTCCACGCCTGTTGTCGGTACGGTGCGCATATCGGTCAGCGTTGCTTGCAGCACGTGATCAGGGATGGTATGCATTTTCGGGTTGGGCGTTTGCACCTGCGGCGAGGCCGTCAGCACATAGGTTTCCTGGAAATCTTTGCTCTGCGGCGTTACGTACACGGTTGCCACCGGCGCGGTACCAAAAATAGGAAAACCAGCAGGAAAAAAACTCACGCCCAGCACGCGCGGCATCAAGATCAGTAGCAACAAGATTAGAGGAACCAGTACAGTTAAATAGAGCAAACGCGGCAGATGGCGTCTTGTTGGAGGGGCCGGTCGAGGTTTAGGTCGTGCTACCGGTTTAACGGGTTCCTCGGTAACACGCTGGCGCAGCCTGAAATCGTCGGTGGCACGCAATTCACGCGAACCACGCGGCCTGCGACGTTCCGTCAGCTCAAGGACGGCAGGGGGGGGCGCTGGTTGATGCGGGCGTCGTGGCAACGCCACCGGTTCTTCTGACCGCTCGTATACCTCGCTCGTTGTCAGCGGCATGGATGCACGACGCTGGAGCGATACGGAACGGCGCGTCCGCTCTGTAAGTGGCTCTACGGTAGAACTGGCGCTCGCGGAACCACGCATGGCAGCTAAAAAGGCCGCACGCAACTCCGCTACACTCTGAAAGCGCTCCTCTGGCAGTTTTGCCATCGCAGTCCTCACCACTGCCTCTAGCTCACGCGGGATGCTTACATCGTGGTCACATGGCGAAGGGATCGGGTCATTCAGATGCATCTGAATGACCTTAATATCATCCTCATCGTTATATGGTAACTCACCCGTTAGCATCTGGTAGAGCAGCACACCCAGCGCGTAAATATCGGTCAACGGTGTGATAATACCAAGCGTCTGCTCCGGGGCCATATAGTGTGGTGTGCCAGGAACCTGATCAAGCGGAATAGGTTTACCAGCCTGCTCTTGCTCGGCTTGCCGCGCAGTACGCACCAGACCAAAGTCGGCGAGATAGACATGCGGAGGTGTATTGCGGTGCAGTTCAAGCAGCACATTAGAGGATTTAATGTCACGATGAATCAAGCCCTCATCGTGCGCATATTCCACAGCATCAAGCAGCTGCTGATATATGGCCGAAATCTCTTCCAGGTCGGGCAGATTACGGCGCAGGTAGCTGGTCAGAGTGCCACCGTCGATAAAGGGCATGACCAGATAGAGGACGTTCTTCTCAATACCAAACTCGATCAGGGGCAAAATATTAGGATGATGCAAGCGCGCGATGGTACGCGCCTCCCGCTCGAAGCGGCGACGCATATCGGGGTCGGTCGCATAATCACCTAGAATGACCTTGATGGCGACACGGCGACCGAAGGCTGTGCGCTGCCTCCCTTCGTAGACAGCGCCCATGCCTCCGACCCGAATCCGCTTGACGACATCATAATTGCCTAGCTGTTGACCCTCCAACGGCAACATTCTTTACTATACCCCTTCTTTAGAGGATCACCGGCGACGAAATACTGCCATTGCCCGGTACAGGCGTTGGTGTTCCCGTCCCCGGCCCCGTCACCGTTGGCGTAACGCCACCCGGCGCTGTTCCCCCACCGGCAAACCCGGTCGGCTCCTGCACACTAATAATAATCTGAGTGACGCTAGAAGGCAATGTTGTTACCCCATTCGGTATAGAAGCGCTTGCTACACCGGGCTGGCTCTCCAGTTTTGCAATGGCCTGCGCCGCACTCAAGCCTACCACAAGGCTGGCCAGATGTTCTTTCTGCGCCGAGGTAAACTGGTAGGCATAGACCCCCTTCGCGTTCACCAGCAGCGAGACGGTGCCTTGCTTGACGCTCTGTACGCTGGTCTGCGTCACCACCGCTCCCACCAGCGCGTAGCCAACCCCTAGCTGCGTCTGCGCCTTCTGTGCAAGCAAGGTCTGCACCAGACCGATTAGATCGCTCTGCTTATATGCCTCAGCCGTGCAGGTCTCCGTCACGGTGGCTGTCGCGGAGGGAATATTGCGTCCCTGGTCGCCTACCGGCTGGCTCACATTCACCGTCGGGCTGCACTGCGCCGTATTAACCAGTTGCTCACCTGGCTGCACCTGCGCCTTCAACCCGCTCTGCGCCTTCGTCAACAACCCCGGCTGCACCTGTGCTACCGCGCTATTCACATCGCTCTGTTGAATGAACGTATAATGCTGCGCATCTTGCCCACCGCTGAAAGCAGCGGGATTTTTGATCGTTGTAAATGTATTGACAATATCAATTGCACCAGCCGGAATGTTTCCAGCAGAGCCAGGAGTCGCTGCGTGAGCAGTTCCACTTGCCTGACCAAAACTTACCCCTGGAACGGCGGCAGGAATAGTGACAGGAGCGTCAAGGTAAAAGGTAACACCGTTACTTGCAATAAAAGGCGTATTTGTGCCAAATGTGTAGGGAGCATTTGAGCCATTGGTAAAATCTAGTGTGCCATGCGCGGCAGTGGCAGGGACAGTATGCACGCCGGTACCGGTTACATTCGCCGTAGCGGCCGGTGTGGTATAGGAGAGCTGGCGCACGCTGATCTGCTCCTGCTGGGGATTGGCCGTGCCGGTCACGCCTGAAATAATATAGCTATTCGAGACGGTCTGGCTGGCGGGCACTATCGTGATGGTGACATCTGACGTTGGCAAGGAAATATGAACGGTCGAAAATACCTTTGAAATACCCAGCGTCTTGGCCAGACCGGGTTGGACATACGCCAGCACGGCGCAGATCACGCCTAAAGTCAGCAAAAGCAGCAAGAGCGCGGCCACCAGGATGCCTGCCCGGCGCGGCCTCTTTCTGCCAGCGTTGCCGCCACCCCTACCGCCAGCCCCGCCGGTACCGCTTCCGCTCCCGCTTCCACCACCAGTCGTAGCGCTCTGCGACCTGACCGGCCCACCTTGCTGAGTCGAGGGCGTTGCCGCCATCACAACTCCGGCGGCCCCGGCTATTGCGCCTGCCGCCTGCTTATTCTCTGTTCGTTGCACCGGCTGCATAGCAGATGCAAGCGGGGACGCAGTATCAGAAGCTGTTGGAGGCAATTTCTGCGTCCTGCGCCCTTGCCTGAGCGTCAAATCAATGGGTTTCGGTTCCGGCGCACTGGCAGGCAGCATTGCAGTGGCAACAGGAGTGCTTGAACGCCCTCTATTTGGAGCTTTCACATCGGCCTGCTGCTTGTCATTTGTGCTATCAGCACCTTGCCCAGAAGGGGTTGTCACTTGCGGGGCCGGTGCGATCTCCTGCGCGCCCCCAGCGGCAGGAACAAGGCCCGGCTCTTGTTTCTCGTCGCCTTTCATCTCGGTCTTTGCCCGTGTGGATGGCCGATTACTTGTCCCCATCGTCTCCGCACCGCCCACCGCCATCGCCGTCCCCATCCCAAGAATCAGCGGGTCGGGAGCCTGTTTCATTGCAGCAGGGGCATTGGTAGCAGGTGAAGGTGCTTTCGCCTCTTGCTCCTTACCGGCAAGGGCGGATTCATGCTTTTTTCCGCCCAAGAGACCAAAGATGCCCAGGAATTTTTTCTCCTCGTTCACCGGTTCTTCGGAGCGTAATGCCTGGGCAAAACTCTCCAGCGATGAGTACACGGGAAACCGGCGGTGCCGTGCGAACTCGGCAGGGCCGGGGCCAGCGGGGGCAATAAAAATAATCTGCGCCTTAAGTTGTTTTCGTACTCCTTTTAGATAATCAAAATCGCTCGGATGCTGAAAAGCTTTATTCTGCTGAGGCAACACTATCGCCACTTGCTTGCGTCCCAGTTCTTCCTGCGTAAGAAGAGCCGCCAGAACACTTTTTCGCTCGTCCGTTGGAGCTACTTCAATAATTCCAATACTTGCGCCACGTGGATCATTAGGTCCCAGCAAATCACTACCATTTCTTTGTTTCATGGCCTTTTTCCCCTAATCGCATAAAATGTTGGATTGGCGATGATAAAGTTATTTTACACTGTATTCGGAAAATCTAAAAGGGAGATTTCTACACGGCCCCTACACAATAAACGGGAAAAGCTGGACTTTATAGTGGCTATCCACGCACGTTTTACCTTTTCCACGCCCCACTCATCACCGCACAAATGCCGTTCTACCAATTGAATATTTAAACGGTTTTTGCGCCAGAAAGGTCACAACAGCGCTGACAGGCGCACAGGTACAACTATTTCCTGCCGGTTAATATACATAACCGGTATGAAAAATAGCAGGCTTTTAGTATATTTGGTTATGGCAGAAGACAGGATACCCGCACGGCAAGGTACCCCTTACGAACAAAGCCATCCGAAAAGGAAAGGTAGACAATGTGCGGCTGCCTTGCCCCCCTCTCACCTCTCTATCGCTGCCTCATTGTTACAGTCGAGACAACTTACAACGTGATAGAGATAGCACGAACGGCATTACCCGGAGCTTATAGATGAGAGGATATAATTTATGGGTACCACGACCCAGCAATCATTATTAAAAATCTACCAACAAGAACCACTGAATGCAGGCACGCCACTCCCATTGTTGCGGCGCTCGTTTCCAACGCCTCAGAAACATTTCTTTGTACGCTGTCACGGCAACATCCCACGCATCGACCTTCAATACTACCGTCTGATGATTAGCGGCATGGTGCAACATCCACTTGCCCTGTCACTGAACGAATTGCGCTCGCGCTTCCCTGAGCGCACTGTAACGGCTACATTGCAATGTGTAGGCAGTCGCCGTGACGAATTGATGAAAGTGCGGCCCATCCCCGACGAGATTGCCTGGGGAGCGGACGCCATCAGCACCGCCGTCTGGCGCGGTGTTCTCTTGCGCGATGTTCTCCAGCAGGCAGGTGCAGATAAGAGCGCGATCTACGTAAACTTCACCGGCCTGGATGAAGTGTATAAAGAGGGACAACAGGTTGGCTTCGGTTGCTCAATCACATTGCAAAAGGCATTGACCGACGAGGTACTGTTAGCCTACGCGCTGAATGAGGAGCCTCTGACGCCGGAGCATGGCTTTCCCATGCGCGTTATTGTACCCGGCTATATCGGAGCCAGAAATGTCAAATGGCTGCACTCGGTTATCCTGCATAACCACCCATCTAATAACTACTTCCAGACACATAGCTACAAAATGTTTCCGCCTGATGTCACAGAGGAAAATGTCAATTGGGAGCAAGGTACACCGATAGAGGAGATACCACTTAACTCTGTCATCTGTCTACCCCAAGAAGGTGAGACGCTCAAACGCGGCCAGTTGCGCATCCAGGGCTACGCGATCACAGGTCAGCATCCCCCTGTCACACGTGTTGAACTTTCCACCGATGGCGGTCAGCAATGGCTACCGGCCACCATCACCCATCGTGGTGGCCCCTTTGCCTGGTGTTTCTGGGAAGCAATGCTGGACGCCCAACCGGGTGAGACAGAGATCATCAGCCGCGCGTGGGATAGCCTGCAACAAACACAGCCGCAGGACGCAGCCGCGCTCTGGAATCTCGGTGGCTATGCGAATAATGCATGGCATCGCATACATATCCATATAAAATAATCTCCTGTCACCATTTAAGACAATAGAGGCTCATCGCGCCGCATTGTTACTGGTCACGCGCCTCACGCCAACGGGTTCCAGCATAAGACCTGTCAAGCAAGGTGCCCTGGCTGGACACCCTGCTTGTTTACTAATTTCCGTTACCACCGGTCGATATGCAGTATAGAGTCCAGCGGCTCACGAGGCGCAGGCTTGAAATCGGTACCGAGCGTATAGGCTACGGGAATAAGCGCGGCCTGTGTGATTTGCTCATAGGGGATGCCCAGCACTTCTGCGACCTCGCGTTCATAGGCCAGGTGCAACGTCGTCCAGCTAGTACCGAGACCACGCACGCGGGCCGCCAGCATGAAACTCCAGACGGCGGGCAAAATTGATCCCCACATACTTGCCTGTACTGCGCTGGGCTTACCATCTACGCGCCCTTCAAAACAGGGAATGACAAAAACCGGTACCTCGTGCAAATGTTCCGCCAGGTAATCTGCCGAAGAGGCCACACGCTGCTGTACCTGGGCGCGCGGCGTGTTCTCGGTCAGAGCAGCGGCAGAGGCGGGACTATTTCTATAGCGTGTGTATGAGCGACGATAGTAGTCGGCAATCGTTTTGCGCTTCTCAGCGTCAGTGACAACAACAAAATGCCAGTTCTGGCGATTACTGCCAGTCGGAGCTTGAATAGCCAGTTGCAGGCATTCACGAATCAGTTCCATCTCCACCGGACGTGTCAGGTCAAGACGCTTGCGCACCGAACGTGTCGTGGCGAGCAATTCATCGGGAGTAAGATTAAGTAGGGCCATATTTTCTGTTCCTCAAAAGGTAAATGATGATGGCATACCGATAGGCACACCCATAGCCTATTCTACCACCATATTATGCTCACCACGCGCTACTACTGCTCAGCGTCTAAGTCCAGTTCAAGGTGCAGGCGGCGCATTTCAGCGCGAAACTCTTCTTCCATCTTCTGCTTCTTTTCCTCGCTCATAAAACTATGACGCACGCCATTGAGCAGAATTTCGTCAATGGCAGCAAGCGGGAGATGGAACGGTTCAAATAGCGTATACACATTATCGTTGAGCGTAGTATGGAAGAGCGGCGGATCGTCGGAATTGACCGAGAGGGGCACGCCGACAGCGTAGAGGCGCGGCAGAGGGTGCTGTGCCAGGCTGGGATAGATGCCCAGACAGATATTGCTATGTGGGCAGACCTCTAACGGAACGCGCCGCTCCGCCAGGTATGTCAGCAGTGTAGCATCCTCAATTGAGCGCACGCCATGTCCGATGCGCTCCGCACCCAGCGTATGCAGCGCACCCCACACACTGGATGGGCCAAGCGTCTCACCTGCGTGTGGCACGCTATGCAATCCATTTGATAGCGCCATCTCGAACCAGCGCGCGAACTGTTCGGGTGGCGCGCCGACCTCATTGCCGCCCAGACCCAGTGAGAGTACGCCCTCGCGCTTCGCCTCTAACGCCACTCGCACTGTATAATCAGCACGGCGCGTGCGCTCAACCCCCTCTGGAATATCCCGCACAATATCAAAGACCCAGTACATCTCCACGCCAAATTCGGCCCACGCGCGCTCCCTGCCCCGTTGCAACCCACTAAAATAGGTATCAAATGGTACATGCAGCGAATACTCGTGCGTGCTGGCCGAAAATGTCACTTCGGCATAACGCACATGCTGACGCGCCATCTCGGCCCCAAATTCGTAAGCGATCAGTTCATAATCATCAGCGGTTTTCAAGCAGCCTGAAATAGCGAAGAAAATCTCAACGAAATGGGGAAAATCACGGAAGACAAACCACTGACGTGCCTCCTCCACCGTCGATACCGGCAGTGTCACGCGATTACGCCGCGCCAGTTCCATCAACGTCTCCGGGCGAATAGCCCCTTCCAGGTGTACATGCAACTCAGCTTTAGGTACAGCCTGTACATATTGCTCAACACGTTGCGCCAACTCCATACGATTTCCTTCCTAGCGATTTAATACCTGGGGATTGACGACATTGATAGGTTTTCCTGCCGCGAAGGCCAGTATCTGGTCGAAGGCAGCACTAAATAAGACTTCGTAGTTATCCTTCTCAACGTAGCCCAGGTGTGGCGTGCAAACGACATTTTCCAGCGCGAGCAAGGGATCATTGATGGCTGGCTCAACCTCATACACATCAATCGCGGCCAGACCAGGGCGACCAGCCCTCAACGCCTGTTCCAACGCACCATGCTCGACCAGACCCGCCCGACTGGTATTGACGAACAGCGCAGAGGGTTTCATCTGCGCCAGATCATGTGCCGTGACAATGCCACGAGTTTCGTCGTTGAGCTTCAAATGCAACGTTAAGACATCCGCCTGCTCGAACAGCTCTTGCTTGCTGGCAGCAACCTCGAAACCATCGGCTTTTGCCCGTGTCAGCGAGCCTTCACGGCCCCAGACCAGCACACGCATACCAAAGGCCCGACCATATCCAGCGACCACGCGCCCGATATTGCCATAACCGAAAATACCCAGCGTGCGCCCATGCAGGCCCAACCCCAGCGTAGTCTGCCACCGCCCAGCTTTGAGGCGCGCCACCTCCTGCGGGATAAAGCGCATAGCCGCCAGTACCAGTCCCCAGGTCAGTTCGGCGGTAGAATACGACGCTCCGCCACCAGCCACGACGACCACGCCATGCCGCGTACATGCCTCAAGATCAATATGCGGCATACCCCTCCCCGTCTGGCTGATCAATTTCAGGCGCGGCAACCGCGCCAGCAGTGGCTCGGTAATGGCGGTGCGCTCACGAATCAACACCAGCGCGTCGGCCTCACGAAAACGCTCGGCCAGCGTCTCCACATCCTTCACGGCATCGTGGTAGATCGTGACCTCGTGCCCCTCAAGCTTGCGAAAACAATCCAGGCCGCGTATAGCATCCTGGTAATCATCGGGAATCACAATTTTCATGGGTAGCTACCTCAGACATCGCTCTGAATAACCTGTTCGATTCATTAGTGTCTGGTAGTATTATACGCATAGCTGGCGAGAGACAAACAATGCTGAGCGTTGTGTAGATGCTTTACACTATATCAATGCCACCACAATCAGGGGCGTGACTTGGCGAATCTGGCCCATATGCCAGCGCTCCCCCACCGTTCTGGCATCGAGGGCATAAAGGTAAGTCTGTATGCGCTTCCTTAAAACAACGATTGCTGCTGGAAAGATACTACCGACGAAAGTGAAAATGTTTCCACCTGCTCTTGCTCCGACCGAAGAAATGATGGGGGCAATACATTTTCTTCCTGTATCTCCCGTACTATCAAGCTAGAAGAAGCTACTTCCGTATTAGCAGATGCACTGCTAGAATTTAACTGCTTATGATCCGCTATACCAAGAAGGTTCAGGGAACCGCTACTCCTGATCACGCCTATCGGCTTCTCTATGAGAAGAAAATCTGGGATCTGCGGCGGCCTTACCACAAGTAACTTGTAAGCGTCGGGACTACGTAGCGAATCACGCAACAGGGTAAGCAATTGACCAAGTACATTTGTGCCAACAAGCATCTGATCCCCAACAGGTTTCGCTCCCCAAAATGGATCGCGGCGCGATTCTTCAACAATTGGTTTATTACCGGTAGATAAAAGCAAGGAAGCGAATTGTTCCCAGTTTTGAGCCAGCTTTACACGTAAACACCACCACATGATTTTCACCCGTACATCATCCCAATCAGGGCGCGAATCTTTTCGATAGGGCTTACTTTTCATCTTCGCCGTCATGGGACTGGCCTGTCCAATAATAATTTTCTGCACATCCGGCCTGTGGGGAAAGCGACATGCCTGATAAAGAGCTTCAGTTGTCAATATTTTAATATCGTTAATACGGAGCGGATAGCCGCCCGCCATATTCGATAGACCCCCAAAACGCTCGTTAGTTTTTAGGAAAACAGCACATTCGTCACGACGATACTCAGCAACCTCACGCTTTATCTTCATCTGCTCTTCCTTCCGACAAAGATCTATCGAATATTTGTTCTCTTTATTATAACATATCCCTAACTCGATTGGTCACACGTGGGAAAAGTGGATACCAGATACTAAAAGGATGATTTACATAACGTTGATCTGCATCTCCCCACCATAGGACGAGAGGGCAGTTATTCGCAATATTACGATACGTCACAAAGAGCGTACCAAAACCTAAAGATGTAAGTGGCGTAAAGCCTAGAGGACGTATTGATGGAGCTACACTCCGGCAAGCTCTAATAATCTGAATACCTTTACGCAAAAAAGCCTGCTCGACAACCCTTCTAGCTTCAGGAGATGAAAAGAGTGTTTCTTGTATATTCCCAACAGAAACAGGGCGGAAAAGCCTTTCAGGGGTCACTTTATACGTAGCATTTTCACACAGTTCAGATACGTATGCATCAATGAGTTCATCTTTCGAGACTCTTTCAGGCCAGAGGATTTCACTACACACATTAGATGCATGTGTATCATTTATTTTCAAGAAGGTACTTCCTCTAAAAGTAATTTTAAAGTCCTGTACTGCTCGCATTATATGCGGAAGGGCATATTTCGTTCCTTCTTCATGACGAGCAATAGCATATACAATTAACTCACATTCCTCAACAATCGTGGAGAACCATCCACTTGTCAAATCATACCTTAGCCGATTGCCTGTATAGATTGCGTCATCTAAATAGATATACTTCTTTATTGACTTTGTTCCTAATATCAGCCAGAGAATAGCCAAAATCTTCACGCAGGGTTTCATCTACTAGCTCCAATATAGCTCGTTGGCTACTATTTTCAGCTTGAAGAGACAGAAAGCTCACATTCTCCATGATAGCATGATTTTGTCCTTCCGCAACTATCCTCAAAATAAACCTGCGAATAATTTCTTTTACCTTACTTCTGGAAAAATAAAATTTCTTCATAACGTGATTCATTTCATACAAGATGACATACTGATCTTTCTTGTCAAACTGATTTAGCCATCTTTCAATATGCCGAGGTATATCCCCTTCTCCGCGCACAGGTAAATGCTTATAATCCTTAATAATTTCTGCCAATGACAAGAGTAGTGACCTGCGTCCATTATCAGCCATAGTCTCCCCCCAATCTACGTGATAAGGCAAGGTTTTACCTAAACAATTATAATATATTTATGGGTAATCAGGCTACATAATATACAACATTTTGTTGGAGAACCTCATGGTACATGCCACCTTGACCGACAGAGAGAAAGCTTTTGTGTTGCGCATGCGGGCAGCGCGACTGGCTACGGCGGATGAGCAGGGCCGACCGCATGTGGTACCCATTTGTTACGCTTTTGACGGTACACACTTCTATACACCACTGGATGAGAAGCCTAAGCGCGTGGAGGGAACGAAGTTGCGGCGAGTGCGCAATATCGAGGCGCGACACGAAGCGGCACTGCTGATTGATCAGTATGATGATGACTGGTCACAGCTTGGCTATCTGTTATTACACTGCAAGGCGGAATTGATTATATCAGGAGACGAACGGCACACAAAAGCCATCGCATTGTTACGTACACGCTATGTGCAGTATCAGACGATGGCACTGGAACAATACCCTGCTATCATGCTCACTCCTGAACGTGTAACCGCGTGGGGGCCAGCACTGGTCGGAGAAACGCCACCATGACATTAGCGCCCAACAATGGTAGCGTAGCTATCAACCATCAGTAGTTTCTGAGCTTGCTGCTGTCTCCGCGCCCATTCAGGGCTATTGAACGGCTCGGTGCTATCATATCCCCAGCGTAAAGCCAGCAGATCAAACACAACGAGCAGCACAAACAGTAGCAAGAGAAAAGATAACATTGCCTGTTCTCCTTTTGTCCTATCGTTATAGACAGTTATGCAAGAACACTATTTTATATTACAACAATATTATCAACTCATTTCATCCCCCCGAAAAGCAACGGTAGATAATCGTTACTCTTCGGAGATAAAGTGGCACAGAAACCACTATGTCCTGCTTAAAAAAGCCCGCACCGCTGTCATCGTTTCATCATAACGGTCGCGGCGGATGTTGTGACCAGCACCGCCGATATGCACCACCTCGCCCTGTTTCCAGAGTCGTGCCGCTTCCTGAGCCGCTGCGGGCGTGACAATCGCGCCCAACTGAGGGTCAGCCGTAATGAGTAGGACAGGGCACTGGATGCGTGCAAGCAGTTCGCGCCAGGGATAGCTATCAGGCGCTCCCCCACGCTCCAAAACATCGATTTGCACCTCGGCCTTCGAGTCGGCCCAGGGAATGATCTCCTCTTCGACCCAGTTGGGATTCATAGCAAACCCTCTGGCGATGCGCCCCTCACGAGACAACGCCTTAAGCTCGAAAACCCATTGCCATCTCTGTCGCTGTGCTTGCTCATCTGTCCGAGCCGGGGGCCTATCCACAAAAGGCGGGTCTTCGAGGATCACCGCCCGAACCAGTTCAGGATAGCTTGCCGCCACCGTCGCCGCCGTGCGCGCGCCCATCGAATGCCCGAACAAACAGGGTTTTTCCAGTCCCAACGCTCGAATGACTCCTGCGGCATCATCGGCCAGGATCGTGGTCGAGAAACCGGTTGCAATGCCATCAGAGCGTCCATGACCGCGCGCATCGGTCATGACAATGTCATAGTCGCCTTCGAGTGCATGAGCCACACGCGACCAGCACAGCCCGTTATCGGTGAAACCGTGCAACAGAAGCATAGATGGCTTGCCTTTGTTACCAGTTCGATAATAATGAATGTTGATCCCATTGGCCTGCACATTCCCTTCCGACCATTCTGCCATCTCATACGCCTCCTTTTCTTACAAAACAGTTTATTGCAGCCTACGACGCATCAGGTCGGCTACCCGCCGTTGTTCTTCGGCAGGCGAGACGGCCAGCGCCTCTATCACACGCAATTGATCATCCATCGTGCGATTCTGGCTTAACTTATATTTCCCTTCCAGGCGTGTGATCTCAATTTCAACGCCAACCACAGCGCGCATCATCTTGCGCAGGTAGTCGTCTATTGGCTGGAGGTGCCATTGCTGCGCAAAACCGGCCTCGTTCGTCTGCACCAGGACACGCAGCATCTCGTACAACTCTTGCTCGTCATCAACGATGCGTGGCAGACCATAGGCATGCACGACAGCGTAGTTCCAGGTCGGTACACTGGGATGCACGCCGTACCAGGAAGGTGAGATATAGGCATGTGGCCCCTGAAAAATGACCAGTATCTCTTGTTGTGGGTCAAGTGTGCGCCATTGTGAGTTAGCACGCGCGAAATGGCAGGCCAGCACGCCATAGCGTCCGCGCTCACTATTCAGTGTGAACGGCAGATGGCTGGCAAGCAACGTGCCCTCGTGCTGAGTGATGAGCGTGGCGAAGCTATAGGTACGCATGAACTCGTGCAGGGTTTGCACATCATCTTCCCGATTGAAGGAGGGGATATACATAGTTACCTCTTTGACAAGAACGACTTCGGAGAATCTCCATCCCTATACCACCACTATACACACTCGTACAGATAATTACTACCGCCAACTTGCTAGAAAGCCACAGGATTGGTTGGGTTGGACGACATTAGTGGAGAGTGGGCAGGCGCTTCGTGATACGCAAATGCTCCAGCAACTGTTCAAAGCCCACGTGCTGGGCCAGAGTACGCATGCGGCGGAAACCCTCACCGTAGATGGGATCGGGATTGCGCAACATACTTTCGCGGCGATAACGCGCCATCTCGGTGCCCTGCTCGCCATAATAGCGGTAGGCCAGCAGTTCACAAAAACCCTCCTCGGCCCACTGAGGCAGATTTTGAATGCCATGCACAATCAACCAGGCATGACCCAGTTCGTGAATTACAATGCCCTCGAAGAGAAAAGAGGGTAGTCCACGTAGCACGGCAATTTTATCTACCCTGTTCTGCACAATGCGCCCATCCGCCGTATAGGTCGTACTCAGCGTCGCCCCAAGCGTGTGATGGTCGTGCTGATCGCGCAGATAGCTTGCCAGAGTTGTGCGCCCACAGAGTTCGAGTGCGATGGGCAAATTGTTGTAGCGCAACCCCTGACCGCTTACCCATTGCTTCAATTGACTAAAAACGGGTTGCGCATCTTTCACCGTCTCAATCGCGCTTTTACGACAGAGCGGGCAACGCACAGCATCATGCTGTCCATACTCCTCTTGCATCTCCGGCGGCACTAAGCGACCACAATAGGCACAGGGCGGATACTGGCCCTGATGCTCTTTACAATACTGATTACCCCACTGATCGACGAGAAATTCGCCTATCAGCGGCTTGCCACAAAAGACACAGCGCGGCAGCACATACTGAGTAAGGCACGCTGGATGATATGGTCTTCCTTCATGAACATGAAAAACCATGCCACCAATCGGCTGATGGCATGCTGCACAGAGAAAATGCTCAGGATGCCACGCTGCATTCAGAGCGATGAGCGCATTCCCCCAGATCGGTTTTCCGCATGCCTTGCAAATCTGTCCAAACATAATTATTATCCCAGGGCGACTGCCAGGGTCGCTCCTACCATACACGAACGGCATAACCTGCAACGCCTTGCTCACTTATCACTCGCGCTCAGATCATATAGCTGTAATAATCATAGCGTGATATTTCATGAAAACCACATGAATGATACAGCGCCAGCGCGCTCTCATTCTTGACTTCAACCTCTAAAGCCACGTCGCGCAGACCCATCGCGTAGACTTCCTGCACGGCACGCACCAGCATCTGTCGTCCATAGCCTTTGTGCTGGTACTCTGGCAGCACACCGAAGCCATAGATGAAGGCTTCCTGCTCATCGAACCACACCTCTATCTTACCAATATACACGTCATTGAGCAGAGCAACATAGGAGCGACGCGACGAATCTCCAAAATCGTAGCTGGCCACCTCCTCATCAATCTCAAAAGCCGTCGCAGTGATATGTGCCAGGATGGCTCTCTCATCCGGTCGCGCCGGGCGAAATTCCAGGTCTGGAGCAAAAGATGTGGAAGCGCGTAGCTCACTCAACACCATGCGATACTCCGAGTGGTGGTAGTGTGCCGACAACGCCGTCACAAATGCCAGTCCGCTCCTTGCATTCTGTTCAACAATCAGAAAGAGCTTTTTTACCCCGCGCCAACGGCACTCCTCACTGGCCTGACGCAGCAGCATACTAAAAATACCTTGCCGACGATAATCGGGATGTACCATGCCGCTTATTTCGGCCTCATGTGAATTAAACACATAAATGGCAAGATAGCCGACTAGCCGTCCTTGCTGATAGTAAAACAGATCATTTATCTCATCGGATGAGCGGCTCCGCAGTATACTCCAGTTTAGTTTGATGTCCAGCCCCTCACAGGTGTTGCAAATGTGGGCCAGATGCTCAATCTCCACCAGGTCTGCCGCCGTCAGTCCCTGTCTTTTTATCAATCCCTGTCTCTGCTCTTCAATCATCGTGCCCCTTACATAACAAGTAACCACAAAGGTAAACAGCAGTTGATATATTACATCACATCCACCTGCGATTGTATAGAACTTACAGCCAGACAAGCAATATATCTTCTATCATTACCTCTTCAGTCTTCTGAAGAGCTACCAGAAACTTTTCCATTGCTTAACCCGTGTCTACTATAACATACGAACGAAGGTAAGCTGAGTTCTCTGAGCAATATTATGAGCAAAGGAGCTAATTGATACATACCCGCTGGTCTGATACCCCTTGTGAGCATCAGGCCAGTAGGCATGGTATCATTACATCTGTCACCCGTCACACTTATTCTACCTCTATCAAGACATCGCCTTCATTCACAAACTCGCCTACCTCAACCTTGAACCTCTTGACGACACCATTGACGGTAGATTGCACCGGAATCTGCATCTTCATCGATTCCAGCATTACCACATCCTGATCAACACTGATCTGCTCGCCTGGCTGTACTAAATACTCCAGCACAACACCAGCCATGTTGGAAAGCACTTTTTTCATGCAGAAAATACTCCTTAAATGTCGAATTTTCCCAACAAAACCTGTAGGGGCGTGATTCATCACGCCCTGTCTGCCCATTGAACCTTCCCCAGGCGTGATCATCAATTTTCACCACTGCCGCTCCCGTCGGGGCGTGATTCATCACGCCCTGCTCGCCCATTGAACCTTCCCCAGGCGTGATCATCAATTTTCACCACTGCCGCTCCCGTCGGGGCGTGATTCATCACGCCCTGCTCGCCCGTCATTCTGCTTTCAGGGCGTGATGAATCACGCCCCGACGGGATGATGCCATTGCCGATGTCAGATGTGAAAATTCATCATCACAAACATGGTATCAGAATATAGGAATTATACGGGATAGATGGGGTTACGGCACTCTGAGAAACGCTCCTCCTTTGTTTGATAGACGGCGAAACGAGCAATTAGCTCGTCACGCAGCATCTCAAATGGCGTGATGGTATCCACAATCAGTTCGGAAGCGAGACGGAAGATATCGATATCTTCGGCGTAACGCGCCTCCATCATTTTGCGGAACGGCTCACGCTCTTCCTCTGGCATCTGGGCAATCTGGTTGGCAAAGACAGCGTTAATAGCAGCTTCCGGCCCCATCACGGCAATCTGTGCCGTTGGCAACGCCAGAACAGCATCAGAGCCGAAGGCAGGACCGGCCATGGCGTACAGGCCCGCACCATAACACTTGCGCACAATCACAGAAATCTTCGGCACAACAGCCTGAGAGACGGCGGCAATAAACTTGGCCCCGTGCCGAATGATGCCCGCGCGCTCGACCGCCGAGCCGATCATAAAGCCTGATACATCGGCCAGGAAGAGCAAGGGAATATTGAAAGCATTACAGGTATTAATGAAGCGTGTGGCCTTATCGGACGAATCGACAAAGATCACGCCGCCCTTCACACGTGGCTGATTGGCAACGATGCCGACGGCCTTGCCGTTGAGACGCGCGAAACCGGTGATGATCTCCGGCGCAAAGAGCTTCTTGATCTCAAGAAAACTACCGCCATCGACCAGCGAGTGAATGAAATCGTACATATTGAAAGGTTTGTTCTGTGCCTCCGGGACAATCTCTCGTAAGGGTCGGTCGCTGGCGGGCGGCGCAGGTGGCACGTCTGCCGGTTTGCTCTGGTAGTTCTGTGGCATGTAATGGAAATAGTCGCGGGCAATCTGAATGGCATGTTCCTCGTTTTCGGCCAGAAAGTCGCCCAGGCCGGAGACGGTGCAATGCATACGCGCGCCGCCCATCTCTTCCAGCGTAACCTTCTCGCGTGTCACCATTTCTGCCATGCGTGGTGAGCCAAGATAGGCGCTGGCATTGCCTTCGACCATAATGGCGATGTCGGCAAAGGCCGGCATATAGGCCGCGCCAGCCGGTGAGGGGCCGAACATAATGGCAATCTGTGGCACCACGCCGGAGAGCTTGATCTGGTTATAGAAGATACGCCCACCGTGATTGCGTCCCGGAAAGAGCCGAATCTGGTCGGTGATGCGCGCACCGGCTGAGTCGATGAGATAGAAAATGGGTATCTTCATCTGCATCGCCATTTCCTGGATGCGTAGTGTCTTCTGCACCGACTTTTCACCCGACGCACCCGCTTTGACCGTTGAATCCGACGCGCTAAAGGCTATGGGCCGCCCATGAATGCGTCCGACACCGGTTACAACGGCGTCAGCCGGTAACTCAGGATTATTACATTCAGCGAACATGCCATCCTCAAAATCGATCTTACCATCGTCAAGCAATAACTTAAGCCGCTCGCGTACAAATAAGCGATGTTGCGCTCGATTACGCTCGTGGTACTTCTCCGGCCCTCCTTTTTTGATACGCTCAATTTCAGCCTTCAGTCGTTCTTCCTGTCCTGGCATCGTATCTTCCTTCCCTTACATCTCTATCTCCATACGTAGCAGCGCCGATGATAGCGATTTGCCCAGCGCATCGCTCCTGAGTGAGCGTGACGCTCCGCCATTCAGTGCGCCGTGCAGCACGAAATTCAAGGCCAGTACGTTGGGCACCTCGAAACGTTCGACTTTGCCGGTGACGATACCCGCGAAATGCGCTTTAACACGCTCCGCCGTCACCTCGCGTACCAGTAGCTCATACGTGGCCTGATCTGTCGCAAAGAGCGCAATATTGGCCTTGTCGCCCTTGTCGCCGGAGCGCGCATGCGCCAATTTAACCAGTTGCACCTTCATACGCTGCTCTCCTCTACACTGACGTGCACATATTCCTCAATTACGCCACGCGGAGCCAGCGTGGGCCAGATGCCGAGCAGACCGCGTGCCGGAGTCATTCCACCCGCACCGCCCACAAAGGGCGGGCCGCTCAGGGCCAGCGGCGGGAGCAGGCGACCAAGCTTCTCGGCGTCGCGCTTATCGGCACAGCGAATGGCGATGCGCAGATAGACCTCGTTAAGATCGTCGGCATGTGTAGCGTCGGACAGGGGGCCATGAATGGAGTTATAGCCCATGTACTCGACCAGTGTCTCCTGCGGTTTGAGGCCAATGCGCTCCATCTGTTGCAACACAATTTGCGCTGCTGTCTGCGCTTTTGCCAGCGCGTCCGGCCAGGCATAGCCCATCACGGCCTGACCCATGTAGCCATCCTCATAGCCAGCTACAATCTTGAGCATCTCCGGTGCGGGATGGCCCGTCGCGCCCACCACGCGCACCACGTCCGGCCCAATCTCCTCCATACGCAGGGTGGTCATATCAACATCAACATCCGGTGTCAGATAATGCGCGGGATCATGCACCTCATACAGCAGTTGCTCGCGCAGTGTGTCGAAGCTGACGCGCCCACCCGTGCCAGGAGCCTTTGTGATGATCGCCGAACCATCCTCCCAGACCTCGGCAATCGGATAGCCAATATTGGCGAGATCGGGAATAGCGCGCCAATCGCCGCCGAAATTGCCGCCTGTGGCCTGTCCGCTACACTCCATCAGATGACCTACCACCATGCCCTGCGCCAGTTTATCCCAGTCATCCCAGCGCCAACGCAGTTCGTGCATCATCGGGGCCAGAAAGAGCGCAGCGTCGGCCACGCGCCCCGTCAGCACGATGTCTGCGCCCGCATCAAGCGCCTCCACGAGCGGGCGCGCACCAAGATAGGCACTGGCAAATAGCAGGCGATCTCGCACGGTCGCTATATCTTCGCCGCTATCCATGTGTGCCAGCGAGACACCCATTGCCTGTAGCTCGTCCAGCCGTTCCAGTACCGAGTCGCCCAATACCACCCCGACTTTGAGTTTTACGCCAAGCCTCTTCAGGGCATTGAGCAGCACCGCCCGCGCCGCCAGAGGGTTGAGACCTCCAGCATTCAGGATAAATTTCACGCCGCGCGGCACAGCCAGCGGGAGCAGTTCGGCCAGCATCGGCACGAGGTCGCGCGTGTAACCCAGGTTGGGATCGCGCTGACGATCTTTCTGTAGAATTGCCAGCGTCAGTTCGGCCAGATGATCCGAGGCAACATATTGCACATTACCGCGCTCAATACTGGCCTTCACAGGTTGCCAGGAGTCGCCGTAAAAGCCCAGACCTCCGGCAATACGCACCGATTTCATGCCCATCGTACCGCCTCCTCCCGTTTAATGTCTTTGACCAAGCAACTCGCGGGCAATCAACAACTGGCGAATTTCGTTCGTGCCAGCACCAATTTCGCCCAGGCGCGCATCACGCCACATACGCTCGACCTCGAAATCGGTAGTATAGCCCCAGCCGCCATGAATCTGCATGGCTTCATTAGCCGCCCGTGAGGCCGCGCGTGCCGTAAAGAGTAGTGCCGCCGCCGCCTCTTTGCTGACCCGCTTCCCTTGCTGGGCCAGCCACATTGCGCGATGAGCCATGTGGCGCGCAGCCTCCAGATCAACGTACATATCAGCAATCTTGGCCTGAATCAACTGGAAATTGGCGATAGGCTGCCCAAACTGCTCACGCTCTTTCGCATACTTAATGGAGAGTTCTAGCGCCGCTTCAATGCCTCCAACGGCGCTCACCGCGTAGAAGGCACGCTCTATGTCCAGTCCGCTCATGACCACCCTGTAGCCCTCGTTGACCTTGCCAAGCACCTGCTCATCCGGCACAAAGGCATCTGCAAAGACCAGTTCGCCGGTTGGTGAGCCGTGCATACCTACTTTCGGGATTTTCCGCGCCACGTGAAAGCCCGGCGTAGCCGTCTCAAATATAAAGGCGGTGATGCCACGACTGCCCGCCTCTGGCTTCGTCCTGGTATAGAGAACGATGACATCCGCTATCGGCCCGTTGGTGATGAAAACTTTCGAGCCATTGATGAGATAGCCACCATCAACTTTGCGCGCTGCTGTACGAATACCCATCGCGTCGGAACCGGCATTTGGCTCTGTCAATCCCAACGCACCAATCCACTCAGCACTTGCCAGCTTCGGCAGGTATTTACGCTTCTGCTCTTCTGTTCCATTTCTCAATATGTTATGTGCGCAAAGATTCAAATGTGCGCCAAAGGACATAGAAATTGCGCCATTGACCCGCCCGATACCGCGCGCAACCAGCGCCGCCATCAAGAAATCGCCGCCGCTGCCACCATAGGTTTCGGGAATAGCAATGCCCGTGTACCCCTGCGCTGCCAGCCGTTGCCAGAGCCAGCGTGGGAAATCATCAGTGCGTTCAATCTCTGCATTATGGGGACGAATTTCAGCGTTAGCAAACGCGAGCGCACTTTCGTATGCCAGTTGATGCTCTTCAGGGAGTTCAAAATCCATCGCGCGTCAGTCCTTTCTGACCAGAAACCGTTGACATCCTTTGACAGTGCGGCACAAAAATCAACTGTCCAGTTTTTCCTAGTTGTTAGTGTACGCCGTAGCTTACAGTCCTGACAAGGGGAAACAAAACACGCAGGCGCGTCACGCCTGCGTACTCTACCTGATATATATCAATGTCAATGTTGAGGGCCAATCGCGCGTAGAACAGCTACCAGGATACACGCTCCTAAGAAGGCAATCAGCACGCTACCCCAGAAGCCGTAGACACCGGAGATGCCCAACAGACCGGCCAGAAAGCCGCCGATGACTGCACCCACCAGCCCCACAATGATATCACCGATACAACCAAAACCACGCCCACGTACTAACCAGCCTGCTAAAGCCCCGGCAATCAAACCCACGATAAGCCAGGAAATGATGCTCGCGCCAGGAAAAAGAACGATATGAGTCATCGTCATTTGGCTACCTCTCTTTATTTTATACGACGCTCCGTCTAGCAACATCTACGCCCACATTCAACAATAGTTGCGACCGGGCACTGTTTTATCGAAGAGAGAGACCCGTCTGATACCTATTTGTTTTGTGAACACATTTGCCACTATGTTAGATTCATATGCTTGACTTTTATCACATCTTATGGTACAAATAAGAAAGGTGCCATATGGAAAGATTACTTGTTAAGATAAGAATTACACGTAGATAAAAGAAGGCTAAGAAAATACTTTCTATTCTTTTGTTTATCACTTATGGTATTTTCGCCGCAACCACATCCCTTTCGTGACCTTTTAAAAGAGCTACAAAAACCCGATGCAATCCAAATACCAGCAAGCACATCGAGAAATCATTCCCGGCTTTCCATCACCTTATACCAGGTTGGGCCGGAAGAGTCACAGTAGCAAACAGCGTCTATTGATTAGAAAATTTCTACAAGGAGGCCGTTATGACGGCTAAGGCAGCAGCGCCGCGTGCATTGGATAAGTTCCTTATTAACCGCAACTATGCTTTTCTCTGGGCGGGGCAGGCGGTTTCATCGCTTGGTGATTCGATCTATGACCTGACACTGATTGTTTGGATCGCCGCAGTTATTGCTCGTCAGGCAAATGGACAGCCAGCCACATGGGCACCCATCGCGGTCAGTGGCGTCCTAATAGCCGTCTCCTTACCATCCCTCTTCTTTGGGCCAATCGCGGGGGTGTTTGTTGATCGTTGGGATAAGAAAAAGACAATGCTGTGGATGGATTTTATCCGCATGGTGCTGGTTGCCGTATTAGTACTCGCAACCGGGGCATCCATCTTCCCCTGGAAGCTCAGCGCAGCTATGCAACTCGCCGCTATCTACATTACTGTTTTTCTCGCCAGCATTTGTTCACAGTTCTTTTCTCCTGCCCGCGCAGTGCTGATTGGAGATATCGTTGACCAGGAGCATTTAGGCCGTGCGTCAGGATTAGCTCAGGTATCTCAGAGCATTGCTATGATTATGGGGCCACCGCTGGCAGCCCCAGTACTGTTTGGCTTCGGCGTTCAATGGGCATTATTGTTTAATGCCCTGACATTTCTAATCTCATTTTTGTGTGTTCGGGTCGTTCGTGCCCCTCTCACAACAGTGACAACACAAAAAGAAGGAAAGGCAAATTTCGGGCGTGATTTTCTTGAAGGTATCAACTTCTCTTTCAAAAATCGCGTTCTCCAGGTACTCTACGTAACCATTATTGTTGCCTCATTGGGAGCAGGAGCAATCAATTCACTGATGATTTTCTTTGTCACAGATAACTTGCACGTCAGCGTTACCAATGTTGGTGTGTTAGATGGCTTCTTTGGCGCTGGCGTTATCGTTGGTTCTGTCCTCATTTCAACCCTTGCAAGTAAAATAAAGATAACCCAACTATTTACTGGCGCTATCTTAGGATTCGGAGTTCTCTTCTTGCTCTTAGCACGGACTTCCAACATTTTTATAGCGCTGGGTATCTTGCTTCTCCTTGGTATAGCACAAGCCACCATTAATATTGCCATCGTTCCTATTGCGCTCGGTTCTGTGCCGCGCGAGATGCTTGGACGCGCTTTAGGCACCTTAAATCCGCTCGGTGTCCTGGCCAGCCTCGTTTCTGTCTCGCTAGCCGGCTATCTCGCCAGCAACCTTTTCAAAAACATCCACGGCTCAATTTTGGGCTTTGCGATTGGCCCAATCGACACCATTTTTACACTAGCAGCATTACTATTCCTGCTCAGCGGTTTCTATGCCCTGATACGACTACGCTCATCACAGCTTCAATCGCCACAACCTGCCTCATCAACAGCCGTCATCAGGAGGATACTTCGACAGTAGAGTCATCGACGGCATGGATTTCATCGAGATTGTGCCCGAACAAGGTGAGCCTGTTTTTTTTAATAGTCGAAACTACCATGAAGTAGAGCAAACAGAAGGTGCAGAAGAACGAATCACTTTTAGCTCATTTATAGGTCTACTGGGCAAGACAGGGAGGCTGATATTCTGGTCATAGGGCATGTGCGTAAATATAAAATTAAAACAACTCATGCGGTATCAAGATAAGTGCTTTATCTGAGCCTTTGTGCTATACTGTTCTGAAAAGACGGATACTTCAAGCACCGCCAGGGATGCGACTAGAGATAGGAAGCAGGACAGTATGCTTAATACCAGCTCCGTACAGCATGTGCAGTCGCTAAACTTCTCACAACACTTTATGCGCCCAGACTACGAACGTTACTGCTTTTCCAACATTCCTCAGACCATTGAATTTCTCCTCACCGGTCAGGGCGAGAGTACCCTGCCCCGCGACGTTTTTGCCGATCTGCCGCTCAAGTATAACAAAGTTATCCTGTTCTTTATAGATGCTTTCGGCTGGCGCTTCTTCGAACGTTACGCCGATAAGCACCCTTTTCTCAAAACGGTGCTGATGCATGGCGTGGTTTCTAAAATGACCTCACAATTTCCCTCTACGACCGCCGCGCACGCCACCTGTATCCATACCGGCCTGAACGTGGGTCAGAGCGGTATCTATGAATGGAACTACTACGAACCCCTGGTGGACGATATTATCTCCCCCCTGCTCTTCTCCTACGGCGGCGATAAAACACAGCGCGATACCCTTAAAAAAGCGGCCATCCCTCCAGAACGCTTTTATCCACAACAGACTCTTTATCAGGCGCTTCATGCACACGGCATTACATCCTATATCTTGCAGTATCAAGCCTACACCCCTTCTACCGCCTCAGACTTGTTCTTTCGTGGCGCAAAGGTATTGCCCTACAAAAGTATTCAAGAGGCTCTCGCGTTCATGGCCGAACTGGTATCCGTCAAGGTCAACACCCCCAGCTACTACTTCCTCTACTTTGATCGCATCGACTACATCTGCCACCACTATGGCCCACTCTCACGGCAGGTGAATGAGGCCATTGAGAATTTTCTGACTATGCTCGACCAACTTTTTTACCGCAGCCTCAACGGGCGTACCGACCACACGCTGTTCCTGCTCACTGCCGATCATGGTCAGGTCGAGGTCTACCCATCGATGACCATCTATCTCAACCACAGATTGCCACAGATCACGCGCTACTTCAAAACCAATCAGGCCGGTCGCCTGATCGTGCCGGCGGGTTCTCCCCGTGACATGTTTTTATATATTAAGGAAGAATGCCTCAACGAGACTATAGCCTACCTGCAACAGCAGTTGAATGGGCGAGCCGAGGTCTATCGCACGCAAGATCTGCTGACACAGCATTTCTTTGGTCAACAGGCACCATCGCCCACCTTCCTGGCCCGCCTGGGCAACGTTGTGATTCTGCCTTATAAAAACGAAACCGTCTGGTGGCATGAAGAGGGCAAGTTCGATATGCACTTCCTGGGCCATCATGGCGGTCTGACCCGCGAAGAGATGGAAATTCCCTTACTGGTACTCCCCTTTTCCTAAACCCTATCAATCTGGATAGCAAGTACAGCAGAAAGGAGCATCGCAATGACCCACGATACTACCCTGCCCACCCAGACAGACCTGCTCTATCGCAGCAAAGAAGAGATTCGCGAACTGCAAAACCAGCGGTTTCGGCATCAGATTACGCTCTGTTTCAAGGCTCATCCCTATTACCAAGAGGTTTTCAATCGTCTCCATCTCAGCCCCAACGACTTTCAGACGCTTGATGACCTGCACAAACTACCCATCACAACGAAATCTGACTATATGAAAAATCCCCAGGCATTTCGCCTCAACCCGCTACCAGAGTTTTTGCCGCAGGAACGCATTCTGTGGGATGTCAGCTATACCACAGGCACGACCGTGGGCATACCTACACCCTTCTTCAATACTACTCACGATTATTTTGCGACGCTTGAGCAACTCAAACGTTTGTGTGGGATTATCGGCATTACAGCACAGGATACTGTGATCAATCTCTTTCCGCTCACGCCCGTACCCCACATCGGCTTCCTGCGCACACGCGATTACGCCACCGTCATCGGCGCGCCCGTCGTCAACGCCTTGACCGGCACACCCTATCCGGCCTATCCTGTGCATCGCCACCTGGATGACGCCGTGCGCATGGTGGAACAACACAAAGGCACGGTGTTGAGCGGCATCGTCAGCTATGTGCGCCGTGTTATCATGCGGGCCGAAGAACTGGGCGCGGACTTCTCGCACGTCCACATCGTAGCGGCCCTCGGTGAGCCGTGCCCACGCGGTATGCGCGAAGACATGCGACGGCGGCTGGTGCGCCTGGGCGCAAATGCGGAACGTCTGATGGTCGGTAACGCACTCGGTTTTACCGAGATGCAGGGCAGCACGGGTGAATGCGTCGAGTTTGGCGGCGGACACAATCCCGCCCCCGATCAGTTTTACTTCGAGGTGGTGGATGAGCAGAGCCACGAACCACTGCCCGATGGACAACGTGGCCTCTTTACCATCACACACCTGGATCGGCGCGGCACCGTGCTGCTGCGCTACGCCGTCGGCGACCTGAATGCCCTCAGCAACGAAACCTGCCCTCACTGTGGACGCCAGGGGCCACGCATCGTCACGAACACGGTGCGCACCGCCGAACTGGTTAACCTCAAAGGCACGCTCATCAACCCCGATGTGATCAAAGAGGCTATCGCTACCGTAGACGGCATCGAGGAATATCAGATCGTCTTCACCAAAGAGCAGGCCGATGATCCCTACTCCAGCGACAAGCTGCTGGTGCGCGTTGCTTGCGCTCACGATGAGCAGGAGCGCATCGGAATGCAACTGACACTCAAAGTTGCCGAGGCCGCCGAGATGCGCCCGGCCATCGAATTTGTCGCCCACATGAGCGACATCTTCGACCCCAGCAAAACGCTCAAATCGGTGCGCGTCGTCGATCTGCGGCCCACGGAAGCATAAAAGCGAGCCAGCAGGACGAGCGCAAGGTATCGCCTTTCCTATAATATAATATTGCTCCCATCCGTTGTTCTATTAGGAGAGGAGATACCTTGCGCTCGCCCTGCTGGCCCCCTCCTCGATCTGCATTTCCGGGCTATATTGCCGCCCGGCTAATTGCTGATATACAATATCAGCACATCTTTGTTTTTATATCGGAATCAGTCTATCTACTATATTTCTATTGTGATCCAAATCGGCAAAGCGAGTTTATCATCCATTAAGAAATGTAAGAGATGCAACGTCTCATAGACGGGCAATGTATACTAAAAGGAAGTTGCTGACCTTATATATAAAGGAGTAAACAGGCATAATGGATATTCGTGAACAAAACATGCGTCTCGTTATGCGGCAACGAATACAGGAGGCCATCGACGCGGCGCGCGCGGGCCGCTTTGCCGCCATCGACTTCAGTGGTCAATCTCACAACACCATCGCCGACGCCTTGCACGAGTTTGTGTATGTGAACGAAGATGAGCAACCTGCCCCCGTCTCTGTCCATGTACTCTATGGCGACAGTTCACGCGGCAAACCTTTTCCCCTACAATGCTTACGCCGCCGCTATAATGGCTATGCACCCCCTCTGCGCTCCGTACCTCCTCTGCGCGTCGCTCTGATCAGCATGCGGCACCTGGAAATGGATTCCCTGGTAGATATGGCCTGGCTCCTCAATAAAGACCTGCCGAAAGCGCCGCCGCTTGCCGAGGTCGATCACTTCAGCTACCGAGCAACTAAACACCAGTTACAGGAGGCATTACGATATGGCCCATTAAAAATCCATCTGTATCATACCGGTTTTCAACCGGCAGTGGTTGGTTTCTACCGGGCGCTCGTGGAAGAGCTACTCGCCCGTCAAAACCAGCCCCCAGTTTTAGAGGTAACACCTTACTACTTCTGGCATATTATGAACTGCTATCATCCTGGGCGGCTCACGTGGAACTAGCTCAAGAGGAGACTGGCGATGCAATAAAATCGGCTCAAGAGGAGTTTTCTAATGAAAAGACTATTAAAATGGCTAACTGCCTCGGACATACCTGCTAACCTTTTTACTATAAGTGCATTCATCGCGGCCATTCTTTTTTTCAAGCCAATTCGTCACAGGCAAGCAGAGCAGAAAGTTTCTTCAAAAAATACACTCGATACGCCGGAGCCAATGCCTGCGACGCCAACAGAGTCCATACCCTCCATCAACGAGGCTAAGCAAGGTTCCTCTATGCTACCGTTACCCATTGTGCGCCGCCGCGCTGCTCAACTCTTGCGGCACATCCGTTCATCGAGAATGCTTGAGCAACAGGAGCAGGAGTTGCAACGCATCACGAGCAACGCCCAGATGATGCAGTTGATGACGGCGGCTGATCGTTTCATGTGTACCACCGAAATGGCAACGATTCTGGCCGTGATGCGCGCCGGTGGGCCACAAAAATTGCTCTATTGGGATGACACCTGGGACGCCACCACGCGCCGCGCCGTCCACACCCTCCATGACACTTTGCGACAGCATTGTCAGGACGACATTGAACTGGCACTCAAGCTTTACGCCGCCTGGTCTGAGACGACCTTTCAGGGCCAGTCGCTGGTGCCGACCTGGGCCATCCGCAGCCTCTGGCACCCCTATCGCGTACCGGCCTTGCCGCGTATCCTTGAAGAAGCTCTGGGCGACCGCGCTCGTGTAAGCCAGTTTAAACGCGATGTGCAACAGGCCACAGAGCTGGAGCGCCTGGATCAGATAATCGAGCGTTATGGTGTGAAAGAGGAAGGTGCCGCCTGGCTCATCGAGGCCAGGGAGGCGCTACGGCGCACGCGACAGGAGGCATGGGCCAGAGCCTATTTTGTCGATCACAACCTGCTCGTCTCCGTCGTTGAGCCTGAGCGCGAACGGCTCTTGCGCGAGCTATCCGTCAATAAAAAGGTTTCCGAAAATCGCCCCATTAACTTTGATCTGCTCAAACGTGTGCGCATCATCTGCGCCTATTATCTCGTGCAACAATCGGCTCAAGGCCCCGAATTGCCCCACGTTATCACGCTCCAGCCGGAGTGGCTGGACTGGCTGCGGCAATCTGAACGCTCCGTGCTCTCGCTGGCACGCTTCATCGCTCAGCAGACACCGCGCGATGCGGGAGGCGAACTCGTGCCCACATTTACTGGCCAGCGCCTCTTTCTCGAACAGCGTTTCCCACCGGGCAGTCGCTACGTCGGCACAGTGACAGAAACCCGCGAGGATGGCAGCACCGTCATCGCCTTCGGACGACGTATCGCAGATGCCCCTCCCATTCTTGAAACATTTCGCGGCGAACTGACCCCGCTGTCATCCTCCATTAGCACCCCGGTCAGTGACGAGCAACCCGCTACCATCGAGGGAGCGTTGCTAACCACGCAGGTCAGCACACCACCTACCCACCGACGCGAACTGGCACGCATCACCGGGCTTCTGCCTGCTTCACAGCACGAGGCCACAGAGTCACATGAACAGAAACATTACGCTCTCAATGACACGCTCGTTGTGGAAATCACCAGCTACGACCTCAGCGACCCCACTCAGCCAGTCGTCATCGTCAGCGCTCTGCCGGAACGCAGCGCCTTTGACCTGTTCTGCGAAAACTACCAGGTAGGTGACTTCATCTCCGTTACTGTCACCGGCTACGATGAACGCCCCCAGGATCAACTCGTCTCGCTGATCGTGCGCGAGCCGCGTTCGCAGCTCGAACTGCTCATTGATCCCGATTATCTCAGCTTTACCCCGCTCTACGAGGCCGTCAAAGAGATTCGCATCGGTACATCGCTGACTGTCGCCGTCGAATATATCGATACGCGCCGACGCACCGCCATTCTTTCACTGCTCCCCCTCATGGAAGCACACCTGGAGCGCCTCTTGCGTGAGCAGCGCCGCGAAGATGGTACCTACCAGCAAACCGCGTTACTCAGCCACCTGCATGGCGATCATTTCCTGCTCGTCCTCACCTGGAGCGATCCGGCGCTGGGCCTGATCTACACCGTCGAATTGCCACGCCAGGCTTTGCCGGAACCACAGCGCACTTACGAGGTCGGCGAAGCTGCATTGCTTGAACTGACCTTCCCAGATACCCTCTCCTCCTCAACGCTCACCCACCTGCCCTCCGAGATCAAACAGGTTATTGCCACCCCACGTCCAGGCTTGCAGCGCCTGACCTGGCATGATGAGCGGCTGCATTTCAACGGACAGATGTCGTACCGCATGAGAAATATGCTGCTGGCTCTCAGCAACGACTGTTCCTATCAGGCCGCTATTCACGCACTGTATCGTGCCTCTCACCACTTCATCAGCGAGGTGATCGCCTTCAAGCCCGCCACGCTCCCGGACGAATATAGCAGAACAGATAGCATGGGCGGCTCACCAGGCATAGATCGGCCAGACATGTTGAGAGACATTAGCGATCTGGACATGCTCGAACCAACCGAATACATGCGCGTTTTAGAAGGGGAAGAGCCAGAGGTGGCAGGGTACCCACATAAAGAAGAAGAAGAGGAGGTAAGCGTAGAGGATGAGTCTGACTTTTACGATGATGAAGAGCAAGCAGAGGAGACTGCACCACCCCTGCCGCCGATCATGAAATACCAGGTTGGACAGGTTGTCGAGGGCCATGTAACCGGCGTCCTTCCCTACGGGGCCTTTGTAGAAATCGAGCCGGAGGTCAGTGGCCTGGTACACAAAAGCAAGATGTGGGGCTTTATCGAGGACATGACCGAGGTGCTGCACGTCGGCGACAGGGTTAAAGTCAGCATTCTAAACGTCAATCTGGAACAGGGCAACCTGGAATTGAGCATGCAGATTCCAGAAAATGACCCGCTCTTGAAATACACTATCGGCGAAAAGGTCAATGGCGTCGTCACCGACATTCAGGATTTCGGAGCCTTTGTGCAGATTGAGCCGGGCGTGAGCGGACTGGTGCATAAGAGCAAGATGTGGGGCTATGTCTCCGATGTCGAAGATGTCGTGCGTATTGGCGACGAGGTAACGGTGCTGATTCTCAACATCAACACACAAAAACGCTGGATGGAACTCAGCATGCAGGTCGAGGAGCATGATCCGCTTTTAAAATATCGACCGGGTGATGTTGTTACCGGCACTGTGACCGACGTAAAGGATTTTGGGGCCTTTGTCGAGATCGAGCCGGGAGCGAGCGGATTGGTACACAAAACCGACATGCCAGGGATGGTAGTAGATGCGAGGCGGGAATTAGAAGTTGGTGATGTTGTTGATGTTTTAATTATGCGTATCGATATGGATCGTCGTCGCATGTCTTTAAGCATGAAAGATGTATAATCAAACTTAATTCAACATAGCAATTAATTGTCGAATATGTTGCAGATGGCGCAGAATCTCATCGCGGTCGTCAGCCTGGGGAGCCTGTTCGAGATAGGTTTTCAGATCACGAAAGGCTTTCCCATAGTGCTTGAGTTGAAGATGCACAAGGCCGCGATCACGCCACTCAAACGGCGCAACAGGTTCGAGCATTAGCAGGCGATTACAGGCGGCCAGCGCCAGTTCATAAGCATCGCTCCGTAGATAGCTGTGTTTGAGGTTGGTCAACATGCGTTTCAGCAACTGCTTCTTGCTCACCGGAGTGAACCACTCTGGTTGAAAACGAATGCGTCCACGCCCGGCCATACGCTGTATCAGCAGACGACAAGCATGCTCATCCATAAAATGACCCTGCTCAAAAGGGTCGATATAGAGCATTGTTCCCTGTGGCAACGAGCAACCGACCATAAAATGGAAAGGCAGTCCGATACCCACCAGGGATAAACCCACGCGCCTTCCCACCTCCATATATAGAACAGAGAGGGTGATGGGAATGCCCACATGACTCTCCAGCACCCGATTTAAGAAACTGTTGGCAGGATTATAATAGTCCTGTCGATTGCCGCGAAAGCGTTCCTGCTCAAACAGAATCACATTGAGCGCCTCAAGCACCTTCAGAGGCGCTATCCCTTCGGGCAACACGGGCAACAGGTCGGGCGAGGGCAGAGCCAGCAGAAACCTGACTCGCCGCGCAAGCGCGTCGAGTTGTTCCAGATAGGATGGCATATCGAGATCAGGATACTCTATAGTGGCGATCAGCAGCGCGGCTTGCGCCAGATCAATGGCTTCATCCTCGCCTTCCGCCAGCATCTTGAATGCTCGATAGGCACGTTGCTGTGCATTTTGTTCTATCGGTTCTTCTGCCATACGCGGGCATTTAACCATATTGGCTACCGAAACGCAACCCTTTTAACCTGTTGGATACATATCTCCTTGCCATATTTCCTTGCCTGTTTGTTTTCCAACCTCAACTTAAGGTAAAATAGGACAAACGTAATCATCCTTACAAAGTTCACAGGTCCGGCTGGCATAGTTGCCATTTCTAGCTTGAGAAACAGAAGGACACAGCAGAAGGAGATATATCGCATGCTAGCTCGCAGCCCAACTCCGCCTATCTCCACTGATGGCTCACTACACACAGGGCAACATGCCCTTTTCAATGACCTGGTGCGAGAATATTATAATGGCATCCTTGTGTTCCTAACTTATAAAGTGGGAAGCGCCGAGCTAGGCCTTGAACTGGCTCAGGAAACCTTCCTCAACGTTTGGAAAGTGTTTCCTCCATCCTTTCTCGACGACAAGAAGCGCTTGAAAAACTGGCTCTACTGCATTGCCAGAAACAAAGCTATCGATTATCAACGCCAGAACAAAAAGCCCTGGAGCTTCTTCCAACAAGATGAAGAGGACAGTCTGGAGCAGGTGCTGACCATCGATTCATGGGAAGATCGTGTCTGTGAACGAGACCTGGTACGTCAGGCACTCAACTACGTTAAACCGCAGTACCGCTTATGCCTGTTGCTCCAGATTTTAGGCGGGTTCGAGCAACGCGAGATCGCCGAGCTATTAGGCATTAATCCTAATAGTGTCAGTGTATATGTCAGTCGCGGCATGGAACAACTGCGCAAAGCGTACCGCCTCCTGACAAACGAGCAGGAATGAGAAAGAGCATGATGCAGAAGCAGACAGAGAGAGGGATTTCAAGTGATGAAAGACTCAATGCCTGAGCCATGTGCAGAGTGGAGAGATAAACTGGCTGCCCGCCATCTTAATGATCTTACTCCAGAAGAACATGCAGCATTACAAGCGCATCTCAAAACCTGTGCGAACTGTCGAGCGGCTTACGAAGATTACCAGCACCTGGAACAGCACATTCGCTCGTTTTTCTCCTCTCCCCGTGCCGCAAACGCTTTTCTCTCGACATTCCACGCGCGCGAACACCGTACCACATTTTTAGAGCGAGATACCGACGATATCTATATCGTTTCTCTTGATCCGCCACTCACGCACCATCGTTCAGCATACAAAACGCGCTTCACACCTCTCAGTACACTCGTAGCGGCCCTGTTCATGTTCGCGCTGGTCGCTTCATTCATTTTGTTGGAGATGAATGCCCCCTCACGTAACCATATCGCCACCACACCATCATACATCAGTGTACAACAAACACCAGATCATGAACTGATCGGTCTCAGCGATGGCAGCATTATCTTCGACACCCAACGCCCGGATGGGAAACTCAAAGAGCAAGCCGCTGCGCAATTCAGAGCAGGCAATCTCAATGCGGCAGAACAACTCTTCCAGCAAGCCGTCAACATCGACCCTAGCGATGCTGAGGCGCATATTTACCTGGCCGATACGCGCATCCTCGCTAATCACCAGCCCTATGAAACAATCATTATCGGAGCCATGCTCTCCGGCTCCTATATCGGGGTCGGACACGATGATTTGCAGGGTGCATATATCGCGCAGCAGCAATTCAACACACAATGTCTGCTGCCACATTGTACACAGATTCGCCTGCTGGTTGCCAATGTTGGTTCCGGCACCGGTACCAGCGACGAAGCTGCTTTCGCCACTGCCGTCTCCAAACAGATTGTGCAGGCCACACTGGCCGATAAGAGCATTGTGGGCCTGGTCGGCTTCCCATTCACCGTCAGTTCGCTCAACGCGGTCGATATTCTGGCCCCCCATCACATTCCGATGGTTTCACCCACGTCATCCGCCGACCAGCTTAGCGGACTCTCGCCATACTTCTTCCGCGTCGTGCCGCCCAACAGCAGCGAGGCGCAGGTAGGCGCAAACTATGCCATCTCGTCGCTGCACACAGGGCGTGTTGCCGTCTTTGTTGATCCTACCAACGAATACAGCAACAGTTTGGCCAGCGATTTTATGGAACGCTACACCGAGCTTGGCGGTAAAGTGGTCGCCACCGAACAATTCACCATTGGAGCCAATAACAACATGCCTGCCTTGCTGGCCAATGCGCTCCAGGCTAAACCAGACCTGATCTATTTCTCAGGCTACGTCGGCGACATCAACCCACTCTTAACCAGCCTGCCGACCAGCGGCCCCTTCGCCCACCTGCAAGTGCTGGGGGGGGATGCCCTGTACGAACTATCCGAATACACTCCTGCTGCACTCGCAGTCTTCAATCGCCTTCACTTCACCGCCTTCGCCTATCCCGATGAATGGCAAGCGCTGGGCCTGGCAAAGCAAGCACCCGCGTTTTTTCAGGAGTACGCGCGCACCTACAGCAACAACCCGCTTCAGCAGCGAGGCCTCTACGGCTACACCCGCCCGGAGAATGATACTATTCTCAACTTTGACGCCATGCAGACCATGCTCACAGCGGTAAAGAATGCTTTGCAGACCGCACCCACACGCCCGCTGACCGGCACCGATGTGCAGGTTGCGCTCACCCACATTACCGGCGCACACGCTATCCAGGGCGTGAGTGGACAGATTGCCTTCGATGCCAATGGCAACCCCATCAATAAAGTGGTGCTTGTCCTCTCGGTCAGCCCACAACGGCAAATCCAACTTGTCTCGATCTGGGGCAATTTCCTCGTGCCGGGCAAGCAGCATTAGACGGAAAAGAGGTCGGCGATGGCGGTCGCCCAGGCTACCAGGGCTTCATCCGCCATCAGCGCACCGACCAGTTGCAGGCCAAGTGGTAGCCCGTTCTCGGCCACGCCGACAGGCAACGTGAGCGCGGGTAGACCGGCATGCGTCCAGGGCAAATTCATTAAAGGGCTGCCGGTTGAGGTTAGTCCTTCTGGTGCCGGGCCGGTGGTAGCAGGGCAGACCCAGGCGTCAATGCCGTGCTGCTGCATCGCCTGCTCCAACTCGGCTCTCAGCTTCAGGCAACCCGCGCGTGCCACCGCTAACTCCTCCTCCGATACTTCCTGGCCGAGCCGCAACTGGGCGGCGGTGCGCGGACGATAGAGCGAAGCATAAGCTGCAAACCACTGCTCATGAACCTTTGCCATCTCTGCCGCGACCATGCGTTGATGACGATGGTTGATCTCCTCAATATCGTCCATCACTGCCACATCACGCAGATCATAGCCCGCCTGCTCAAGCCGCGCCAGATGCCACGCAAAGGCCCGTTTGCCCTCCTCAGACGCCTGCTCCAGATACGCGCCCGTCGGAATGCCCAGCACAGGACGGCGCGTCACCTGCATCGGTCGCCAATCAGTGCAGAGCAGAGCGGCAGTCAGCGCAATACCGGCCATATCGGTGGTGAAAAAACCGAGCGTGTCAACGGAGCCGGAGCAGAGAATCACGCCATCGATGGGAATACGGCCATAACTCGGCTTGAAACCGATGATGCCACAATAAGCCGCTGGACGAATGATCGAGCCAATCGTCTGCGTGCCCAACGCCAGGGAACAGAAACCCGCTGCAACCGCCGCCGCCGAGCCGCTACTGGAACCGCCGGGAGTATGCTCCAGGTTATGTGGATTGCGCGTCGGCCCCGGCTCGAAAAAGGCAAATTCCGTTGTCACTGTTTTTCCTAGAATTAAGGCTCCCGCACGACGCAACGTAGCAACGCAGGATGCCTCCGCTCCTTCAAAAAGTGTAGAGGGCAACTGTGTACCGGCGCGCGTCGCAAAACCATCTACCCGAATAATATCCTTCACACCCACCAGCACTCCATAGAGCGGGGGACGCTCTTCCGGCAAGGGAAAACGCTCCTGCAAAGCTGCCGCCTCTTTTATCAAACGCGCGCGTCGCTCCGGCTCAGGTAACAATGCCTGTAAGGTCGGTTCATAGGCATCGATGAAATCACAGGTTTCGTGAATGTAGGACAGGAGATCACGCTCACCAGAGCGTAGAGACATGGCTGTCTGGGCAAGAGGAGATGGACGCAATTCCACAAAGCTGCTCCTTTCACAATATCGTGACCAGATTCATTTTTGCATCTGCTGTAATTGTACGAGTGGTGTCTTCACATCCTCACATAGCTTCTTCCACCCGCACTACTACTTCTGGCAAGAGATGGTAGCAGACCCCCAACGCTACCATCATCCGCTCATGCCCACGCTCATCCTCTTGAATCGGCACGTCGGTGTCACGCCAGCTATAGCGTGTATCTACGCCTTCAGATTACAAACCGACTTATTGTTCTTTTACGGCATAGACCGCAATAATGCTGATATTATCCTCGCCACCATGCTCTAACGCTCTTTTCAACAACGCCTCACTGATCTGCGCTCCCTCTGGGGCCGAAGAACGAATAATCTCCTCTATCTCATCATCATGCACCATCTCCCACAGACCGTCGGAGCAGAGCAATAGCACGTTATCGGTCTGCAATGTCACGCTGAAGCTATCCAGTTCAACGGTAGGGTTCTCGCCCAGGCAGCGATAAATCTGATTGCGCCTGGGATGCGTATAGATCGTGTCAGATGTAATGATACCTTTCTCTACGAGGCGCGCCACAATGGAGTGGTCGCGCGTAATCTGCATCAGACCGCTAGCAGGTCGATAGAGATAGACACGGCTATCGCCAACGTTCACTACCTGCACAGAAGAGCCGAAAACCAGCGCCGCCGTCAACGTGGTACCCATCATGTGAGCCTGCTGGCGATTTCGCTGATAAATTGAAAAATTGGCACGTTGCACGCCGTCCCTGAGCAATTCGGCATAGAGTTCCTCTTCTGTATTGGGATGCAATAGCACCGGCGAGACAGTATCGCCAACCGCCTGAATGGCGAGCCGACTGGCCTCGCGTCCATGCGCGTGTCCTCCCATGCCATCAGCCACCGCGAATAGACCAACTGGCAAGAGGCCGTTCGGCGTGAGATGCACCCCCTGAAGCGCCAGCAGATTATCCTCATTAGGCATAGTCTGCCGCACAATCCCTGGATGCGATTTCACTCCCACCGACAACCGTGCAATCTCCTCTTCATGCCGCTCCTGCGTCGTTGTGAACATACTGGCCAGCGTTGCTAATTCATCCGTATGTCTGGTCTGGATAGTTGAGGGCGACTCCTCTTCCTGTCGCAAGTGAAAGAGGGGCAGCAGGTCGTCCTCTGTTTTATGTACCTCATCGTTAGAAAAGGGTATCAGATGCAAACGTCGCTTTTTCGGCGAAGAGGGCAAAGCACGCGGCCAGAGCGTTTCTCTCTGTTCCGACTCGATCTTCGGTACCTCTACAGGGCCTTCCTGTGACTCAAACAGACCGTCATGCGCGACAAAGTATGCCGTCTGGGCCTTTCGTTGCTTCCGCTCATCACACTTTGCCACCCCTGATAGCTTTTGCGCCATATCTTCGCAATACATTTTTTGCCGTTCACGTAAAATCATGCGCTGCGCCAGCAAGCGGGCTTCTCTAATATCGCGCATGAAATGCTGATGTCGTCGTAGCTCAACGCGGACATCGCGCAGGAAGAGCCACCAGAGCAAGAGCAGTGTTCCCCACAGGACAAAAACGGCCAGCGCATTCAAGAGCAGACCCATTAGCGTCAACAGCGCCGCCAGCCCCTGCGCGGCAAACAAGTGTGGCAATGCAGACAGGGTTTCTCCCAGCAACAGCCAGGCCCAGGGGGGGAAACCGCCGGTAGAGATATAGAGTAAAACGCTACATCCAAGTAAACCCATACCAGCCCCTACTCTCACCCACCTGAAATTATGATATGCTTTTTGCAATAGAGTCATCATAAAGTTACACCCTCATACTACAGAATAATCATTTTATCCGTGACACGATTGAGAGCAACCGGATTGTTACCCATCAGGCACAGACAAAAGATGAGGGCTATTTATCCTGCTTGTCAAAAACGTTACAAAAACCTTACATTTCTTTCATCACTTTTTCAGACAGTTAATTTACTATATAGATAGCCACTGAGCAGCATCTTTTAAACAAGTGACGAGAGGTTCTTTATGACGGAATATCCCGATCCTTACGATAATACTACACCACAAACCTATACAAACCCATATTATTATCAGTCATTCCCGACTCAAGGGCAACAAAAAGCATATCACGAGCAGGAACGACAATATATGCAGAGTAGGCAGGGACAGCAACAGACATACAGCGGGCATACATACGACGAACAAGCATACCGCGAGCAGGTCTACCGGGCACTCAACTATCAAAAGGTGCAACCGAAGTCACCGGCCCAAAAACGCATCTCAAAGGCAGAGGCGTTGGATATTGTCAGTTCCCTTAAACGCTGGCTTATTGTTGGTGCATTGACACTCTTTGGTCTGCTAGCAATGCTCATTGGTGGACAAATTGCCAGTACCAACGTGCAGCAAAGTGCCACACCCGTCAGCAACCCAAACTCCTCTTTTGATCAGAATACATCATCATCCGGCGGCTTCTTCCAGCAACAACAAGGAGGCGGTTTCTTTGGCAACAGCGGATCATCACAAGCGCCCTTTACCAACACCCGAACCTCCTGAAAGCTACAGCTTACCGGATGGCATGGCTCGCACAGAGTTTCATGCGATGGGCACCACCATCTCGCTGCTGCTACCGGTAGAGGATGTGATCTGGGCCGGTGAGGTCGTGCGCATGCTGTTCAGTATGTGGGAGCAGCAATTGAGCCGATTTTTGCCAGAGAGCGAGCTTTCCCAACTGAACAGGCAGGCAGGCCGCCCTGTAGTGGTCAGCCCTCTGTTGTTCAACGTGTTAGAAACCGCGCTCCAGGCAGCGCGCACAACCAACGGCCTCTATGATCCCACGTTGCTACCACAACTTAAACAGATCGGCTATGATCGAACGTTTGAGGAAGTGGCAACACAGCTTCCTGGCAGCCACCGGCGCACCCGCCCCGGCGGTCAATGGCGGACAATCCAACTGGACCGGCAGCGACGCGAGGTGCTGTTGCCCCCAGGCGTCAATGTTGAGTTTGGCGGCATCGCCAAAGGCATGGCGGTTGACGCCGCCATCGACCTGCTAAGAGAACGTGGAGTAACGGCGGCCCTTGTCAATGCCGGTGGTGATCTGGCCGTTTTGAACGTGCCGCCACAAGAGCAGCAATGGCCTATCGAGGTGCCCGGTAAAGATACGCAGTGGGTGCTACCGCTACGACGTGGAGCAGTAGCTACATCGGGTATCTCGCGCCGACGCTGGCGACAGGGCGATCAGGAACGCCATCACCTGATTGATCCGCGCACCGGTTTGCCATCACAGAGCGGCCTGTGGTCTGTCACGGTGGTTGCTGAACGCTGTATGCAGGCCGAGGTAGCGGCGAAGGTTGCCTTTCTGCTGGGCGCTATTCCTGGCTGCGCCTTTTTGCAGGACCATAAATTGGCAGGAGTCTTGATTGATCGTAATGGTTCCTGGTTCGCCGCTGGCGACTGGCCAAGAGAGATAATGACCGCTCCATCGGCGGAAAGGAAGAAATAGACTATGACATTATGGCAAAGTGTTACGTGGGATATTGCGCGGGCAGGCGGTTTTCTGGCCTATATTCTGCTCACCCTCTCTGTCGCGCTCGGTCTGGCACTGACCATGCAATGGCAAACACCGCGCTGGCCCCGCCTTATTAATAACGAACTACATAACTTTGTTACCTTACTGGCCACCGTTTTCGTCGCGGTGCATATTCTGGCCGTCTGGATTGACCCGTTCACCAGCTTTGGTCTGAACGAGGTACTTATTCCGTTTGTTAGCCACTATCGCCCAATCTGGATGGCGCTCGGCATTATCGCGCTCTACCTGGGCATTGCCATTGGCATCAGCACGCTGCTACGCCCATACATTGGCTATAAAGTCTGGCGCGGTCTGCACGTGCTAACCATCGTCATCTTCGCGCTGGTGCTGGTTCATGGCATTGCTACCGGCAGTGACACACGTACCTGGTGGGGCATTACTATCTACGGCGGCAGCATTCTGCTGATCGGCAGCCTGCTCTGGCAGCGCCTTTACTATCCGGCAAACAAGCAGAGCCGTGCGCATCCAGTGCTGGCCGTTGGCGTGGTCATCGCGGGTATCGCATGCGTCTTCTGGATGCTGCTCGGCCCTTTGCAGCCAGGTTGGAACACCATCGCTAACAACGGCAAGGGCAACGGCTCTGTCCAGGCCGCGACTGCGAAGACATCATCCTCTCTTACCGGCAATGCCTTTACGCCATCTTTTAATGGCGATTTGCAAGGACAAATGACGCAACAGGGACCGGACGCGAACGGCAACATCACACTGCAACTGAACATGACCATTAGCAACGGGCCACAAGGCATTGTACAGGTCACGCTACAAGGGCAAAACAATGGCTTCGACAACGATTTACAGATCACTCACTCACAGGTCACACTGAGCCAGAGCAACAACACACCGCTCTACGTTGGCCCGTTGACGCGCATCTTCGGCGAGCGTTCCTGGAATATGCAAGCCGTCCTCAGCCCAACTTCCAATACAGGCAAACCGCTACAGGTCACAATGCGTCTGTTCATCCAAAATAATGGGCAGGTGACCGGCACTATCACCGGTAGTACCACTACCACACCCAACAGCCCAACAGGAGGTGAAATAAACACATCCATCGATAATGTAAAGCTGCAAACAGCCTGATCTTGAGCAGGAACCGGCAGAGCGCGTTCACCGCTTCACCCTGTCCGTGTGGAGATGGACTTGCCTGGTGGGGGGCGGCTCATTCCCATACGGACAGGGCGAGGCGGTGGGCGCGCTCATATTTATTCCATCTCATCGAAGCCGTGCAAGGCGGCACCAAGCAACGCCATTCTCGTATTCAAGACAATATGCACAGGCATAGGCTCTAGCACAGTCGAGAGACGCCCCTTGCGTCTAAAAGCTTGCATGAATGTACCATCCTGAAAGAACGGCAAAATACGCGGAGGAATGCCACCGCCAACGTAGACCCCCCCCGTCGCCAGCAACTTGAGGGCCATATTGCCGCATTCAGCGCCCAGAATCGTCACAAATAAAGAGATGGTTGTCCTGCACAGCATACATGGCTGCGCATCGTTCATCGCCGCCGCGATAATCACCGGATTACTATCATGTACCGAGGCCAACTGCGCGCTTAGCCACGCCGGTTCCACCAGCTCAGGGGTGCGATTGCGTAAGAAGGCATAAATATTGGGTAAGCCCACACCGGAGCAGACGTGCTCATAGCTCACATGTTCATAACGCTGCATCAGGTAGCGCAACAGGTCAATCTCCAGTTCATTGGTCGGGGCAAAATCGGTATGGCCTCCCTCCGAGGGATGGGCCTGATAGCGGGTACCGTTCCAGGTCAGAAACGCCTCACCCAGACCGGTGCCAGGAGCAATCAGGGCAATCGAGCCATGTGATGTCGGCTGGCCCTCGTTGAGCGTGAGCAGGTCGTCAGTGCCCAGCGCCGGAATGGCATGCGCCATCGCATCAAGGTCATTGAGCAGATGCACTGATGGAATGTTCAACTCTTGCTGCAAATGTTCCTCACTCATTTGCCAGGGCAGGTTCGTGATGGTCGCCTGACCGGCAATCACCGGTCCGGCCACACCAAAACACGCACGCTCAACCGGCACTGCTACCTTCATCAAGAAGCTTCGTACCAGCGCCTCCAGATTCGGAAAAGCTGCACTGGGCAGGCGCTCCTCTATCACTGGTTTTCTGAGATCGTCACGCGAAGAAAATAAGGCGAGATGGGTCTTGGTCCCTCCCACATCGCCGGCAAGTAGCATGGGTATCTCCTTCTCTGGTTTCATCTTTCATTGCTATTATATAAAGGCCACAGCTTTTCAGCAATGGAGACTCCAAGGCCCCATTTCAGCGAAGGCAGAACCAACGGGCCTGGCATCGGAAAGGGATGCCAGGCCCGTGATCCACCTGTACGTTCCCGTTCCGTTCTATGCTGTCTTCACAGAGGCGGCCTGTTGCAGGCCAAGCTCCTCAATCGATTGCTGGCGCATGAGGAACTTCTGAATCTTACCGGTGACAGTCATGGGGAAGGCATCCACAAACTTGATGTAACGCGGAATCTTGTAGTGCGCGATCTGACCCTGGCAATAGGCACGAATCTCCTCGACGGTGGCCTGCTCTCCGGGCTTGAGCTTGATCCAGGCCATGATCTCCTCACCATACTTCATATCGGGCACACCGATCACCTGTACGTCGCTCACTTTGGGATGTGTGTAGAGAAACTCCTCGATCTCACGTGGATAGACATTTTCGCCACCACGAATAATCATATCCTTGATACGCCCCACGATATTGATATAACCCTCAGCATCCATCGTCGCCAGGTCGCCTGTATGCATCCAGCGCGCTTTGTCGATGGCATTCGCCGTCGCCTCCGCGTTATTCCAGTAGCCTAACATGACGCTGTAGCCGCGTGTACACAATTCACCCGGCTCACCAATCGGCACCACCTTACCTGTTGCCGGATTGACGATCTTGATCTCCAGATGTGGGTGAATGACGCCCACTGTGCCCACGCGCTTATCAAATGGAGAGTCGATGCGCGTCTGCGTCGAGACAGGACTGGTCTCGGTCATGCCATAGCAAATCTCGACCTCGCGCATGTTCATCAGCGAGATGACCTTTTTCATCACCTCGGTAGGGCAAGGCGAACCGGCCATGACACCTGTGCGCAGGCTGCTCAGGTCAAATTTAGCGAAGTCAGGATGGTCAAGCTCAGCGATAAACATTGTTGGCACACCATACAGCGAGGTGCATTTTTCCTCCTGCACCGCTTGCAGGACTGCCAATGGATCAAAACCATCAGAGGGATAGACCATTGTCGCACCATGCGTGATGCAGCCCAGATTGCCCATCACCATGCCGAAACAATGATACAAGGGAACAGGAATACACATCCTGTCGTCTGCCGTGAGATTTTGCAGGTGAGCGACAAAATAGCCGTTATTGAGAATGTTGTGATGACTCAGCGTCGCACCTTTGGGAAAGCCGGTGGTGCCACTGGTGTACTGAATATTGATCGGGTCATCAAACTCCTGCTCGCGCTGACACTGGCTGAGTGCCTCGTCGCTCACACTTTCCCCCATCGTCATCAGTTCCTGCCAGTTGTACATGCCAGGAATCGAGTCAGACCCAAGCCGCACCACTATTCTCAACTCAGGCAGTTTGGCGGCGGCAAGCTGACCTGGCTGGCTGGTAGCAAGTTCGGGAGCCAGGGATTGCACCATCGCCGTGTAGTTAGAGCTTTTGAACTCTGGCGCAATCACTAGAGCAGTGCAGCCGGACTGATTCAAAACATACTCCAGCTCATGCACACGATAGGCCGGGTTGATATTGACCAGGATCGCGCCGATCTTACTGGTGGCGAACTGGACAATACACCATTCCGCGCAGTTAGGTGCCCAGATGCCTACACGCTGACCCTTCTTGATGCCAAGCTGCATCAGTCCCTTCGCACACTGGTTCACCTGCGCCTGCAACTCACGATACGTCAGGCGAATATGTTGGTGGCGTGAGATAAGGGCAGGGTGATCGGGATACTTCTCCGTTGTTTGATCGAACATGTCGCCAATGGTCAATCCCAGCAGTGGCGTATCACTGGTGCCACTGGTATAGCTCCATCGACGCTCGTCTTGAGTAATAGACGCAGCCGTGGCAGTCTCTTCCATTGCCTTCATAATGCTGTCTCCTCTGACTAGCAAGACTTATGCCGCGCTCAGCAGTACGGCACTTTTAGCAGGCCCATTGCTTTATTGTACATAACATATCCAATGCAGCGCTAAAAATCAAGCATACGTGAGAAACAGCGTTGAGCAATGCGCGAAACCCAATCAATGAGTCGTTCATTGCTGTAGGGGGTAAAGCACTATGAAAAATATCTCTCTATCACGACTGCTGTATGGAGTCGGGATTTTAGTCATCGTCGGCGCAGGGGTAATGGCGCTCATCACAACGAGAATACTGGCCCATGCTGCTAATGCCCGTGTCAGTCTCAGCGGGCAGGTGGTGCCACTCGTTGCGCATTCGACCCTCACAGGCCCGGCTTCTCCGCAGCAACAACTCACTCTCTCCATCGGCCTGACGCCACGTAACCAGGCACAACTCGACACTCTACTATCTAACCTGTATGATCCGGCCTCGCCACAGTATCACCAGTTCCTTTCACCCGCTCAGTTCCGCGCAGCCTTCGCGCCAACTGATGGACAGGTACAGCAGGTAATCGCTTTCTTGCAGCGTCAGGGCCTGCACGTCCAGAACGTTGCTGCCAACAACCTCTTACTGGACGCCACCGGCTCCGTCGCCCAGATACAACATGCTTTTCACACGCAGATCAATACCTACCGGAATGGTAGCCTCTCCTTCTATGCCAATGCCAGCGCACCAATCATTCCACAAGCGTTGGCAGGACTGGTCTCCTCTATCAATGGCCTGAATGATATTGCCTATCAGCCGCTCTACAGCAGGGCCGATGGTGAACATACAACCGGTAAGGCAATGCCCACAGGCTATGGGCCATCTGATATTTTGAATGCCTATGATATCGCCCGTCTGCAGCAGGCCGGAATGGTGGGCGATAATCAGAGCATCGCCCTCTTTGAGTTGGACGGCTATCAGATGAGCGATGTTAGCCAGTATCTTCAGTACTACAATATCAGCCCGCCCACCATCACCACTATTACCATCGATGGCTTTAATGGGGCAGCAGGCATGGGCGCGGTCGAGGACGAACTGGATATCGAACTGACCGCCGCGCTGGCCCCACACGCCCATATCCTGGTCTACGAGGGGCCAAATACAACACAGGGCATCAACGATATCTATAGCAGAATTATCAATGACAATAAGGCAAAAATTGTTTCGGTAAGCTGGGGACAATGCGAGGCCGCCAGTGGTAATGCGGAAATGCAAACCCTCGACACACTTTTCAAACAGGCAGCAGCACAAGGCATAAGCATCTTTGCCGCTGCCGGAGACTCCGGTGCCTATGACTGCCGCGATACTAATCTGTGGGTTGATTCGCCAGCCAGCGACCCCTATGTCACAGCAGTAGGCGGTACCGCGTTGCAGATGAATGGCTCGAACTATGGCAGTGAAACGGCCTGGTCGAATCCCTCAGCATTCACCTATGGCCCGAAAGGCGCGGGCGGTGGTGGGGGGCTGAGCCAGACTTTCCGGCAACCTTCCTGGCAGAATGGCCCCGGCGTGCAGAATCAGTACACCGATGGCTATCGCCAGGTGCCCGATGTATCGGCTAATGCCGCTTTCACTCCAGGTTACGCGGTGTATTGCACCGTCACCAATGCCGGTTGCCCACCGACAGGATGGGTCAATATCGGGGGAACGAGTGGGGCCGCGCCGGTCTGGGCCGCCAGCATGGCGCTGGTCAACCAGTATCTACAAGCCAGTGGCAAAACGGCTATCGGCGCAGCCAACCAGACGCTCTATGCGCTGGCAAGCAACCAGCAGTTATATCCGCCCCTCCACGATATCATATCCGGCAATAACCTCTACTACCCTGCGACCAGCGGCTATGATATGGCAACCGGCCTGGGTTCGCCCGATGTCTATAACATAGCGCAGGACCTCGCGCAGGTCTCCAGCCCCGGTGTTCCGCCGCCGGTACCTTCGCCTTCACCCACACCGGGCAATGGTACCATTATCGCGCAGGATACCTTTCAACGCGCAAACCAGCAGCTCTGGGGCACCGCCTCGGATGGTCAGCAATGGGGCGGCGACGCCAATGCGCTCAATGCCTTCTCTATCATCAATGGACAAGGGCAGGTCGCAAACGGGAACACAACCTACAGTGCCGTGCTTGGCCCCAGCATCACCGATGCCCAGGTGCTGTTCACTGGTATGCTTAGCAGTTTCACACCTGCCACAGCAAATAATATAGGAGCGGTGCTGCGCTGGAGTGATCCGAATGACTGGTACAAAGCCTATATCGACGGAGCCAATCTGGTCATCCAGAAGCGCGTGAACGGTGTCTTCACTACCTTGAGGGCCATGCCGTTTATCCCCAGTGCCAATACCATGTACAGTCTGCGCTTCCAGGTTGTTGGCAGCACACTCTCCGCCAAAGTCTGGCCCGCCAATAGTGCGGAACCGGGAAACTGGATGCTCACCGTCACTGACAATTCTCTTCAGTCTGGCTCCTGTGGCCTGCGTATACTCGTACAAAATGGCGCTATAGCAACCTTCACCTCGTTTCAGGCTACCACCGTAGGGGCGTGATTGATCACGCCCTGCCAGCGGCTCCACGCTCTCGTCCACGCCTCATTGATCACGCCCCGCCAGCGGCCTGGCCGATCAGCGGGGCGTGATCAATCACGCCCCTACGAGACTGCCGATCTCGCTGGTGAATTTTGATGATCACGCCCCGCCAGCAACCTGGCCGATCAGCGGGGCGTGATCAATCACGCCCCTACGGGATTCGATAGGAAAAGTTCATTACCATGTCCCTACTTGTTATTCGGTTGTGCCCGATAAGGGCCGGTAATGCCCTCGAAGCGTGGGCGATAGCGCGTCTCATGATAATCGGCAGGATTCACACGGCGGGGCGGGAAATTCTTGCCGGGAATGTCGGTGTAGATGTACTGACCATCACGATACGCGGCCATTACACCAGAGGTGCCGTGTTCAACCGCGCTCATAATCAAATTGGCATAGTAGACTGCCATGTGCTTATCGTAGACCTCCGGCTCACCGCTACGCAAGAAGTAGGTCAGATCAATAGGCAGGAAGCGCACGCCAGGAATACGGGCCGTCAACTGATCAGCTAAGAACTCGGCGACATTGACCTTCTTGCGATGTCCATAAGCATCGGCCTCACCAACCTCCGGCACCGGCATACCCAGGTTCGCGCCTTCCGAGAGAACAATTGTCGAGTAGTGCCCCGGATTCTGACGATCCTGCAACACCAGCTCGGCCAGGCGGTCGATATTAGCGGGCACCTCTGGAATGAGCAGACGATCCGCCCAGGTGACGACGGCGGTTTCAAAGGCGGTAAAACCAGCATCACGCCCGAACATGCGAAACAGAATCGTCTCACTATGCGACTCCGCTGTCGAGCGGATACGGTTGATAAACTCGGCGGCGCGACTGATGGCGGTCTGGAAGCCGATACAGTAGTCGGTGCCGGGCACGTCATTATCCATCGTTTTGGGAATGCCCCAGACGGGTACGCCCTTCGTAGCCAGCACCGAGCCATAACTGAGCGTGTCATCGCCGCCAATAACGATCAGGCCATCCAACTCCAGGAAGTTAAGATTCGCGATTACCACGTCAGTCAGGTCGATGCGCTCGTCGGGCGCGTGGCCCTCGCCGAGCGCAACCAGATGTGGGGGTAAGTCACGCACACGCACCTTTGCGGGATTAGTGCGCGTGGATTGGAGTATTGTGCCACCCTGACGATCAATAGTCCGTGTATTCAGGCGGTTCAACGGCATGAGATAGTTACCCTGCCAGGTCGAAGGATTCTCCGCCTGAAAAATCTGTTCCTCACGTGAGCGTGAACGATTAAGATAGGTGATACCTTCCCAACCGGCGCGCAGGCCCATCACCTGAATGCCCATCGTCTCGGCGCGATACACTATCGCTTTGATCGCGGCGTTCAATCCCGGTACATCGCCACCGCCAGTCAGAACGCCAAGAGCACGAATCTTGTGTTTCGTTTGTGCAGGCATAAACTTTGATCCTCTTCCTTCGTAATCTCTGAATATCCCTTCTCAATGATATACCTGTGTGTCTATGATACTCGTGCCGTGAGCATTGCTCCACTCGCTATTCTCTTGCTCCTCTTGGTTCGCGAGTGGGCGAGTATCGTCGGGCTTCGACCCAACTCATAATAATGTGGTGCGCGAGGCTGTGCGCGGACGGTAGCGTAGGCAGGTCATCAATGTGGTACCAGACGGCGTCGTCCAGCTCCTGCTGATCAATTTTTACGGTGCCACCAACATAACGGGCAGTAAAACCAACCATGAGTTGATGTGGGAACGGCCAGGACTGGCTGCCAACATAGGAAATATCCGTCACCTCAACCCCCACCTCTTCGTAGACTTCACGCTGTACGCACAGCTCCAGCGACTCCGCAGGCTCCGCGAAGCCAGCGATACAGCTATAGCGTTTTCCCCAGCCCGGTTTATGCGCCAATAACACCTGATCCTCGCCATCATGTACCAGTACTAATATGGCAGGTGAGACCGGTGGATAGCCAATATAACCACAAGCCGGACAGCGACGTCCCCAGGTACCCTCCACCATCTCTCGTGGATGGGCACAACGGGGGCAGTAGCGACTATCGCGCAGCCAGGACACTATCTGCACCGCCCAGGAAATAGCCGTATAGCGATCACCATCCAGCAGCGTCAGCAATGTGCGCAAATCGACACCACGCCATCCCACCGGTAACTCGCTCTCCGAGAGTAGCTCGTAAGCCATCATCGGCAAGCCGTCCAACATACCCACATAGTACACCGAATGAGTAGTAGGTAGCAATACATCGGATTCATCAGCACGTAACAAAGTTACCCCATCCTCACACTCTAGTAAGACGGGGGTACCATTGAGCAGGGGAAGTAAATACGCTGGCCCCTCCGGCGGCTGGGCCGGTGGATAGACACGTTGAAATAGTGCTGGCATGAAACCATCCCTCACTTCTAGTCCTTGAACAACAACGTAATCGTACCATGCCAGCATTATTCCTGACAAAATTTAGCGATTATGAGCCGCGAACAAGGCGATACCGCGCTTCCACCCATGAATAAATGCCATACGCCAGAAAACCCAGAGCCACAATCGCCAGTAGAAGTTTGCCGAAGGGCTGCTGAGACAACACCAGCAAGGCCGTGTCCAGTCCCTTCACCTGCCATGGATTATGCTGAACAGCCGCTACCAGCAGGAATAGACCAATAATAACAAACACCACACCCTGAGCCGCGTATCCCAGACGGCCCAGCAAAGTGACGACCTGCCGCACCGTCGCGCTCACGCTGAATAGCTTCAAATGCCGTAAAAAATGTGCTTTATACGCTTCCATAAAGAGTGAAACCGCGATTGCCAGCACGACCAGGCCCAATAAGACGACAAGAGCCACACCAGAGGGCTGCTTCAGCAAGAGTGCCGTCCAGTCCTGCGTAGTGGTGGTCGTACTCTTAGCAGTACTGCCCGCAACAGTGACAAGCCGGAAAGCGCCGAATGAAAGCAGCGCATACGAAATGCCGACAGCCGCATAAGCCAGACGCTTGATGATCCCTTTAGCGTTGCGTCCCGCGTTCTCTGTATCAAAAATGGCCTGAATGAAGCTCCAGAGGGCATAACCCAGCAGGCCAATTGCTACTATAATCAGCAAAAAGTGGCCGAAGGGCTGCCGACTGATCGTCTGCAAGGCTCCGCGCTGATCGGTAGCCTTGCCGCCAACTCCAATAGCCAGTTGCACTGCCAACCAGCCAATAATCACATATACAATTCCCTTCACTGCATACCCCAGACGGGCCAGCCAGATCATCTCACGACTGGTTGCGGCCTGACGCGCAACACCTCCCGCTTGCTGTATTTCATTTTTTACGTCAATCCTCTGATTCATCCTTCCCACTCCCCATAATGAATTTCTACTTACAAATCTAGCCATGATATTTTTCCATAGAGGCACGATGATGAATTTTTCTCATCAAAAGCAAGAAACCCATCCCTACGAAGTAATTCCACATTGTCAATCTCGGTCAAAGAACTTCATCATCACGCCCTGCTCGCCCGTCAAGCCTCTCTCAGGGCGTGATGATCTATTTTACCTAGCCAAATCGGCCATCCCGTCGGGGCGTGATTCATCACGCCCTGCTCGCCCGTCAAGCCTCTCTCAGGGCGTGATGATCTATTTTACCTAGCCAAATCGGCCATCCCGTCGGGGCGTGATTCATCACGCCCTGCTCGCCCGTCAAGCCTCTC
>Ga0080006_1163421_pt1 | contig 64581 bp, 61 predicted proteins | sample RS3BMetagenome_FD_69209 | JGI IMG/M metagenome (GOLD analysis project Ga0080006, IMG submission 69209) | Ferric oxide microbial mat and aquatic microbial communities from Rainbow Spring, Yellowstone National Park, USA - RS3B (SPADES... ...
CGACGGCCCGCAAGGCTCCGGCTCGCAAGACCACCGCCAAGAAGGCTCCGGCTCGCAAGACCACCGCCAAGAAGGCTCCGGCTCGCAAGACGACGGCCCGCAAGGCTCCGGCTCGCAAGACCACCGCCAAGAAGGCTCCGGCTCGCAAGACCACCGCCAAGAAGGCTCCGGCTCGCAAGACGACGGCCCGCAAGGCTCCGGCTCGCAAGACGACCCGCTAGCTCAGCACGGCGGCGAGATCATCGCCGGCGGTACGGACGCAGGGGCCTCCGGGCCCCTGCGTCCGCGTACCCGACCGGATCGTGCCGACCGGTCGATCGCCCCGAGCGCCCCCGGAGCGTTGCCGGTCCGGTCAGAGTCCCACCATGAGGTGGAAGGCCTCGCCCCGCTCCATCCCGGCCAGCGCACCGTGTTGTGCGAGCTGCCAGGCGATGCGGGTAGCGAACGTCGCCCGATCCTCCGCCGCCCGCGGCCCGTCGCCCGCCGGACCGGCCCCCCGGGCCTCGCCGTCGTGCCCCATCGTCGTTTCGAGTTGGCTGTGGTGACAGAGCAGTGCGTCGACCTTCACCGGCCCGAAGCCGAGGGCTCCCTCGACGTGGTTGGGGAGGTCGGCCTCCCACAGCAGGAGGGCATCGGGCCGGTGCGGCTCGAGCCCGAGCTCACCGAAGAAGTGGGGGTCACGGGCGGCCACCAGCGCGTCGAGCGTGAGGAATCCGGCAGCCCGGTGGTCGGGGTGCAGCCGGTACCGGCGCCACGGGTCGTGGCCCAGCACGACCTCGGGACGCACGGTGCGCACCACGCGGGCGATGTCGCGACGGGTGCTGACGTCGTCGACGAGTTCGCCGTCCACCCGACCGAGGAAGCGCACCCGATCCGTCCCCTCGACGTCCCGGGTGTCGACCCCGTCGATGCGTGCCGCCGCCGCCGTGCACTCGCGCATCCTCGCCCGCACCAGCTCGTCCAGGTCCTCGTCCGGGTCCCAGCTCCCCTTCGACCCGTCGGTGAGCACGAGGTGGTGGACCCGGCAGCCGGCGGCCGCCCACTTGGCCAACGTGGCACCGGCGCCGAACTCGATGTCGTCGGGGTGGGCACCGACGGCGAGCGCGCTCGACGGCACCGGCAGGTCCACGGTGATCGTCGTGGTGTCGAGGAGGTCACCGACGGGGAGTCCCGACCCGGGCGGTCGCCACGACGCCGCCGTCCGCGCGTCCCCTCCGGTCACGGGGCGTCGGTGCACCGTGCGGCAACGGGCACCACGTCGGCGGGCTCGTCGATGTCCCAGGCGAGGTCGGGCAGGTCGAGGACGCGCACGGGTAGGCCGACCCGTTCGGCCTCGGCACGGTGACGGGCGAACGAGCCCGGGCCGTACGAGAAGCGGAAGCCGGTGCCGGTGGGCAACGCGATCACATTGGTGCCGTTGCCGTACCGGTCGGGGACCAGGGTGATCCCGGGGGTTTCCCCGACGGCGGCGAGCCCGCTGGCCCTGGGCAGGTCGGCATGGGAGACGGTGACGTGGCCGACGCCGGCGTCGCGCAGGTGGTCGACGCCTGCCTCGACGGCACCGTTCAACCCCCGGCCCGGCTCCCACACCACGAGCGCCCCCCGTGCGCGGGCCCAGTCGGCGACGTCGTTGTCGTCACACACGACGACCACGGGCAGGGGATGGGCCGCATCGAGCACCCGCTGGGCCATGGCCCGGGAAAGCGCGGCCCGCTCGGGTGCGGTCAGGGTGCGGTCCAGGCGGCGCTTGGCCTCGTGGAAGGCCTTGATCGGGACGAGCACGGCCCGTGGCCCGAGGCCGAGGCCCCGGTCGGGCTGGTGCACTCCGGGGTCGGCCACCCCGCCAGCATAGGCAACGGGTGGTACCACGCCACGAGGGCCTCCACGCCTAGGGTGGGCGCGTGCCCAACCGACAGCCGGATCCCGTGGAGCTGGCGGCGGAGCACGCCCGCATCGACGCCCTCGCCAGGGTGCGCACCCGGCTCCGGGCGTTGGGGTGCAGCGACGAGGAGATCGACCGTGCCGTCGAGGACGACGTGATCGACCTGCTGGTGGTCGACCGCACCCTCGTCCCGACGGGCACCCGCCTCACACAGGCCGAGGTGGCCGAGCGGACGGACATCCCGGTCGAGGTGGCCAAGCGCTTCTGGCGCGCGCTCGGCTTCACCGACGTGGAGGACGAGGAGGCGGCGTTCTCCGACGTCGACATCGAGGCAGTCCGCACGTTCCAGACGATGGTGGCCATGGGCCTCGTGGACCTGGACACCGCTGTCCAGATGGCGCGGGTGATCGGCTCCTCGATGGCCCGGATCGCCGATGCCGAGGCCGCGCCGGGGTCCACGCCGATCCTGTTGGGCACCGGTGACAGCATCCTCGATGCCGACCAGTTCGCCCAGCAGGCGGGGGAGTCGATCCCGGCCATGGGCCGGCTGCTCGAGTACGTGTGGCGGCGCCACCTGCAGGCGGCCACCCGACGTGCGATGGTGCACCGGGCCGGGAGCTCCGACGCCGGCGTCCGGCCGGTCATGGCCGTCGGCTTTGCCGACATGGTCGGGTTCACCATGCTGAGCCAGCACCTCGGTGACGAGGAGCTCGCCGCCGTGGTGGCCCGCTTCGAGGAGCTCGCCCACGACACGGTGGTGGCCCTGGGCGGTCGGGTGGTCAAGATGATCGGGGACGAGGTCATGTTCGTCGTGCCGACGGCGACCGGTGGCGCGCAGATCGGGCTCAGCCTGGCCGAGGCCTACGGCGACGACGACCTGCTGTCCGACGTGCGGGTTGCCCTGGCCGTGGGTCCGGTGCTCGTGAAGGACGGCGACTACTACGGTCCGGTCGTCAACCTGGCCAGTCGCCTGGTGAACGTGGCGCACCCGGGGACCGTGCTCATATCCGACGAGTTCCGCGACGCCCTCGACGCCGAGGGGGCCGACGACATCGACACCCGCCCGCTGCGGACCCGCAACCTCAAGGACCTCGGTCGGGTCCAGATGTGGAAGCTGCTGCGGGCGGGCACCGAGCCGGGGGCCGACAGCCGCCGGACCATGCGGTGGGAGCGCCTCGGCGAGGTGCTGCGCGAGCTCGACGAGTTGCGTGATCGGGGCGAGCCGGTACGCCCGGCCCGGCCCGACAGCCCGGTCGACGACGGTGCGGCCAACGGTGCGGCCGACGGTGCGGCCGACGGTATGGCCGACGGTGCGGCCGACGGCTCAGCTGTCGAGCCGCGCCGTGGCGATGCCCTGGGCCCGCAGGGCGAAGTCGCCCTCGAACGCGGCGACCGGTCGGCCCCGTAGGTCGAACAGCCGGCCCGACCGGCCCGGCAGCCGGACGACGGTGTCGGCATCCGTGGGGTTGAACACACGGACCTCGAGCGCCCCGCCAGTCCTCCGGACCGACGACACCTGGGCACCCTCCACGGTGAGCTCGGTGCCCTGCGCCGGTCGGTGCCCGCCGCCGAACGACCCCGACACCAGGAGCGGCACCAGCACGTCGGCGGCCAGCGCGTAGGGATCGACTTCCGATACGCAGAGGGCATAGGTGACGTCGACCGGGCCGAGCATCTGGGGGCCGTCGAGCGGGTCCATCGGGCCGGCGGGCAGCGGGCGGAGCGTCATCCCGAGCCGGGACAGCATGCCCGTGGCCCGCAGCAGGGTGAGGGCGAGGGTCGAGGCCACCGGCCCGGGCCCGTGGCCATCCTCGGTCACGTCGACCAGCTCGTACTCCAACAGTCCCTCGTGGATCACGGTCAGGCCCCCGGCGGACACGAACCGACGCGACGGGAACGTGGGCAGCCCGAACTCCTGGTCGCGCCCCTCCGCAACCAGTCCCCGCTCGACGACGGTGAAGGCGCACTCGGCGCGCGATGCGGCCGCAGGCGCCGGCAGCGGCAGGTGGACCCGCAGCCGGTGGTCACGCGACGGATTGGTGAAACGGGTGCGCACCCGCACCGTCGGCTCGTCGGCGCGCAGCTCCAGGGTCGTGGTGACGGTGACGTCGCTGCTGCCCGATCGGGCGTGCGTCGTCCCGTCCACGTACTCGGGCCACACGTAGGTGCAGACGACGTCCACGGTCGCCCGCACCGGACCCTGCTCGCCGGCGACCAGCACCACCGAGGTCGGGGCATCGACCACCGTGTCGTGGCTCGGTGGCGAGTAGTTGTAGGTGTCGCCGTGGTCACCGTCGTCCACCAGGCGCCCGTACCCGGGCACGCCGTCGAGGGCGAAGGTGCCCGTCGCCGGATCGACCTCGACGGTCAGGAGCCCGTTGGCCAAGGTGAGCCCGGTGGCCGGGTCGCCCTCCAGGCGCACCGGATGGGCCAGCGCCGCGGCCGCGAACCGGGACCACCCGAATCCGGGGACCTCCTCCTGGCGGGCCAGCAGGCGGCGCACGGGAGGCTGGTCGATGATCAGGCGCACCTCGGTCTCCGGCTTCGCGGTGAGCAGGGTGAACAGCTCGCGCTTCACCTCTTCGACCGGTACCCCGTCCCGGGGCTCGGGTCCGATGACCAGGGTCACGTCGAGCCCGGTCTCGCCCTCGGCCAGGCCGACGTCGGTGACGTAGCTCTGTTCGTCGATCCGGGCGCCCTGCAGCAGGCCCAGCATGTTGCGCACGGTCTCACCGTCGAGGGTGATGGTCCCGGGCATGCCACTGCGCTCGGACAGTACCTGGACGTCGGGCCCGGGGTCGCCCCCGGCAGGCACGACGACCTCGACCAGTCCGCCCCGTCGGTGTGCCGAGGGGTTGACCGCCACCGGACCGGCCGCGGCCATGGACCGGCCGACGGCGGCCAGGGCCTGCTCGGTCAGGCCCTCGCCCAGGTGCCGGGCCTCGGCGTAGCGGTGGAGCACGGCGTCGACCACGTCGTCGGCAGAGCACGCGCACACCGAGTCGTGGGCCGAGTTGCGGATCACCAGGGTCCAGGCCAGGTCGAGGAAGGCGGCGGGCCAGCGATCGGCCGGCACGAAGAGCGCCGACAGCGGCTCGGCCAGCTGCTCCAGCGACCGCTCGGCCCGGGCGGCCGCCTGCTTGACGTCGACCCGGTTGGAGGCGACTCCCATCAGCACGTTCGACCGCACGCCGGACCGGAGCTCGCCCCGCCACTCGGTGAGCCCGACGGACGACGTCGATGCCAGGTACCCGGACAGCGAGGTGATGGACAGGTCGAAATCGTCCTGGAGGGCGTTGGCCTCGGCCACCACCCGGCCGAGCCACGGCTGCGGGCGCAGGTGGTCGGACCCGTTCATGAGCAGCATGGGCTCCCCGGGCCCGAGGAAGGAGGCGAACTCGTCCTGGAGGGACCCGAGGCGTCGCACCAGCTGCTTGGCGTCCTCGGGCAGCGCGGCGCCGTTGCCGTAGCCGGCGACGAGGTATTCGGTCCGCACGCCCGATCCGTCCGGGGCCGTCCACACGAAGGCCGTCCGGTCCACGGCGGACGGCACGCCCCGCCACACGACGGCGTGGGACAGCCCGGCCTGGTGGAGGATCTGGGGCATCTGGGCGACGTGGCCGAACATGTCGGGCAGGTAGCCGACCTCCATCACCCCGCCGAATGCGGCCCCCCGCAGGATTCCCTTCTGGAGGTTCCGCACGATGGTCTCGCCGGACACCAGGAACTCGTCCATCAGGATGTACCACGGGCCGACGGTGAGCCGGCCTGCCGCGGCCAGGGCCCGCAGCCGGGGCTCGTTCTCCGGCCGGATCTCCAGGTAATCGTCGATCACCGCGAGCTGGCCGTCGAGCAGGAAGTGCCCGTACGAGCTGTCGGTCTCCATCAGGTCGAGCAGGTCGTCGACCAGGCGCACCAGCTTCAACCGGTAGGTCTGGAAGGGGGCGTACCACTCCCGGTCCCAGTGCGTGTGCGGCACGATGGCGACCGCGCGCCGCCCGCCGCCCGCATCCGCTCGGTCATCGGGCCCGCCGACCGACGCCGGGGGCGAGGGGGTCACGGCTCGAGGGCCCCGTACTCGGCCTCGTAGGCCTGGAGCTCACCGACGATCCGCTCGGCGTCGGCGGTGGTCTGCTCGGTACCCCGTCCGGCGTGCTCGGCGTAGACCGCGGCGCCCAGGTCGTGCAGCAGGCCGTCCGCCTTGTGCTTGGCCGATGCCTGGTCGAGCTTCTCCTGGCCGGCCTTGGTGGCCTCGGATGCCTTGGCCAGTCCGATCTCCGCCTGGGCCTTGACCTTGTCCATGAATCCCATGACACCTCCTCGAGGGTCTTCTCCGACGATGGGCTAAGACTAGGACGCACGGCCCCGGCCCCGGGTCGAGCGCGAACCCCGGACCCGAGGAGCCGACCCTGCGACCCTGGCGCGACCATCTCGAACCCGACGATCCCCTCGTACTCGACACTGCTCCCGGCGCGCCAGGGCTGGTGACGGCGGGCACCCTGCTCCACCGGTGGGCGGGCCGCTGGGGAGCGGCACCGGGTGCCCCACTGTGGCGCGACGGCGGACGGTGGTGGTCGGCCGGTGAGTTCGACGACGCCACCCGGCGGGCGGCAGGGCGGCTGCGCACGGCCGGCCTGGCACCGGGCGACCGGGTGGTGTGGTCGGTGCGGTCCTCGGTCGAGGCACTGGTCGCCCACGTCGGTGCGCTCAGGGCCGGCCTGGTGGTGGTGCCGGCCAACACCGCCTACACCGAGCCCGAGCTGGCCCACATCGTCCGCGACGTGCGGGCCGCAGGTGCGGTGGTGGGGCGTCCGGAACAGGCCGGATGGGTGCGGGCGGCCGCGCCCGGCGCCGTGGTGGTCGATCCACGACTCGACCTGCCCGATGGCGACCCCGGACCGTTGGACACCGCCGGCCCCGACGATCCGGCGCTGATCTGCTTCACCTCGGGCACGACAGGCGCCCCCAAGGGCGCGGTGCTCCGTCACCGCAACCTGCTGGCCGCCACCGAGTCCGTCACCCGTGCGTGGCGCATGTCGCCGGACGACCGGCTGGTGCACTGCCTGCCGGTGTTCCACGCCCACGGGCTGGCCGTCGGTGCCTACGGCACCATGACCGCCGGAGGGTCGGCCGTGCTGCTCCCCGGGTTCGACCCGGCGGCGGTGGCCGATGCCGCCCGGGCCGAGCGGGCCACGCTGTTCTTCGGGGTGCCCACCATGTACCACCGGCTGGTGGCCACGGGCCGGGCCACCGACCTGTCGGGCCTGCGCCTGTGCGTGTCGGGATCGGCGCCGCTGCCAGCCGAACTCCACGCCGCCGCCACCGCCGCCATCGGCTCGGTCGTGCTCGAGCGGTACGGCATGACCGAGACGCTGATGAACACCTCGAACCCGTACGAGGGCGAGCGGCGTGCGGGCACGGTCGGCTTCCCCCTGCCGGGGGTGGAGGTCGTCGTCGACGGGACCGGAGGGGTGCTGTTGCGGGGCCCCAACGTGTTCGACGGCTACTTCGAACGGGACGCCGCCAACGCCGAGGCGTTCCGGGACCTCGACGACGGCGGGGGACCGTGGTTCGCCACCGGCGACCTCGGCGAGGACGTGGACGGGTACCTGGTGATCCGGGGGCGGTCCGAGGAGCTGATCATCTCGGGTGGCTTCAACGTCTACCCGACCGAGGTGGAGGACGTGCTCGCCCGGTGCCCGGGCGTGGCCGAGGTGGCGGTCACCGGCACGCCGTCGGACGAGTGGGGGGAGGTGGTGACGGCCTGGGTGGTCCCCGACGGCGCCCCACCGACGGTTGAGGCGTTGCGCGCCCACTGCGACGGCCGACTCGCCCCCTACAAGCAGCCCCGACTGGTCCGGTCGGTGGACGTCCTGCCCCGCAACGCGCTGGGCAAGGTGGTGCGCGCCGACCTCGGGTGATCCGCCGGACGGCGGGGCCGCGGCGGTAGGTTGCGCGCATGACGCCCGCCACCCCGTCCGCCGCGACCCCACCGGCGGTGCGGCACCGCCGACGGGCCGCACCGACCCTGCGGGAGGAGCGCCGCCTGCTGCGGGCCGGGACGGTGCTGCTGGCCTCGATGGACGAGGTCGGTCGGGGCGCACCGGCCGGTCCGGTGGCCGTGGGGGTCGTCGTGATCCACGTCGACACGCCTCCGGCACCGCCGGGCGTGCGGGACTCCAAGCTCCTGACGGCGGCCGCCCGCGACACCCTGGTGCCGGTCGTCGAGCGCTGGGCGGCGGACTGCTCGGTGGGTACGGCCGGTGCCGACGAGGTCGATGCCGTGGGCGTGGTCGGCGCGCTGCGGCTGGCCGGGCGGCGGGCACTGGCCGCACTGGTCGCCCGGCCCGACCTGGTCCTGCTCGACGGCTCGCACGACTGGCTGACCGACCCGGGCCCGGCACCGGGCCACGCCGGCGTTCCGGTCGTCACCCGGGTGAAGGGCGACCTGACGTGCGCGTCGGTGGCCGCCGCCAGCATCCTGGCCAAGGTGCACCGGGACACCCTCATGGCCGGGCTCGACGCCGAATTCCCGGGCTACGGCTGGGCGGCCAACAAGGGCTACGGCACGGCCGACCACCTGGAGGCGCTGCAGCGGCTCGGGCCGACGCCCCAGCACCGGGTGTCGTGGCGCCTGCCCGGACGGGTCTGACCGGCGGGCGACCGGCCCGGTCATCCGGTGATCCGGCCGTCCTCGATGGTCACCGTGCGATCCGCGTAGTGGGTGATCCGGTCGTCGTGCGTGACGATGATGGCGGCGGTGCCGCGTGCCTTCATCTCGTCGCGGATGAGGTGGACCACCTGGTCGCCGAGACTGCTGTCCAGTGCCGAGGTCGGCTCGTCGAAGAGCACCAGGCCAGGGTCGTTCATGAGGGCCCGCCCGATGGCGACCCGCTGCTTCTGCCCACCGGAGAGCTGCGCCGGCAGATTGGCGGCACGGTCGGCCAGCCCGAGCTCCGACAGCAGCTGGTCCGCCCGGTCGCGGGCGGCGCGGCCGAGCCGTGGGCCGATCTCGTCGACCACCAGCAGGTTCTCGCGTGCGGTCAGGAACGGGATCAGGTTGACCGTCTGGAAGACGAACCCCACCGAGGCCCTGCGGAACTCGGTGAGCTGGCGTCCGGAGTAGCCCGAGATCTCCTGGCCGGCCACCACCACGGACCCGTCCGTCGGCGAGAGCAGCCCACCTGCGATGGAGCACAGGGTGGTCTTGCCCGATCCCGACGGGCCGACGAGCGCCACGATCTCCTGGCTGGCGACGATGAGGTCGACGTGATCGACGGCCACGACCTCGTCGTCGCCGACCTCGTAGATCTTGGTGATGCCTCGCATCTCGAGGGCGTGGCCGGAGCTGCCGGCGGACTCGGCGGGCGTCGTCATGAGGAACTCCAGGACAGTCGGGGGGAGGGGTCGGTGGCAGGCGCGGTCATGGTGTCCCGCCGATGGCTGCTGCGGGGTCGATGCGGAGCACGCGTCGCAGGGAGAAGGTGCAGCCGATCACGGCGGCCACGACGAGGATGACCGCGCTGGCCGCCAGGCGCACCGGGGTGGCCACGAAGGGAATGGTCCCCGGTGGGATCAGGGCGTCGAGCACGAGCGATGCGACGATGCCGATCAGGGAGGCGATCAGCGCCACGATCACCGCTTGGAGCACGACACCGGCGAATAGGGTGCGCGAACTGGAGCCGATGGCCTTGAGCACGCCGTAGAGGGCGGTGCGTTCCACGGTCAGTAGTGCGAAGAACAGGGCGACGACCACGACGGCGATCACGACGGTCACCCCGATGATCTGGTTGAAGACGCTGCGCTGCTGGGCGACACCGGGCAGCGCGTCGATGGCCTGGGCGATGGTCAGGGCGGTGGCGGCGCCGCCGGTGGCCTGGCCGATCCGTGCCGGCAGACCGGTGGTCCCGCCCGGTCCACTCCGGACGACGAGCGCCTGGACCACGCCGGGGCCCACCCGTGCATCGGGTCGGTTTGCGTTGAGCACCTGGCGCCACGTGTCCAGCGAACCCCACAGGGTTCCCTGCCCGGAATAGCGGGTGTCCGAGACGAACCCCGCCACCGTCACCGCCGACCGGGCCGGTCCGAGGTGGATGGTGGTCCCGATCGTCACGTTGCTCGCCCGGAGGGAGTCGTCGGCGTACACCGTGCCCATTGCGGGCGGCATCGCCGGCAGTCCGCGCGACGCCAGCTCGTACCCGAAGAGGACGGTCGGCACGAGGTCCCGTGGTCCCCTGCCCGGAACGCGTCCGCCCAGCTGCACGCTCCCGAGCCCGCCGACCCGTGCGACACCCGGGACCGTCTCCACCTGCTGGCGCACCTCTGGTGTGATCCGGCTCCGTTCCAACGAATTCCGGGAGCTCGTCGAATAGACCAACAGGTCGGCCTGCTGGGACCGGAACGCCCCCGTGCTGCTCGCCACGAGGCCGTCGAGCAGGCCGCCCAGGAACATCAGCAGGATGGCGATCAGCGTCAGGATGACCGTGGCGATGGCGAAGCGGCCGGGCCGACGGCGCATCTCCCTGAGGGCGAGGGTCACAGCCCGCCACCTCCCGTCGTGGCCTCCAGCGGATCTATGGCGAGCACACGCCTGGCCGCCACCATGGCGCTGGCCACCCCGAGCGCCAGCAGCAGGCCGGACCAGACGAGGACCGCCACGGGGTCGAACCGGACGGTGAGCGAACCGAGCTGGACGAGGGTCAGGGGCACGAAGAGGGCGATGCCGATCGCGATCCCACCGACGATCACCAGGACCACCTGGATCAGCAACGACCGGACCAGCGTGCCCGACCGGGCCCCGATGGCCCGGAGCAAGGTCAGCGCTGCCGCCTTCTGGAAGGTGATGATCAGGAAGAAAAGTCCGGTGACGAGCGGCACGACGAGGCCGAAGAGCACGAAGATGAGCGTGAAGGACTGCTGGACCTGGGCCACCCCGGGCGTGTCCCGGGCGGCCTGGGCCCGCGTCAGGGCGTCGGCATCCGGACTCGCCGCATTGATCCGCTGGGCCAGTGCTGCGTCGCTCACGCCGGACGCTGGTCGAACAGCGATCACGTTGGGCAGGACCGTCGTGGCATCCGGATTGGCCGCCCGCACCGCCGCTTCGTACCCGGCCCAGGGAACGAACAGTGTCGGGGTGACCTGGATCTGGGCATCCTTGACCAGTCCCACCACGGTGAACACGGGACCGGTGGGGTCGGCACCGCCGCTCGACACGACGCGCACCCGGCTCCCCAGGGTGAAGTCGGAGGCACTCCCCACCGCCTCGGTCGGCGACTGCGGGCTCCGTCCCGCGCTCAGGTGGCCGGGGTCGCCCAGTCCCGGGTGCTCGAACCCGATGAGCGCGGCGTCCGACTCGGCCCCGCTGTCGACGCGGACCGTGAAGGTGTCCTGTCCGACCCGACCGGCTTGGGTGACGCCAGCCACGGCGCGGATCGTCGCCTCGAGACCGGGGTTGATCACACTGCCCTGCAGGGTCCGTTGGCCATCGACGCTGTAGACGAGCACGGGGGCAGACTGCTGCCTGATGGCGCCGACGAATCCGGTGATCAATCCGTTCTGGATCGCCTGCTGGGTGAGGATCAGGAAGACGAGCAGTCCGACCGCTCCGATCAGCAGTCCGAAGCGGCCCCTGGCTCGGCCCATCTCGTGGAGCGCCAGGAACATCACCGAACCCTACTCACCCCGTTTCGGCGGTGGCCCCGGTGGTCGTCGTCGACCGATGCGAACATCGGCGGGCCGGATCCATATGCCTACTTCGGGGCCGGCTCCTTCGGCAGGCCGAGCACCCGTTCGCCGATGATGTTGCGCATGACCTCGTCGGAGCCACCGGCGATGCGCATGCCGGGCACGCCCAGGAGGAACTGGGTCCAGGCGTAGGTGCCCCACTCGCCGGTGTCGACCACCAGCTTCGGCCCGAGCATCGACGACAGGGCCTCGTAGGTGCGGACCATGTTGGCGGTCAGCGCCAGCTTGGCCAGGGACATCTCCGGCCCGGGCAGCTGCCCCTGGGCGATCTTGGCCATGGCCCGGCGGTTGGTGTAGCCGGCGACCCGGTCGTTGATCACGATCTCGGCGAGCTGCTGGCGGACCAGCGGGTCGGTGTTCGTCCCCGTGGCCTTCGCCACCTCGATGAGCCGCGTGGAGGTCGGCAGGCCGACGCCGCCACCGCCACCACCGATGGCGGCACGCTCGTTCATGAGCGTCGTCAGCGCCACGGTCCAGCCACCGTTGACCTCGCCCAGCAGGTGCGAGTCGGGCACCCGAACATCGGTGAAGAAGACCTCGTTGAACGACGCGCCACCGGTCATCTGGCGGAGCGGCCGAACCTCCACCCCGGGGGCGTGCATGTCGACCACGAACCCGGTCAGGCCCCGGTGCTTGGGGAGGTCGGGGTCGGTGCGGCAGATGATCTCGCCGATGTCGGACACCTGGGCGCCGGACGTCCACACCTTCTGGCCGTTGAGGATCCACTCGTCGCCGTCCTTGACGGCCCGTGTCTGGAGGGAGGCGAGGTCGGAGCCGGACGACGGCTCGCTGAACAGCTGGCAGGCCACGATGTCACCCCGCCACATCTTGCGCAGGTAGGCCTCCTTCACCTCGTCGGTGGCGTGGGCGAGGATCGTCGGTGCCACCATGCCGAGGCCGATGCCGTAGATCGACAGCGACGGCGTCTGGTACTCGGCGGCCAGGCGGCCCCAGATGCGCTGGTGGTCGGCGGACAGCCCGCGGCCGCCGTACTCCACCGGGCCGGTGATCCATCCGAAGCCGGCGTCGAAGACCTGCTGGGACCAGGAGCGGGACGCAGCCAGGTCCGCCTGCTGCTGCTCCGGCGTCCGTTCCGGAAACAGACTGACGTTCTCCGAGCCCTGGCCCCACACGAAGGTCTCCTCGGGGCGCCGCGCGGCGCTGGCGTCGAGGAAGGCCCGGGCCTCGGCCTCGAACTGCTCGGGCGTGACGGCACCGTCGGCGGTGGTCGACTCGGTCTGTGTGGCGGTCATGGCCAGGTCCCCTTCGTGTACGTGCCCGGCTCCCTCGGGCCGGCCCAGCGTATCCGGGGGCCGGGGAGGGGGTCGGCGCCGACCGCGCTCCACCGGGACGGCGGGAGCCCGACGCCGGGGCCCGGGTCCGTGCCGGTGTAGACACTGCACGTGGCTTACGTCCTCGCCGTACTGGCCGCGCTGGCCAATGCGCTGAGCGCCATCTTCCAGCGCATTGGCGTCCAGAGCGCACCGGCCGACACGGTCATGAGCATGCGGCTGATCCGCCACGCCCTGTCCAACGCCATCTGGTTCGCCGGGCTGGCCATGATCGCCGTCGGCTTCCTCCTCCAGGCGGGTGCGCTCAGCGTCGGGCAGCTGAGCTCGGTCCAGCCCATCGTGACGGCTGAGCTGCTGTTCCTCGTCCTCATCCTGGGCGCCTGGTTCCGCTACCACCTGACCTGGCGGGAGTGGGGCGGGTCGGCCGCCGCCGCCGGCGGCCTGGCCACGTTCCTGGTGGTGTCGGCGCCGGGCGGCGGGGACGTGGTCCCCACCCGGCACACCTGGATCGTGGTGTTCGTGGTCATCGGGCTGGCCTCGGCGGTGTTCGCCGGTCTCGGGTTCACCGGGCCCCGGTGGTTCCGGGCCGCCATGTTCGGTGCCTCGGGTGCCGTGCTGTTCGCCCTGTCCGCCGCCCTCACCAAACAGTTCACGACGCTGATCTCCCACGGGTGGGGCCACGTGTTCACCGACTGGGACCCCTACGCGCTGGTGGCGACCGGGGTGATCGGGCTGTTCCTCATCCAGAGCTCGTTCCATGCCGGCCCGGTGACCGCCTCCCAGGCGTCACTCACCATCATCGACCCGGTCGTGAGCGTGGTCATCGGCATCTACCTGTTCCACGACCGGCTCCGGACGGCGGGGTGGCGCCTGCCGGTCGAGCTGGTGGCCGTGGTGGTGGTGGTGGCCGGGATCTTCCTGTTGTCGACGTCGCCGCTGGTGGCCGGGGCCAAGGACGAGTCGGGCGGGGGGGACAAGCTCGAGCGCCAGCCCCGCCGCGCAGCCCGCCCGGCCGGCCCGGAGCCGACCGATCTCGCCCCGGGCTGAACGGGCAGACCGGCGCCGTCAGGCGAAGACGACGGTGCGGTTCCCGTTCAGCAGCACCCGGTCCTCGAGGTGCCACCGCAGGCCTCGGGCCAGCACGACCCGCTCGATGTCCCGGCCCAGGGCGACCAGCTGCTCGGGGCCCTCGGCGTGGGTGATCCGCGCCGTGTCCTGCTCGATGATGGGCCCGGCGTCGAGGTCGGCCGTGGCGTAGTGGCACGTGGCGCCGATCAACTTGACGCCCCGTTCGTGGGCCTGGTGGTAGGGGCGGGCCCCGGCGAAGCTGGGCAGGAAGCTGTGGTGGATGTTGATGATGCGTCCGGCGTAGCGGTCGCACACCTCGGGCGGCACGATCTGCATGAAGCGGGCCAGCACCATGACGTCCCCGCCCACCTCTTCGAAACGGGCGCAGATCTCCTCGAACGCAGCGGCCCGGTTGTCCGGTCCCATCGGCACGTGGGTGAACGCGATGCCGGCCGCCTCGGCAAGTGGGGCCAGGTCGGGGTGGTTGGAGACGACGAGGGGGATGGCGCACGGGAGCGTGCCGGTGCGCCACCGGTAGAGGAGGTCGGCCAGGCAGTGGTCCTCGCGGCTGGCCAGCACGACCACCCGCTTCGGGACGTCGGTGTCACTCAGGTGCCAGTCGAGCTCCAGCTCCTCGGCCAGCGGGGCGAAGCGGGCACCGAACCCGGAGCGGTCGAAGGGGAGGGACTCGGCCAGGATCTCGATCCGCTGGAAGAAGCGGCCGGTGCCGAGGTCCCCGTGCTGGGCCGCCTCGACGACCCACCCGCCATGGGCGGCGATGAACCCGGTGACACCGGCCACGATGCCGACCCGGTCGGGGCAGGTGATGGTCAGGACGAGTCGGCGCACCCCGCCAGTGTGGCCGACCTAACGGCCGAGCACCGACCGCACCGCCTCGCCGAGGTCCGTGTGGGTGAAGGTGAACCCTGACGCCGTCAGCCGCTCGGGCAGCACCCGCTGGCTGGAGAGGACCATGTCGGAGGCCATTTCCGAGCCGAGGGCGACCTTGAGGGCGGCGGCCGGCACGGCCAGGAACGACGGCCGGTGGAGGGCCGCCCCCAGCGCCTCGGCCAGCTCGGCGTCGGTGGCCGGCTCCGGCCCGGTGGCGTTGACCGGTCCCGAGAGCGACCCGTCAGCCAGGCAGTGGAGGATGGCGGCGACCTGGTCGTCCAGGGTGATCCAGCTCCGGTACTGGCGACCGGTGCCGATCCTCCCCCCGAGGCCGAGGCGGAACAGGGGGAGCTGCTTGCCGAGCGCCCCGCCCGAGGCGCTCAGCACGATCCCGGTGCGGAGCAGGACGGTGCGGATCCGTGCGGCCCTGGCCGGTGCGGCGGCGGCTTCCCAGGCCACGCACACGTCGGCCAGGAAGCCGGTGCCGTGGGGGGACGCTTCGGTCAGGACGTCCGCGCCCCGGTCGCCGTAGTAGCCGACGGCCGACGCACTCACCAGCACGGGCGGGGGCGTGGGCAGCTCCGCCAGGGCGGCGGCCAGCAGCCCGGTCCCGTCGGTGCGGCTCGACAGGATGAGCGCCTTGCGGGCCGGCGTCCAGCGCCTGTCTCCCACGCCGGCGCCGGCCAGGTGGACCACGCCGTCGAATGGACCCGCCGCCTCGAGCGCCGCCGAGTCGATCGAGCGGGACCCCGGGTCCCAGGCGACCGTGCCGGCGCCGGTGGGCCGGCCGCCGGACGGCGCCGGGCGGACCATGCGGGTCACCCGGTGGCCACCGGCAGCCAGGGCGTCGACCAGGGCGCTGCCGATGAGGCCGGAGGAGCCGGTGACGAGCACGTGCATGCTCCCGGTCTACCCGTCCGGGGCGACGGTGCGTGCGGTTCCCGGTCCCGGGGACCGCCGGCGCCCTCGGGCGACGGCGGTCCGCACGAACGAGGCGAACGCGTCCGGGTGGGTGAGGTGGGCTCCATGACCCGCGCCCTCGATCACCACCAGCTCGGATCCGGGGACGTGCCCGACCAGCCACGACACGGCGGCCAGGTGATGGGGGAGCGAGGCCGTCCCGCGCCCGAACACGGCCGGCACGGTCAGCGCCAGGACGTCGAACGGTGGCTCGTCGACCCGGATGGCGGCCAGTTCGGCTGCCAGCGCCGCCCCGTCGGCCCGCCGGGCCGCCCTGGTGGCTTCGGGAAGGCGTTCCCAGGCGGTGTCGCCCACCATCCGCCGGAAGAAGCGCTCGGCCACCAGGGCGGGGTCGTCCCCGGCCGGCGCCGGCGCCCGTGCGGTGCGGGTACCGCCCCGGGTTGCCCAGTCGCCGAGCCAGGGCAGGGGCGGCTCGTAGGCGGCCACGGCCAGGATCGATCCCGGGCCGCCGGGTCCGAGGGCGGCGCCGAGGGCCAGCGTGCCCCCGTAGCTGTGACCCACCACCACCGCCGGTCGTCCGTCGACGACGTCGAGCAGGTCGTCGATGTGACCTTCGAGGGAGCCGTGGACAGGCAGGTCGGACCGCGACCGGTGGTAGCCGTGCCGGTCGTAGGCGACGGTGTGCAGGTCCCGCAGGCGACGGGTCACCCGGGCGAAGCTGCCGGCGCGGTCGAGGGAGCCGTGGACCAGGACGACGAGCGGCCCGGCGGCATCGGGGTCGTCGGGCAGGTGCTCGGTCAGGGCGAGCCGGGGGTCCGGGGGCATGCGGCTCCAGCCTGCCAGGGTCGACCGGCGGGTGACCAGTTGCCCGGCCGCCCCGGGGCCCCGACCCGTCCCGGGCGGTCCGGAGGCGGCGGGAACCGCCCAGTTCAGGGCTCCGGCCCGCCAAATGCACACATGGGAGCGCCAGATCGTGCATTGTTAGGGCTTCCATTTGACCAAGGAGAAACAGTGCCCCTTACCAAGACCGACCTGATCGCAGCAGTCGCCGCCCACACCGGCCAGACCTCCAAGGACGTCGCCACCGTGCTCGGCGGGATCGAGGACGTGATCACCGCCAACGTGGCGAAGGGCGAGAAGGTCGTCATCACCGGCTTCCTGACCTTCGACCGGGCGCAGCGTGCCGCTCGCACCGGCCGCAACCCGCAGACGGGCGAGACCATCAAGATCAAGGCCTCGAAGAGCCCCAAGGTGTCCGCCGGCGCATCGTTCAAGAAGGTCGTGAACGGTCAGGCCCCGGCCCCCAAGATCACCAAGGCCAAGTAGTCCCGACCGGAGGGGCGGTCCGGGGCTCGCCCCGGGCCGCCCCTCCGTCGCGTCCGGGCTCCCGCGTCAGAGCTGGCCTATGGCCTTGTGCGTCTGGGGCACGACGCGCACCCTCGGGTGGATCCGCAGCGCTCGGTCGTGGAGCGCCAGCACCTGCTCGGGGGAGGGTGCCGTGGTGGCCACCCCGAATGGGGTCAGCGGCTGGAGGAACACCTCGATCGGCACCGGGCCGTCGGACGCGGCCGCCACCATGGCGATGCCGGCGTCGAACTCGTCCAGGTCGGTGTCGGGTCCGACGACGACCTTGACCCACGTCGTCGCCCCGCCCGCCGTGGCCGCCCCCAGGAACGTCGACTGCGTCGTCGGCGCCACCGTCTCGCCGTCGACGCTGCGCAGCTTGAGGTCCATGCTCACGTAGGCGACGGTGTCGGCGAGCTTGCGCATCGGCGGGACCAGGGTGCCGTTGGTCTCGAGCATCACCGGCCAGCCCCGCCCGGCCAGCTCCCGGGCCAGCCGCTCGACCCGGGTCCCCTGCAGCAGCGGCTCGCCCCCGGTGAGGCTGATCGAATGGTGGGGCACCTGGTCCCACAGGCGCCCGACGGCGCCGACCACCCGCTCGATGGCCAGCGGACTCGTCTCGTCCGACCAGTCGCGCCGGCCGGACGTCTGCTCCACGCGGCACGGCCCGGGCCGCCGTTCGAGCGCCTCGGGCTGGTCGCAGTAGACACAGCGGATGTTGCAGCCCGTCAGCCGCACGAACACCTGCCGTTCGCCGACGAGGGCGGCCTCGCCCTGGATGGCGGAGAAGATCTCGGACACCAGGATGTCCCTGGGCCCTGTGGCCGGCGGGGCGACCGGTCCAGCGCCCGGGGGGGCGACCGGCGGCGTCGGGCTGACGCTGGTCACGGCAGGGCCGGGTCGTCGACGCCGGCCGCGGCGAACCCGCGGGCGCGCAGCTCGCAGGCGTCGCACGTCCCGCACGGCTCGAGCCCGCCCCGGTAGCAGGACCAGGTGAGGCGCAGCGGGGCGTCGTGTTCCAGCCCGAGCCGGACGATCTGCTCCTTGGTGCACTCGATCAACGGTGTGCGAATGGTGATCGGGTCCCCGTCCACCCCCCGCTTCTGCCCGGTGGCGGCCACCCCCCGGAATGCCTCGATGAACTCGGGCCGGCAGTCGGGATAGCCCGAGTAGTCGACGGCGTTGACCCCGATCCACACGGCGTCGAGGGCCCGGGCCTCGGCCACCCCGAGTGCCACGGCCAGGAAGATGCTGTTGCGGGCGGGAACGTAGGTGGTGGGGATCCCCTCGCTGGACCCCGCAATGGGCACGTCGACGGCCGGGTCGGTGAGCGCCGAACCTCCCCAGGCCGAGGTGTCGAGATGCACGACGAGGTGCTCGGACCGGTAGTGGCCGGCCACGCCGGCCGCCCGGTCCAGCTCGGTGCGGTGGCGCTGCCCGTAGTCGAAGGTCAGGGCCAGGGGCGACTCGTCCGTCGCGTCGGCGGCCAGGGCCATGCACACGGTCGAGTCGAGACCGCCGGACAGCACCACCAGGTGGCGGGCCACGGTCAGCTGCCGGTGCGCCGGGACGTGTCGTCCCCCGGGGTCAGGTCGACCCAGGAGTCGGAGGTCTCCCACAGGCGGAGTGCGGCAAGGCGGAGGCCTGCATCGGACAGGAGCTCCCACGCCCGCAGCGCCAGGAGCTCGGCGGTGGGGTTGTCGAGGAGCTCGTTCAGGTCCCGGTGGTCCCACGCGTCGACGACCTGGGTGCGTACGACCTCCTGGAGTGTGTCGAAGTCGAGGACGACCCCGTTGGCGTCGAGCGGCCCCCCCACCGAGACGTCGAGGCGGTAGGAGTGGCCGTGGAGGTTCCGGCACTTGCCGGGGTGCCAGGCCAGCCGATGGGCCGCCTCGAAGGTGAACGTGCACGTGACACGGGTGCGCGGTGCAGTCATGGGGCAGACGCTAATCGACCGGTCTCGGGCGCCGGCCCGGGGTGGGGCGGGGCGTGGCCTCCCGGTAGGCTCTGGGGCAATGGACAGCCCCGAAGGTGGAGACGCAACGGTGCAGGGACTCGACGGAACGGGGCGGGTGGCCGCCGGCACGGGGGCGTTCGGGCCCAACGCCTGGCTGGTCGAGGACATGTACGCGCAGTACCTGGCCGACCCGGCGTCGGTGTCGGCGTCTTGGCAGGAGTTCTTCGCCGACTACCGGCCGGCCGGCAGCCAGGCACAGGCCGCGCCGCCCGCACCGGCTCCGGCCGTCGAGGCGGCGTCCGGCCCCGCACCTGCCGTCGCACGGTCCCCGAGCGCGGCTCCCGCGCCGGCCGGAGCGGGCCCTGGGGGCGTGGCCGGCGCGACACCCCTGCGTGGGGCGGCGGCGCGCATCGTCGCCAACATGGAGGCTTCGCTCGGCGTGCCGACGGCCACCAGCGTGCGGGTGGTGCCGGCCAAGCTGCTCGAGGTCAACCGCACTATCGTCAACAACCAGCTGCGGCGGACCACCGGCGGCAAGGTGAGCTTCACCCACCTCATCGGCTACGCCGTGGTCAAGGGGCTCGGCGCCGTTCCGTCGATGAACGCCGCCTTCGTGGCCGACGCCGACGGCAAGGGCACCCCCGGGGTGGTCCGCCACGAGCACGTCGGCCTCGGCCTGGCTGTGGACGTGGAGAAGTCCGGGGGCCGCACCCTGCTCGTCCCGTGCATCGCCGACGCCGACACCAGGGACTTCCAGGGGTTCGTCGCCGCCTACGAGGACCTCGTCCGCAAGATCCACACCAACAAGATCGCCCCTGACGACTTCGTCGGGACCACCGTGACGCTCACCAACCCGGGCACCATCGGCACCGTCCAGTCGGTGCCCCGCCTGATGCCCGGCCAGGGCCTCATCGTCGGCGTGGGCGCGCTCGGGGTGCCCGCCGGGTTCGAGGCCGCCGACCCGCGGAAGCTGGCCGAGCTCGGCGTGGGCAAGACGGTGACCATCACCTCCACCTACGACCACCGGATCATCCAGGGTGCGGAGTCGGGCCTGTTCCTGGCCCACGTGTCGGAGTGCCTGATGGGTGGCCACGGGTTCTACGACGAGGTGTTCGCCTCCCTCGAGATCCCCTACGAGGCCGTCACCTGGCAGCGGGACGACAACTCGTCGGTCGAGGACGCCGACGGCGGGCACGAGCGGCTCATCAAGCAGAACCACGTCCAGACCCTCGTCAACATGTACCGGGTACGCGGGCACCTCATCGCCCACCTCGACCCGCTCGATGCCGAGGAGGTCGACCTCCACCCCGAGCTCGACCCGCTGCACTACGGCCTCACCATCTGGGACCTGCCCCGGCACTTCGTGGCCGACGGGCTGGCCGGCAAGGAGCTGGCCACGCTGGACGAGATCCTCTCCGTCCTGCGCGACGCCTACTGCCGCACGCTCGGCGTCGAGTACATGCACATCCAGGATCCGGAGCAGAAGCGCTGGATCCAGCAGCACGTCGAGGGTGTGTCGGCCGCCACCAGCCCCGACGACCAGCGCCACATCCTCGACCGGCTGAACGCCGCCGAGGTGTTCGAGCGATTCCTCCACACCCGCTACGTCGGCCAGAAGCGCTTCGGGTTGGAGGGCGCGGAGTCGGCCATCGTGATCCTCGACGCACTGCTGGACGAGGCGGCCCGCGAGGGGCTGCACGAGTCGGTCATGGGCATGTCCCACCGCGGCCGCCTCAACGTGCTGGCCAACATCGTGGGCAAGTCCTACGGCGAGATCTTCGAGGAGTTCGAGGGGAACCTCGATCCCGAGTCGGTCCAGGGCTCCGGCGACGTCAAGTACCACAAGGGCGCCAAGGGCATCTTCGTGGCACGCAACGGCGCCACCATCCCGCTGACCATGGCGTCCAACCCGTCCCACCTCGAGGCCGTCGACCCGGTCGTCGTCGGCATGGCCCGCGCCCGCCAGGACGCGCTGGGCGGCGAGCGGGGGAGCGGGCCCCGCCTGGTCGACGGCACCGGCGACCCGTTCCCGATCCTCCCGATCCTGCTCCACGGTGACGCCGCCTTCGCCGGGCAGGGCGTGGTGGCCGAGACGCTCAACCTGTCCGGTCTCGCCGGCTACCGCACCGGCGGCACCGTCCACGTGGTGATCAACAACCAGCTCGGGTTCACTACCGCCCCCGAGGCGGCACGGTCGACGGTGTACCCGACCGACGTGGCCAAGATGGTCCAGGCGCCGATCTTCCACGTGAACGGCGACGACCCCGAGGCCTGCGCCCGGGCCGCCCGCCTGGCCTTCGGCTTCCGGCAGGCGTTCCACAAGGACGTCGTGATCGACATGGTCTGCTACCGGCGCCACGGCCACAACGAGGGTGACGACCCGAGCTATACGCAGCCCTTGATGTACGCGTTGATCGACGTCAAGCGGTCGGTCCGCAAGCTGTACACCGAGGCACTGGTCCGGCGGGGGGACATCTCGCTGGAGGAGGCCGAGCAGGCACTCGACGACTTCGGCGCCCGCCTGCAGGCCGCCCTCGACGAGACGAGGGCCGAGGCCGAGGGCGCACCGCCACCGCCGCTCAGCCTGCCCGAGTACGTCCAGCCCGACCTGTACATCCCGCGCATCGACTCCGGCATCGACCCCGAGACGGTGACCCGGCTGGCGACCATCGTCCGGTCCGTGCCCGACGGCTTCGTCATGCACCCCAAGCTGGCGCGCCAGTTCGAGCAGCGGGACAAGGTCGTGGCCGACGGCGAGATCGACTGGGCCTTGGGCGAGGCGCTGGCCTTCGGGTCGCTCCTGATCGAGGGCACGAACGTCCGGGTCACCGGCCAGGACACCCGGCGGGGCACCTTCTCCCACCGCCACGCCGTGCTGGTGGACCACCAGACCGGTGCCGAGCACGTCCCGCTCGAGGGGCTGGGCGAGGGCGGCCGGTTCACCATCCGCGACTCCCTCCTGTCCGAGTACGCCTGCGTCGGGTTCGAGTACGGCTACTCGGTGGAGGCCCCGAACGACCTGGTGGCGTGGGAGGCCCAGTTCGGCGACTTCTGGAACGGCGCGGAGATCATCGTCGACAACTTCCTGGTGGCTGCCGAGGACAAGTGGGGTCAGAAGTCCGGCCTCGTCCTCCTCCTGCCCCACGGCTACGAGGGCCAGGGCCCGGAGCACTCGTCGGCTCGCATCGAGCGGTTCCTCACCCTGTGCGCCCGCGGCAACCTGCGGGTCACCCAGCCGACGACATCCTCGCAGTACTTCCACCTGCTGCGGGCCCAGGTCCGGGTGCCCGACCGCAAGCCGCTCATCGTGTTCACCCCCAAGTCGCTGCTGCGGGCGCGCCAGGCCCGGTCGCCGGTCGCCGCGTTCACGACCGGCTCGTTCGACGAGGTGCTCGACGACCCGGCGGCCTCCGAGAGCCTCGAACGGGCCGCGGTCAGCCGGATCGTGCTGTGCTCGGGCAAGGTGGCATTCGACGCCCTCGGCCGCCGCGACGAGCTCGGTGCCGCCGGCGCCCACGTCGCCGTCGTCCGGATGGAGCAGCTGTACCCGTGGCCGAAGGACGGACTGGCCGACGTGCTCGCCCGGTACCCGGGGGCCGAAGAGGTGGTGTGGCTCCAGGAGGAACCCGAGAACATGGGCGCCTGGAACTTCGTGCACAGCCGGCTCCACCGGCTGCTGCGCAGCTCCCACACCCTGCGCCACGTCAGCCGGGCCGAATCGGCGAGCCCGGCCTCGGGCAGCGCCGCCCTCCACCGCCTCGAGCTCGAGGACCTGCTGGTCCGGGCGGTGGGCTGAGGCCGACCCGCACGCAGCGGGTCAGCCCAGGAAGTCCCGGGCCAGTGCCATCCACATCTCCGTCGACAGACGGAGGGACTCCACGTCGACCCGCTCGTCGATTCCGTGGAACATGGCCCCGTACTGCTCGAAGCCGATGGCGGGGCTGTGCAGGCCGAACCCGTACGACACCGAGCCGAGGGTGCGGGTGTAGCGGGCGTCGGTGGCGCCCACGGTCAGGAACGGCACCGTCGTGGATCCAGGGTAGAAGATCGAGCTGACCCGGCTGATGGCGTCCCACAGCGGGGTGTCGATGGGGGAGGTGGAGGCCGGCTCCTCGGACTGGAAGTCGATGGTCACGTCGTCGGCCAGGTCGCCGAGCACGTCGGCCAGCATGGCCCGAACGTCGCCGGTCTCCCATCCGGGCAGGGCCCGGATGTCGATCTCGAGCTCGACCCGGTCGGGGATCACGTTGGTCTTGGTACCCGCCCGCATGACCGTCGGGGCCAGGGTCGTGTGGGTGCAGGCGTGCGCCTGGCGGGCCAGGCCGAGCAGCGGGAGCTCGTCGCAGAAGGCGTCGATGCGGTCGGGGTCGAGGAGCGGCTCGGCCAGCTCCGGTGGGAGCCCGAGTCCGCCCACGAACCGTGTCCAGGCCTCGTGGAGCTCCGCCCGGGGCCGGTACTCGTCGATGCGCCGGACCACCTCGGCCGCCTTGACCAGCGCGTTGTCCGTGCGCAGGGGCTGCGACGCGTGGCCCGGGGTGCCGGTGACCGTCAGCACGCACCAGTAGACGCCCTTCTCGCCGACGATGACCGGCAGCCGCGGCAGGCCGTCGGTCCCGTTCATCGGGAACCCGCCGGACTCGGTAATCACGTAGTCGGTGCGGATGTCGTCGGCGGCATGGGCGCACAGCCACTTCGCCCCGTAGGTGGACAGCGCCTCCTCGTCGGCCACGGCGATGTAGGTGAGGTCGCCCTTCGGGCGGAAGCCGCTCCTCGCCAGGTGGCGCAGCCCGGTGGCCATGGTGGTCGTCAGGTTCAGCATGTCGATGGCGCCGCGGCCCCACACCTCGCCGTCGATGAGCTCCCCACCGAACGGGTCGTGGGTCCAGTCGGCGGGATTCGCCGGCACCACGTCGGTGTGGCCGAGCAGGGTGAGCGACGGCGCCGACGGGTCGGTTCCGGCCAGCTTGGCCACCAGCGACGTGCGCCCGGGGGCGGGTTCGTAGGTCTCGAGCTCGACGCCCGAGCCCTCCAGATAGGCGGTGAGGGTGTCGGTGCTGCGCTGCTCCTGGCCCGAGGCCGGGGTGCCGTCGTTGACGCAGGCGTTCCGGATCAGGTGCTGGAGGAGCTCGGTCGCCTCGTGGGCCCGGTCGGTGTCGGTGGTCACGGTCCGATCCTACGGTCGCCGCCGGCGTCGGGCCCGGGGAGGGGCCCCCGTGCGAGGCATGGCAGGACCACCCGGGCCCGCGCCGGACCGACCATGGGCCGGAGGGGTGCCTCCCAGGTGGTTGACTGGTTGCACCTATGGATTCCTCTTCTCCTCCTCGTCGGCGCATCGTCGTCGACGGCTCCAATATTGCAACCGAGGGTCGCACCCTGCCGAGCCTGGCCCAGCTGAACGATGCCATCGAGACCTTCCTGGAGGAGTACCGGGGGTTCACCGCCGAGGACGTCACCGTCGTCGTCGACGCCTCGTTCGGGCACCGGATCGACCCGTCCGAGGTCAAGGCGTTCGAGGACGCCGTCGAACACGGCGAAATGGTGGCGCCGCCGGCCGGCGCCGTGGGCCGGGGCGACGGTTTCATCCTCCGGATCGCCGAGAAGTCGGGCGCGCTGGTGCTGTCCAACGACTCGTTCCAGGAGTTCCACGCCGAGCGCCCGTGGCTGTTCGAGCCGGGCCGGCTCATCGGCGGCAAGCCCGTACCGGGGGTCGGCTGGGTGTTCACCCCCCGGACGCCCGTGCGCGGGCCCCGGAGCCGATCGGTCACCGCGAAGTCGAAGCGGGACGCCAAGGTCGCCGACAACGGAACCGGGCCCTCGGACGAGCTGGTGGTGGCCGAGGAGGAGACCGCCGTCGAGCCGGACGGAGCTGCCCGGCCGAAGCGCTCGCGCCGCCGTCGGGGAGGGCGCGGGAGGGGCCCTTCCTCTGCATCGGGCGAGTCGACCCGGGATCTCGGCGCCGAAGGCGACGGTGGCACCGGGGCCGACGAGGAGGATGTCGACGAGGAGGTGTTCGACGGGGAGGTGTTCGACGAGGGGACCCCGGTGCTGACGGCGGACACCGTGGACGCCGACGACGCCTACGAGGATGTCGGCGGCCGCTCATCCAGGGCCACCAAGGCCACGAAGGCGGCCAAGGCCACCAAGACAACCAAGGCGGTCAAGGCCACCAAGGCCACCAAGGCCACCAAGGCCACCAAGGCAACCAAGGCGGTCAAGGCCACGAAGGCCACCAAGGCAACCAAGGCAACCAAGGCAACCGAGGCGGTCAAGGCCACGAAGGCCACGAAGGCCACGAAGGCCACGAAGGCCACGAAGGCAACAAACGCGACCGAGCCGGCGGAGAAGGCCACCGGACCGGCCACAAAGGCGGTCAAGGCCACCAAGGCTTCCAAGACCGCCGCACCGGTGGAGAAGGCGGCCAAGGCGGCCAAGGCGACCAAGGCCGTCGAGCCGGCCATCGAGGCGCCCAGGGCGGCCAAGTCGACCAAGACGACCAAGGCGACCAAGTCGACCAAGGCCGTCGAGCCGGCCATCAAGGCCACCAGGGCCACCAGCGCCACCAGGGCGACCAGGGCGACCAGGGCGACGGCCAAGGCCCTGCCCGCCGAACCGGCACCCCGCGCCGATCGGCCGGCCGGCGACACCCCGGTGGGTGAGGCGCTCAACGACGGCATGACCTTCATCACCTTCGTGGCCGAGCACCCGATCGGCAGTACGTTCGAGGGCGAAGTGGTGTCGTTCACCTCCCACGGCGCCCATGTCGACGTGTCCGGCATGCTGTGCCACGTCCCCCTGCGGAACCTGGGCGACCCGGCGCCGCAGAAGGCGAGGTCGGTGCTCACCAAAGGCGAGATGCGGACGTTCGAGCTGGTCTCCCTCGACGCGCCCCGCCGCCGCGCCGAGATCGCGCTGCCGGGCTTCGGCGACTGACGGTCCGCCGCGGTCAGCGCCGGTCCGACACGGGACCCGCCCGCGCCGCCCCGTGGTGCCGGTAACCTCGCCAGTCGTGCGAGCCGACGACTACCTGCCCCACCGGGACCCGTTCCTGTTCGTGACCGATCTACGTTCCGTCGAGCCCGGCCGGTCCGCCACGGGCGCCTGGCGGCTCACCGGCGACGAGGCGTTCTTCGCCGGGCACTTTCCCGGGCGACCGACACTTCCCGGCGTGCTGATGGTCGAGGCACTGGCCCAGCTGGGCGGCGTGGCCGTCCTGGCCGACCCGGCCTTCGCCGGCAAGCTCCCCCTCTTCGGCGGCATCGAGAAGGCGCGCTTCCGTCGCCAGGTCGTACCCGGCGACCTCTTGGAGCTCGAGGTCACCCTCGGCCGCATGTCGGCCCGGGCCGGCAAGGGATCGGGTCGGGCCACGGTCGACGGCCAATTGGCCTGCGAGGCCGACTTGCTGTTCGTCCTGGTCGACGCCGAACCGGCACCAGGGGCCTGACCCGGCATGCGCATCGCGACCTGGAACGTCAATTCGCTGACGGCGCGACTGGCGCGGGTGGAGGAGTGGATCGGGTATGCCCGGCCGGACGTGCTTTGCCTCCAGGAGACGAAGCAGGCCGACGCCTCCTTCCCCCACGGTGCGTTCGCCGCTCTCGGCTACGAGTCCGCCCACCACGGTGACGGACGGTGGAACGGGGTCGCCCTGGTCAGCCGGGTCGGCATCGAGAACGTCTCGACGGGTCTGGGCTCGTCCGACGACGACCAGGGCACGCGTCTGATCGGCGCCGACTGCGGCGGGGTGCGGGTCTACTCGGCCTATGTGCCCAACGGCAGGGCGCTGGACGACGAGCACTATCCGGCCAAGCTGGCGTGGCTGGCCCGCCTGCGGGCCCTCCTCGCAGAGACGAGCGACCCGTCCGACCCGGTGGCCGTGTGCGGCGACTTCAATGTGGCGCCCGAGGACCGGGACGTCTGGGACCCGACGCAGTTCGAGGGCATGACACATGTGAGCCCGCCGGAGCGGGCGGCGCTCGCCGACCTCGAGTCGTGGGGACTCGTCGACGCCTTCCGGGCGCGCTACCCCGACGACAGGCTGTTCAGCTGGTGGGACTACCGGGGTGGCTCGTTCCACCGTCACCGGGGGATGCGGATCGACCTCATCCTGGTGACGGAGTCGCTCGCCCGGAACACGACCTGGGCGCTGATCGACCGGCAGGCCCGCAAGGGGGAGAAGCCGTCCGACCACACGCCCGTCTTCATCGACACCGAGGTCGGCTGACCGGCATCCCGGTCACGGAGGCCACTCGGGTGCATGCGGACACCGGTGTCCGATTCCGGCCGGGTGGTGACCCCGGGCGACTTCTGTCAGGATGAACGACAGCTTCTCGCCCGGCCCGCACCCGAAACGGAGCACTCCATGGAAGTCACCAATGCCGTCTACCCGCCCCACGATCAGTTCCAGGACTTCTTCGACGTGGCTGAGGACGGGCCGTTCGTGATGGTCAACCTCCTGAGGTTCAAGGACCGCGCCGAGTACGCCGACGACCCGTCCATCCGGATCAGCGGCCGCGAGGCCTACGAGCGCTACGGCGTGGAGGTGAGCCGGTTGGTCGAGGCCCGCGGCGGCCGGATCGTCTTCACCGGCGACGTCACCGGCATCATCGTCGGCGAGGTGGACGACCTGTGGGACATGGTGGCGCTGGCCGAGTACCCGTCCCACGCCTCGTTCAAGGAGATGATGCTGTCTCCCGAGTGGGCCGCCATCGAACGGCACCGGCTCGCAGGTCTGGCCGGTCAGCTGAACATCCGCACTTCGGTCCCCGAGGGCTGAGCACCGACCCGACGCCGGTTCCGCGTCCCTCCCCGCCCGCTCCGTCCGGGCCCGATGCCCCGGCGCGGTGCCGTCGGGGGAGATCCAGGCGACGATGGGGCCTCGGGCGCCACCTGGGGCCCCTCGACGTGACGCTGCCGTCGTACCGGCGGTGATGTCGATCCAGCTCGGCCCCCGGTCCAGGAACCCCTCCGCCGCCGCACCCACGTCACTTCCCGGACCGCCGACCCCGGGACCCGGCCCCCGTGTCGCCCGGTCAGCCTCTGAGGTTGGCCCGGAGGTCTGCGAAACGCCGGGCGGCGTCGTGCGGGGGAGCGGCGCGGTCCTCGCCCGGCGTGCACGCTCCGGAGAGGTCCGCCACCCACGGCGACGGGCGCCGGTCCCTGGCCCGACCGCTGCCCATGGTCCGGCTGCGGGCCCACGAGCACTCGAGCACCCGGCCGGCCCGGGTGAGGGCCACGTAGAGCAGGCGCCGCTCCTCGGCAAGGGCCTGTGGGGTGGTGGCGTGCACGATGGGCACGAAGCCCTCCTCCAGCCCGACGACGTGCACCACCTCCCATTCCAGCCCCTTGGCCCGGTGGAAGGTGGCGAGCTCGACCCCGCCGCCCGGCTCGCCCCGGATGGCGGAGGTCACGGTGTCCGGCAGGGGCCGCCCGCCCGTCACCACCGGTTCCGCCTCGGCATCGGGCGCCGGTGCGAACCGGCACGGGACCCCGGCCAGGTCGAGGGAGCGACGGACCACGGACAGCTGGTCATGGGTGCGGGCCAGCACCGCCTGGTCCGACCAGGGGGTACCCGCCTCCGCCCGGCGCAGCACGGCGGAAGCCACGGCATCGGCCTCGGCCCGCTCGTCGGGGTAGGAGGTCAACGTGGGCACGGGTCCGTCGCTGACGGCCGACGTGGGCGGGGCGATCGCGGACGGCCCGAGGGCAGCGCGCGCCGCCGCCACCACCTGGGGGGTGCAGCGGTGGTTGGAGTCGAGGTGGACGACGGCCAGCCCCGGCACGACTTCGGGCAACGAGGCGAGGAGCTCCGGGTCGGCGCCGTTCCAGCCGTAGATGGCCTGATTGGGATCGCCGACGGCACACAGGTCGGCCCGGTGGCCCAGGACCGCCTGCACCAGCCGGAATTGTGCCGGGTTCACGTCCTGGAACTCGTCGACGGCCAGGTGCCTGTAGCGCCAGTGGACCTGCTCGGCGAAAGTGGGGTCGCCGAGCACCAGGTCGGCCGCGTGCAGCAGCACGTCGTCGAGATCGAGGAGGCTGCGCCGGGCCAGGCGGGCCTGGTACCCGGCGTACACCCCGGCGACCCGATCGAGGGGGAGCGCCACCGTTCGCCCGGCGGCTTCGGCCGACGCCGCGTAGTCGCCGGGGGCGAGGCAGCGTGCCTTGGCCCACCCGATCTCGGTCTCGGCGACGGAGGCCTCCCCACGTTCGCCGGTGAGCTCGGCGAGCGTGCGCCACCGGTGCTCCACCAGAGCGGGTGGCGGCTGCCCGGTGTCGGCGGCCCGGCGCCGCAGCAGGGTCAGGGCGAGCTGGTGGAGGGTTCCCGCCCGTACGCCGGGAGAGGGGACGCCCCCCGGCCCCGCCGGGACCGAGACGGCCACCCCGTACCGGGCGAGCCGGTCGCGCAGCTCCTGGGCAGCCTTGCGGGTGAACGTGCACACCACGGTGTGGTCGGCCCCGGCCGAGCCGTCGCGGATGCGGCGGGCGACCCGGAGTGTGAGGACCCGGGTCTTGCCCGACCCGGCCCCGGCCACCACGCAAAGCGCCCCGGCCGGTGACCCCACGGCTGCCGCCTGGGCCTGGGTGAGTCCGGCCATCGCGTGCTCGAACCGGTCGCCGGGTCCGGGCGAGGAATTCGGCGAGCGGAGGTCCACAGCGCTGCAGGCTACTGCCGGGGTGTCACGTCCCGACGGTGCGGGGCATCGGTAGATTGATCCGGTGCCCCGCACCGTCCGACTCCCCGCCGTCGCGCCCGGCTGACGCTTGCCGACACACCGCCCCCCGCTGCTCCCGGCCGAACAGGTCCTCGTCGACATCCGTCCCCACTGGACCTTCCTCACGGGGCCGCTGGCCACCGCCCTGGCCACGATCGCCGTGGGCATCGCCCTGGACGTGGGCATCCCCCGCACCTCGGTGGCCCTGCACTGGGTGGAGGGCATCGTGGTGGCCGTCCCGTGCGCGTGGCTGGCCGTGCGCTTCGTGCGGTGGCGCCGGTCGTGGCTGATGCTCACCACCCACCGGATCGTGGACCAGTGGGGGGCGGCCGGGGGGAACCAGATCGACATCCCGCTGGACTCGGTCGACCGTGTGGTGGTCGACCAGGGGCTGGCCCACCGCATCGTCGGGTCGGGGGCCATCGAGGTCGTGGTGTGGGAGCACGGGCTCCTGCACCGCATCGAGGACGCCCGCAAGCCGGCGGTCCTGGCCCGGATCATCACCAGGCGCCTCGGCCCGGAGCCGACCGACGACGACTCGGGATGGGGCTGACCATCCGGCCGCTCAGGTCGACGGGCCGTGGGTCCCGCGCCGCTCGCGGGCGGTGACCGACCCGTCGACGGCATCGACCCGCCATGCCCCGTGCCCGAGTCCGGCGGGGTCGAGGGCGCCCGGGTCGGCCAGGACGATCACGCACCCCCCGAAGCCGGCGCCGGTGACCCTGGCCCCGTGCACGCCCGGCCGGCCCCGCAGGGATCCCACCAGCTCGTCCAGCTCGGGCGTGGACACCTCGAAGTCGACGGCCAGGCTGCGGTGGCTGTCGTCCAGGGCCGCGCCCGCGCCCACGAGGTCACCGGTGGCCAGGGCCGAGGCGAACACGTCGACCCGGGCGCACTCCGAGACAACGTGCCGGGCCCGGCGACGAAGGAGCGGGTCGCGCAGCGCCACCACGTCGGCGGGACCGGCCAGGCCGAGCGGGCCGATGCGGGCCTCGGCGGCCGAGCACTCGGCCACCCGGGTGGCATAGGCCGAGGACCGGAGGTCGCGCCGGATCCCCGAGTCCACCACCACGACCTCGGCTGCCTCCGGTACGGGGACGTCCCGGGTGGCGCCGGTGGCGAAGTCGATGCGCAGCGCGTTCCCGGCCCGCCCGCCGGCGCACACCAGCGGGTCGAGCAGCCCGACGGGGACCCCGATCCGGTGCTCGGCCTCGCGGCAGAGCACGGCGACGGACCGGGAATCGCCCTCGACACCGAAGGCGTCGGCGAGCGCGACCGACAGGGCGGCGCTCGAGGACAGGCCCGAACCCCGGGGCAGCGTCGCCGTGACGTGGACGGCGAGTCCCGTCGGCGGTCGCGCCAGCAGGACCAGTGCAGCGACCAGGCGGGCCCAGGCGGGCTCCAGGGTGGCCACGGCGTCGGTGTCGGGCACCAGCGGCAGGACCGCCCGCTCGCCGGGGTAGGCGGCGGAGGTCACCACGACCCGGTCGTCGTCGGCAGGGGTGACGGCGACCGTGACCCCGAGGCCGACGGCCATGGGCAGGGCCAGGCCCTGGTTGTAGTCGGTGTGGTCCCCGATCAGGTTGACCCGTCCCGGTCCGGTGCGGGTCCGTGTCGGCAGGGGGTTGGCAGCGGGCACGGGCTCCTCGGCGGGCATCGGGTCCAGCGCCGGAGCGGGCGCCCCGACGTCGGGTGACGCTACCGCCCGGCCAGCCGGTGTCGCCGGTGTCGCCGTTGTCGCCGTTGTCGCCGGACCGACCAGTCGATATACGATGTGGGCTTCATGTTTGACGAACTGCTGACCGCCAACACCGACTACGCCGACGGGTTCGCCCTGGCGGGCATCGCCCCGGTGGCGGCCCGTGGGTTCGCCCTGGTCACGTGCATGGACAGTCGGATCGAACCGCTGACCATGCTGGGCCTGCATCCCGGCGACGCCAAGATCCTCCGCAACGCCGGCGCCCGGGTCACCCCTGACGTGCTGCGCTCCCTGGTCCTGGCCACCCGGTTCCTCGAGGTCCGTGAGATCGCCGTCATGCAGCACACCAACTGCGCGCTGGCCGGCGAATCGGACGAGGAGGTCCGGTCCCGGCTGACGGCGCAGGGGACCGCCGGGGTCGAGGGATGGGAGGTCCTGGCCATGCCGGACCCGGATTCGGCCCTGGTCGCGGACGTCGCCCTGGTGCGCGGCTGCGCCCAGCTGCCCGAAGGGATCGTCGTCGAAGGGTGGCGCTACGACGTGGCCACCGGTCGCATCCGCCGCGTCGTCCGCTCCTGACCGCGGCCGCCCGGACCGGGGACGGCGGGAGTCCCCCCGTCGCATTTGACCCCCGGGCGACGGTGGGACACCATCCCGCAATGCTGTTTCCCACGCGACCCTCCCGGATTCCGGTGACCGCGCCCACCGTGGCCGGCCCGCAGACACCCGTCGGGCGCGGTGCCCGGTGAGCGGCCCGCTGGAGGGGATCCGCATCCTCGAGTTGGCAGGCCTGGGCCCCGCACCGTTCGCCGGCATGATGCTGTCCGACGCCGGAGCCGACATCATCCGCATCGACCGCTCCGACCGGGCCCGGTACCCGCCGCGCGAGGAGCCCCACGTCGACCTCATGAACCGGGGTCGCCGGTCGGTGGCGGTCGACCTGAAGCACCCCGACGGCGTCGCCCTGGTGCTGCGCCTGGTGGAGGGCGCCGACGGGCTGATGGAGGGCTTCCGTCCCGGTGTGGCCGAGCGCCTGGGTCTCGGGCCCGACGAGTGCCTGGCCCGCAACCCCCGCCTGGCCTACGGTCGCATGACCGGGTGGGGGCAGGAGGGCCCCATGTCCCAGGCCGCCGGCCACGACATCGACTACATCGCCCTGTCCGGTGCGCTCGAGGCCATCGGCCGGGAGGGCGAACGGCCAGTGCCGCCGCTCAACCTGGTGGGCGATTTCGGCGGGGGCGGCATGCTCCTCGCCTACGGCATGCTGGCCGCCATCCTCGGCGCCCGGACCACCGGCAAGGGCCAGGTCGTCGACGCCGCCATGGTGGACGGTGCCGCCTCCCTCATGACCATGACCTACACGCTGCGCGGCGCGGGGATCTGGCAGGACGCCCGGGGTACCAACCTGCTGGACACCGGTGCGCACTTCTACGAGGTGTACGAGACCTCCGACGGCGGGTTCATGGGCGTGGGTGCCATCGAGCCGCAGTTCTACGCCGAGCTCATGGGCCGCCTGGGCCTGGGCGACGAGGACCTGTCCACCCAGATGGACCGGACCACCTGGCCGGCCATGAAGGAGCGGTTCGCCACCATCTTCGCCTCGAGGACCCGGGCCGAGTGGGAAGCCGTGTTCGGCGACTCGGATGCCTGTGTGGCGCCGGTGCTGTCGGCCGTCGAGGCGCCCGATCACCCCCACAACCGGGCCCGGGGCACATTCACCGAGGTGGCCGGCGTGGTCCAGCCCGCCCCCGCCCCCCGGTTCCTGTCGACGCCGGGGGAGATCCGCCGGCCGCCGCCCAATCCCGGCCAGCACGGGGACGAGGCGCTGGCGGACTGGGGCCTGACGTCGGACGAGGTCGCCGGTCTGCGGGGGTCCGGCGCCATCTGCTGACGCCGACCGGACCGGCGCGGGGCCCGGTGGGGCCGGCTACAGGTTGACGACCGGGCAGGTGACGGTCCGGATGATCCCCTCGATGAGCTGGATCCGGCCCACCACCATGCGCCCGAGCTCGTCCATGGTGTCCGCCCCGGCACGCACGATGACGTCGTAGGGCCCGGTCACGCCCTCGGCCGTCACCACGCCGTCGAGGTCCCGGACGGTGCGGGCCACGGTGGCCGCCCGACCGACCTCGGTCTGGATGAGGATGTAGGCGCTGACGGGCATGTCGACCTCCTGGGCGGTGGCGGGGGGGCGAGCCCCCGGCACTCGGGGCGGTCCGTCATGCTACCGCCCGGCCCACGCCGCCTACCATGCGCAGATGGGCGTACGGGAGCGTGGTGACCAATTCCGCCGCCTGATCCGGTCCGCCGTAGACGACCTGTTCGACCAGCGGAGCCCGGTCGGGCGCCTGGCCCTGACCCACGTGCTCATGACCGCCGGCGACACACTGTTCGCGGTGTCGCTGGCCGGCTCCCTCTTCTTCTCCATCTCGCCCACGGCGGCCAAGGACAAGGTCCTCCTCTACCTGCTGCTCACCATGGGGCCGTTCGCCGTGGTGGCGCCGGCCCTCGGCCCGCTCATCGACCGCAGCCGGGGCGCCCGGCGGGCCATGGTCGTCACCTCCGCCCTGGGCCGCGCCGCCCTCTGCCCGTTCATCGCCCGGGACATCCACTCGCTGCTGCTCTTCCCCGAGGCGTTCCTCATGCTCGTGCTGTCCAAGGTCTACCTGGTGACCAAGGGTGCCCTGGTGCCGGAGATGGCCGCCCTGGAGATGGTCGACCTGGGCGCCACCCCCGGGATCGTGCCCCCGGTCCGGGCGGACGACGCCGACGTCGGGCTGCCCGACGAGCCGACCGGGCGGCCGGCGCCCCACACCCCCCCCTACGGAACGCCCCCGATCGTGCACGTGGACGACCCGGTGACCGGCGAGGACGTGGTCGAGCCGGACCTGGCCACCCTCAACGCCCGCCTGGGCCTGCTGGCCTCCCTGTCCGGCTTCGTATCCGCCCTGCCCGCCGTGGCGATCCTGAAGCTGGCCGGCGCTCCGGCCGTGCTGTGGTCGTGCGCGGCCGTGTTCGCCGTGGCGGTGGTGGCCGGCACGCGGCTGCCGGTGCCCCGGTCGTCACCGGCTGCCCGGAGGGGTCGGGCGGGCACCACCCGCACGGCCGACGCCGCACCGGTCGAGCACGCCCCCGACGCCGAGGAGTGGTGGCTGGAGGAGCAGCGCGACCTGGCGGCCTTCCGCCCCATCGCCGGGACCCAGGTGATCCTGGCCCTGGCACCGATGTCGGTGCTCAAGGGGCTGCTGGGCTTCCTGACCTTCCTGTTCGCCTTCGGCCTGCGCCGCGCCGGGGCGGCCACCTGGTGGTTCGGGCTCCTGATCGGCGCGCTGACCCTGGGGGCGGTGGTCGGCGTGCTCCTCGTGGGACGGATCCGACGTGTCCTCACCGAACAGCAGATGCTCACGGCGTCGTTGTGGTTGGTGGCGGTGGCCGGCCTGCTCGGCTGGATCTTCCCGGACAGGGGGCTCCAGGCCGTGGTGGCGGTGTCGGTCGGCGCGGCCGGCGCGGTGGCCAAGCCGTCGTTCGACGCGCTCGTCCAGCGCCACGTCCGCGAGTCGGACCAGGGGCGGGCCTTCGCCCGGTTCGAGACCCGCCTGCAGCTGATGTGGGTCATCGGGTCGCTGGTGGGCGTGGTGCTGTCCCTGTCGATCCCGGCGGGCAACCTGGTCCTGTCGGCGCTGGCCGTCCTCGGCGCGCTGTCCTACATGAGCGCCCTGCGCGCCGCGGCACCCGGCCGGCGCTGACCCCCCGGCCGAGGCAGCGGGGCCGGGGGACCGGCCCCTCGTGCACGCGACGCCGCACGGGGGCGCTCAGCCGAGCTTGGCCTCCAACCGGTCGACCTCGGCAGACAGTTCGGCCGGCAGCTTGTCGCCGAAGGTGGCGAAGTGCTGCCGGATCGAGGGCACCTCGGCCCGCCACTCGTCGACGTCGACGTGCAGCAGGGTCGCCATGTCGGCAGCCGACACGTCGAGGCCGTCGGTGTTGATGGCCTCCGCTGTTGGCAGGAACCCGATCGGGGTCTCGACCGCCTCGCCCTTGCCGCTCACCCGCTCGAAGACCCATTCGAGCACGCGGGAGTTCTCGCCGTAGCCGGGCCACAGCCAGCGGCCGTCGGCATCCTTGCGGAACCAGTTCACGTAGAAGATCTTCGGGAGCTTGTCGGGGTCGGCACGCTCGCCGATCTCCAGCCAGTGGGCGAAGTAGTCGGCCATGTTGTACCCGCAGAAGGGCAGCATGGCGAACGGGTCGCGGCGCAGGTTGCCCACGGCGCCGGCGGCGGCAGCCGTCGTCTCCGAGGCCATGATCGAGCCCAGGAAGACACCGTGCCGCCAGTCGCGTGACTGGAACACCAGGGGGACCACCGAGGCGCGCCGTCCGCCGAAGAGGATGGCGTCGATCGGCACACCCGCCGGGTCCTCCCACTCCGAGGCGATGGCCGGGTCCTGGGAGGCCGGCACGGTGAACCGTGCGTTCGGGTGTGCGGCCGGGGTGCCGGAGGCCGGGGTCCAGTCCTCGCCCTTCCACGACGTCAGGTGGTCGGGGGCCTCGTCGGTCATCGACTCCCACCACACGTCGCGGTCGTCGGTGAGGGCGGTGTTGGTGAAGATGGTGTTGGCGTCCATGGTGAGCATGGCGTTCGGGTTGGTGTGGGAGTTGGTGCCCGGGGCCACGCCGAAGAAGCCGGCTTCGGGGTTGATGGCGTAGAGGCGACCGTCGGGGCCGAACTTCATCCAGCAGATGTCGTCGCCGACGGTCTCGACCTTCCAGTCGGGGAGGGTCGGGATGAGCATGGCCAGGTTGGTCTTGCCACAGGCCGACGGGAAGGCACCGGTCACGTAGCGGGTCTCGCCGGCGGGCGAGGTCAGCTTCAGGATGAGCATGTGCTCGGCCAGCCAATTGTCGTCGCGGGCCATGACCGATGCGATGCGTAGGGCGAAGCACTTCTTGCCGAGCAGGGCGTTGCCGCCGTAGCCCGATCCGTACGACCAGATCTCCCGGGTCTCGGGGAAGTGCACGATGTACTTGTTGTCGGCGTCGCACGGCCACGGCACGTCGGCCTGCCCGTCGGGCAGCGGCATGCCCACCGAGTGCAGGCACGGGACGAATTCGCCGTCGGTCCCCAGCACCTCGAGGGCACCACGGCCCATCCGGGTCATGATGCGCATCGACACGGCCACGTAGGCGGAGTCGGTGATCTCCACGCCGATGTGGGCGATGTTCGAGCCCAGCGGGCCCATGGAGAAGGGCACCACGTACATGGTGCGGCCCCGCATGGAGCCCCGGAAGAGGTCGGTCAGGAGGCCGCGCATCTCGGACGGGTCGCGCCAGTTATTGGTCGGGCCGGCGTCGGCCTCGTCCGCCGAGCAGATGAAGGTGCGGTCCTCCACACGGGCGACGTCGCCCGGGTCGGAGTGGGCCCAGTAGCTGTTGGGACGCTTGGCCTCGGACAGCTTGGTGAAGGTGCCGTTGTCCACCAGGAGCTGGCACAGGCGGTCGTACTCCTCGGCGGAGCCGTCACACCAGACGACCTCGGCGGGCTCGGTCAGTGCCGCGACCTCGTCGACCCATGCGATCAGCTTCGAGTGCTCGGTGGGGGGCATGGGCTGGTTCTTCCTCCTCGGTTGTCCGGCGGCCCGTCGGGTCCGCCGTCCACGCAGGGTGGCCTGTGTGGTGGCTGTCGGCACGGCCCAACGACTCTCGTGGGGCCCGGCCGGGGTCAATGCTAGGCAAGACGTGTGCACAGACCCAATTCGGACATCCCTCCGGCGGGCACCGGCGAAGACGAGTTCGCCCTTCTCGCCCGCCTGGCGGAGCGGTTCGGGCGCGGACCGGTCGCACTGGTCCCCGGCGACCTGGGCATCGGCGACGACGCCGCCGCCGTCACCCTCCGGCACCCGGGTCGGGTGGTCCTGTCGACCGACCTGGTGGTGGCCGGCGTCCACGTGGACCCGGCCGTCAGTACCCCCGAGGACATCGGGTGGAAGGCGCTGATGGTGACGGTGTCGGACCTGGCCGCCATGGGAGCCGAGGCCTCGCACGCCCTGCTGTCGGTGGCCGCGCCCCGCGGGTTCGCCGTCGACAGGTTGGCCGACGGGGTGGCCGAGGCGGCCGCCGCGTGCGGCTGCGCCGTGGTCGGCGGCGACCTGTCCGCGTCGCCCGTGCTGGTGGTGTCGGTGGCGGCCGTGGGCTCGGTGGCTGACGACGGGCACCCTCTGCTGACCCGGGGCGGCGCCCGCCGGGGGGACACCCTGGTGGTCACCGGCCCCCTCGGCTCCTCCGCTGCCGGCCTGCGGCTCCTGGCCGCGACCGGAGGGGACGGGCGCGACACCGGCGCCGACGGGGCCGCCACCACCGCCCACCGCCGCCCGCGGGCCCGGCTGGTCGAGGGGGACGTCGCCCGTCGGTCCGGCGCCACCGCCGCCGTCGACGTGTCCGACGGCCTGGTCGTGGACGCCGTCCACCTGGCCGAGGCGTCCGGGGTCGGCCTCGATCTGGCGGTGGGGGAGGAGGCCGTGGCCCCCGGCGCCACCCGCGACGAGGCGCTGGGCGGTGGGGAGGACTACGAGCTGATCCTGGCCACACCCGATCCGGACCGTCTGGCGGCTGCGTTCGCAGCGTCCGGGCTGCGGGCGCCCATCCCGGTCGGGACGTGCACGGGCGCGGCGGGACGGTTCACGCTGGACGGGGGGGAGCTGCCCCGGGGTGGCTGGCGCCACCGATTCTGACGGTGGTCCGGGACCGGGTGCCGTCTGCCCCGAGTCGGAGCGGCACGGGGACGGGCACGGGCACGGAGGATGCGACAGGTGCCGGCCGGTGCCGACCGCCCGTCAGCCCGTCAGCCCGTCAGCCCGCCAGCCCGTCAGCCCGGGATGTTGCGGACGGGGCGCTTGGTGACCTTGCCCGAGCGGATGCACGAGGTGCACACGTTCAGGCGCTTGGGTGCCCCGTCGACGACGGCGCGTACCTTCTGGATGTTGGGATCCCAACGACGCTTCGTCCGCCGGTGGGAGTGACTGATGTTCATTCCGAACGACGGCTTCTTGCCGCAGACCTCGCACACCGCTGCCATGACACTCCGACTTCCTCTAAGAACCTCTGGGTAAGTCGCAAAGGTTAGCATCCTGCCCATGGTCGCCCTCGACGCCTTGGATGCAGCGGAGCTCTGCCGTGTGATCGGCACCTTCCGGGACGGCCTGCGGAGCCACCAAGAGCTGATCAACCGCCTCAACGTCTACCCCGTCCCGGACGGCGACACGGGCACCAACATGGCACTCACGCTGGAATCGGTCGCCGCGGAGCTCGGCGGGCTCGACGCACCCGACCTGACCGCCGCCTGCAAGGCCATCGCCCACGGGTCCCTCATGGGTGCCCGGGGCAACTCGGGGGTGATCCTGTCGCAGCTGCTGCGGGGCCTGTCCGACGGGCTCGACGCCCCCGGTGGGCGCCCCGGGCCGAAGGAGTTGGCCGCGGCCCTGGTCACGGCGGACGAACTCGCCCGCGAGGCGGTCATGCGACCGGTCGAGGGGACGATCCTGACCGTGGCCCGGGGGGCCGCCGAGGGGGCGCGCTCCGCAGCGGACGACGGGGCCACCCTCCTGGCCGTGGCCGAGGCGGCCCGGGCCGGGGCGGTCGATGCCCTCGAGCTGACCCCGACCCTGCTGCCCGTGCTGGCCCGGGCCGGCGTGGTGGACGCAGGAGGCACCGGCTACGTCCTGCTGTTCGACGCCCTGCTCACCGTGCTCGACGGCCGCGACATGCCCGTCCCACCCGAGCTGCCCGAGGTGGTGGCCGGCACAGACGGGTCACCGGACGGTCACGGCGGGCCCAGCGAGGCCGACGCCGCACTGGCCGGGCTCCGCTACGAGGTCATGTACCTGCTCGAGGCGGACGACGGGACCATTCCCGCCTTCAAGGAGGTCTGGGCCGGCCTGGGCGACTCCATCGTGGTGGTGGGAGGCGACGGCCTGTGGAACTGCCACATCCACACCGACGAGGTCGGCCCGGCCATCGAGGCCAGCCTCGACGCCGGCCGCCCGCGGAACATCCGGGTCACCGACCTGCTGGAGGAGGTCGAGGAGGAGCGCTGGGTCCGCGAGGGCGCCGGCGAGGTCGACTCCGGCCCGTCCGAGGCGCCGCTCGGGCCCACCCCGGTCACCAGCGTGGTCGCCGTGGCGAGCGGCGACGGCATCGGCCGCATCTTCCGCTCGCTGGGCGTGCAGCGCCTGATCGCCGGCGGCCAGTCGATGAACCCGTCGATCGCCGAGCTGGTGGAGGCCGTGGACGAGCTCGCCTCCGATGAGGTGATCGTCCTGCCGAACAACGGGAACATCCGGCCGGTGGCCAACCGGGTGGACGAGCTGAGCGCGAAGCGGGTGTGGGTGGTCCCGACCGAGACCATCGCCGAGGGCTTCGCCGCCCTCCTCGCCTACGACCCCGAGGCGGGAGGCCAGGCCAACGCGGTCGCCATGGAGGCGACGGCCACCAAGGTCGTGCCGGGCGAGGTGACCCGGGCCGTGCGCGACTCGGAGACCCCGGCCGGCCCGGTGCGGACCGGCGACTGGCTCGGCCTCTCCCGGGACGGGATCGAAGTGGTGGGCGACACGCTGGTCGATGCCGCCTGCGGCCTGCTCGAGCTGCTCGTCACCGGAGACCACGACCTGGTGACGATCATCGAAGGCGAGGGATCGGGTGCCGCCCACACCCGCCGGATCACCGAATGGTTGAAGGAGGCCCGCCCGCTGGTGGAGACCGAGGTCCACCACGGCGGCCAGCCGCTCTACCCGTACCTGTTCTCCATCGAGTGACGGAGGCGGCACCGACGACCGGTGCCGGGGCGGTGGCCCCGGGGCGACGGCTGCAGCAGCTGGCCGACCTGCCGGTGACCGTGCTGCGCGGGGTGGGCCAGGCCATCGCCGGTGACCTGGCCCAGCTCGGCATCGCCACCGTCTTCGATCTGGTCACCCACTATCCGCGCCGATACATCGACGGCAGCCGCATGCTGACGGTCGACCGGCTGGTGGAGGGCGAGAAGGCCACTGTGCTGGCCACGGTCCGACGGGTCAGCGCGCCACCGGTGCGATCCGGTCGGGGGCGCCGGGCGCCGGCCCGGGTGGAGGTGGACGTCGTCGACGCCGGCGGGCGGCTCAAGGTGACCTTCTTCAACCAGGCGTGGCGGGCCCGCCAGCTCCCGGTCGGGACGCTGGTGCTCCTGTTCGGTACGGTCTCCACATTCCGGGACGCCCTCCAGATGGTCAACCCCACCGCCGAGGTCCTGCGGGGGGCGGACGAATCCGCCACCGACGACGACGGTCCGTCGTCCGGTCGCATCTATCCCGTCTACCCACTGACCGACAAGGCCGGTCTGACCTCGGCCCGCATCGGCCGCCTGGTCCACGAGGCCCTCGACCGGGCCGGTGCGTTCGCCGACCCGCTGGACGACGGGGTCCGCAACCGCCACGGGCTCATCGGCCGCACGGCTGCCTTCGCCGGCATCCACCGGCCGACCACCATGGCCGAAGTCGAGCCGGCCCGCCGCCGCCTGGCCTTCGATGAGCTGCTGCGGCTGCAGCTGGCGCTCGTACTGCGGCGCCGGCGCCTCCACGAGGACGCCCGCGGCATCGTCCACATCACGACCCGGCCGGACGGTCCCACGCTGGTGGAGCAGTTCGTGGGGCACCTGGACTTCCCGTTGACCGGGGCCCAGGCCCGTGCGGTCACCGACCTGGCCGGCGACCTCGGTGGCCCGCTGCCCATGCACCGCCTGCTCCAGGGTGACGTCGGCTCCGGTAAGACGGTGGTGGCCGTCGCCGCCCTTCTCTTCGCGGTGGAAGGCGGACACCAGGGGGCGTTGATGGCCCCCACCGAAGTCCTGGCCGAGCAGCACGCCGTCGAGGTCCGGCGACTGGTCGCCGGCCTGACCGTGCCCGATCCGTCCACCCTGGCCGGTGAGCGCCCCCTGCGGGTCGCCTTGCTCACCAGCCGTACCGGTGCGGCCGAACGGGCCAGCATCCACGACGGGCTGGTGAGCGGAAGCGTCGACCTCCTGGTCGGCACCCACGCCCTGCTGACCGACCGGGTCGTCTTCGCCTCGCTCGGTGTCGTGGTGATCGACGAGCAGCACCGGTTCGGTGTCGAGCAACGCGCCGCGTTGCGCGACAAGGGCCGAGGTGGGGACGGACAGGGGAGCGACCCGGACCTCCTGGTGATGACGGCGACCCCGATCCCCAGGACGGCGGCGATGGTCGTCTTCGGTGACCTGGACATGACCGTGATCGACGAGTTGCCCCCTGGTCGCCGGCCGGTGGGCACCACGTGGATGCGGACACCGCTCGAAGCCGAGCAGGCGTGGTCCCGGGTGCGGGAGCAGGTGGGCACCGGGCACAGGGCGTTCGTGGTGTGCCCCCTGGTCGAGGGCTCCGACAAGGTCGAGGCGGCATCGGCCAGGGCCGAGGCCGAGCGCCTGGCCACCCACGAGCTCGCCGGCCTGCGGGTCGGCCTCCTGCACGGCCAGATGAAGCCGGCCGACAAGGAGCGTGCCATGGAGGCGTTCCGGACGGGTGATCTCGACGTGCTGGTGGCCACCACGGTCATCGAAGTGGGCGTCGACGTCCCCGACGCGTCGGTGATGGTGATCGAGGATGCCGAGCGGTTCGGGATCGCCCAGCTCCACCAGCTGCGGGGCCGTGTCGGCCGCAGTGGCGAGCCGGCGTGGTGCTTCCTGCTGTCCGAGGCCGACTCACCCGAGGCGACCGCACGGCTCGAGGCCATGGAGGCGAGCACCGACGGGTTCGTCCTGGCCGACGTGGACCTCGAGTTGCGGGGGGAGGGAACACTCCTCGGCGCCCGACAGAAGGGGCGTTCCGACCTCAAGTTGGCCCGGCTCCTCTCCGACCGGGACCTGGTGGTCGACGCCCGATCTGTGGCCGTCGAACTGGTCGACGGTGATCCCCACCTGCTCGGCAACCGGTTGCTGGTCGAGGAGCTTCGACTGTTCGTCGACGACGACGAGGCCGAGTTCCTCTTCAAGAGCTAGCGGACTCCCGTCCGCCCCCACGGGAGGCGTTCCCGGCCGTGAGGATCGGGCCGCACGTGTCTGGACGGACATCCGCAGGTGCAGTGCCATGTGGCCGCCGCCGACCACCGTCTTCCCACGCCTGGCCAGCAGCTGTCGGGGCCTACTCCAGTCGACGACTGTCGAATGATGTGACGTTCGGCCCTGCTCTGCTGCCTCCTCCGAGCCGATAGGGGGTAACACGGAACAGGAAAGTCAGGTGAGCCGCGTGCTCAAGACCCGGAACAGCAAGATCGCCCTGGCGGTCGTCGTGGCACTGGCCATCGGCGGCGGTGCCTACGCCTTCACCGCCTCGAACACGGTGCCGGCATCCACCGCCGGAGCGGGATCGGGTGCGGTCACCGGGTACACCGTGACCAATCTCCACTACGCCCTCGATGCCACCACCCCGACCAACATCGACTCGCTGACGTTCACCATCAGCCCGTCGGTACCGAGCACCGGTACCGGCAAGGTGGTCATCTCCGCCGCGCTGAGCACCGGGGGTCCCACCAACTACACGTGCACCACCGACACCGCAGGGGCGGTCGTCACGTGCGCCACCGTCGCTCCCCAGCTGACCGCGGCGCTCCTCACGGGAGTAACTGTCGTTGCCGCCCAGTAGCGGCCCGTAGCGGATCGGGGACGAGTCGATGATGCGGCGGCGTGCCACGTGCCGAGCCCGTCCCGACCGCTCCGCTGTCGTTCGAAGGAGGGCGGATGCGCACCGGAATCCGAGGGAGCGTCGCAGTACTGGTGCCCATCGTCGTGGTCGCCGCACTCTGGATGGGTGTCGCCCCGACCGGCCTCGGAGGGTCGTGCGCCTACACGGTGACATCGGGGATCAGCATGCAACCCATGATCCACAAGAACGACCTGGCGCTGGTCCGGGCCCAGGCCGAGTACCACGTCGGCGACGTGGTGCTCTATGACAACCAGCTGCTCCACAAACCCGTGCTGCACCGCATCGTCCTCATCCAGAACGGCGACTACTTCTTCCGGGGCGACAACAACAATTTCGTCGATCCCGGGTACGCCACACGATCCGAACTCGTCGGCAAGCTGTGGGTGCACGTGTCGGGACTCGGCGGAGTGGTGGCATGGCTCGGTGCACCCGTGCACGCTGGGTTCCTCGCCGGAGCGGCGGCGGCGCTGGTCGTCCTCGCCGGTGGGAAGCGACCCGGGCGGCGTCGGCGTAGGCGGACCCACCCGTGGATGATGCGGCCGGAGGCAACCAGGATCGAGGACTCGTGATGGCGAAGGAACCAGTGTCAGGCGACGGATCGCGGGTGACCGACGGAACCGGGCCGGCAACGCAGGGCGGCCGGACGGCGCGGGCCCCGGGTGACGACCGGCGATCCGGGCGGCCCGCCTCGGCGTCCAGGGTCGAGCGGCGATCTGGGATCGACATGACCCCGGGACAGCTGGCCAGACGGCAGATCCCGCGACTGGGCGAGGGACCGGTGCTCTCCACGATCGCCATCTGCGTGTGTGCGCTCCTTGCCCTGGCCCTGCTCGGCATCGGATTCAGCCGCCCGTCCACTCGCTCGATGCCGCTCGCCGCCGCGTACCGACAGACCGGCACGTTCTCCTATTCGGCTCCCGTCATCGCCCCGACCCCCGTCTATCCGTCCGGCGTGGTGACCACCGGTCAGCCCATCTATCCGAGCCTCGTGACCACGGTGGCGATGACCTTCCGGTACGCCTTCGCGTCCTCGCTTCCCCATGACGTGCACGGCACCATCGAATTCCGGGCCCTCCTCCTGTCGCAGTCCGATACCTGGCAGGAGGTCTCGACGATCCACCCGACCTCGACGTTCAGCGGGGACCGCACCTCCGTGACGAGCCAGCTGTCCCTGCCGGACCTCTACGGCTACATCAAGAGCGTGTCCCAGCAGGCCGCCGTGGCTGCCACGACGTACTCGGCGGACCTCCAACCGGTCGTCCACCTCACCGGGGTCGTCGACGGACGACGTATCAACGATACCTTTCAGCCCGTCCTCCCCTTTGCCGTGACGCAGAACGTGATCACCTTGGCTGTTGCCGCCGCAGTGGCTCCGCCGGGAGCGACCTACTCGGTTCCGGACGCGTCCGCCCAGCGGGCGTCGACGCTCGGCCCGGTACAGGTCGGGAGCATCCCCCACCAGGTGGCCAACGTGGTCACCGTGGCGAAGTTCCAGGTTCGGGTGTCGGTGGCCCGTGTGCTGGGCATCCTCTTCGCCGTGCTGGCGGTCACGCTGTTGGGCCTGGACGAGTTCTTCCGCCGTCGGAGCACGAGGCGGACCGACGAGGAGCTGCTCGCCGCCAAGATGCACGTGCTCCTGGTTCCCGTCGCTTCGCTCGGGGAGCCCCGCCAGCGCGCCACCATCGACGTCGACCGCTTCTCCCACCTCGCCCGATTGGCCCAGTACCTCGAACGGCCGATCCTCTACCAGATGGCCGGCGGGAAGCGGACCTACACGGTCGACGACGAATTGCGCGAGTACCGGTTCCGACCTGACGAGGAGGTGCCGTCCGATGATGCCGGTCCGAGCCGCAGCGATCCGGAGCCCGCGCCCGTCAAGGGCACGGAACGACCCGGTCGGCCGCCGTCCGCCCATCGTGCCCGCCCGAGCTGGCGGTCCATCGTGGCGCGGAGCGCTGCTGCGGTCGTGGTCGTCACCCTCGCGGCCACCCTGGTCACCAGCTTCACCGCCAGCACGAACGTACCCGTCAGCAATGCCGGCACCTCGGTGCAGCTCCGACTGGTGTCCCAGTTGGCCCCGGCCGGCTGCGGGTCGTTGAACCCGACCAGGCTGGTCACCGGTTCCGGCGCGATCTCCAACGGCCTCGCCAACACGCTGGTACTGGGGAGTTCGGGGGCCGACACGATCATCGACACCGGTGGGAACAGCTGCCTCGTCCCCGGCGCCGGGGGCGGCAGCGTCACCGGCATGGCATCGGACATCTGCATCAGCGGCCCCTCGCTGAACGTGGCGGGTGCCTGTCCGGCGCCGACGACGTCGAACGGCGTCACGGCGGTCGCATCGAGCGACAACTACAACAGCTACGGGGGACAGGTGCGGCTTTCGTTGAGCAACACCGCGACCATCACCGCCATGACCATCACCATCCGGGTGGCGCAGACCCGCGGCGTCACATTCAACAGCCAGGCGAACAGCTTTCCCGGAGGGGCCCTGACGCAGAGTTCGAAGGTCGGCGGGGGGGCGATCGTCTATTCGTACGTGCTGGTCGCCGGCACGTCGATCCCCGCCAACTATCCGAACGGCGTCGTCTACGCGCAGTACAGCGGGACCGGCTCGCCACACCCGTCCTCCGGCGATACGTGGACCATCACCAGCACATCGGGAGGAACGACGTCCACGCTCGACGGGACCTTCTGACCGATCGCCCGGCCGAACCGCCCGGCCGAACCGCCCGGCCGAACCGCCCGGCCGAACCGCCCGGCCGAACCGCCCGGCCGAACCGCCCGGCCGGCCTGTCCGCCCGACCACCCGGTGCGTCGCCTCGCTGATCGGGATCCCACGCCACACCCGGTCCGGGTCGCAGCCGAACCCGGAGACGGCACCGGTAAGGTGGACCGATGCGCGTGATCGGTGGGGAGTACCGGGGCAGGCGGCTCACCGCGCCCGTGGAGGACCACGTACGCCCCACCTCGGACCGGGTCCGTGAAGCCATCTACGACATCCTGTTCAGCCTCGGTGGGGTGGAGGGGCTGCAGGTGGCCGACCTCTTCGCCGGTACCGGTGCCCTCGGCATCGAGGCGCTGTCCCGGGGGGCGGCCTCGGTGACGTTCGTCGACCGGGACCCTCGCTCGATCGCCGCCGTCCGGGCCAATCTGGCATCCGCCGGCCTCGGTGACGCCGAGTCCGATGGCGACGCCACGGTGGTCCGGGCCGACGTGGACGCCTGGGTGGCGGGCTCGGCGGCCCACTACGACCTCGCACTGTGCGACCCGCCCTATGGCTACTCCGGGTGGGAGTCCCTGGTCACGAGGCTGCCGGCCGATCTCGCCGTGCTCGAATCGGGTGCGGAACTCCCACCGGTGGACGGGTGGGAGATACTCAGATCCCGGCGCTATGGGGGTACGATCGTCACGGTCGCCCGTCCGGAACGCGCGACCCGGAAAGGTGTCTCGTGAGGATTGCGCTCATCCCGGGGTCGTTCGACCCCGTGCACAATGGACACCTCGAGGTGATCGAGCGCGCATCGCGGCTGTTCGACGAGGTCGTGGTGGCCGCCCTGCGCAACCCGCAGAAGAGCGAGGCGCTCTTCGACGACGACGAGCGTCGCGAGATGCTCGAGGAGACCGTCGCCCACCTTGCCAACGTCCGGATCGTGTCGATGTCGACCCTGGTGGTGAACGTGGCCCAGGAGGTCGGGGCCAGCGCCATCGTCAAGGGACTGCGAGCTGTGTCCGACTTCGAGAACGAGCTCCAGATGGCCCAGATGAACAAGCAGCTGTCCGGGGTCGAGACCCTCTTCATCCCGACCAGTTCCACCCACTCGTTCATCGCCTCGCGACTGCTACGCGAGGTCGCCCGGTTCGGCGGCGACGTGACCACGTTCGTGCCCAAGGTGGTCGCCGAGCGGCTCGAGGAGAAGTTCGCCGATGAGTGACCTGTTCGACGATCTCGACCAGGAGGTGGCGGACGGCGAGCAGGCCGATGCGGAGGCCTACATCCGCAGCGCGCTCGACGTGGTGCTGACGGCCAAGCCGATGCCCCTGTCGTCGTCGGTCCGCGTCGAGCGGGACGAGCTCGTCGAGCTGCTCGAAGGCGCACTCGAGCGGATACCCGAAGAGATCAAGCAGGCCCGCTGGATGCTGAAGGAGCGCGTGGACTTCCTGGCCGAGACCGATCGCAAGGCGGCCGGGATCATGGAGGAGGCGCGGGTCCAGACCGAGCGCATGGTCCAGCGGACCGAGGTCGTCCGCCAGGCCAACCACGTCGCCCAGCGCATCCTCGACGACGCCAACGAGGAGGCCCGCCGGCTCCGCCACGAGGCCGAGGACTATGCCGACAAGAAGCTGGCCAGCTTCGAGATCGTCCTCGACCGGACCATGAAGACCGTCCAGGCGGGAAGGGAGAAGCTCCAGGTGAGCCCCATCCCGGCCGTCGAGATCGGCGACCAGGGGGACACCTCGCTGGCCGCCACCGGTCCGGCCGGCGTCGACGAGCCGGAAGGGTTCTTCGACCAGGACCTGGCCTGAGGCCCGCCGTGCCCGACGACGACATCCCGGCCCCGCCGCCCGTAGACGAATTGGCGCGGGTCCGGCGCCCCTTCCTCGTCCAGGTTGCCGCGCTGCGCAAGCAGAACGGGGCGAGCCGGACGGAGCGGCGCGACGGGCTGATCCCCGGGCTCGGCGCGGTGTCCGTCGTGGTGCCGGACGACGCCCCCGTCGTGCTCGAGGTCACGCTCGCCTCCTACCCGGGCGGGATCACGGCCGACGCCACGGTGACCACGGCGTGGCGGGGCGAGTGCCGGCGCTGCGGGGGTGCGGTGGACGGTCGGGTGGTGGCCCGGGTCAAGGAGCGCTTCGCCCCGACAGGCGGGACCGACCGGGACGAGGAGGCCTACCCGCTGACCGGCGACGAGCTCGACCTCGAGCCCCTGGCCAGGGACGCCGTCCTCCTGGAGCTCCCCCTGGCCCCGCTGTGCCGGGACGACTGCGCCGGGCTGTGCCCGACCTGCGGGGCGAACCGGAACACCGAGACCTGCGACTGCGCCGCTCCCGTCGACCCCCGGTGGGCCGCCCTCGACACCCTGCGTGGTGAGGACCCGCCGATCTGACCTAGGATGTCCTCCTTATGGCCGTTCCGAAGAAGAAGACCTCCAAGGCGAAGAGCCGCAGCCGCCGGGCATCCAACTGGGTGCTCAAGGCGCCGGCACGCTCGGTGTGCCCTCAGTGCACCACCGCCAAGCTCCCCCACATCGTCTGTCCCAACTGCGGTTGGTACAAAGGCCGTCAGGCCATCGACGTCGACTAGTGGCGAGACGCCAGCCGCGGCCGACAGGGGCCGCGTTCGACGCCCTGCCCGTGGCCGTCGATGCGATGGGTGGGGACAAGGCTCCTGAGCAGATCGTGGCCGGCGCGCGCGCCGTCGCCGAGGCCGGGGCCATCGGCGTCCTGCTGGTGGGACTCGAGGGGCAGATGGGGGACACCGGCGACCTCCCGCTGCTCCACTGCACCGAGGTCATCGGGATGGATGACGACCCGGGGCAGGGGGTGCGCCGGAAGAAGGACTCCTCCCTGGTGCGGGCCGCCGAGTCCGTGCGCGACGGCAATGCCATGGCCATGGTGTCAGCAGGCAACACCGGCGCCACGATGGCGTCCGCGCTCCTGCGCATGGGACGCCTCCCCGGGGTCATCCGGCCGGCCATCGCCACGCCGATCCCGGACCTGAAGAAGGACTACCCCACGGTCATGCTCGACGCCGGGGCCAACGCCGAGGCCAGCGTGCCGATGCTGCTGCAGTTCGCCCAGATGGGCGCGGCGTACTCGTCCAAGCGCTACGGGGTGCGCCGGCCACGGGTGGCCCTACTGTCGATCGGCGAGGAGAAGTCGAAGGGGACCCCGCTGGTCAAGGAGGCCCACGCCGTGCTGGCCGGCGGTGGCCACGGCGACTTCGAATTCGTCGGCAACGTCGAGGGCCGGGACTTCTTCGAGGACCAGGCCGACGTCATCGTCACCGACGGGTTCACCGGCAACGTGGCGCTCAAGACGCTGGAGGGCACCCTCCGGTTCCTGATGTCGACCCTGACCGGCATCCTGACCCAGCCCGAGGTGGCCGACGCCGCCGGCGTCCTCCTGCCGCACCTCCTGCCCCTGGCCGGCAAGCTCGACCCCGAGACCACCGGCGGCGCCATGCTGCTCGGCGTCGACGGCGTGTGCGTCATCAGCCACGGGTCGTCCACCTCGGTGGCGTTGGTGAACGCCATCACGGTGGCCCACAACGTGGCCGTCGACGGGCTGGTGGACGCCGTGGCCGACTCGGTGCACGCCGGCACCGACGGCGACTCCGACACCGACTGAACCCGGCACCGACCGACCCGCGCGCAGCCGGCCCGGGCCGGCGCCGCCACCCGCCCGTCGTCAGGTGCCCGAGGCGATCCGTTCTGCGAACCGCTGCATGCCGACGCCCCAGCCGTCGGGGGATCCGACTGCGCTGTGCATCCCTTCCCAGCCATCACCGTGGCGGTCGATGTGCCGGTGCTCGAGCTCGACGCGGGTGCGGCCGCCGTCAACGGGCTTGAAGGTGACCTCGACCTCGCTGGTACGCCCCGGATCGGACTCGACCTGCCACGCGAGGCTGATGTCCCAGCTGAAGACGACCCGGTGTGGCGGCTCGTAGGCGAGCACGCGTGCCCACCGGCACTCGGTCCCGTCCACGCCCCGGTCGATGATCGAGCCGCCCACCCGGGGCTCGAACTCCATGGAGGCCAACTCCGCCTGCAGGATGTGGTGGTCCGGCGGCCACCAACTGGCAATGTCGTCGGTGAAGACGGTGAACGCCCGGTCGACGGGGGTGTCGACGACGACGGACGTCCGGACGGGGGTGCTCTTGACCTCAGGCATGGGGGGCTCCTCGGGGGGACTCGACACGGTTCTTGAACGAGTGCAGCGCGACGCCCCAGAACCGGTCGAGATAGTCGCGCAGGTCGGTGATGCCCCTCGGGTCCACGGCGTACACCCGGCGGGTGCCGGCGGGTGTGCTCGACACCAGGCCGGCGTCCTTCAGCACCTTCAGGTGCTGCGAGACGGCAGACCTGCTCACCGGCAACGACGCCGCCAGTTCGCCGACAGCGGCCGGGTGCTCGCCCAGGCGTTCGAAGATGGTCCGGCGGGTCGGGTCGGCGAGTGCGGCAAAGGCATCAGTGTTAGTCATCACTAACCGTTAGTATCTACTAACAGTGGGAGTGGGTCAAGGCCTCCGCTCATGCGCCCGTCACCGGGTGACGATCGTCCCGACCATCGACGGGGGGTCCGCGCCGGCGACCCGGACGCGTCCCTGGACGGTGGAGGTGGTCGGGACCCAGGAGCGGTCACGACGCCTCGTGCCGGCCGCGACGCCCCGCCGAGTTGGGCCGACGGGATCCTGACGCGCACCCGGACCCGTGTGAACGAATCGGGGTGTGGTCGGGTAGTACCGGGTATGCACAGCTCCCACACCACCCTCCAGCCGACCGACCGCACGGCCCGTCACTCGCCCGACCTGCACCGAGTGCCCCACCGCCACCGGGCCTGGCCGCTCGGCACAGCCCTGCTTGTTGCCGGCGTACTGGCCGCGGCCTGCTCGAGCACGACGGCCACCTCCACGACCTCCACGACCTCCACGACCTCCACGACCTCCACGACCAGCGGTAGCTCGACCGCCGGCTCCGCCGGTTCGACCACGCCGGTGGTGGCGAGCGCGACACGGGGCAGCCTCGGCACCGTGCTGGTGACAGCCGACGGGCACACGCTCTACCGCTTGACCACCGACACGCCTACGACCTCGACCTGCAGCGGGGCCTGCGTGCAGCTCTGGCCCCCGCTGACCGTGCCCACCGGGACGACCCCGCGGGCCGCGGCCGGCCTGACCGGCCCGGTCGGCACCATCAGCCGGTCCGACGGCACGCTGCAGGTCACCTACGCGGGCCACCCGCTCTACACCTTCGCGTCGGACACGACGGCGACCGACGCACTCGGCCAGGGGGTGGGCGGCGTGTGGTTCGTGGTGGGTGCCGGGCCGTCGGACACGGCGGCGTCGACCACCACCACGACCGGCCACGCCACGGGGAACGGCTATTGAGCCGACCGGTCGTGCATGATCGCGACATGGCGAACGGGTCCGACGGGACCGAGACCGAGGCGCTGGGCACCGCCTACCGGGCATACGGTGCCGAACTGCTGCGCTTCGCCCGCCGGTCGCTGCACGACCCCCAGCTGGCCGAGGAGGCGGTGCAAGAGACGTTCGCCCGCGCCTGGCGCTCCCGGGGCTCGTTCGATCCCGAGCTCGGCCCCATCCGGGCATGGCTGTTCGCCATCGAGCGCCGGGTGGTCATCGACCTGGCCACCCGGCGCGCCGGCCGGCCCGTGGAGCCTCTCGACGAGGACCGGCCCGACGGTCGGGACGAGATCGACGTGGCCCTGATCGGCTGGCAGGTGGAGGAGGCCCTGCGACGCCTCAAGCCTGAGCACCGCCAGGTGCTGGTGCGGACGTACTTCGGCCGATGCCCGGGCACGGAGCTGGCCGTCGAGCTCGGGATTCCCGAGGGGACGGTCCGCAGCCGCCTGTTCTACGCCCTGAAGTCGTTGCGGTTGACGCTGGACGAGATGGGGTGGGAGTGGTGACGCCCGGATCGGGATGCGCGCAGTTCCGGGGACTGCTGGCCGAGGAGGCCGTGGGACGGCTCGCGCCCCGCGGGCGCGTCGACCTCGACGCGCACCTGGCCGGCTGTGCCGCCTGTCGGGCGGACGCCGACGACGTGTCCCGGGCCGCCGGTGCCCTGGCCTGGGTCGGCCCGGCCGTGGCCGACGAGCTCAGTCGCACCGACGGAGTGGGGACCGAGGTTGTGCCGACCGGTGCGCTCGACGCCGCCGTGGCCGGCATCCTCGCCGGTGGTGGCCGTGCGCGGTCCCTGACACCGCCCGGGCCCGGCCAGGTCGCCGACACCCGGTCGACGGCAGGGGGGCAGGGGAACCGGAACCTGCGCCTGAGGGGCCTGGCGCCGATCATGGCGGTGGCGGCGGCGACACTCCTGGTGGCGGGCGTGTTCACCGCAATGGGGCACGGGGCGGCGGTGACCCGTTCGGTCGACCTGGCCGGGCCGTCCGGTTCCCACGCCACGGCCGTGCTGACGGCGGAGGCCTGGGGCACCTCGGTGACCTTGACCGATCCGGCCCGACGGTCCGATCAGGTCCTGACGGTGTCGATGGCGGCCGACTACGGCTATGCGTGGGTCGTCGGGAGCTACCGGGTGACATCGTCACACGGGGTGACGGTCACCCTGGCCTGCGCACTGCCAGCCGACCGGATCCGCACCATCGCCGTCACCGATGCGGCCGGCCACGTGGTGCTGACGGGACGGCAGTCGAAGGTGGCAGGAGCCGCCTGAGGCGGACTGGAGGCCCGGCGCACGGCGCACGGCCCAACGGACGAGGGACCGGCGGTGGCAGGACCGTGCCGGGAATGTGCTCGAGCGGCGGCATGCCGCATCTGAGGCTCGTCGACCGGTCGAACGTTCACCCGGTCCGTCGGAGTCGCCCTCAGCCCCGGGCGAACGCGGCGATGTCCCTGGCCGTGTCGCGGCTGACGTCAGGGCAGGCGATGGTGAAGATCTCGGTGCCGTGCATGGTGCCCATCTGCATGCGGCACCGGGCCGGCACGCCGGCCTGCATCAGCAGCCGGTAGAACTCGACGCCCTCGTCACGCAGGGGGTCGCACTCGTTGACGTTGATGACGACCGGCGGCAGCCCGGCGACGTCCTCCACGGCAGCGAACAGGGGCCAGGCCAGCGGGTCTCCGGCCTCGAACGCCTCGATGCCGTAGCCCATGGCGCCGCGGTTGGAGTGCAAACTGAGCAGGATCCCCTCGTTCTGGATCGAGGACGGCAGTCTGTCCTGGGGCCATCGGCCGGCAATGTACGGGCAGAGCGCGTACAAGCCCTTCACCCGATCGACCTGGCCGTAGCGGAGCAGTGACATGCCGGTGGCGAGCGTCAGGTTGCCGCCGCCGCTCTCGCCGGCGATGACGATCCGACCCGGGTCGATGCCCAGGTGGTCGGCGTGGGCGACGGTCCAGTGGAACCCCGAGATGCAGTCGTGCAGTCCTGCAGGGTACGGCGCCACCTCGGGCACCGACGACGCCGAGACGGCGTTGCGGAAATCGACCATGACCACGGCCACACCGTTGGCGGCGATCAGCTTCCCCCACCCCCGGTACATGCCGTCGAAGCACGACAGGCTGGTCATGCCGCCGCCATGGATGTAGTACACGCAGGGCAGGGCCTCGTCGGTGTCCGGACGGATCACCTGCAGGTTGATGGTGTTGCCGTCCGGCGTCGACACCACCTGCTCGGTGTGGACCCGCAGACCGGTCGACGGGGCGGCCTCCTCGGTGTCGCACAGGTCCATGAAGCCGCGGAAGACCTCTGCACCCTCGAGGGCCTCGGGCGTGTTCGCCTCGGCGAGCAGCTCGTCGCGGCTGGCCACGTCGGTCACCGGCAGCGGTGGGATGGCGGCGAGGAGCCCCTTGATCCGCGGGTCGATGCGCGGGTCCGCCTGGACGTCGTGAGCCATGGTGGATCTCCTCCCTCCGGACCCGCCCTACCGGCGGACCGCTCTCGCGGGAGACGTTACCGGCGGAGCAGGTCCTTGGCGATGTGGGTGACCTGGATCTCGTCGGTGCCGGCGTAGATCTGGAAGACCTTTGCGTCGCGGGCGAGCTGCTCGACCCGGTACTCGGCCGTGTAGCCGTTGCCACCCATGAGCTGGACCGCCTCCATGGCCACCTCCGAGGCCGCCTGGGCCGAGTAGAGCTTCAGGGCCGAGGCCTCGGCCAGGGTCAGGTCCTTGCCGGCGGCCGACGTCTCGATGTGGCGGAAGACCAGGTTCTCCACGTTGAGGCGGGCGATCTCCATCTTGGCCAGCTTGAGCTGGATGAGCTGGAACTCGCCGATGGGCGTGCCCCACAGGACCCGGTCCTTGGCGTACTGGACCGAGAGCTTGAGGCACTCCTCGATCACCCCGAGGGCCATGGCGGCCACGCCGGCGCGCTCGGTCACGAAGTTGGACTTGGCCGACTCGCGGCCAGCGCCGCCCTTCTGCTCCTGCTCGCCGAGGAGGTGGTCCCGGCCGACCCGGACATCGCTCAGGAAGAGTTCGCCGGTGGGGGAGGAGTGGAGGCCCATCTTGCGCAGCGGCTTGCTCTGCTCGAGGCCGGGCGTGCCCTTGTCGAGGATGAAGGTCAGCACCGGACGGTCGCGGATCGGGGTGTCGGAGCCGTCGTCGAGCTTGGCGTACAGCACGATGGTGTCGGCGTAGGGACCGTTGGTGATCCACGTCTTCGAGCCGTTGATCACGTAGTCGTCGCCGTCGCGCCGGGCCATGGTGGTCATCCCGCCGAGGGCGTCGGAGCCGGAGTTCGGCTCGGTGATGGCCCAGGCGCCGATCTTCTCCGTGGTCAGGAGGTCGAGGCCCCAGCGCTCCATCTGGGCGGGGGTGCCGCCCTTCATGATGGTGCCGGCCGCCAGGCCGACGCTCACGCCCATCGAGGTGACGATGCCGGGGCAGTGGCGGCAGAGCTCGATGATCGGGATGAGGGTCATGGCCGCAGCACCCCCGTCGCCGGCCCGCTCGGCACGCTCGGCGGCCGACTCGGTGGTGCCGGCGGCCTTGCGCTCGAGCTGCTTCTTGAAGCGGTCCCGGGCCATCTGGTCCATGCCGAACGTGGTGTACATCTTGCGGATGATGTCGTAGGGAGGCACACCCTCGTGCTCGACGGCGTCGATGTGGGGGACGACCTCCTCGTCGATGAACCGGCGCATGGCGTCACGCACCATGAGCTGCTCCTCGGACCACTCGTACATGGCGACCTCCCGTCGTCGGACCCGGCTCCCGGGGTGGAACACGTTCTGCCCGGGGCAGAGGCTAATCGCGCACCGCCTACAGTCGGGGCGTGCGACTGAAGCGGAAGTCCGAGGGCACCCCCTTCGAGCGGTGGGGCGGCCAGCCGTTCTTCGACGCCCTCGTGGAGCAGTTCTACGTCGGGGTGGTCACCGACCCCCTGCTGCGGCCCATGTACCCCGACGACCTGGTGGAGTCCAAGGTCCACCTGGCCCTGTTCCTCGGCCAGTACTGGGGCGGACCGGACACGTACAACCAGGTCCGGGGCCATCCGAGACTCCGGGCCCGGCATCACCCGTTCGTCATCGGGCGCCCAGAGGCGGAGGCGTGGATGCGCCACATGACCGCCGCCGTGGATGCCATGGGCATGGCCCCCGACGACCGGTCCGAGCTGCTCGACTACCTGTCGATGGCCGCCCGAAGCCTGCAGAACGCCCACTGAGCCGACGGCGCCCCGCGGCATCGGTCCGCAGGATCACCAGGTGGCGCCGAGCACCGCCCGCATGGTCGCCTCGAAGGCTGAGTCGTCCATCGACGACCGGGCGCCCAGCACCATGGCGGCATCGTCGCCGACCGGCACCCGCAGGGGGGTGTCCGGGTCCTCAACCGCCCGCAGGACGGCGGCCGCCACCAGTTCCGGACCGGGCCGGCCGGCCGGGCCGGTGACCACACGGTCGGTGTGCTCCCACTCGACCCACAGCTGGGTGTAGGCCGGGTCGCCGAGGATCCGGTCGGCCGGCTTCATGCCCGGTGCGATGTAGCCGGGCTCGACGATGACCACCCGGATCCCGAAGTGGCGGAGCTCGTAGTGCAGGGTCTCGCTGAACGACTCGAGGGCGTACTTGGTGGCCGAGTAGGCGCCGTCGAGCGGAGTGGCCACGCGGCCCTGGATCGAGCTGACGTTGACGATGACGCCCGAGCCCCGCTGGCGCCAGGCGGCCAGCAGTGGCTGGACCACCCGAAGCGCGCCGAAGGCGTTGGTGGCGAACATCTCCTCGATCCGGTCGATCGGGAAGCTCTCCAGGGGGCCCTTGCCGTTGAGGGCGGCGTTGTTGACCACGGCGTCGAGTTCGCCGGCCGCCGCCAGCGCGGCGCGCACCGAGGACTCGTCGGTCACGTCGAGGGGCAGTCGCAGGGCGACGTCGAGGTCGTCCAGGAGTGACGGGTCGCGGGCAGTGGCCACGACCTCGTGGCCTGCCCGGCCGAGCTCGGCGGCGGTGGCGGCGCCGATGGCCCGGCCCGCCCCGGTGACGAGGATGCGCATGCCGACGACGCTAGGACACCGACGGCCCGGCCGGCTTCGTCGTTGTTGCCGGTTCGGAGGTGCAGCCCGAGATCGAGGCGGCATGGTGCACGCCCAGAAGGGCCAGGCCGAGCAGCTCAGGGCCGACCATGCCACCATCGAGGCCGACGCCGGGGGCCGACGCCGGGGGCCGACGCCCAGGCCGACGGGCGAAGGGGCGGATCGACGGGCGTCCGGACCCGCGGTAGACACTCCACCATGCGATCCGCCCCCGCTCCGGCCAAGCCGACCCTCGCCCCGCTGCGTGCGGTCTCCGATGCCCTGGACGAGGTCGAGGTCGGCCTGGAGTCGGTCCAGCGCGACCTCGTGCTGGCCGAGCGGACCGGCGCCGCGCTCCTTGCCGTCGGCACCCTCGCGGTGGCCGCTGTCATCGCTCTCGTGGTGGTGCGACGGATCCGACGCCGCCGCGGCGCGCTGGTGACCGTCCCCGAAGTCTCCTGGCCGCCGGTCCCGCCAGCACCCCGGCTGGCCGAGTCGGACGGGCCGGCGGGGCCGGCGGGGCCGGCGGGGCCGGCGGGGCCGGCGGGGCCGGCGGGGCCGCAGGCGGAGTAGGGCGCGTCCCGGCCGCAACCCGGACCGACACGTCGCGACGACCGGGGTTAGCCTGCGGCCATGACCACCGATGAGCTCATCGCCCATGCCTGCCCGATCATCCGGGACATCGGCTGGGCCCACTACTTCGCTCCCGAGGCCGAGTCGGCCGCGGCCGAACTCGGCATCGACCTGTTCACCCTCTACGCGATCGGCCGCGGCGGGGTGCTCGGCGACGTGGAGTCCGTCGTGGTCGCCAGCGCCTTCGGCTACTTCAACCCCGAGGTCGTCGACGCCCTCTGGAACGAGGGCCGCACGCACATCGCCCCCCGTGAGGCGGCGCGCGTTTACCTCGACTGCGCGGCCGCGGTCGGGCGTCGCCGGCTGGCCCACATCGAGGGCCTGGACGAGATGGTGGCGGCGGCCGATGCCGTCAACGAGGCGGCCGATCCGGTCGGGCTCGCCCTCTACGCCGGCTACAAGGGCGAGCTCCTGGTCGACGACGTTCCCGGGCGGGCCATGCAGCTGGTCGACGTGCTGCGCGAGTTCCGGGGGAGCGCCCACCTGCTTGCCCTGCGGGCCAGCGGGGTCGACGCACGGACGGCCCACTTCATCAAGCGGCCGAACGACGGTGCCATGTTCGGGTGGCCGGCCGACTTCGTGCCGGAGATCAGCGACGAGCAGCGGGCCGCCGTGGAGGCGGCCGAGGTGCTGACCGACGCCCTGGTGCGCCCCGCCTATGCCGTGCTCGACGCCGCCGCCGCCGACGCCCTGGTGCGCGGGCTCGACGACATGGTGGCCGCCCTCACCGACTGACGCCGGGGCGATCCGGAGGGCACCGGGCCGATGCCCGGCCGCCCGACTGCGTCGCCGACGCGGTGGCGGTGGTCGCCGTCGCCGACGCGGTGGTCGACGTCGTGGTCGAGCCGGAGGTGCATTCCGCCCATCGCCTCGGCATGCGACCCTTCCGATCTGGTGCACGAGTCGGGCCGGCCCCGTGTGCGGACCCTCCACCGACTTGCCCCCTGCCGGAGCCCCGCGGCGCGGGCCACTCCGGGCCTGCCGCCCCCCGCCGATCCACTCACGGTCGCCGGGCCATGGGTCGGCGGGTCAGCCGGTCAGCCGATCGGCGGATCGGTGCGGGCCACGTCCACCCCCACGTCGAGGGTGTGGGAGTCCCCTCCGCCGAACACGATCCCCTTGAGTGGCGACACGTCGGCGTAGTCGCGGCCCCAGGCCGTGGTCACGTACTCGCTCCCGACGATCTTGTCGTTGGTGGGATCGAGATCGAGCCAGCCCCATCCAGGCACGAACACCGACAGCCAGGCGTGGGACGCATCCGCCCCGACCAACCGCTCGGTACCTGGTGGCGGGGCCGTCTCCAGGTAGCCGCTGACATAGCGGGCGGCCAGGCCCATCGACCGCACGCAGCCCACGGCCAGGTGGGCGAAGTCCTGGCAGACGCCTCGACGGTGGACCAGGACCTCGTCGAGCGGGGTGGTCACAGTGGTGAACCCGGGGTCGTAGACGAAGTCGCGGTGGATCCGCTCGGTCAGGTGGGTGACGACGTCGACCAGCGGGGCCCCGGCCACGAAGGAGGGCTCGGCGTAGTCGCGTACCACCTTGGCGGTGGATACCAACGGCGACTCGAAGCAGAACTCACGGGCGTCGAGCATCTCGGGGGAGAGGTCGTTGGTCAGGAGGTCGAGCGCCTCGGTCCACACCGGCCCCACCGCCGGCAGCGGGTCAACGTCGGTCACGTCGACGGTACTGACCGCCGTGACCGTCATCACCTGGAAGGGACCGTCGACGACGAAGCTGGTGACCGGGTTGCCGTAGAAGTCGGTCCGCTCGCCCCATCCAGTGGGTGCGGGTTCGACGACGAGGTCGTGCTCGAGGCAGGCCTGGCGCTCCGTGTCGCGGGGGCGGAGGTGGGCCTCGTTGCGGCACCGGCTGACCGGCGCGCTGTAGTGGTACTGGGTCCGGTGCTCGATGCGGTACCTCACGCGCCACCACCCAGGTCCTCCGGCCGACCACCGGCCAGGACCGACAGCCTCTCATGGGCGAAGTAGGTCCGGCGCAACGAGTCGAGCAGGTCGTCGAGCAGGCCGTCGGCGGTGGCGAAGACCGTGTCGAGCTCGCGGCGCCGTTTGGTGCCGGGCTCGACGACGGCGAGGCGGTCGGGGTCGGTGAGCCGCAGGAGCGTGGTGGCCTCGAGGGCGAGGCGCTCCTCGTTGGCCAGCCGCTGGGCCGACGACTGCTTGGGCAGCTCGGCCAGGTGGGCCACCAGCCGGTCCAGCTGGAACAGCACACTGCGGGGGTTGGCCACGTCGTAGACGAGCAGGTCGATTGCGCCCGCCACGTGCAGGATCGACCCGGACCGGCGGCGGAAGATGATCAGGCTCTCCGAGGTGGTCAGGAGCGACTCGACAAGCAGGTCCTCGACGACCCCGGACCGGCGCTCCACCAGGACCGACCGCAGGAGCCGGACCAGGCCCTGGGCCCGTTCGAGGCGACGCCCGCCGTCGAGGAACAGCCACGCCGGGTCGCGCTCCATGTTCTCGGCCGACACCCCCGACAGGGCCAGAAGCGACCGCTGCAGGCGGAGCAGGCTGGGCTGGGCCCCGACGAACTGGGTGGGCGGTCGGCGGCGGAACCGGCCGAGCTCCTCCTCGATGTCGCCGATCAGCTGCCAGGTGTCGGCCGACAGCTGCTCGCGCACGGAGTAGGAGGCCTCGACCAGGATGCCGAGGGTCGACACCAGGCTGCCGGCCACGCCCTCGTCGAACAGCAGGGCCAGCGCGGTGCGGTCGTTGGGGAGGACCCCCTCGGCCACCGGCCCCACCGTGAACGGTGTCGCCCGGTCGCCGGGCTCTGTCCCCGGGTTGAACCCGGAGGCGTCGCCAAGGGCGGAGAGCAACGCCTGGAGTGACTGCGCCCCGCCGTCGTCGCCGGAGGCGAGGGGCTGGTCGAGTCGGGCCAGCACCGTCCGGATCAGGCGGATCACCAGCTCGGCGTGCTCGGCGCTGCGCCCGAGGACGAAGAGCTGGGCGGCGACCCGACCCGGCAGGGCGGCGGGAAGCTCGGGCACGACGACAGGGCGGGGCTCGGTCGGCGCCGACGGCAGCCACGGGCTCTGCTGGAACGCCGGCTCCGACGTCACCACCCACGTGTCCTTGCTTGTGCTCCCGCCACGGCCGGACACGACGGACGTGCCCGGATCGCTGCCAGCCCGGGTCAGTCCGCCGGGCAGGAGGCGGTAGCCGTGACCGGCGACGCCGCCGGCCGACTCGTCGGCCACGGCGAAGGTACGCAGTACGACCGGTCGCGGCACAAGGGCGCCTCCGACGCCGAGGCCCGGAACAGTCGACGGTGTGAGGATCTCCTGGCCCACCCAGTCGCCGGGCCGAGCCCGGACCCGGTCGCGGAGCGCCTCGCGGTCGGCCTCGGCCAGGAGGCCGGGCAGCACGGCCTCGAACCCGGCGGACGGACGGACCGGGAACAGGAGGAGGTCGTCGAAGGTGGCGAGCACGTGGCTGAGGCTCTCGGCCTGCCCGCACCACCAGCTCTGCGGTCCCCGAAGTGCCAGCTCCTCGCCCAGCAGCGCGGGGGCCAGGTCGTCGAGCAGTCCGGCCAGCGCCGGGCTCTCCAGGATCCCCGACCCGAGCGGGTTGAGGACCGCCACCCGTCCCCGACGGACGACTTCGACCAGGCCGGGCACGCCCAGCAGCGAGTCGGCCCGCAGCTCGACGGGGTCGCACCAGGCATCGTCGACCCGGCGGATCAGGACGTCGACCGGGTCGAGCCCGGCGAGGGAACGGAGCCACACCCGGTTGTTCTGCACGACCAGGTCGCGGCCCTCGACCAAGGGATAGCCCAGGAACGAGGCGAGGTAGGCGTGCTCGAAGTAGGTCTCCGACAGGGGCCCGGGGGTGAGGATCGCCACACGTGGCTCGTCGGCGTCGGCGGGGGCGGCGGCGGCCACGCCGGCGCGGATGGCCCGCACGAATCCGGCGAGGCGCTCGACGCCCGACGTGCGGTGGAGGGTGGGGAAGACCCGCGACAGGGCCGAGCGGTTGACGAGGGCGTACCCGAGCCCCGACGGCGCCTGGGCGCGGTCGGTGACCGCACGGAAGCCCCCGTCGCGCTCGCGGACCACGTCGACGGCGGTGGTGAAGAGGCGGTGGGCGCCCGGGACCGTGATCCCGGTGCAGGCCCGCAGGAAGGCGGGGTGGCCGAGGACGAGCTCCGCCGGCACCAGGCCGCGGGCGATGAGGGCCCGCTCCCCGTAGAGGTCGCCGACCACCAGGTCGAGCAGGGCGACCCTCTGTGCCACGGCGGACTCGAGCGCCGCCCAGTCGGCGTGGTCCAGGACCAGTGGCACCGGGTCGAGGGTCCACGGCCGACGGACGCTCCGGCCCTCGTCGACGGCGTTGTAGGTGGCACCCTCGTTGCGCAGCAGCCGGGTGAGCTCCTCGTACCGCGAAGCCAGCACGTCGGGGCCGAACGCGTCGAGCGCTTCGGCCACCTGGCGCCACCCGGGGCGGACCGAACCGTCGGGGTCCACGAACTCGTCGTAGCCACCCCGGGGCGCGAGGTAGGAGGCCACCGGGGACCGCGGCGCCGTCGGTTCCTCCGGCGAGCCCCAGGGGCCCACCGGAGCGGTGGCGGTCACGGGACGGCGGCCGCCGGCTCCCAGCCGACGAAGCTGGGCCGGAAGTAGGTCTCGTCGATGCGCTGGTGGATCTCGACCAGCGCGAGCTGCACGTCCTCCAGGAACTCGGCGAGTCCGTCGACCGCCAAGCGGGCCACCGGGGCCGATGCGACAACCATCGATGCATTCTGGCAGGCCTCCTGGGCCTGCTCGGAATGGGGCAGGGCCTTGAGCTCGGCCCGGGCCTCGGTCAGGCAGGCGCCCACCGCTCGCGGGAAACGGTCGTCCTGGAGTAGGAAGCGGAGCGTCGAGCCGCCCTGGGGGCGGGCCGGCATGGCACGGCGGAACGGCTGGTAGGCGGCCAGGGACCGGAGCACGGCCATCCAGTGGACCACGTCGTAGGGGTCGTCGGCGCCCCGGGGGTGCAGGAACTCGGAGCGCACGTCGAGGACCCTGGTGGTGAGGTCGGCCCGCTCGATGTTCTGGCCGATCACGAGGAACGACATCGCCTCGTCGCGGCTCATGGTCCCGAGCAGGATCCCGTGGATGCACTGGCAGCCGGCGATGACCCGGCGCAGCCAACGGACCCGTCCCTCGCGTGAGTCCGCCTCGGCCAGGTGGTCGGTGCTCGACAGCCACAGGTCGTTGCACGCCTCCCACGCCTCGCGTGGGATCACCGGACGGGAGGTGCGCAAGTTCTCGCGGGCCGCCGTCAACGACGCCAGGATCGACGAGGCGTTGCCGTCCCCGTGGAGGAGGAACTCGATGACGTCCTCCTCGGCGGCCCGGGCGTCGTCGGGCTCGGATGCCGAGGAGTACCGCTCGGCGAACTCGCTGTCGACCCCGGCGATGGCCAGAAGGGGCTCCCATCCGACGTCCTCACCCACCGGCATGTCCACGTGGGCGTCGGTGTGGACCTGGACGATGCGGGCGGTGCCCTCGGCTCGCTCCAGATGGCGGCCGGCCCAGTAGACCGCTTCGGCCATGCGTGCGAGCAGCATGGTGTCGCTCCTCTCGTCGTCGTACCCGGCATCGTCGTTGGTCACGGCGTCGTCGTCCGGTCGGGTGGCCGTGGCATCGGTCACGGTGCGCTCCCGTCGCCGGCGCCGAACCCGGCCGCGATCTCCGGGTCGGCCGGCGCGTCGACCACCCAGGTGTCCTTGCTGCCTCCGCCCTGGGACGAGTTCACGACCAGCGAGCCCTTTCGGCGCGCCACACGGGTCAGCCCGCCCCGGGTCACGTAGGCGCCGTCCGGCCCCATCAGGGTGAACGGCCGTAGGTCGACGTGGCGGGGGGCGATGCCCTCCTCGCACAGGGTCGGCGCAGTGGACAGCTGGATGATCGGCTGGGCGACCCAACGGTTGGGGTCGTCCTCGACCTGCTGGGCCGCCGTGACCAGCTGCTCCGGCGTTGCCTGGGACCCGACAAGTACGCCGTAGCCGCCCGACTCGTTGGCCGGCTTGACCACGAGCTCGGGCAGGTTGGCGAGCACGAAGGTCCGGGACTCGGGGTCGCTGCACCGGTAGGTCGGGATGGTCCAGAGGACGGGCTCCTCGTCCAGGTAGAACCGGATGATGTCGGGCACGTACGAGTAGACCTTCTTGTCGTCGGCGATGCCGGCGCCGGGGGCGTTGACCAGCGCCACCCGTCCCGCCTTCCACGCCCGCATCAGGCCGGGCACGCCCAGCATCGAGTCGGGCCGGAATGCCTCGGGGTCGATGAACAGGTCGTCGACCCGGCGGTAGATGACGTCGACCCGCTCCAGCCCGTCGATGGTCCGGGCGTAGACGCAGTCGTCGTCCAGGACCACCAGGTCGCTGCCCTCGACGAGCTCCACCCCGAGCTGCTGGGCCAGGAAGGCGTGCTCGAAGTAGGCCGAGTTGTAGATCCCCGGGGTCAGCACGACGATCGTCGGGTCCCCCGTCGACGGCGACACCGAGGCCAGCGTGGCGGCCAGGTGGCCCACGTAGGGATCGACCGGTTCGATGCTGTAGTGGCGGAACATCTCGGGGAAGATGTGCTTGGTGACCATCCGGTTCTCCAGTAGGTAGGAGACCCCGGAAGGGACGCGCAGGTTGTCCTCGAGCACGTACCAGAAGCCCTGGTCGTCGCGGATCAGGTCGCTCCCACAGATGTGGGCCCAGATGCCGCCCGGCGGGTCGACCCCCATGCACTCCCGACGGAAGTTGGGCGACCCGGTCACCAGGTCGGCCGGGACCACGCCCTCGCTCACCGCCCGCTGGTCGTGGTAGCAGTCGTCGATGAACAGGTTCAGGGCGGTCAGCCGCTGGACCAGCCCGGCCTCGATCAACTGCCAGTGGTCACGGGGGATGATCCTCGGGAGGATGTCGAACGGCCAGGGACGGTCGACGCCCACGCCTTCGTCGTAGACGGTGAAGGTCACGCCGATGGCCCGGATCTCGCGGTCGGCGGCGGCCTGGCGCTCGGCCAGCGCATCGGGGCCGAGCCTGGCCAGGTGCTTCCAGAGGGCCTCGGCCGCCGGACGCGGGCCGCCGTCGGGGCCGACCAGCTCGTCGTAATGAGGGGCGGGGTCGTACGAGGGCCACGGCTTGGTGCTGCCATCGGCCCCGTCCGCCGAGGCATCGGGCGCGCTCAGGTCGGTCGGGGCGCTCACGGGACCGAGTGTCCCTGATGCGTGGGTCGTATCGATTGCAGGAGTGTTTCCACTACGTGAATGCACGTCACGGTTCCATTGTCGCCGGTGGGGACGGCCCTCGCGCATGCTCGTGCCGACCTGTCTGCCCCACCCCACCCCGACCCCACCCCGACCCCTCCTGGCCCCTCACTCCCGGGGCACCGGCTCCGGCAGGTGCTTGCCGATGTCGAGCCCGAGGTCGGGCTCCTGTCCGAAGGGTGGCAACGGGGTGAAGGTCCAGCCCGGGTCCTCGTCGGTCGGCCC